>WNFN01228027.1_pt1 | contig 13024 bp, 14 predicted proteins | sample 5400161 | NCBI WGS metagenome assembly WNFN01 (sample SAMN13153353, study PRJNA577476) | soil metagenome | isolation source: 80 cm saprolite on Douglas fir-dominated hillslope | place: USA:California | collected 2013-09-17
GTGCGCTCAGCCGTTTGAGTCGATGACCTGGCTGGCGGCCCTGCAGGCGGTGACGTCGCGGTGCGGCGGCCAGCCGGGGGAGCTGGCGGTCATCGGCCTGGAGGCGTTCACCGCCCTGGTCCGCGATGCCCTGCCCGGCTGGGGCGGGCAGCGGATCCACGGCCCGATATGCAAGACAGTGTTCGCCGCGCTGACCAGCACCGAGGGCGTGGTGCGCGGACACCGGCGCGGGCTGCTGCGCCGGGTCGCTGCCGAGCTGGGTGACCTGCAGCGCGCCCGCACTCAGCGGCAGGAAACCGAGGCCGCCATGACCGCCGCCCTGGGTGACCTCGGCCTGGCCCGGCTGGGTGATATTCCCGGGCTGACCGCGACCGGGGCTGCGGCGATCCTGGCCGAGACCGGCGACCCGGGCCGGTATGACACATCATCATCGGTGGTCAAGCACGCCGGGCTGTCCCCCTCAGATAACGCCTCGGGCGCCTTCGACGGCGAGGCTCACATTTCCCGCCGTGGCCGGCCCGGCCTGCGCCTGACCGTATGGCGCGCGGTATGGGCGGTGCTGATCCACAACCCCGTGATGGCCGCGAAGTACGCGGCGATGACCCAGGCCGCTGACCAGGCCGCCGCCGACGCACGGGCCGGGAGCTCCGGGCATGCCACGTCGGCTGCCGAGGCAGCCCGGCGGCGCCGCGCCAAGGCCCGGGTGGCGTGCGCCGCCGCGCTGCTGCGCTGGATCTACTCCATGGTGGTCCACGGCACCTGCTGGGACCCCGGCGTGGCCGCCGGCCGCAAAGATACCCTGGCTGCCCCCTCCTGCCAGCCGGAGGCCGCCTGACCAGCGCTCTTACCGCTTCATCCCCCGCACCACCCGGTGCCCTGGACCAACCCTCCCAGATGAGGGGAGAGCGAGCCCGCTGGCGCGTCGAGGCCTACCTCGCGAGACACCCTGGGCAGCTCTCCCCTGGTCGCCCGGAACTTCTCACCAGCTCGGTTGAACGCTGTCGGGGCAGGCCCGCACGGGCCGAGCCCGCTTGCACTACGTAGAGCGAGAAGACCCGGGTGACGGGCGCCCGGAACCACCGCCCCACCTGAACACCATCCTCCCGGGGCGGGACGTCGCATGCCCCGAACCGGCAGCCAGCTGCACCGCACCCGCAATCCCAGCCACGCTGGCACCACCCGTATCAAGAACCTCGCAGCTCAGATCCCGTCAAGCAAGATCAACACAGAAACCGCCCGGCACCGCTTGACACACACCCTCTTACGCTGGTGTCTCTACGATGGTCATCGTCATCCCTTTCTCAGGTTGAGGGATGGCACGCACCCGCTGGCCGTCGGACCTGTGAAATCCCGGCCTCTTGCCCAGGCCAGGCAGATCAGACCGGCAGCGCCGGTGGGTGCCTGAAAGCTGGGACCCGGCCGACAAGTCGTTAGCAGGACAGCCCGAGCGGCGTCGGCCGATTCGGAGGTCAGGCCGGGACCCAGTGCTCCGGACACTACGCCCGTACCAGCCAAAAACCACGGAAGCAGGGCCGAAGCACTACCTACATCCTCCCTGCCGAATAGGCGCGACCAAGGGTCGCGTGGGTCATGCGGGCGCCAGCACGCAGATTATCCAGTTCGGAGCGGCTCCGCGGTCCCGCAGGCGATCGGCCCCCGCCCGGCGTCGGCGCGTCGGAAGCAGGGTCGGCGTCAAAGATGGAGTGGCTCGCCAGCCCCGCCGGTCGGCATGACTTTGGCGACGCCGGGCGGCCAGCGTGCTGTCACCGCCGGGCTAGCCGCGAGCGGGCGGGTCAGCCGGCGCCCTGGTAGGCGTCGCGGAGCCAGGCCGTCAGGTCAGTGTCGATGTCGGCGGTTGAGTGGATGCGGACACGGTGGGTGAACAGGGGGTTGAATCCGCGGGCGGATTCGAGTCGGCCGGCCGGCTCGGTGGCCTTGAGGATGAGGCCGACATCGATGCGGTCTGCGGCCGAGGGCTGGATCATCGCGAATTGCCTGGCGCGGCGCAGGCTGAGGTATCTCTTCTTGGGTACCTGCTCGACGTCGTCGCCGAGTTCGCTGACCACCTGGATCAGTTTGTCGTGGATCGGCCGCAGGGCTGCCTTCCGTCCGGCGTAGAGTGCTCCGGCTGGGTCGGCTGGGGGCGGCGTGCTGGCGTCGCGGGCGAGCAGTGCCACGCGGTGCGCGGCGCCGTGGGTCATCCCGTGCTCGGTTTTGAGCATGGCCACGATGTCGGGATGCCGTGACAGCCTGCTCGCTGTCACCAGGTCGATCCAGGCGCTGACGGGCTTGCCGTAGGCCTGCTCGATGTTGCGGATCTGGGCGGCGATGCCGTGTTCTGGGCGTGCCATGTCAGTGATCCTTCCGTTGGCTGGTCTGGGTGAGCCGCTGTTCGAGCAGGGCACGTTCGGCGGGGTTGCCGGTGAGGCTGAGCGCTTGTTCATAGGCGCGGCGCGCCTCGGCGGCGTGGCCGAGGCGCGCAGCAGCTGCGCGCGGGTGGCGTGAAACAGGTGATAGGAACCCAGGGTGCCGGCTGCCAGGGCGTCCAGGTCGGCCAGCGCCGCGGCGGGTCCGGCGACCTGACCATGGGCTATTGCCCGGTGCAAGGCGGCCACCGGCGTGGGCAGGTGCACCGTGAGGGCCTCGTAGAGCAGCAGAATCTGCGGCCAGTCGGTCTCCTGCCAGCTGCGGGCCTCGGCGTGGCAGGCCACGATCGCCGCCTGGATCTGGTAGGGCCCTGGCTTGCGCATCCGGGCGGCGCGCACCACGAGGTCGGCTGCCGCGGCGATCGCCGCGTGGTCCCACAGTGCCCGGTCCTGGTCGGCCAGCAGCACCAGCCTCCCGCCGGAATCGAATCTGGCCCTCGCGCGGGCCCGGTGCAGCCGGATCAGCGCGAGCAGCCCCAGCACCTCCGGCTCGGCTGGCATCAGGTCGGCCAGCAGGCCAGCCAGCCACTCGGCGTCCTCGGTGAGATCCCGGCGCTGCGGATCGTCGCCGCTGCTGGTGAGGTACCCCTCGTTGAACGTCAGGTAGATCACCGACAGCACCGCGGCCAGCCGCTCAGCCAGGTGATCTGCGTCTGGCACCCGGTAGGGTATCCCCGCCGCGGCGATCTTGCGCCGGGCGCGGGTCAGCCGCTGCATGATCGTCGGCTCCGACACCAGGAACGCGCTCGCGATCTGGCCGGCCGACAGGCCGGACACGGTCCGCAGCGTCAGGGCCACCTGGGCCTCATGGGCGAGCGCGGGGTGGCAGCAGGTGAATATGAGCGCCAGCCGGTCGTCCTTGCTGCCAGCATCGGCCTGCGCGCCTGGTGAGGCGGCCAGCAGGGCCAGCTTGGCCTGGTAGCGGACATCGCGGCGCGCGACATCTAGCGCGCGCCGCCGGGCGACCGTCCACAGCCAGCCCGAAGGGTTGCCCGGGATGCCGTCTGCGCGCCAGCGCTCCCACGCCACCAGCAGCGAGTCCTGGACGACCTCCTCGGCCGCGGCGAAGTCACCGAGCACCTGGACCAGGGAAGCCGCCAGCCGCCCGGCCTCCTCCCGGAACACCGCGGCCAGCGCCTGCTCGGTCGCGGCTACGGCGACGTCACCACCGGGCGGATCTCGACCGTCCCGCGTCCTGGCCATGCCTTCGCCATCTCCAATGCCTCATCGAGGTCGGCCACCTCGATCTCGGCGTATCCGCCGATCTGCTCCTTACCCTCCAGGAACGGGCCGTCGGTCACCACCGCCGCGCCGCCCGCGCCGAATCTCACCGAGGTCGCTGTCTCCGGCCCCTGCAGCTGGCTGGTCCCGCCGATCCTGCCGCGATTCTCGGCGAACCAGCGCCCGACCAGCGCGTACCGCTCTTTGAGCTCGGCGCCTGACAGCGCAGCGAACGCCCTGGCATCCTCATCGGTCCCGCAGAACAACAGCACATACTTCACGCAGGCCTCCTCTTCAGCGCTGACGATGTCTTCTACCCCTTAGGACGAACAGTCAGCTCCGCAACGCGACAGGTCCCCCCGATGAGTTTCGCGCGGGTGCTGGCGCCCGAGATCTTTGCGCCTCAGCTGCGGCTAGCAGGCCCCTGGCGGCGGTGTCGCATCCGGTCATGGCGGGCGCTGGGGCGTCGAGTGTCCGCATGTGCTGCTGGATTACCCGGTCGAGCTCTGGAATCTGCGAAGACACCGGGCGCCGGGGAGCCGCGGTCAGCGAATGCCGACTAGGCGAACGGCGGAGATCGCGTTGCTGCCGCCGGGTTGTCGACGAACGAACGCGCAGCGCAGGGTTCCCTCTACGCACGTCGCTCCTCGAGAACGGCGGCGAGCTGATCGGCGATCAGGCGCCAGCCGCGCAGATGCTGGTCGGTCAAGTCCGGAGTGAGCACCGAATGGGTGATCGTCATCAGAGTCTGGTCGGCGCCGCGCGGAACGAGCGTCACAAGCACCTGGCTAGTCAAGGTCGGGTCCGGCCAGGTCGAGCAGGACCAGGTGAACCCGAGGCGGGTTGGCCGGTCCAGGTCCGTGTAGGTCCCGAATACGTAGAACTGCTTGCCTGCGTCTTCGATGTCGATCCGCAGGCGGCCGCCGATCCACGGTTCCACCTCGGCTTTCAGGCATCGTGCTGGCCGGGGGCACATCCACTCCAGTAGCGCCTCTGGATCGATCCACTCGCTGAAGACCTCATCGGGTGCGGCCGGAAGCAGCCGCTCGACGATGGCGCTTGCCACCCCGGGACCGGTCATGCGCCCGAGCGCTTGCGTTCCAGGCGAGCAGCAAGGGCATCGGCCCGGCTGCTCCAGGAGGCGGCCTGCTCGGCGATCCATCGCTGCGCCAGGTCCAGCGCGCCAGGCTGCAGGGACAGCCAGTGGTTTCTGCCCCGGACCGTTCGCTGGACGAGGCCGGCGGCCTCCAGGACGGCGATATGTCGGGATACGCCGGCGAAGGTCATGGGCAGCGGGCCGGCGAGGTCGGTGACCCGGGACTCGCCGTCGCGAAGGGCGACCAGCAGCGCCCGCCGCGTCGGATCGGCAAGGGCGGCATACGCGCGATCTAGCGCCTGATCTTCAAGCATGTTGTTGTACGTTACTCGCCGGACGTGATATGAAACAAGTCCGTTGAACGATGTCCCGCATGTCCGGGAGCCCCTGATGGACGAGGTCGGGACTGCGGCAAGCCTGACGCAGCAGGAACTCACCACCGAGGAGAGAGCGATGCCGATCTACCAGACTGCTCATTACCAGATCCGCCCGGAGGCCGTCGACCGCGTCAAGCGCGCGATCGGCGAGTTCGTGCGGTACGTGACCGACAACGAGCCGGGAAGCAGGCTCTACTCCGCCTGGCAGCAAGCCCTGACGGCAGGCCCGGTCATCTTCACCGATTACCACCTCGTCGCTGCCAACACCCCGTAACGCGGCCCCCGTGATGGCCAGGTCGTAGTCGTCGCGCCCGGGCCGGGTCCTAGGCCTGGCCCCGGCCGCAGAGGTCCTCGTACCTCCTCGTACTTCAAAGAAGGAGAGGCATGATTTCCCAGACAGTTCAGTTCATGGGCTGCAATGCTCGCCAGCTATACGACGCCTACTTGTCCTCAGCGGAGCACGCCGCGATGACTGTCGATGGCACGCAGGCCGCCACCTTTCGCCGCGGTTCCCAGGACGTCGCCAAGGGCGGCGCAGGCGACGAACTGCGCGCGTTCGGCATGCCCGGATCCGACGGGAAGATCGTTTACTCGTTGCACGCGACGGTTCTGCAGGTCGTCGCCGACCGGCTGATCGTGCTCTCGTGGAGGAACAAGGCGTGGGACTGTGCCATCGATCCGGGTGATGTAAGCGACCTTCCTTCAACGGTCGTACTGACCTTCCGCGACAATTTCGCCGGCGCCGAAATCGGCCTCGACCAGGTAAATCTCCCTGACTACAAGATCAAGATCCCCGATACGGGCGAGGTTGGCCCACTGAGCCAGGTCGTTAATACGCACTGGAGCCTTCTGTACTGGGAGCCCATGCGGCATTACTTCGCGCCCAAACCGTAAGCGCGAGGCCGCACCTAGAACGATTGGCAGAGCAACGGTCCGTCGGCCCCGGGCTGGACCTCGCCTAACGATGCGGGGCGGCCTGACCACAGGTCAGGCCACCCCGCCGACCGTCCATGTTCTGCCGCACCGCGCCACGGCGAGGCAGAAAGCGCAACACCCGTCGGCCGGTGGCCTGTGGCTGCCCAGCGGGCAGCCTGTCGCGGCATGTAGGTGCTCGCGGGGAGCGCTGACCCGCATTCATGGACGAGCAGGTGCTCGGTGCTGGGCGCCAGCCGCAGATGCGCTCTCCCGGTCGGGCCTGCTCCGTGGCCACAGGTAGCTGGGCGGGCTCGGCGACGTGACCGCTGCGGCTTGGACCTGGTCGGCGTACTCCTCCGCTCGAAGCAGACCCAGCTGGTCAACATGCCGGGTGCGCAGGTCGCGCCCCGGCGCATGGCGACCCACCGGCGCGGCGTGCGGCAAGGGCCGGCGCAGCTAGCCGCGCATCGGCCCGCGCCCGGCACCGTCCGTGAGCCGCGGATGCAACGGCAAGGACCATGGCGCCGGGGATGACAGTCCCTGGCCAGCACCGGCCGGCCGCGAGGATGCCCCGGTCCGGCCGAATATCTGATCTTCAAGCATGTTGTTGAACGTACCTGGCGGATGTGATATTAAACAATTCCGTTGAACGAACTGGATCGGAGGGGACGAGCTGATGGACACCAACGCTGCGCTCGTGGCCCGCTTTGGGGACGAGTTCAAGAACGCCGTTAACCACGACATGGTGGACGAGCTGATGTCGGAGAACTTCGTACATCACCTGCCCTATCCGGGCCTGCCCGCTGGTCGCGCGGGCATGAAGGCGGTTGGTCAGTTCATCACCTCCCAGGTCAAGGACATCGATGTTACGGTCGCGCTGATCATCAGCGACGGTGATCTCGTCGCTGACCGAGTCGAGGGATCCGGGGTCCGTCAGGACTCAGGTGAGCGGATCGAGCGGGTGGAAAACCACTTCTACCGCGTCGCCAACCGCCAGATCACTGAGCTGTGGCCGGCCGGCGGTCCCGACCTCTCATGAGCCCGGTCGTCCGATGAATGGAGACAGAGATGCTGATCTACCAGACTGCCCGCTGCCAGGTCCGTGCCGAGGCCGGCCGTCCTCTTTCGCCGACTACCGGCTCGTCGCGACCAGGGCCCCGTGGGACAATGACCGGTCTCCCGGTGACCCTCCTTTGAGGACATCGGCCTTCCCGGTAGCGGTGTGCTCGGCGATTGCTCGCCCACGACCGTCCGTACTCGATCCCGCCTACGGGCCCGCCGTGTGCGGCGTCGGGAGACCGCAACGATTTTCCAACGGCGGGCTTCTACGGTCTGGCTGTCAGGGTGAGCGACCGGGCCGAAGGAGCGCCGTGTCTTCGCATCGCAACACATCTGGAGCGTGCCGCGGGCGGGCCCGGCCTCGGCCGGCATTGGCGGCGCCAGCGTCCCGCCCCGCGCACCAGTCTCCGCCTGCGAACTCTCCCGGTGCCCTGTGGCGGCCGGCTCGCGCCGGCCGTGCCGAGCCTCCTGCGGTATCGCCGGCGACGAGATGGGGGTCACCATGGCGGAGCTGCGGATCAGATGCGATTGCGGCTGGACTTTCTGCGGCCCGGACCGGGAGGTGGTCGCGGCAGCGATCGCTCACGCCTTTGATGCCCACCGCATGGCCCTCACGCGACAGCAGGTCCTTGCAGTGGCTGAGTCCGTCGATGACACACCATCAGCCGCGGGTTAGTCGGTGACGCATTGACTGACAGGAGACATTCCTGGCTGCTGCCGATGCTGTGCGGGGTGCTCTTCCTCGACGGGCTCGACCTGTCACTGGTCGGTGTGGCACTGCCGTCGATCCAGCGCGATCTCGGCGTCAGTGATTCACAGCTGCAGTGGGTCGTTTCAGGCTACGTGCTCGGTTACGGGGGCTTTCTGCTGCTCGGCGGCCGAGCTGCCGATCTGCTCGGCCGGAGGCGAACCCTCTTGGCGGCACTTGCCGTCTTTGCTGTCGCGTCCTTGATCGGCGGTCTGGCCAGCGATCCAGGCCTGCTGCTGGCCACGCGCTTCCTCAAGGGCGCTTCGGCAGCATTCACCGCACCCGCGGGACTGTCGATCATCACGACGTCATTTCCGGAGGGTCCCGAGCGCAACCGCGCCCTTTCGGTGTATTCCGCGACCGGCGCCAGCGGGTTCTCGCTCGGGCTGGTCGTCGGCGGCCTCATGACCCAGATCGGCTGGCGGTGGGCCCTCGTACTGCCGGCGCCTGTAGCGGCGTTGCTGCTTGTCGCCGGGCTGAAACTCCTCGTAGGCACGATCGTCGAAGCACCTGCGCTTGGATGGGCCGCCACGGCTGGCGCGCTTGCGGTCACTGCGGTCCTGCTCACCGCGTTCGTCATCGTGGAGCGCCGCAGCCGCGCGCCGCTGGTCCGCCTGGGCATCTTCCGCCTTCGGGGGGTAGCCCGCGCGAACTTCGGCATCATGGCCCTGTTTGGAGCGTATATCGGCTTCCAGTTCGTCATGACGCTCTACCTGCAGACGCTGAATCACTGGTCGCCGATAAAGACCGCGATGGCGTTCCTTCCCGTCGGAGTGCTGATCGCCGTCTCGGCAGGGCGGATCGGACCCGTGATACACAGAATCGGCATTGAGCGGCTTGTTGCAGCAGGCTTCGCGGCCATGTCCGTGGGCTACGGCCTGCTGCTGCGGCTCGGTGGTACACCGGACTGGCTGGCAATTCTCCTGCCGACCACGGTGCTGATCGGTGTCGGCATCGGTCTCGCGTTCCCGACGATGAACGTCCAGGCAACAAGCGGGGTCCCGGCGCACGAGCAGGGGCTGGCCGCCGCCCTGTTTCAGACCTCCAACCAGCTCGGCGCGGCGCTCGTCCTCGCCGTGGTCACCGCGGTGGTGACCGGCAGCGGCGCGACAGCGACCGGCCGGGCGGTGGTACTTCACGCCTACCGCGACGGGCTGCTCGTCGTCACCGCCGTCGCTGCCCTTGGCCTGGTCTTCGCGCTGACCGCCTTGGTGCCCCGCCGTGCTCCCGAACTGCCCGAGTCAGCGAAGGTGCCGGCGTGAAGCTGCTGCTCGGCGGCGATGTTCAGGTCGGCGTCCTGAGTCTGGCTGAGGGCCTCGTCGAAGACAGCCACTGTCTCGCGGGTCGGCTCGATACCGAGCTCGTCCCGCATGAGCGTGCGGTAGCGGTTGAACACGTGGGCAGCGCCCATCCGGTCGCCGGTGCGCGCCCGTGCGAGGATCAGATGCTGGTGCAGCGCCTCCCGGTACGGGTCGAGCTCGACGCCACGCTGAGCGTGTTGCGCCGAGCGCGTCCAGTCACTGACGGCTGCGTGCGCTTCAGCGAGGATCTGTCGCGCGGTGACGTGCATGTCGTGCAAGCGATCACGCTGGCTGAGTGTCCACGGGTTATAGAGGCCGCGGAGGAATGGGCGCTGGCAGACGATGCAGGTGACCGTCGCGTTAACGGCAGCCTCCCGGAACTCGCCATGCTGCAGCTGGGCCTCGGCCGCATGCAGGGCATGCGCGGCAGCCTCGACATCGATACTCGTGTCGCCGGTGTGCAGCTGGTAGCAGCCGAAGGCGCTATCGATCATCCGCGGCTCGAGACCGGCGCGCGCGAACGCCGTGCGGACCTTGCTGATGACCGCGCGCAGCGCCGTCTCCCAGGAGCGCGGCAGGCCGTCGGGCCACAGCTCCCCGGCCAGCTGGTCCCGGCTAACCGGGTGCTTCCGCTCGACGACCAGCATCGCCAGGGCGAGGCGCCCCTGGTTCCCTGGCAGGGCGCGCTCGCCCAGGAACGCCCCGTCATTCTCGATCGTCAGCCTGCCGGCTACGGAGATCCGCACCGCCCAAGTATCGCCTCCAGGAGGTGGCCGAAGTGGAGTACGTCGTCGAATGCGACTGTCACTGGTCCTGCCGTGGCAGCGAGGAACAGGTCATCGCGGCCACCGTCGCGCACGGGCTCGAAGTGCACAGCCTCAATCTCGGCCGCGAGCAGGTCCTCGCCGTCGCCCAGCCCGTCGAGAGCGACAGCGGCCCTCCCGCCGGCACCCGAGCGCCATCGGCGCCGACTCCCCGGCCGGGCCGCACATCGACCCGTTAGCGGCACGATCGCGGTCGCGATGGCAGCCCGGTGATCCAGGTCAGCGGCTGCCCGGCCGTCAAGTCACTGCCTGCCTCCAGCACGAGGTACCCCACCCGGCCTTGCGCCGGCCCTTACCACCCGAATGTCATCAGGATGATCCAGGAGACGGACGCATGAAAACCATCTACCATCTTGTCGATATTGCGGCGCCGCGCGGGACAGTTGCCGCGGCCCTCACCAGCATCGAGGGCCTCGCGTCGTGGTGGACGACCCAGGTGTCCGGCGATGCGGGCGCCGACGGCGAGATCACCTTCACGTTCGGCGCCGAGTTCAACCCGGTGATGCATGTCGTCCGCGCTGACTCGGACTCCGTTTCGTGGCTGTGCACCGGTGGTGTCGCCCAGTGGGCGGACAACACGTTCTGGTTCGACCTCGCTGACCGTGACCAGGGCACAAGGCTGCGGTTCCGCCAGGAGTACGCCATCGAGCTCAGCGATGACGACTACGCGACCTACAACTACAACTGGGGCTACTACCTCGAAAGCCTCCGGCTGCTCTGCACGAACGGCAGCGGCAAGCCCTATCACCCGGGCGCGGAACCGCCCGTCGCCGAGTTGATCAGCGTGGCCCGTGCGACGGCGAAGCCGGGCCGGGCCGACGACCTGGAGCGGGAGCTTCGCGCCCGCGTCGCGCCAACCCTCGCGCAGCCGGGGAACATCGAATTCGCCCTCTACCGGTCGCTCGACGCGCCGACCGCGTTCCTAGCCTTCGAGCACTGGCGGTCTCACGCGGACTGGCGGCATCATCTGTCCGGCGAGCACGTGACATCGCTGCTGGCCGTGTTCGCCGACGTCCTCGACTCGCCGCCCGATATCCAGATCTCCACGCCAATCGCGGCAGACGGGGATACGGGGCCAGCGCCGACCTCCGATGTGACCAGGAACGCCGCCCGGAGACTCGCCGCCGATGTGTTCAGCCGCGGCGATCTGGCCGTCTACGACGAGCTAGTCGCCGAGGACTACGTCAATCACAACATCCCGGTCCCCGGTATCCCCGGCACGAAGGACGGCTTCCGCAGCCTGGTCATCGCCACCCGGTCCGCATTTTCCGACCTGGCCGTCGAGATGCAGGACATCGTCACGGAGGGTGACTTCGTCGTCTTCCACGATCACGTCACGGCCACGAGTACGGGCGAGTTCTTCGGGGTCCCCCCGTCGGGTGCTACCGCGGACTGGACCGAAATCCACTTCCTGCGGGTCCGGGACGGCCAGATCGTCGAGCACTGGACCAACTTCGACCAGCTCGGCATCCTCCGCCAGCTCGGCGCCATACCCGCATGATCACTGCCCGCATGGCCCCCGCGAGCCTTGGTCATTGGCCATCCAGGGCGCCGGCCGCCGTCGCGGCCCGCGAGCTAGACCGTAACGGCGTCACGCATCATTGCAGTCTTGATGCTCCCTGGACACCAATGAAAGTGGCACGAGTGACAACTATCGTGTGATCCGTGCCAGGGCATCGGATGACGGCGCTTGCGCTCGACGGCACGTCCCCGCTTGATCTCGGGGCGGTGACCGAGGTGTTCGGGATCGACCGGGGGCTTGCTGCGGACTGGTACGACTTCTCTATCTGCGGGCAGCGGCGTGGTCGGCTGGGCACCCGGGGCGGCCTTTCTCTCACCGTTGACCGAGGCCTGGAGGAGCTGGCCGTGGCCGACACCATCGTCGTGCTGCCGGTGGCACGGTTCATGCGCGAGCGTCCGCACAACGCGGTGCTGGCCGCCCTGGCGGCCGCGTCGGCCCGGGGGGAGCCCGATGGTGTCGCTGTGTCTGGGCGCGTTCGTGCTGGCCGCGGCCGGCCTGATGGAAGGGCGCCGGGCAACGACCCACTGGCCGTATTGCCATGCCCTTTCCGATGCCTACCCGCAGGTCGAGGTGGTGCCTGACGTGCTCTACATCGACGAAGGCGACGTGCTGACATCCGGCGGGGTGGCGGCAGCAATCGACCTGTGCCTGCACCTGGTGCGCAAGGACCATGGCGCGGAGATAGCCAACCGCCTGGGCCGCGGCCCGTACCTGACACCGGCAGCCAGCGGCTCGGCCCCGCGCTCAGCTGGCCGCTCAAACATCGCCAGGAGAACCCGACCATCGACCAGCTCGCCGACGCGGCGCGATGGGCCGCCGGACCTTCTACAGAGAGTTCCGGGCCAGCCCCGGCCCCACGCCACACCGCTGGCTAGTCGCGCAGCGGGTGCTGCTCGCGCGCCGCCTCCTCGAAACGACCCAACTCACGATCGAGCAGATCGCGCAGCATTCCGGCTTCGGGGACGCCTCGCTGCTCCGCAAGCCCTTCACGACCCAGATCCGCCTCAGCCCGACCGCATACCGCCAGACCTTCAGACACACCAACGCCAGCGATCTGTCCCGCTGACCGCTCGCAGTTGCGGGGCCGCCGAACGCCGCCTCCGGTGCGGTCAGTCCCGGTGGCCGGACTCAGCCGCGGCCCAACGGGAAGCCCGACGATGGCGCTGCTGCAGTCGCGATCGTGACAGAGCAATCGATCTGGGCGCCACCTCAGGTACAGCCCAGACAGCTGCGGGACGCGCCGAACGGCGGCAGTGTGTGCTCGGCATTAAGCGTCTGGCTGCCAGCCGTCCGTGGCGACCCGGCCAGGACAACCGTAGCGCGGCAGAAGCGGGCATTTTACCCAGGCGGGCGGAGGCTGCGATCGTGTCCAGGTGATCGGCGCCTAGGATGCGCCGCTGGTCGGTAAGGGCCTAGCGGCGACCGCGTCGTTTCCGGAGGCAGGGAACGGCGAGGTGGACGGCGAGCAGGTCGGCTATCGGGATGTGGCTGTCTGCGGGCAGGGTCTTGTCGGTTCGGATCGCCACGAAAGGCAC
>WNFN01069480.1_pt1 | contig 13019 bp, 15 predicted proteins | sample 5400161 | NCBI WGS metagenome assembly WNFN01 (sample SAMN13153353, study PRJNA577476) | soil metagenome | isolation source: 80 cm saprolite on Douglas fir-dominated hillslope | place: USA:California | collected 2013-09-17
ATGCCAAAGAAACTCTATGCCACCGCCAGCTCACCCATGCAGGGTGTGGTGCGCTGAAGATAATCTGCAAATATCTGGTAAAAGGCGTCTAGCGCGTTGTGTCCAACGCCAGGCCCACGGGCTGTCCTGCGACGGTCAGCGTGGTTGACGGACCAACGATTGCTCGCCCAGGCGCAATGTTGCCGGTCGATGAACTGAGATTGCTAAAGACGGCAATCCTGGCGGCCCCGGGATCGGCGTTGTACAAACTGCCCGTGCCTGCGGTATTCAATATGATCTGGTCGGGTACCGATAGCCCGGTATTGCTGCCAACAATTTCCGCCGACGGCGCCAGATTTCCGGTCGCTCCAGCCGCATTGTTGTAAATGGTTATGTTGTGCGAACTGGCATTGCTGACAACCAGCCTGCCCGCCCCATCAATCTGAATTCCCGCTGGTGCTCCCAGGTGCGTGGCCGCGCCCACGATGGTTCGGTTCGCGGTGACTGGTCCGTTCAGGGTGCTGGCATTGTCAAAAACGGCGATGGCGTTGCCTGCGGAGTTGGCGGCAAAAAGCCGGTCGTTCGTGGAATCCAGAAAAATTGCGGATACTGTAAACGTGAGGCCGAGACTGCGTGCCGGCGCTATATTCCCTGTGGCAGTGGCGGCCGAGCTAAAAACCGGGATGTCAATGTCGTCGGCCACGTAAAGCAGATTGCGGCTTTTGTCCAGCGCCACGTCAGTGGGAGCAGCCATTGTGGTGTTGGCCCCCGCAAGGGTACGCTCCGGTGCGATATTTCCGTTCTTGGTGCTGATGTTGTCGAAAATCAAGATGGAAGCGTTGGTGCGGTTGGAGACGAACAACCTGTCAGCCACCGCGTCCAACGTGATATAGGCGGGTGCGTTAAGCGTGGTGGCAGCGCCGGAAATGGTGGCGCCAGGAACAATGTTTCCGCTAGCCGTCAGCGCCTGGTCAAAACGCAGAATGGAACTTGTCCCGCTGTTGGATACGTAGAGCTTCCCGGCCGGGGTTGCTCCCGGCGTAGGTGTAGGCGTGGAAGTTGGAGTGCCCGTGGGCGTGGGAGTTGGAGTTCCTCCGCCACCCCCTCCCAGGGTTCGGCGGGGCGAAATGACGCACCCGGCAAGAACAAGCAAAGAGACTAAAGTTGCCGCACAAATCCATCCCGGCAAAATGCCGCGCTGCAATCTGAATACCTGGAGCATTATTTGGCCATCATAACCCAATTTTTGTGAATTTTAATGGACTAATCTTGGCGGATGGCGCGTACCAAGGTAACTTTGCGTCCCGCAAACAGTAAAAAGGCGGCCCGAAAGGCCGCCCGAAACCCACGTTGCCAAGTCAGTCGACTTGCCGTGCTCGGCTTTTAGCTCTTGGCTTTAGGCGACTTAAGCATATCAACCTTGTCCACGTGCAGGGTACCGTTATCGACCGTGCCGGTTACGCGAACGTAATGGCCTTCATGGCCTTTCAGTGCATCCTGGTTCTCGACATTTATAACGCTCTTGTCCTTCTCGGAAACAAAGACCAGCTTGGAGCCGCTTTCCGCGCACTTCTTGGCGCAATCGGCGTTGTCGATGTCTTTGACACCGCATTTTTCATCGCTAACCCAACCGCTCATTTTGGTGGTTTTGGGGGCTTTTGCGTCCTTGGCGACCGAAACTGAAACCAGGAACGCGGCTGCTAACAGCGTTAGAGCAATTCTTTTCATAGCGAATTAATCTCCTCGGAGAATTTGCGACCGGTAGAGGTCGAACAAGCTTGCTAGTGCAACTTATGGAGCGCTCTCCATTGAAAAGGTTACATTGGATGGTTGTATCTGAATCCGCAGGTCGAGCGCAACCGATAGTCAGAGTGGCGTAACTACGGTAGACGTCCCTGCGCGCGGGCGAAGGCTCCTTCCAGGTATATCGGCTCTAGGCCCAACGCCCAATACTCGAGAGCCGTACGGTTAGGCTGTGATGTCTCTTGTTCCGTGCGCAACACCTGTTTGCGCTCGTCGGTCGGATAAAACTCAAGCCAACCCTCCCAAGTGCCGTCAGTTCGCTCTTGCCCGTAAATCCGGACGATGTACGTCGTGCCGTCCTCGCCCCTTACATGTGTAGGGTGTTCGTGAATGAGTTCTGGCATGGTTCGCTTTCCACCAATGATGCCAGATGCTTGCGAGGGAGATGCCTCTACTCGACCTCGCACGTCAATCTGCGGGGAAGACTCAAGGCAGGGCGCGATACTCTCCCTTGCGTCGAAAAAGTGAGTTTTAGGCTATTTTTTTTCCGGGGCCGGGGCAGGTGCCGGAGCAGTAGGCAGGGTATAAACCACTTCGCCAGGTCTGGCATAACGTAGCCGCTCACGTGCTTCTTTTTCAATCGTTTTGGGATCGTTCTTTAAAGCTTTAATTTCCTGTTCCATGGCGCCGTTTTGCTGCTGCAGAGCCCTGATCTGGCGATCGAGATCCCGGAATTCACGGCGCTTCTGCTGGTAGGCCATAAGCCCGTTGGCGCTGAAGACAACGTAATAGGCCACCACCAACAGCACGGCCGCAATTCCAGCCGTGGCAAACTTCCGTCGCCAGTGATGGACCTCTTCTCTTCCGCTTTGAACCAGCTTTTCCATTGTCCTATTGAGCAATCCAATCGCGTGCGGCAGCCGCCAGCTTTGCCAACTCCGCTTCCGAACCCGCTTCAGAATAAACCCGCACCACTGGTTCAGTGCCCGACAATCGGTAGCATACCCACGATCCGTCCTCAAACACCAGCTTGAGCCCGTCGGTGCGTACCACTTCTTTTACTTTGTGTCCGGAAAGCTCCGCGGGATCATTCTTCAACTTACTAGTGAACTTCGCTTTCACTTCCGGCGTCAAGCGGAAGTTCTCTCGATGGGGATAAAAGGAACCAACTTTGCTAAATAATTCTTTGATCTGCGCTCCAATCGACTTTTTGCGCCGCGCCACCGCCTCGCAGCAGAGCAAACCGGCAAGGATCCCGTCTTTTTCCGGGACGTGATGCCGTATGGAAAGGCCTGCGCTCTCTTCGCCGCCGATGGCAATCTTATCCTGCTTGATCAGCTCGCCAATGTACTTGAAGCCGACCGGCGTTTCATACAGTGGCACGCGGTGGTACTCGGCCAGCGCATTAATCATATTGGTTGTGGCGACGGACTTGGCGGCGCCGTTCTTCCAGCCTCGGGTCTCGATCAGGTAGTCAAGCAACACAGCAATGATGAAATTGGGCTGGATGAACGTGCCATCTTCATCCACAATGCCGAAACGGTCCGCGTCACCGTCCGTGGCGATGCCGATGCGAGCGCCAGTCTCTTTCATCTTTTGGCGCATCTCGTCGAGCAGGCTGCCTTCCGGCTCGGGTGCATGCCCGCCAAAAAGCACGTCGCGTGTGTCATGCACGGTGGCAACCGGAATATCGGCCTCACGCAGAAGTTCGTCGGGATAGCCTCGGGCCGCGCCCCAGAACGGATCAAATACAACTTTTAAGCCGGCAGCGTGTATGACCGGAAGATCGACGATTTCCTTGAGTCGAGCCAGATACGCAGGTTTGGGGTCAATAGTTTCAGCCGTGACCCTGGCAGGCGCACTGGAAACAGGCTGTCCATCCGCCGCGATAAGCGCTTCAATCGCGCCTGTGACCTCCGGAAGAGCAGGCGCGCCGTCGGGCGTCGAAAACTTGATCCCGCTGTATTCAGCCGGATTGTGTGACGCGGTGAAGTTTATCGCGCCGTCAGTTTTTGACCGCATGACCTCATAGGCTATCGCCGGCGTGGGCGCGGGCTGGGCGATCACCAGAGGCTGCACACCGTGGGCCGCCAGGACTTCAGAAGCTATCTCAACAAAGCGCTCGCCCATGTATCTGGGATCTCGTCCGACGATAATGCGTGCGCCAGACGGATTTTCTCCTGCTGCGTAGCGCGCAATCCCGGCCACGGCCCGCCGCACGTTGCTCACTGTAAATTCGTCGGCGATGATGGCGCGCCAGCCCGAGGTCCCGAATTTAATGACGGCGCTCATGTTCAAACTTCAGTTAGGTGCAATTTGCCGGACATTGGTTTCACGTGAAGCAATCAGCTGAGAAATTTACCGCAACGGGCGCTAAGGACGCAAAGTAGGTAGAGATGCACAACAGCGCTGGATTTCAGATTCCTTCTTCCTTTGCGCCATCCGCGTCCTTTGGTAAATAGTCTTGCTGAGCGCTCAATTGATACACTCAACGACGAAGACTTATGACCAACGCGCGCATTGTGTTCACGACCACTGGCTCGCAGGAAGAAGCAAGGAAAATCGCTCACGCGCTGGTAGAGCGACGGCTGGCTGCGTGCGTCAACATTGTGCCGCAGATCGAATCCGTCTATCGCTGGCAGGGCAAGGTCGAGAGTGCTGCAGAGTGGCTGCTGATCATTAAGACTCAGGCCAGCGCCTTTGAGCGCGTGCGCGACGCCGTGAAAGAGCTCCATTCCTATGATCTCCCCGAATGCGTCATGCTGGAAGTGGCTGCAGGGAGCAAGAAATATCTCGACTGGATTGCCGAAAATACAACCTAACCACAGAGGGCACAGAGGACCACAGAGAGTCCGAGCAAATTCAGCAGGCGTTATTGTCGCAAACCTGCAAAGGTTCCCCGATTTTGTTTTTCCTCAGTGCTCCTCTGTGCCCTCTGTGGTAAAAATCTTCTACCTCTAAATCGCTGCTAGCGCCTGGTCCAAATCCGCCAGCAGGTCGTCCACGTCCTCGATCCCCACCGATATGCGGACCATGCCATCGGTCAGGCCAATCTGCTTTCTTCCCTTTTCACCCAGGGCCGCGTGTGTCATGGTGGCCGGATGCGAGATAAGGGTCTCGACCCCACCCAGAGATTCTCCCAGAGAGCAGACGCGCACCTTGGCCAGCATTTTCTTTGCGTTGTTCAGTGATCCGGTTTCAAAGGTGATCATTGAGCCAAAGCCCGTCATCTGTCGCTTGGCCAGCGCATGCTGTGGATGGTCGGCGAAGCCGGGGTAAAGCACGGTCTTCACTTTGCGATGGTTGCGCAGAAAATCAGCCACGGCGCGGCCATTTTCATCGTGTTTTTCCATGCGCACGGCCAGCGATTTCACCCCGCGCAGCACCAGCCAGCACTCAAACGGCGAGAGAATGGCACCGGAGGTCTTCTGCATGAAGGCCAGCTTTTCCGCATGAATCGGCTTGGTAGCGGCAATCACGCCGCCCAGGCCGTCACTGTGACCGTTGAGAAATTTTGTGGTGGAGTGCATCACCATGTCGGCGCCCAGGTCGAGCGGACGCTGGAAGTAAGGCGACATGAAGGTGTTGTCCACCACCAGCTCAGCGCGGGCGTCGTGTGCGATTCGCGCTACTTCGCGGATGTCAGTGAGCACCATGAGCGGGTTGGTGGGCGTTTCCACCCAGACGATCCGCGTGTTGCGACGCAGGGCTTTCTTCACCGCATCCAGGTCGGATGTATCCACGTAACTGAACTCCACGCCGTAGTTAGCTAGCACCTGGTTGAACAGACGCGGAACGCCGCCGTAAACATTGTGTCCGCAAATCAAATGGTCGCCCTGCTTGAGAAAGCATTGCGTCACCGCGGTGACGGCGGCCATGCCACTGGCAAACACATGGGCTGAGGCCGCGTTTTCCAGCGCCGCCAGATTGGTTTCCAGCTTGGTGCGCGTGGGATTGGAGACGCGCGCGTACTCATAGCCCTTGTTCTTGCCCAACTCCTCCTGCACGTACGTGGAGGTGGCAAAGATCGGCACAACCACGGCGCCGGTTGAGGGATCCGGCTCCTGTCCAACATGGATCGCTGTGGTGGCAAAGCCGAACTTCTTATCACTTCGTTCCAAACTGCTTGAGGATTTGTTCTTCGCCATCTGAGTTTTGCTCCTGAGTCATTGGCCGCTCGGCGCGCGAGTCGGCCTCACGGGCCTGTCGCCTATTCGCTACCACCTTCAAAAATGTTTTTTGACAAGTAACGCTCCGCCGAGTCGGGAATCACCGTTACCACTCGCTTGCCCTTGCCTAGTCTTTTGGCGACTTCAAGGGCTGCAAAGACATTGGCTCCTGCGCTCGATCCACCCAGCACGCCTTCCAGCCGGGCCAGCTGGGCCACGGTATCAAACGCATCTTTGTCAGTGACCATAATGATCTCGTCGCAAACACTGGGGTCAAAAGTCTTCGGGATGAAACTTGAACCAATGCCCTCCACTTTATGCGGCCCTTTCGGCCCTCCGCCCAGGACCGATCCTTGAGTCTCCACGGCCACACAGTGCACTCGGCCGAGCCTTTCCTTCATGAATCGTGCCAGACCGGTAAACGTCCCGCCGGTGCCTACGCCGATCACCACGGCGTCAATCTTCCCCTGCATCTGGTCGAAAACCTCAGGGGCGGTAGTGTCATGGTGAAATTCAGGATTGGAGGGGTTTTCAAACTGGAGGGCGGTAAATGAATCGGGAATATCGGCGGCAATCTCTTTGGCCTTCTGGATGGCGCCTTGCATTCCCGCTTCATCGGGCGTGCGGATGACCTCGGCGCCCAGGGCCCGCATGATTTTTACTTTTTCCTCGGCAAATTTCTCCGGCACGCAGAGGACCACGTGATAGCCCTTATTCACTCCAATCAGTGCCAGGCCAACGCCGGTATTGCCGGCTGTGGCTTCCACGATGGTGGCTCCAGGTTTCAGCCGACCTTGCTCTTCGGCGCGCCTGATCATGCCGATGGCGGCACGGTCTTTCACACTGCCCCCTGGGTTCAGATATTCCAACTTGGCGAAAACGTCAGCGGCCCCAGCAGGCACGATGCGGCGAAAACGAAGAAGAGGGGTCTGGCCAACCAGTTCGGTGATGTTTTCAGCCACGCGCAGTCGAGTCATATAGCAAACTTTTTAGAGTACGGTAGGTAGCGGGATTGGTCAAACAGACAGCTATTCTATCGACGCGACAGAATGATGTTTTCACCTGATTCTTCAATGAGTTGGAAGGCGGGTCGAGCAGCATCGAGGGGCGAAAGCAAATTGACATACCCTCTTGAACGGAGTACGGTTACAGGTGAGCAAGTATCCTTCCTTACTCTTCAGACATGCTGGACTAAGTCAGTACCTCTGGAGTTCTCCTTTCTTAGTCGCTATTCAGCGAGGGCTGTGTATGTTGGACCCGACATCGCCATTCCTGGCTAAGTCCGCCTCTTCGAAGGAACCACCGGAAGATCATTGTTGCAATCAAGAGGCCCCAGAACGGCAATTGCAGGAAGATGATGAAGAATCAATGGAGGCCTATGAAAGCCGATAAGAGCACGCGCTCGTCAAAGGTATTTGCTGCGGAAAGCATCATTGCCAACCCGTTTCTTCTGTGCCGAGTGACCGCGGTCTATGCACGGCGACTGCAGAAGCAGCGCGTGCAGTTTGCGCAAAGCATCAATGACTCCCTTCGCCTGATCTCCGACCTTCCACGCGGACACATGGATACAGCAAACCTCCCCGTGCCCATTCAGACCATGGAAGTTCCGCCGCTCGAAAGCGAAGCGGCTGCGATTACGCTCTAAAGCTCCGCGAATTTGTTACTTGGTTGAGGCAGTACGTTTTTCGTCGGCAAAGTAGCCGTCGCGGGTACGGACTTGCAGATCTTTGTCCTTGTAGCCCGGAGCGTGAGCCTCAACGCGGACGTGGCGATATCCGCCGTTGCTGCGCGGATTCGTGGGCTTGTAAGTGAGACTGTACTGGTTGCGGATATCGCGCGCCACTTCCTGGCTGATTTCATCCACTTCCGCCAGGTCCTTGGGGAAGAAGGCCACACCGCCGGTCTGATCAGAGAGGCTTTGCAGAGCGCGTTTGGCTCGCTTGATGCCCGGCTCGTCGCCCAGGATCCCAATGGTATAAATGGTGGGACCATTATCATTCTGCACCGCACGAATCGCCGTCTCCAACGATTCCCGGCTTTCGTTATCAACGCCGTCTGTAACCACCAGAAGAACCTTCTTTTCCTTCTTGGCGCCCTTGGCCAAGTGGTCGGCCGAGGCGATTACAGCGTCATAGAGCGCCGTGCCGCCGCGGGAGTCCACGCGATCCAGGGCCTCACGCAGGACCGCAACGCTCCTGGGGATTGCTGGCCTGGATCAGGTTCAGCACCGCCTTGGTCACCGCTGCGCGCTTGGTGCGCATGGAGCCGGAATTGTCCACCACGATACCGATGGAAACGGGAATGTCCTGGCGGATAAACGACGTGATCCTCTGCGGCTGCCCGTCCTCATAGACAACGAAATTGGCCGGCTGCAGATTTGTGACCAGGCGGCGCCGGGCATCCATCACGGTGGCAGAAAGCGTGACTTCGTTGACACGGCTGATGTAGGTGAATCCGCCGCTTGCGTTTTTAGTCACCTCGCCTACAGAACCTTCAGAAATAGGCTGCTCGGGCGGCTTGCCGGGCTGGGTAGCGGTGACACTACCTGAAGTCGCAGGCTTGGCGGCGTTGCCAGGCGCTGGAGCAGGCATGGCCGGTCTGGCCCAGACAGGCAGCGCAGGATCGTTTGGATCAACGTCCGGCGGGAGCGGCGTAGGCTGAACGCGCTGATTTTGCTGCGCCGGGGCCTGATTCGGCTGGGCCTGTATACCCCAAAAAGAGGCGGTGGCCAGCAGCAAAAATGAAAGGACCCCGACTACCTGTTTATTGCGAAGGTGCATAGTATCCCGCTCTGGCATAGACGTTTAGATGCGGCAGACCCTTTGGCGGATTGAGCTTTACTTTAATCTTGCGCCAGTGGCCGTCCTTAATCTTGTTGTTTGGACGGTATCCGAGCACATATTGGTTGCGCAGCTCTATTCCAATCTTTGTAGCCACATCGGCCAGTTCGTTGGGATTGTTGATGGTGAACAGGCGTCCGCCGGTCACCTGGGAGATTTCGGTCAACAGGGCCGGGCCGGCGATTTCTTCCGGCTGGGAGGGCGCCAGGCTGAAGATCCCGATGGAGTAAATCTGCACATCGGCCTCTTTGACCATGGATTTGATCTCGTTTTCGGTATAACGGCTGTGGTTATCGCCGCCATCGGAAATGATCAGCAAGGCCTTTTTGCTGTTGCGGGCGTCCTTCATCTTGCTCACGCCCATGTAAATGGCATCGAGCATGGCCGTGCTGCCCTGGGGCACGGTGTAAACCAGCTTGCCCTGGATATCTTCAATCGATTTGGTGAAATCGGCGCGCAATTGCGGGCGATCATTGAAGGTGATCATGAAAAATTCGTCCTGCGGGTTCGCCGTCTTAAAGAACTCGATCACGGCTTCGCGGGCCTTCAGGATCTTGTCATTCATACTCCCGCTCATGTCAAAAATCACGCCCAGAGAGATCGGCGCATCTTCACTGGAGAAGTGCTTGACTTCCTGCACCTCGCTGCCTTCCAGGACGGAGAAATTCTCCTTGTCCAACCCGGTGACGATGCGGTTCCAGTCGTCAGTTACGGTGACGTTGACCAGCACCAGGTTCACGTCCACCTGTACCGGCTTGGTGTGGTTCTTCAGGCTGGCTTCGGCGGCGGCGACCGCAGGATCTTTGGAATCAGCAGGTTTGACAGCATCAGCCGGCCTGGGTTGGATATGGACGTTCACGTCCTGAGCGCTGACATAAATTGTAAGGGCAAGCGAAATCAGAAGCGCCAGCGCACAGAAAGAAAGCGGCGTGCGCTGAGACGCCTTAAAAGAGAGCTCGGGGGAACCGCATGCACCATATCCGCGGCGTTCAAAGCGGGACATATGGGACCTCTATTTTCAGCCGATGTTAACACAGCCGCGGCGGGCTTGAACACTGGGAACTTGGCCGTGTACCGGTGCGCCTTTGCAAGCTGTTTTTCATCACAGTTGGATGTTTCCGAGTAGAAGAGGGTTATCCACCGCGCTTGATAGAATGCAATAGACTGCTGTTTGCAAATGGCTGAAATCATTCCATTCAAAGCGCTTNNNNAGGCCAAATACTATGAACTAAGCCCGCATAATCTGGTCCGCATCATCCTGGGGAAGGCGGGAGAGACTGATACCGAGTCTTTCAACGTCTACACTCGGGCGGCGGAGTATCTCCACGACTGGCGCTCCGGCGGCCTGCTGAAGCAGGATGCCAAGCCGGGCATTTACATCTACTCCCAGACTTTTACCGTCCCGGGAACGCGCGAGCTGGCCGAGCGCCGAGGGTTGATCGCCCTGGGACGAATCCACGATTACTCTGACGGCGTCGTGTTTCGCCATGAGCAAACCCTGGCCAAGCCTCGCCAGGACCGCCTGAACCTTCTTCGGGCCACGCGCGCCCATTTTGGGCAAATTTTCATGCTGTACAGCGACCCCCAAGGCGAGGTGGCAGCGCTGTTTCAGGCCAGGACCGAAGACGATCCGGAAACGTCAGTCCTGGACGAGTATGAAACTCTGCATCGCCTCTGGCCGATCCACGATCCCGCCCTGGTCGCGGCCGTGCAGGCAAAGATGCACGATAAAAGACTGCTGATCGCGGACGGCCACCATCGCTATGAAACCGCGCTGGCGTATAGAAACGAGCGGCGCGCCGAAAGCGGCGCGGCCAATCCCAACGCGCCCTATGAATACGTAATGATGACGCTCATCCCCATGGAAAGCCGCGGTCTGGTGATTTTGCCGACGCACCGCATCGTCCACGGTCTGCCCGCGTTTGACCGGGAGCGCATGCTGGAAAGCGCGGGCCGCTTCTTCGATATTGATCGCATCGATCTGCGCACCGAGAACCGCAGCGCGACAACCCTCCTGGGCGAAGCCGGCGCCAACGGCACGGCGTTTGTCGCGGTCACGCGCCAGGGACCGTATCTCTTGCGGGCGAAAAAAGGCGCGGTTCACGATGCGCTGGGTGAAGTCTCCGCCCAACAGCGGGAGCTGGACGTGGTGCAGTTGCACCGCATCATGTTGGAGCGGATTCTGGGCATTTCTGAAGATGCCATCCGCAACCAGGAACACGTGAAGTATGAACGCGACGCCTTTCAGGCCATCTCCTGGGTGCGCCAGGGTGCCAACGTTGCTTTCCTGATGAACCCGGCGAAGATCGAACAGGTGCGCGACATCGCTTTTGCCGGCGACGTGCTGCCGCAGAAATCCACTGACTTCTATCCCAAACTTCTCAGCGGTCTGGCCATCTATGCGCTGGAGTAAATTGAAGTTCATTCTGGCCGCGACAGCCGGGCTCTGCTGCGCATTGGTGACTTCAGTCGCCGGCACAGAGCCAAGTGCGCCTATGCAGGTCGTCCGCAATGATGATGGCAAGCCAATCGCGCAGCAGCCGGCTGCGCCAGTGGCCACGGCCACGCCGGAACCCGCTTCGCCGAGCGCGTCTCCTGCGGAAAGCCAGCGGCGCGCGCCCGAATTCTTTGTGATGATTGATCCCAGCCACGGCGGCATTGATAAAGGAGCAACCTTCGGCGGCAAGCTGCTGGAAAAGGACATCACCCTCAAGCTGGCGCGTGAGCTGCGAAAAGAATTAGAGGACCGTGGGATCCCGTCGCGCATGCTGCGCGACTCTGACGTTGACATCGCCCTGGAACGGCGGGCGGAGATTACGAATGAGCAGCGTGCAGGAATCTATCTGGCATTGCACGCAGGCAGGCCCGGCCATGGCATAAGAGTGTACGCGCCGCTGCTGGCAAATCCGCAGCCACCGGCTCCCGGCCGCTTTCTTCCCTGGGAGAGCGCGCAGTCGCCAGCACTGGAGAGAAGCAAGGCGGTAGCACAGGCAATTTCAGTTGAGCTGCGAAAACGTGGGATGACCGTAACGACGCTGGGAATTCCCTTGCGTCCGTTGAATAACATTGTTTCGCCGGCCATAGCGGTGGAACTCGCGCCTGAAGGTGACGATTTGCAGTCGCTGGAAAGCCCCAAGCGCAATACCAACGTCGCTGCGGGAATTGCCGCTGCAATCGCCCAGGTGCGTGGCCAGATGGGAGGCCGCCTGTGATTCCACGGCATTTCCAGATCACGATCGCGCTGGTACTCCTGGCGATCCTGGTCAGCGGTCTGGTGATCATCAGGCTCACCCACAAAGAAGAAGCCTTGGCGCTGCAGGAAGCAGAAAGCGCGCCGGTTGCGCCAGTCGTGGGAAAGCAGGAGCGCATTCAGATACTGATCGCGTATGACGATGATCAGGCGTTGCGCTGGCGTCCGGCAGAGGTATTTCTGCCCGCGGACCGCGGCCTACGGGCCAGGGAGACGCTGCGTTCCGTACTGGCACAGTATCTCCAGAATCCTTCACCGCATCCGCTGGCCCGTGGCGCCGATATCCGCAACGTATACTTCATCAGTGACGACACCATGATTGTGGATACCACCGCCAAATTTCTGGTGGAGGGCAAGGAACGCGAAACGCTGGCCGGACACGCCGACCTGATGTCTTTCTACCGGACCGGCGTGGTGCATGAATTGGCCAAGGAGTTCGAATAAGCATGACGCCGGTGATAGGAGTTTTCGACTCCGGCTTCGGCGGACTGACCGTGCTGCGCGAATTGCGCCGCGTCCTTCCTGGAGCTGACTATCTTTATTTCGGTGATACCGCGCACCTTCCATATGGCGCGAAATCAGTGCGAACCGTAGCCAGGTACGCGATTTCCGCCGCACATTTTCTGGAACAGCACGGAATTGAAATGCTGGTGGTGGCCTGCAACACCGCCACGGCGCTGGCGTTTGATGACATTCGCGCCGCGGTGAGCGTTCCCGTCGTCGGCGTGGTTGAGCCTGGCGCACAACGCGCCGCCGCAATTTCTAAAACCAGGAAAGCCGCGGTCATCGCCACTGAAGCTACGGTATCAAGCCACGCCTATCAAGCGGCGCTGCACCGGCTGGGACTCGAGGCCACGGAAAAGGCGTGCCCTCTATTTGTACCTCTGGTGGAGGAAGGATGGGTGGAACATCCGGTCACCGAACAGGTAGCGCATATATATATGGATGAGGTCTTCCGCGACGGCGCCCGCGATGCCGACGTGCTGGTGCTGGGGTGCACGCATTATCCGCTGCTGCGGCCGCTGTTGCGGCGCGTGG
>WNFN01219855.1_pt1 | contig 13019 bp, 16 predicted proteins | sample 5400161 | NCBI WGS metagenome assembly WNFN01 (sample SAMN13153353, study PRJNA577476) | soil metagenome | isolation source: 80 cm saprolite on Douglas fir-dominated hillslope | place: USA:California | collected 2013-09-17
CGACACCAGGTCATCGACCGGCTGCCGCCACATGGATTCGGGGACGTAGGTGCGGGTGTCGGTGCCGCGCCAGAAGTACCGGCCGCAGATCTCGTCAATGCTGCGCGACGCGGCCTGGACGGCCAGGGTCATCTCGAAGTCATCGTTCGTCTGGCCGGTGGTGCCGAGCCGGGACTTCAGTTCCTCCACGGTCGCGTACAGGGTCTGGTCGATCCGGGTGACCGTCCACGTGCCCTCCGCCACATCGGAGAGCACAACGCCGGTACCGGTCCACCTGAACGTCCACACCCCGTCGACCGTGGCCGAACAGGACACGAGCAACTGAAAGAGACCTGCACTGACCTTGGTGATGTCGGCGGGAGCCGCGCCCAGGTAAGTATGCAAGGTCGCGATGCCGGTCGGGTCGGTGACGAGGCAGGTCACCGTAGTCGGGTCAGTTGGCGTGCCAGCGGCGTTCTTGAACGTGGGACTCGTGATAGTGGCGAATTCATTGGCGTCGTTGTAGAGAACGGTCGCGGTCACGGCAGCAGCCACTCAGGATGCCCGAGCGTCCACCGGACAGTCTTAGTGAGGGATTCGCGGAACGGCACCGGCGGCTTCCATCCCAGCCGGGTCAGCTTCCCCGGGTCGAGGCCGTAATGCGGATCGTGACCCGGTCGCGTGCTGTGGAAGTCGACCAGGTCATAGTGCAGGGGCTTGCCGGTGTCCTCGGCGACCATGGCGGCGAGCTCGAGGTTCGACACGCGGTCGGGTCCGGCGATGTTGTACCGGTCCGGGCGCGCGGTGTCCGGGTACCGGGCCGGGGGCAGGTTGCGGAGGATGAACAGCAGCGCGTCCGCCAGGTTCCTGGCGTGCAGGTAATGGCGGGTGCCGATGTCACCCGGCCGTCCGTGCACCGGCACCCGGCCGCCGTCCCGCACCGTCGCGATGACCTTCGGCAGGTACTTTTCGCGGTCCTGCATCTCGCCGATGAGGTTCATGCAGTTCACGATCGTGACTGGCAGGCCGTAGGTTCGCCAGTAGCTAATGGCGATGGCTTCCTGCGCCGCCTTCGACGCGGCGTACGGGTTGGAGGGCAGGACCGGCGCCCACTCGCGATGCGACTGCCCGGCACCGACGGGACCGTACACCTCATCAGTGCTGATCAGGATGACATGCGCCGGGTTCACCAGCCGGGCGTAGTCCAGGGTTGACAGGATCACGTCCACGTTGTTGCGGATGAACCCGGCCGGGTCCTCAATCGACCGGTCCACATGCGACTCACTGGCCATGGCGATGATGAAATCCACGTCACCGATCCCCGCGGCCATCTGCGGCGAGACGGGCGCGGCGAGGTCATGGGTGATGACCTGCAGCCGGTCCGTGTCCATGCCGTCGGCGGCGAGGACGATGCGGTCGGTTTTGCCCTTGTGCCGGAAACTGTCGGTCGCAGTGATGTTCCAGCTGGTTTCATGCAGCACATGCCTGAGCACGTGCGAGCCGATGAACCCGCCCGCACCCGTGAGCAGCAACCGTGGCAAGAGCATCTCCTTTAAGTGACGGCCGGGCTGGACGTGTCCGGTGCGGTCACGGCCCTGGTGCCGTCGCGGGGGTCAGTGACTGCGGGGCTGCTGACGGCTGCGGCGGTCACGGCTGGCGTGGATTCGGCCGCAGGACCGTCAGGTGATGCGCTACCATTCGGTATGGCATCCTGCGCATGCGGCTGCGACGGGCAGCCATCCCGCGGCCGCTTCCTGCAAGGCCACCAGTGGCGTGACCCTGAGATCCGTGAGAAGCGGGCCGCGAAATTGCGCGGACGTCCCCTGACTCCAGAGCACAGGGCAAAGCTGACCGCCGTCCGCACCGGAAAGCCGCACAGTGAACAGCGGCGCAAGGCAATCGCCCAAGGCCGCATCGCCGCGCGTAGCGAACCGTATTACAGCGCCGAGGATCGCGGCTATGCCACAGCGTGCTGGGTGTGGACACGGGCACCTCTTAAAAGCGGTTATGGCGCGGTGCGCCGGGGTGGCAAGACCCTGCGCGCTCATCGCTGGATGTACGAGCAACACTGCGGGCCTGTCCCGGCCGGGCTAGAGCTTGATCACCTCTGCGAGGTGAAACTGTGCGTGAACCCGGATCACCTGGAACCGGTCACGAAAGCTGAGAACCAGCGACGCCGCTGGGCACGGCTGCGGACACGGACTGCTGCTTGAGCATGTGACCGTGAATGACGTCGATGCGTGCTCGCGCTTCCGCCGCAACGTAAGGGTCTCTAATGATCGTAAGCTGATTGTCTTGCAGCGATTCGCCGCCACCCGACCAGTTCGTGCTGCCGGTGACGACGTCGAGGCCGTCGACGATGAGGAGCTTAAGGTGCATGATGGCTCCGCGTTCGGAGCGGCCGATGGCGACGGTATTCGACGGGAACGCGTCCCTGGTGAGCAGCGCAGCCTCATGTTTCCCGCCAGCCTGGCTCGAGTCGAGGGTGAACTGCACGAACACCTGCTCACTGTCAAGCTTCGCCAGCATGGCGGCGGCGAGGTCGTCGTCGTCGAAACCGTACATGCAGCACACCAGCGACTTGCTAGCGGAGGCGATCATGTCGACCAGGACGCCGTGGACGTCGTCAACCGGGCTGTAGAACGTCGGCTGCACCAAGACGGGGTAGCCGGGGGCGAACGGGACAGCTTTGTGCTTGCCGAGGACGGACAGATCAGCGAGGGCCATCAGGTCCCCTGACCTTCCGGCGATCTCTGGTCACGGCCGAACCTGGTGATCAGGTCCGCTTTGTTCATCGCCTGCGCCTCGCCGCGGTCCACGCCCTGCGACACGGCGTGGTCGACCCAGGCGGCTTTCGGCGAGTTCACGATCGGCTTGGCGGTGGCGGCGGATACCGGTGCCGGGTCAGGTCCGGAACGGAATTCGGTGTACGGTTCCTCTGCAACCGGCACGGCGAGGCCGGCCGCGCACAGGTGGGCACCTTCAGCGGCGTCGACGTAGAAGTCGGCGCCGGGGTCAGGCCAGTCGGTGCCGTCGCCGCGGCCACCGGAAATCTTGATCAGCATCCGGATCTTCACGCGAGCACCTTCCCGTACGCATCGGCCCATTCCTGCCAGTGATCTTCGATCGCGAACTTGCGGGCATGTTCCCGCGCCGCCGCGCCCATCTCCGCCCGCAACTTGCCGTCGTTCGCGAGCTCATCGAGCCGTTTCAGCCAGTCATGGTCGTAACGGATCAGGAACCCCGTCACGCCGTCGACCACGAAATCGCGGTACGGTTCGGCGTCCGTAGCGAGGACGGGGATGCCGCGGGCCGCGTACTCGAGGGCCTTGATGTACGACTTGGACCGGTTGAACACGCCGCCGCCGGGGTCGAGCGGCGCCAGGCCGATGTCCCAGTCAATGCGCTGGTAGAACGCCCGGGTCTCATCGGTGATTTTCACCCACGGCGTGAACGTGACCCGTTCGTGGCGGATCGTGGGCCGGTAGTCGGTGCCCATCAGCCGCATCGACCAGTCCGGGTTGCGGTCCAGGAACCTGCGGACGGGTGCCGCGACTATGGCGATGTCCAGGGCGTGGGACGCACCGCCGGCCCACCCGACCGTCAGGCCCGGTTCGCGGGGCAGGTCACAGACGTAGCCAGGCAGGTAGTTCGGCAGGACAGCCACATTGTCGTTCCAGGCCCGCATCACCTCGGCGAGCGGTTCCGTGGTTACTGTCACCAGGTCCGCGACTTCGGCGGCGTGGGCGACAGCGTCCTGGGTGTCGCGCTGCGAATATGTGCCGTACGCCTGCCAGTTCACCGGGCCGACGTTGAAGATGTCGTCGTCGATCTCGTATATGAGTTTCGATGTGGCCCGCAGCCGCCGCCACGGCGACAGCGCATCATATTTGTCGATCCGCTCGGCGATGATCAGCGGCCACGTGGCGGCATCGCTGACCCGGACATCTTTGCCGAGCACGATTTTCACGTCGTGGCCATGGCGGGCCATTTCGGTGAGTGGCAGGGTGATCCTGTAGTAGCCGCAGCCGCCGCCGTCATGCATCGCGAAGACACGCATGTCAGATGTCCCCGGACTGGTGATGCCAGTGGATAGTGGTCTCCGGAATGAACTCGGCGGTCGCGCCGGCGGCATGCCACCGGCCGATCACATCCCAGTCAGCATCGCCACCCCACCGCCAGTTCGCTACCGCCAGCAGCCCCGCCTTGTGGACGACCATGTTCCCGTCGATCTGCCCGTGCCCCACCTGGCCAGTGCCGATCACGTCCCACGGCCGGCCGTCGAGGTGCCGGAGCATCTTCGTGAACACGAAGTCGGCGCCGGTGGCTTCCAGCGTCTTCGCGCACACCTCGAGGTGGTCTTCGCGGAACAGGCAGTCCGCATCCAGGTAAGCGATGTACTCACCCGCCGCCAGATGCGTTCCGATCAGGGCTGCCGCAACTGCCCGCGAACCGCGGCCGCCGCGGGCACCCGGTGAACCTGGCGGCTGGCCGCCGTGATCACCGCCGAGGAAACCATGCCAGTTACGGCCGAGCTCGATGAACACCTTTTTGCCGGCAGCACGGTAGCCGCGGGTGCGCATCTCATGCCGCAGCACCGGATCCTGGCCGTCGGCGACAACCACATGCTGCCAGTCCTTATAGATCTGGGCGTTCAGCGACGCGATCGCTCCGGCGAGCTCGACCCGGTTCTGATAGGTGGGCGTGACGACCGAGATCACAGTCGGCCCGGGCGCAGCACGCTGCAGCACATCACGTCAACAGTCATGCCGTCGCGGACCAGGGTTTCCGTCACCTCATAGCCGATGGAGTGACAGATTTTCTGCTGGCCTGCGTTGTCGCGGCGGACCTCAGCCCACATCGGGACACCGTGGGCGTGGGCAAGTTTCACGTTCTCGATCGTGACCGTCCGGCCGAATCCCTGGCCGCGGCTGGCGGCTTTCACGCCCGTCGATGACCAGGCCCGGTGCTGGCCGTCCCAGACGAGCAGCCCGTAAGCCACCGGCACCGCATCGGCGAGCATCAGGAAACCTTCGATCTTCCCGGTGGTGATCTTCTGCCGGTAAAACTCCTGCTGCCGTTCCGCCGTGATCAGGCTGGTGTCCCAGGTCATCCATTCGGCGCATTCATTGCGCAGCACCCGCAGGTCCTCGGCCCGTTCGGGGCTGTCAACCGGCTCGAACGTGATCATCCCGCCGCCTCGCAGAAGCCGGTCACCGCGGTCGCCACCCGGCCGCGGTCTTCCCTGCTCAGTCCCCAGTGAACCGGGATACAGCACATCCGCTCATAAAATTCGTCTACGCCCGGCAGTGGCCCGGCGCGGAATTCGCGGAAACATGAGTGGCCATCCAGCCGGGCATGTACCTGCGATACCCGAATACCCCGCATCGTCATCCACCCCGTGAACGCTTCCCGGTTCCACCGGTCACGCAGCAGCAGCGTATACAGCCACCACGCGCCCTTAGCCGCCGCCGGGACCGGCTGGCGTGCCCCCAGGACATCGTCGTAAAAGGCTGCGTTCGCCCGGTGCGCTGCCAGTACCCGGTCCAGGTGCCCCAACTGGGCGAGGCCGATCGTCGCCGCGACGTCGTTCATGTGGAACTTGTAACCCCACTCACCGATGTCCGCCTCAATCCGGGCATCGGCCTGATCTGCTTCTCTGTCGATGCCATACCAGCGCAGCAGCTTCCCGCGCCGGTAATCGTCCGGGTCGCGGGTGGCGAGGATCCCGCCGTCGATCGTCGTGATGTGCTTGATCGCCTGCAGCGAGAAACACGTAAAGTCAGCGAACGGGCCGCCAACCGGTTCGCCGTCCCATTCCGCGCCGAGCGCGTGAGCGGCGTCGATGATCACCGGAAGGCCATGCCTGCGTCCCGCGTGCATGAGCGCATCCATGTCGCACGGCTGACCGCCCCAGTGAACGGCCAGGATCACCTTCGTATCAGGTTCGATTTTCCGTTCCGCGTCCACTGGATCGATGTTCCCGGTGGACGGGTCGATGTCCGCCCAGATGATCCGCGCGTTCTCGGCCAGGACAGGCATTGCTGTCGCGGCGCATGTCATCGGCGTGGTGACGACGCTGCCGCCGCGGACCCCGGCGAGACGCAAAGCGAGCTGGATCGCCGAGGTCCCCGAGTTCACTGTCAGGACGTTCCGGTTCCCCAGAACCCCGGCTAGGGCGTCCTCGAAGCCGGCGACCTGCGGGCCCTGGCCGACGTACCCGGACCACAGCACCTCTTCCAGCGCAGGCAGCAGCTCCGTTTTCGGCGGCATGTGAACCTTGAACAACGGCACTACCGCCGGAGTGTTCAGATTTGCTGCCAGGCGTCAGACGACGGCCAGTCACTGGTGATGGCGCCGTTCATGTCACACGGGCCGGAGTCGAGTTTCACCCACGGGCCGAGCATCGACCCGTCCGGCATCGTGGCGTCATATTGCGGGCTGGCTTGCTGCGGTGAGCCGACCATGATCGGCGGGTTCGTGTCAGCCATATCAGTTCCTTCCGGATGCGGTCATGTACTTCCACCTGCCGCCAGAATCCGGCTCACCGGATGACGGCTGCCGGGTGTCCGGCACGGGAATCGCCGGGCCTTCCCGCGGCACGCTGTTCTCCCCGCCGGGAGGCACTGGCAGCGGCCCGATCGGCTCACTGCCCGGCGCGGTCATCGCCGCCGCGTTCGTGACACCCCAGATACCAGGCTCCTGCGACGTGGGCACCAGGCCGGGATTGGCGAGACGCTGCACCATCACCGGTTCCCCCTCCGGAACCCGCCGCGCAGCACCCGTCCCCCGCCGGCGCCCGTCGAGGTGGGCTGGTTGCCGACGATGCCGGGCAGGTTCAGGTTCCCGCCGTAGGAGCCGTCGTGGGCCTGCGTCCAGTCACCGGTACCGGAGATGTCGTCCCGGACAGTGTCCTGAATGTTGGTGCCGGTCAGGAACGACCCCGGCCGGGTGTAACTGATCGAGTCGGCGCCGCCAGCCGGATCCATCCCGGAACCCTCAGTGCCGGGCGCGCCCGTGTCAGCGGTGTCAGCCGGCCCGGTGCCGGAGATCCCTTCGGTCAGCTGACCGGGCTGGTTAGTCGGGTCAGCGCCGCGGCCCGCGCCAGCCGACCCGGGCGCACCGGTTCCCTGCGGCAGGGCAATGCCAAAGATCGAGGCCGGGTACTGGCCCGGCTCACTGGTGACCTCACCGCCGTAGGCGCCGGCTGACTGCGCGCCGCCCGCACCGGACACGTTGCCGCCGCCGGGCGGGTTCTGGCCTGGAATGAGTGCCATCGTTCTTTTCCTTCCGCCGTTGAATGGACGGTCCGGTGAACGGCGGCCAGCCGGGCGAGGGAACCGGCTGGCTGCCGAGAAGACCGGCCCTTTTTCTAGGTTGCCGGGCCCTTGTAGGTCTTGATTGCCCCAGTTTGGTCTACTAGGACACCGTCACCGCGGAGCACGGCACGGAACGCGACGAGGTCCGTGTCGAACTTGAAGTCGTCGGACCGCTCGAACCGGACCCCGCCCACCATGCGGACAAAGAACTGGCTGAAGTCCCCGAACGCCACCGACTGCGCGGCGGTCACCGTCGCGGGCATGAACGGATCCGCGACCAGCGGCTTGCCGAGCAGCAGGTCCGGTGAGCCGAGGACCATCGACGGTTCCCAGATCGGCCGGTTGTTCGAGTCGAGGATCTTCCGGAACCCGCCGATCGTCTTGTCCGCCGCGATCCAGTAACACGACCTGGACTGGCGGTACGGGGCGATCACCGAGTATTCGAGGTCGACCAGGTCGGAATACTGGGCTGCGCCGCCCTTGCCGGTCGTGGTGCCGGTGATCCCGATGGTCGCTGATGTCATGAACCCGGTCGGCTGGCCGGTGCCCGTACCGGTGACGAGGTCGGCGCCGAACTTGTTCCCGATCGCCCGGCCGACAGACATGGCCAGGTAGCCGACCAGGTCAACCCCGGAATCGTCCAGAAGTTCGCGGGCAACGTAAACCATGTCGGCGTACTTGAATGACGACAAAGACGCCAGGGCCAGGGCCGGGTCAGATGAGGCCAGCGTCCCGCCCTGCGACGCCGACGCCGCCGCCGTGTGACCGGTGGTCTTGGGGATCTGAAGAGTTTCCCCGCCTGCCGTGTTAAGCACGGTGCAGCCTGTCTGGAGTACACCCGACACCTCGATCAGGTGACTGATCAGCTGGTCGTAGAAGTCGGTCGGCACGGCCGCCGACGCGGCAGCCGTGTTCGTGAACAACGTCCGGTAGTTGATCGGGCCCAGGGCCGGGTTGTGGGCGAATTCCATCGACCGCTTCCCGGTCTCGCCCTTCAGGAACTGCCGGACCTCAGCAGCGGCGTCCCGGCCGCCCGAGTCCGCGTAGCCGGCGGCGGCGGCCAGGGCCGGCTTGCGGCCAATCACATCATCGAACGACTTCTCCGCCGTCTGGGCGCGCTTCTCCTGGTCCAGGACGCCGCGGATCTTCTCGTCGAGCTTGTCCATCTCCTCGTTGTACGCGGCGATCCGGCCTTCCTCCTCAGAGGTGAACGACCGGTTCTCGTCAGAGACTTGCTCCAGGAGCGCCTTGTTCTCGTTCCACACGTTCAGCCTGCGGTCACGCAGGCGCTTGGCAACCTCGCTCATCGCGGATAGTCCTTTCCGATGGTGCTTGCGATGGATGCGAGGTGGGCTGGTCCCTGCCTCAAAGGGTGATACCTGCCAGCTGCGGCGGTGGGCTGATCCCTGCCGCCGGCTTCAGCCGGTGTTAACTAGGCCTCGTCGAACGGGTCGGCTCGGCGCTCCAGGAGCGCCTTCATGGCCTGCGCCTGGGTGAGGGCCGGCCGCTTCGGCGCGCCGCCATCCTTATCGGTACGCACGAAGAACTTCCGCAGCTCATGCGCGTCGGCCAGCGACCGGACCTCCTCCAGCGGCGCGCCCACATGGTCAGCCAGTGACCGCAGGCCCGCAGTCGTGTCGGCATAGGCGGGGGTGACGACCGGGGCGACATCAACGAGCTGCCCGGTGTGCAGCCTGCGCAGCGGCCCGCCGTCGCTGGTTATCGTCCACTCGTCCTCGAGGCACCGGAACGCGAAGGAGGATTTCTGCACATCGCCGCGCTGCACTAGCTCGACGATGTACCGCATCGTCGTCGGGGGCTCCACGTCATACAAAAGGCCGTCACGGTCACACCCGAGTTCGAGGGTGCGGCCCGCGACGGTGCCGAGCAGCTGGGCGTCCTCATGGTTGAACCGGCAGATCACGTCCGGCCACCCGTCGCCCCGGGACTTGTTGAAGAACGCCGGCTGGACTTCCTCGACGAAGTGACCGAGGTCCCGGCTGTAGCTGTTGAACTTCGCGGCGTAGCCGCCGATCCGCTTCGGAACCCCGTCCCGCGCTTCTTCCGCGCCGCCCCACATCGCCGCCACTGAGGACATGGTGAACCGGCGTTCCACATCCGGGCGGCCAGCCGAGCGTCCGGAGTCCTCCATGACCTGATGCCCGTGCTGTTTCATCGCTGACCTGATCCGTCCCTTGATCGCCGAAAGCTGCTCAGCCGTGTACTGGCCGGCGTCCTTGTCCTGGTTGATGTACGTCCACGCGGCCATGACCCTGGCCGCGTCGAGGGGATACCGTTTGACGCCCGGCTTGCCGGACTTGCTGACCTGGTCACCATCGGCATCCAGATAGCCGGGATCGCCGTACGGAACGTCGCCGTAGGGTGCTTTAGCCATGAGGCTTTCCCTTCCCGTTCACGGCGGGGACCGGCGGCGGGATCTGCTTCACCGGCCCTGGCATCGGCTTGACCTGGCCGGGCTGCGGCGGGGCGCCCGGCTCGGGGATGCCGCCGGTCTTGACGGACTGCGGCGGCGGCGCGCCTTCCGGCCCGACCCCGAGCTCGCGGGACAGGCCGCGCGCGGCGGCGACCTGGATCTGCAGCGGCGTGTAGTCCTTGCCGTCATAGTCGGAGTCGTTCGCCGGCTTCGGCAGCGGTTCCCGGTCCTCGAGTTCCCGGACTTCGTCTACGTTCAGGACGCCGATGTCCCGGCCGACCCGGTACACGTCATACCGGGTGCGGATGTCATGCCGGATCCGGGCGTCACGGTCGAACTCCGCCAGCTGCGGCCGCGGCAGGCACTCGAAATACGCTTCCTCGAACCTGACCAGCCACGGATCCAGCGTGTCGGTGACCTCGCTGATGGCATCCATCTCCACGTTGCTGTACGTCATCGAGTCGCCGTGCACGCCGCCCGCCCGGCGGGGCTGCACCCCGTAGATCGACGCGATCTGGGTGGCGTTCAGTTGCATCGACTGGATGAACTGCGCCTCGTTCGGCGGCACCGTGATCGGCGAGAACTCCCAGTCCGAGCCGTGGACGAGCGGCTCGTGGCGGCGGATGGCCCGCACCAGCCGGCCCTTGATCTCAGAACTCTGCTCATCCGTGACTTCGTACTGGCTGTTCCGGAATACGCCCGGCGGGAACCCGCCTGACTTGTACCAGCCGTTTCCGTACTCGAGCGCGCTGTGACCGGATTCGATGTACGCCTGGAACGCCCGCAGCGGCGAGATCGCCTCCGTCCGCCCCGGCACCGACAGGCCCCGGATGATGAACAAGTCCTCCCGCGCAACCGGCCGCCCCGCGTAGTAATACTTCGTTTTCAGCGGGTTGAACGGCTGACTATCGACGATGGTGACCTGATCTTTAGGCAGCCACTCGGCAGACAGCGGGTACTGGTATCCATCGCGGCTCGTCACCAGCGCGATACCCATGCCCTGCAGCAGCACCGACGTCATGCCGACGACTTTCCAGTCGAACGGCCGCAAATAGTTGCTGGGCGACGTGATGAACGGGCCAGGCGGCATCTTCACCTTCCGGGAACCGGTGTCCCGGTACTGCAGGACCGGGGTTTTCCCGACGCCCTCGGCGATGAAACGCACGCAGCTGTACACCGGCTGCAGGGCCAGGGCGCCGTCCACGCCGCCAGCCCCTGACCGCGACGGATGTGCCGGGCCGCCCGTATCGAACCTCTGCCACGGATCGTTCCACGGCTGCCAGGGCACCCCGCCGATAACCCGGGTCTCGGCGAGCGCGGTGTTAACCCGGTCGACTAGGCCCATGCTGCACCGTCATCCCGCGGCCTTCACGCCAGCCCTCGCGCACCGCCACCGCGCACCACGCCGCAGCCAGCCATCCGATGCCGAACGCCTTCGCGACCAGCCAGCCCGCACCGAACAGAACCCCTGCGACCACCGTGAGGACCGTCCGCCAGAACCTGACCTGCCGGGCCTGCTCGGTGATCGCATCCAGCGGCACGCGCTCGAGCACTGCGGTCATCCGACGCTCCTCAGCATGTTGTATGGCGGTATCCGTGACCGGCCGAACTTCGTGAACCCCCACGCCGCCAGCGTCACCGCCACCAGCGGGCTGATGTCCTCCGCCGGAGACCGCCGGTCCCACGCCCACGCATCCGCCAGCAACCGCGTCACCGAAGACCGCATCGCCAGATTCAGCGACGACTGCCCCATATGCGCCAGTTGCCCGGCCTGCACCGCGTCATAAAACTGGCCGCACGCCTGCGCCGCGTCCCTCGCAGTGAATGGTGCCGTCACCTCGACACCCGCCGCCGCCAGGTCCTCGATCAGCGCACCTGCCTGACTCGACGGGTCGATCACCACCGCGCATGGCCGGTGCCGGCGCCGCAGTTCAGCCACCCTCGCCGGAACCCAGCTCGTCCCCGGCTGGTAGTCGATGACCTGAACATGCGTACGGCCATCCCGCCCACGACCCGCCGCCGCGACCGCAGCCATCGTCCGCCCTGGCGCGACCTCCACCGCGAACGACACAGGATCAGCCGGAGACTCACCGTCAGCCAGCACCCGCCACGCGTCCTCAGTGATCACAGCCCAACCCGGATTCGCGACCTCCGGCCACTGACACCCGTACGCGCGGCGGAACTCAGGCATCCCCATGTCATCCAGGTCCGTCGCGACCGTCTCCTCGGTCACGGTGATCCCCAGAGCGGGCATCCGCCGCCGCCACGTCGCCGGATCCGCGGGATCCTCATCATCAGCAAACGAGTAGCCGACATAGCAGGCCCTGCCTGCCACGCCTGACTCAGCGCGCGCCCGGGCTTCGTCAACCTTCGCCCGGAAGTAAGACGACTTCTCCGTCCCCGCCGCACTGACCACCAGCAACTGCCCTGCAGTCGTCATCAGAGTCGGCCGCACCGCCGCCTCGACATGGTCATCCTGATGCGCCCACGCCTCATCGATCACAGCCAAGTGCAGGCTGTCACCATGCCCCGACGTCTCCGTCCCGGAGATCAGGCTGAGCATCGACCCGTTCCGGAACAGCAGCGCCTCACTGCCCGACCCGCGCCGCACATCAATAAGCGGAGGACCGAGTTTGCTGCGCTTAATCCGCGGCCACCACGAATCCAGCAATCGCTTACGCGCATCCAGCCGCTTCTGCGCCGAATACGCGATCTGCGTCCCCGGCCGCCGCAGGCCGTACGCCACCATCAGCGCCAGCAGATCGACCGTCTTACCCTGCTGCCGCATCACCTCGAGCACGCCCTGCCGGTAAACGAACCCGCCAGACGGATCCATCTCCGTCACCAGTGCGTTCCAGTCGTGCTGCCACGGCATCAGGCCCCGGCCAAGCGACGTCTCGAAGCCGAGCAGCACCGCCGTCTTCGCGATGCCGTCCGCTAGGTTCGGCCGACCGGGAGTGACGGGCGTGGCGAACCTAGGTGCGCAGCCCTGCAAACAGGTCGTCAAGCTCACCATCCAGCGTCTGGCCGCCGGCGGCAGGCAACAGGGCCTGCAACGTCATCCTCAATTCCCGGGCAAGCAGCGCATTCTCCGGCTGAGCCCGGTAAGCAACCGCCAAAAGGCCGGCAAGCTGCCGCAGCTCTGCCTCAGCATCCGCAACCGGTGTGATCCCTTCTGGATCAGCAGTCACAGGCCGGACGGCCGCACAGCGCACGCACAGCGAGTGATCCCCGGCCTTATGGGCCTTAGCGCGTCTCACACGCAACGCACCCGAGTCGGCCATGGT
>WNFN01215897.1_pt1 | contig 13014 bp, 14 predicted proteins | sample 5400161 | NCBI WGS metagenome assembly WNFN01 (sample SAMN13153353, study PRJNA577476) | soil metagenome | isolation source: 80 cm saprolite on Douglas fir-dominated hillslope | place: USA:California | collected 2013-09-17
GGTCGCCCCGCTCGCCTTCACCGCCTCGATGTCCGAGGGCAGCTCGATGTTGGCGTAGAGCTGCACCACTGTGCCGTCGAGGGTGGTCGCAGCAGCGCTGCGCAGGCGCTTCAACTTGTCGCGCTCGAGCCGCGCTTCGTTCTGCTTGAGGCGGTATTCGGCGAGCACGTGGCGGTCGGGATTGACGATCACCACGCCTTGGGTGCCGTCGACGATGAGCAGCTCGTCTTCGTGGATCAGCGAGCGCGCGTGGTGCAGCGCCACGATCGCCGGGATGTTCATCGAGCGCGCGACGATGGCGGTGTGCGACGTGGCGCCGCCCAGGTCGGTGACGAAGGCCGCGAACGGATGCTCGCGAAAGAGGATCACGTCGGCGGGCGAGAGCTCGCGCGCGACGAGGATCGACGCGGCCTCGCGCACCGGCTTCATGATCATGCGACGCTTGGTTCCGGCGAGGGCACCCAGGATGCGCTCGGCCACCTGGCGCACGTCGTCTTCGCGCTCGCGCAGGTACGGATCCTCGATGTCGGCGAATTGGGCGAGCAGCTCGTCCAACTGGTTGCGCAGCGCCCACTCGGCGTTGGCGCGCTGCTCGCGGATGATGTCGCGCGGCGCGTCCTTGAACGCGGCGTCATCGAGCAACAGCATGTGAACGTTCACGAAGGGTGCCAGCTCGGCCGACGGCCCGTGGCGCACGCTTTCGGCGAGGTGCTCGAGCTCGTCGCGCACCTCCTTCACGGCGCGATCGTAGCGCCGCTGCTCGCGCAGCACGTCGGCGGCCGGAATCTCGTAGTGCTGGACCTCGGCGCCCATGCCGGCGAAGAGGTGGGCGTGCCCGATGGCGATGCCCGCCGACACGCCGATGCCGTGCACGGTGAAGCTCACGGTGGAGGCGGCGGCGCGCGAGCCTTCGGGCGTCACGCTATTCCCCCTCGCCGAACTTGTCGTTGAAGAGCGCCTCGATGGCGGAGATCGCCGCGGCCTCGTCGGGGCCGTCGGTCTCGAGCTCGATCTGCGAGCCGATGCCCGCGGCGAGCATCATCACGCCCATGATGCTCTTCGCGTTCACGCGCCGGCCGTCGCGCGTGATCCACACGCCGCTCTGGAACTTCGAGGCCGTCTGGGTGAGCTTGGCCGAAGCGCGCGCGTGCAGCCCGAGCTTGTTGGAGACCTTGATGGCGCGCCGCAACATCGCTAGTGATGGTCCATGCGCAGCACGCCTTCGGTGGCGCCCGAAAGCGCCTTTTCCACCACCGACTCGAGCGGCTCTTCGCGGTAGTTGAGCGCGCGGATCAGCATCGGCAGGTTCACGCCCGCGACCCCCTCGACCTTCCCGGGCTTGAGCAGGCGCACGGCGATGTTGGACGGCGTCGCGCCATACACGTCGGTCATCACCAGCACGCCCGTGCCCTGGTCGAGGAAGCGGATCAGGTCTTCGGCCACCGGCAGCATGTCGTCGGGGTCGTCGTGCACGGTGATGCCGAGCTGGCGCAGGAAGAGCGGGCGCTTGCCGAGCACGTGGCTCGCCGAGTGGATGAGCGACTCGCCGAAGGCGCCGTGGGAGACGATGAGGATGCCGACCATGGCTCAATCTTATAATGACGGCATGGATCGCAATACGCCGCGCCCGACCGACATCACGCTGCACCAGAAGTCCGGCGTCCTCGACGTCGCCTTCGACGACGGCAAGCGCTTCTCGCTGCCGGTCGAATACCTGCGCGTGCACTCGCCCTCGGCCGAGGTGCGCGGCCACGGTCCCGGCCAAGAGGTCCTGCAGGAGGGCAAGCGCCAGGTCGGCGTAGCGGCGATCGAGCCCGTGGGCGTCTATGCCGTGAAGCTCGTCTTCACCGACGGGCACGATACCGGCATCTACTCGTGGGACTATCTGCACGAGCTCGGCATGAAGCAGGAGGCCAACTGGAAGACCTACCTCGCGAGGCTGGAGCAGGCGGGCAAGAGCCGCGACGCGCAATGACCATGGCGGACAAGACCACGCATTTCGGCTTCACCGAGGTACCCGAGGAGCGCAAGGCGCGGCTCGTGGGTGACGTGTTCAGCTCGGTGGCGCCGAAGTACGACCTGATGAACGACCTCATGTCGCTCGGCATGCACCGGCTGTGGAAACGCTTCGCGGTGGAGATGAGCGGCGTGCGTCCGGGAGCGCGCGTGCTGGACGTGGCGAGCGGCAGCGGCGACCTCGCGCTCGCGCTGGCGCGCCGGGTCTATGGTTCGCCGCCCCAACAAGTTGGGGACCCCCGGGGCCTGGTGTGCATGACGGACATCAATGCGGCGATGCTCGCGGTCGGCCGCGACAAGCTCCTCGACGCGGGCTTCTTCGCGCCATCCGCGCGGTGCGACGCCGAGAAGCTGCCCTTCCCGGCGGACACGTTCGACTGCGTCTCGGTCGCCTTCGGGCTGCGCAACATGACCCACAAGGAGGCCGCGCTCGCGGAGATGACGCGCGTGGTGCGCCCGGGCGGGAGCCTTCTCGTGCTCGAGTTCTCGCGTCCGTGGAAACCCCTCGCGAAGGCCTACGACGCCTATTCGTTCTCGGTGCTGCCGGCGCTCGGCAAGCGCGTGGCGGGCGACGAGGCCGCCTATCGCTACCTCGCCGAATCGATCCGCATGCACCCCGACCAGGAGACGCTCAAGGCGATGATGGAAGCCGCGGGGCTCGCGAAGGTCGACTACTTCAACCTCGCCGCGGGCGTGGTCGCACTTCACCGCGGCTACAAGACATGAGCTCGATGCTGCCGCAGCCGGCGACTGGCGCCCTCAACCACGTGTTGAAGAGCGCGCCGCTCGCGCTCGAGCGGCTGCGCAAGCACGCGGGGCGCACGGCGGTGTTCCACGTCGGTCCGCTCACGCTCGCCTTCACCGTGCAGACGACGGGTGAGGTGCGCGTGGCGCGAAGTCGACATGCAGGGCGACATGGAGTTCGCGCAGGAGATCTCGTTCCTCGCCCGCAACCTCGACTGGGACGTCGAGGAGGACTTGTCGAGAGTCGTCGGCGATGTCGCCGCGCACCGCATGGTGGGCGCCGCGCGAGAGGCGGCCTCATGGGGCCGCGAGGCGTCGTTGCGGCTCGCGCAGGGCGCCGCCGAGTACTGGACGGAGGAGGCGCCGCTGATCGCCTCGCGCGTCAAGGTCGAGTCCTTCGTGCGCGAAGTCGCCGAGTTGCGCGACGCCGCCGAGCGCCTCGAGAAACGCATCGAGCGGCTGGAGTAGCGCGCGGAATCGGGCGACCGCCTTCGCCGGAATGATTTACCGGCGGCCCCCTTTTGTTTCAATCGTCTTCTTGAATCCCGCGCCGCTCGTGGAAAAGGGACTTTCTCCGGGTTTAGACTAGCGCTCGAGCCGCTGCAAAAGCGGCCGATCCAGGGAGATTCCACGATGTACGCGTGCCCGTGGTGCGAGCGCAAGACGTTTTCGTTCTGGCAGAAGCAGTCGCTGGGGCCGCACAAGACCCTGCGCTGCACCGGCTGCAAGCGCCAGGTCGGCGTTCCGTGGGCACGTGCGAACCTCGCCGCGCTGCCGGTCTTCCTCTGTGCCCTCGCGGGCCTCTATTTCGTCGGCGACGCTTCCGGATCGAAGATCATCGCGCTCGCGGGCGGCTTCTGCGGCGTGGTGCTGGGCATGATGCTGATGATGCCGATCTACCACCGCTTCGTGCCGCTGGTGAAACCGGAAAACCGTTAGGTTTTCCGCCCCCGTGCAGACGGGGGCTCAATCATCTGGGTTTTCCGCCCCCTACTTTCCGCGCGTCGTCCTCTCGTACTCGGCGGCAACCTGCTCGGGCGTCGGGTTCGAGCGGCCCATCCCGTTGATCAGCACGGCGGGGATCTCGCCCTCCATGATGGCCGCGGTGCGCTTGAGCTTCGCCCTGAATTCCTCGCTGTTGTCGGTGAACCGCAGCCCAAAGTGGCCCGTCAGCTCGTTGGGAATCTCGAGCTTCGTCAGGCGCTCGCTAAGCTCCCGGGCGCGCTGCCCGGCTTCACGCGGGCAGTTGGGCGGCGCGAAGATCATCACGGTATCGGGCTTCGCGTTGTCGGGCATGTGCACTTCGATGAAGCCGTTGACGCTCTTCTCGGCCTTCTCGTACTCGCTCTTCGCGCACCCGGCGAGCATGGCGGCGGCGATCGCCGCCATGGCGGCGATCCTGAGACGTTCCATCGTGCCCCCCCTTTCTTGCTGCCGTATCGCCTCATTCAACCACAGACGCCCACCCACCCGCAGGCGCTGCAGAAGTCGCACCCGTCCTTCCTGATGACGGTGAAGTTGCCGCACTCGCGGCAGCGCGAGCCCTTCATCGGCGCGGGCTCGGCTTCGCCGCGCGGCGCTTCTAGGATCCCCATCTCACGCGTGGGATAGCCGCGCTCGTCGAGCACGCCCAGCATCGCGTAGCGGTGGATCACGAGGCGCGCGAGGTAGGCCACCGTCGAGGGCCAGTTCTGCTGGCGCCGCCCGCCCGGGTGAGGCCGTCGAGGGCGCGCGGATAGTGGCCCGAGAGCCAGATGGAGTAGGGACGCGTCGTGCCGTCCGGCAGGTGGATCTCCTTCAGCCCCAGCACGAACTCATCGCCGGAGGCCGGGTTGGCGATATCCACCGTCCACGACAATGTGCCGTCGGTGCCGGTGCGCGGCTCGTCGACGCTGAACATGTGATCGAGCACGGGAGTGCGGCCCGCCGACTCGAGCGCGCCCAGCTGCTCGCAGCGCCAGCGAACCGCCTGCGCCATCGCCGAGACCACGCTCGGCACGCGCCGCTTCTCGCCGTGGGGCGGAAAGCGCATGTCAAAAGCGTCGTCGCCGACGGTGCTCGCGAGCGTGTCGAGCTTCATGCGCAGCCATTCGCGATCGTCGGCGCGCATGTCCATGGAAAGCGTCTTCGCCACCGCCCCCAGCCCGCGCGGCTGCTCGGCGCCGTTCACCCACACCTCGAACGGGAAGGCGTGGCCGGACTCGTCGACCTGGCCGACGAAGAGCGCGAAGCGTCCCGCGGGCGAGTCGATCATGTACGTCCAGGCTAGGTTGCCCTCGGGAATCTCGGGGCGGCCGGGCCAGCGAAGGCTGGTGAGCACCGGCAGCGGCAGCGCCTTGATCGCGAGGCGGCGATTGGCGCCGTCGACCGCGGGCTCGGCCGGCCCGCCCGCAGGGGCGTCGGGCGTGAGCACCGCGCCCAACACCGCGTTCGGCCGGTAGGTCGCGAGCCCCTTGAGCCCCGCTTTCCACGCGCTGAGGTAGAGGCCCTCGAAGTCCTTGTACGGATAGTCCTCGGGCACGTTGACGGTCTTCGAGATGCTGGTGTCGATGAAGGGGGCCACCGCCGCCACCATCGCCTGGTGCGCGTCGGCGGAGATCTCGAGCGCGGTCACGAAATAGCCGGGCAGCTTTTCTTCGGCTCCGAAGAGGTGGCGATAGAGGCGCCAGGCGTGGTCCTCGACGCGGAATTGCTTGTGCGTGCCGTCCGCCATGCGCTTCTTGCGCGTGTAGGTCCAGGAGAACGGCGGCTCGATGCCGTTGGAGGCATTGTCGGCGAAGGCGAGGCTGATGGTGCCGGTGGGAGCGATCGCGAGCAGGTGCGAATTGCGGATGGGTAGAGGTCCTTGTTGAACATCGGGAAGGAGCCGCGCTCGCGCGCGAGCTCGATCGACGCCGAATAGGCGCTGTTCCTCATCGACTCGCTGATCTTCGCCGCCATGGCGCGCGCGCCCTCGGTGTCGTAGCGCAGGCGCAGCATCGCGAGCGCGTCGCCCAGGCCCGTGTAGCCGAGCCCCACGCGCCGCTTCGCGCGCGATTCCGCGTCCTGCTGGGGGAGCGGCCATGGCGTGGCTTCGAGGACGTTGTCGAGCATCCGCACGGCCACGCCGGCGACCGCGCCGAACGTCTCGAAGTCGAAGCTCGCGCCCTCGCCGAACGGCTCGCGAACGAAGCGCGTGAGGTCGATCGATCCGAGGCAGCAGCAACCGTAGGAAGGCAGGAATTCCTCGGCGCAGGGATTCGAAGCCTCCAGGGTCTCGCAGTAATAGAGGTTGTTGTCGCGATTCACCTGGTCGAGGAACAGCACGCCCGGCTCGGCGTGGTCGTACGTCGAGTGCATCACCTGGTCCCACAGGTCGCGCGCGCGGACCTTGCGATAGACCCACTGCCCGTCGCCGCGCTGGTAGGCGCCCGCCTGCTTCAGGTCGTCGCTCGGCTCGGCCTTGTGCGCGAGCTCGACCTCGCCGTCGATCTCGACCGCCCGCATGAACCGGTCGGTCACGCCCACAGAGATGTTGAAGTTGGTGAGATCGCCGGAATCCTTGGCATGTATGAAGCGTTCGATATCGGGGTGGTCGCAGCGCAGCACTCCCATCTGCGCGCCGCGGCGCGCCCCGGCCGATTCGACCGTCTCGCAGGACTGGTCGAAGACGCGCATGTAGGACACCGGGCCGCTCGCACGCGAAGCCGTCCCGCGCACGAACGCGCCCTCGGGCCGGATCGACGAGAAGTCGTAGCCCACGCCGCCGCCGCGGCGCATCGTCTCGGCGGCCTCGGCGAGCGCCGTGTAGATACCGGGCCGGCCGTCGACGACCTCGGTGATCGAGTCGCCGACCGGCTGGACGAAGCAGTTGATGAGGGTGGCGGTGAGCGAGGTGCCGGCCGCTGCCGCGAGCGCCCGCGCGACACGGGCGCGGACCGCCCCGGCGCTCTGCTCGCCGTCCTTGGCGTACTTCTCGAGCAGCACGTCGCGCGAGATCGCCTGCTCGGGCAGGCTCTCGAGGGTGCGCGACGCGGCGGGCGGCTGGGTGGCCTGTGCCATGATGAAAGCTCTGTCGTTCGACTGCGACGAATGGGTTGAATTCGACATTTTCTCACTCGGGAGAGGGCATGGCTAGGGAAGTCGCGACGCTCGCTGGAGGCTGCTTTTGGTGCCTGGAGGCGGTATTCGACCAGTTGAAGGGCGTGGAGTCGGTCGAATCGGGATACATGGGCGGACGGACGTCCAAGCCGACCTATGAGGAGGTGTGCGGCGGGGCGAGCGGGCACGCGGAGGTGGTCCAGGTCGCCTTCGACCCCGCGGTCCTCGCCTACGAGGACCTGCTCGGCGTTTTCTTCTCCATCCACGACCCGACCACCCTCAATCAACAGGGAAACGACATCGGCACGCAGTACCGCTCGGCGATCTTCACCCATTCGCCCGAGCAGCGGAGCATCGCCGACAAAGTCGTGGCGAACCTCGCCGCGGGCAAGGTGTTTTCCCGCCCGATCGTGACCGAGATCACGTCCGCCTCCGAGTTCCACGTGGCGGAGGGCTACCACCAGGAGTATTACCAGCGGATCCCGGCGGGTTGTGGCAGACTCCCGAGCGGCAGTCCTACGGCAGGGGAGTCGTGCTTGGTGGCGCTGGAACAACAATCGGGGTGCATCCTTTTCGCCGACGTGAGCGGTAGCACCAAGCTCTACGAGGCGGTGGGAGATGCCGCGGCGCACGCGGCCATCGACCTATGCGTCAAGCTCTTCGCGGCGATTTCCGAGCAGCACGGCGGGCGCGTCATCAAGACCATCGGCGACGAGGTGATGGCGATCTTTCCGCAGGCCTCCCAGGCGGCGCGCGCCGGGGTCGACATCCAGCTGGGCGTGCACGACATGGCGCCGGTCGACAAGGTGAAGCTGGGCGTGCGCATCGGCTTTCATTTCGGGCCCGTGGTCGAGCGCGACGGCGATTTCTTCGGCGACAGCGTGAACCTCGCCGCGCGCCTTACCGAGATGGCTTCCAAGGGCCAGATCATCACCTCGTTCGAGACGGTCGAGCTCTTCGAGCCGATCCAGAAGATGGATTGCCGGCGGCTCTACTCGATCCCGGTGAAGGGCAAGGAAAAGGAAGTCGAGATCTGCGAGCTGATGTGGTCGGACAGCGAGGACGCGACCACGCTGCTCGCGCACAGCACGGTGCCGAAGAAGGGCACCTCGACGCTGCGGCTGATGTATCGCGGCAAGGCGATCGTGCTGCCGCTGGAACGCCGCTCATTGGTCCTGGGCCGTGACGCGACCGCCGACCTGGTGATCGCCGACCGCATGGCCTCGCGGGCGCACTGCGAGATCGAGCAGCGCCAGGACAAGTTCGTCATCGCCGACCGCAGCGCCAACGGCACCTACCTCTCCATCGACGGCGACAGCGAGATCGTGCTGCGCCGCGAGGAGGCACTGCTGCGCGGCCACGGCTTCATCGCGCTGGGGCAAACGCGCGCCACGGCCACCGAGGTGGTCGAATTCTTCTGCGAATAGCGGGGCATCGAAACATGGGAATCAAGGATCTTTTCGGCAAGGGCAAGAAGAAGGCGGATTTCCGCGAGGCCGCCAAGGAAGTGCTCACGGGCAAGCTCACGCCGGGCAAGGCCGCCGAGCTCGAGAGCCTGCGCCGCGAGCACGATGTCGAGGACGCGGGCGACGACAAGACGATGCTGCGTCGCGACGTCTACAACAAGGCGGTCGGCTCGGTGAGGGCACGCGGCAAGCTCTCCGACGCCGAGGCCGCCGAGCTCGCCAAGATCCAGAAATTCCTGGCGCTGCGCGACGACCAGGTCGAGCGCACCAAGTGGGACCTGGTGCGCCTTCGCACGCTCACCGAGATCCGCCAGGGAAGGCTGCCGGTGGTGCCGGCCTCCAACGCCGCGGGACGCGGCGTGTCGCTCGCGCCGGGCGAGACCGCGCATTACGGCGTACAGGTCGAGGTCCTCGACCGGCCGACCACGAGCGGCCTCGACGGAGTGACCGTGAAATGGGCCACTCCCTACGTCATCAACTCCGCCAAGGGCCATTCGCTGCCCGCGGACGGATACAAGGAGCTAGGCGAGGGATATCTCTTCATCACCAGCAAGCGGTTGATCTTCAAGGGGGCGGGCAAGACGGCCGCCGTGGAGTACGCCCCGCAGGCGAATTTCTTCCTATACTCTGACGGCATTCGACTCGAGCGCACGGTCGGGAACACCATACTAAAATTCAAATCGAAGTCGGACGACACCGCCGAGATCGTCGGCGAGTTGCTCGCGGCATTGATGCGCTGAGGAGACCCGGATGGGAATCAAGGATTGGCTCGGGGGCGACAAGTTCAAGGAGTTGCTCGGTCGCGACAAGAAGAAGGACGAGTACCGCGAGGCCCTGAAGGAGGCGGTTTCGGACGGCAAGCTCGACACCGAGGAGCTGAAGAACCTGGAGGATCTGCGCAAGGAGCTCGACGTGAGCTCGGCGGCCGAGGATCGCACCGTCATGCGGCGCGAGATCTACAACGAGGCGGTCCAGGCGGTGCGCAAGGAAGGCGAGTTCACGGCCACCGACGCGCATGATCTGAACAAGATCCAGAAATTCCTCGCGCTGCGCGACGACCAGGTGGAGCAGACGAAGTGGAACCTGGCGCGGTTGCGCGTGCTCACCGAGATCCGCCAGGGAAACTACCCGACGGTCGCCGCTTCGAACGTGGCCTTACGCGGGGTGCAGCTCGAGACCGAGGAGACCGCCCACTACACGGTCGCGGTCGAGCTGTTCGACCAGTCCATGACGCGCGGCAACGATGGCGTGGCGATCGTGTGGGGGGTGCCGTACGAGAGCGGCGCGGCGCGCATTCACGGCATCCCCGAATCGGGAGCGAAGCCGGTCGGCGAGGGCAACGTGATCGTCACCAACCGGCGCCTGGTCCTCAAGACCGGCAACCGCATGGCCTCGGTGAAGTATGGCCGCGAGGCGCAGGTGTTCGTCTATGGCGACGGCATTCGCCTCGCCAAGACGGTCGGCAACACGCTGCTCAAGTTCAAGTCGGGGTCGGAAGAGACCGGCGAGATCGTGGCCGAGCTGGTGTCGGCCTTCATGCGCTGAACTTCCAGCCGGCTACTGCGTGGGCGCGGCTGGCGCCTTCGGCGTGATCAGCTCCGCGTAGTTGAACATCGGCAGCGGCGGCGGCAGCTTGAGCGCCTCGGCGACATCCATCCTCACCTGCAGCGCGAAGCGCGTGAGCGTCTCCACCGGCACCTTCGCCGCGGGCACCTTGTTCACCAGGATCTGCTCCGCCTTGTACGCGGTGAACTGCCCGATCGAGTGGTAGCGGCTCACCAGTCCCATGAGCGCTCCGGTTTCCATCAGCTGCTCGGTCGAGGCGAAGGTCGGCAGGCCCTCGGCCATGGCCGCGGGAATGATCACGGCCTTCGCCTGCGTGCCCAGGTACGAATCGGGCGGCAGATAGAGCCATTCGGCCTTCTGCATCTTCAGCTCGTGCACCATCTCCGGGGCGCCCTCGGCCGTGACCTTCTTGTTGGCGTCGAGCTTGAGGGGCTTGGCGATCACCGAGAAGCCCATGCGCTTGGAAACCTCGCGCACTTCCTCGACCACCGCTACCGAATTCTGCTCGGTCGGCGTGTAGAGGATGCCCATCGACTTGAACGGACGGTAGGAAGCCATCGCGCGCACCTGGGCCTCGGTGGGCGCGACGAAATAGACGCCGGTCACGTTGCGCCCCGGGTTCTTGAGGTCGCGCACGATCTTCACGAGCACCGGAGAGGCGACCAGCGTGAACACCACCGGGATGTCGGTGATGTTCTGCTGCGGGTCGACGCTGTCGAAGGCGCCGGCCACGCCGAGGGTGACCGAGGTGCCCCAGGTGTAGATGAGGTCGGGCTTGGTGCGCCGGATCTCCTCGATGAACCCGGGCATGCGCGACATGTCGCGATTGAGGTCGCGGAAGGTGATCTGCACCGGGATGCGGCGCGCGCTGAAATAGTCCTGGAAGCCCTTCTCGACGTCGGTCATGCCGCGGAACGTGATCGCGTAGATGCGGTACGGGCGCGAAGAGATCTGCGCGAGCGCGTCGCCCTCGAGCGTGAGGGTCGCGGCGAGGGCGAACAGGGCGAGGAGGGCGCGAATCATGGCGTTCAGACCGCCGCGACCGGTTGCCATTCAGGGCCGTGCGTCGCGATGGTGAACGCGATGCCGCAGAAGAGCACCAGCGCGGAGATCGCGATGAATGCCCCCTGGTAGCCCCAGAAGATCACCAGCAGGCTCGCGAGCAGCGGCCCAAGCGCGTTGCCGAGGCGCTCGAGCAGGCGGTAGACGCCGTAGACCGCGTCGTGGCCGTAGACGCGGATTTCCTCCTGGCAGTGCTCGGCGACGAGCGCGCTTTGCGCCGCGATCGAGAGCGCCTGGCCCAGGCCCAGCAGGAAGACCACGCCGAAGAGGACCAGGAAGCTGTCCGAGACGAGCAGCAGCAGGCCCGAGAGGCCCGAGATGATGAGGCCCACCGAGACGTAGCGGTCGCGCCTCATGGTCGCGTCCGAGAGGCTCGCCGAGAGCGGCACGATCAGCACCATCATCACCGCGTACACCATCAGCATGCGCCCGGCCATCGCCGAGGTGTTGCCGATGGAGACGATGTAGAGCGGCACCAGGTAGAAGCACACGCCGGTGAGGATGATCTTCGCCGGGATCGCCGCGAGCCCCGTGAGGATCATGAAGCGCCGGCTCGTGGCGAGCGCCACGATCTCGCGCATGCGCGGCGGGCGCGTCGGCTTGGCGCTGGCCGGCCTCGCCTCCTGGGTCGGCAGGCGCGTGATGGCGAGGATCGAGACCAGCGACATCACCGCGGACACCGCGAAGGCCATGCGGAAGCCGATGTTGTCGGCGAGGATGCCACCGATCGAGGGCCCGCAGACCGTCGCCACCATGATCGCGCCGATGAAGAGGGCGAAGCCCTGGGCGCGATTCTCATGGCCGGTGCGGTCGAGGACGTATCCCTGCGCGGCGACGAACACCATCGCGTAGCCGAGGGCGCAGAGCGAGCGCCACAGGATCAGGTCGTAGAGGTTGTAGGCGAGCGCGGTGCCGGTGAATCCCACGGTGGCCACGATCGCGCCCACCAGCATCGCCTTGCGCCGCCCGACTCGCTCGCTCCAGCTGCCGAGGTACGGCTGCCCGAGTGCCACGATCAGCATGAAGAGCATGATCGGCAGGCCGATCACCACCTGCGGCGATACGCCCGGGATCGCCACGAGGAGCTGGTTCACGTAGCTCGGCAGGTACGAGCGCGTGAGCTCCTCGGCGAGGATGAAGGCGAAGAGCGGCGCGCGGATGCGGTTCAGGTTCATCTCGTCGGTCTCGACGACTTCGGGCGCGGAGCCGAAGCGCATGCGCTTGCCCAGCTGCTCGAGCGCCTGCTGCGCGGGCCTGAGCGCGTCGCGGCGCGCGCCGGTCGCCGCGCGCACCTTGTCCTGCAGCTCGCCCACGAGGAATTCGTAGCGCACGTTGAGGTGGTCGATGGCCGAGTCGATGCGCCTCAACAGGCGCCCGATCTCGTCGTTGGCACGAAGCCTCGCGTGGGCGGTGAAATCGCCCGAGTGCATGCGGTCGACCTGGCGGGCGAATTCCCCGAGCCCGGAGGCGAGGCGCGCGCCCGCCATGAAGTTCAGCAGCTCGAGGGTGAAGAAGAGCGACACGACCAGCACCACGACGACATCGAGGAGCACCTCGAGCAGCACGTGGTCGACAAAGGCCGCGTCGATCCCGACGTGCAGCACGCCCATGGGCTTGCCGCGGTCGTTGACCGGCATCGACACGATGTACTGCATGCCCACGCGCGCCGCCTTCGACAGGTCGGAGCTCGTCTCGTGCGCGATCTGCAGCACCACCGGGTTGCGGAAATGGGTGCGCGCCCCGATCGGCTCCGTGCCGCGCGCGTAGAGGACGTTGCCGTCGGTGTTGGTGACCGCCATGTAGGCGAACTCGGGGTTTTCCTCGAACACCTCGGCGAAGGTCTGCTCCACGCCGTAGAGCTGGCCGAAGTCGATGCCGTAGCCGGTGGCCTTGAGGACGAGTGCCCGCACCGAGGCGCCCACCGTCGCCGCCTTCTGCTCGGTCTCGGGGACCAGCTCCCGGTCGAAGACGCTGTGCGAGTAGTACGAGACCACGGCGAGCGCGATCACGACGCACACCATGATCACGCCGGCGAGCCGCCAGTAGATGCGCCAGAGGTAGTTCTTCTCGAGCATCGCTA
>WNFN01241813.1_pt2 | contig 13014 bp, 9 predicted proteins | sample 5400161 | NCBI WGS metagenome assembly WNFN01 (sample SAMN13153353, study PRJNA577476) | soil metagenome | isolation source: 80 cm saprolite on Douglas fir-dominated hillslope | place: USA:California | collected 2013-09-17
AGAACATCCGTATCAAAGGTATGAGCTTTCAGGTGATTGGCGTGCTGGCGCCCAAGATGCAGGAAGGCGACGACGACATCAACAAGATCATCTACATCCCCTTCAGCGCCGCCGGCGACCTGAAAGACACCCACTACCTGGACGGTATCTGGGTAGGTTACGAAGGCACGGAGTACGAGAAAATTGAAACCAACATCCGTGGCGCACTGGCCAGCTTCCATGGCTTTAATCCCAAGGACCCGCGCGCGGTTTTCATCTGGAACGCGATGAAGAACGTGAACAACTGGCAGATCATCACCTTGGCCTTGCAGGTCCTGCTGACGTTCATCGGTACGCTGACTTTGGGCATCGGCGGCATCGGCCTGATGAACATCATGCTGGTCTCGGTGACGCAGCGTACCCGGGAGATCGGAGTGGAGAAAGCGCTGGGAGCGCGCCGGCGCGACATTCTGTTCCAGTTCCTGGCTGAGGCCCTGGCCATCACCTGTGCCGGCGGGCTGCTGGGAATCATGGTCGCCTACGCGATCTCATTCGCCGTGGGAGCCATTCCCCTGTACAGCGTGATTGCCAAGAACGCCGAATCGGCCGACATTCACCTGATCATCTCGCCTATGAACCTGCTGGTTTCCACCGGGATTCTGATGCTGGTCGGCATCGTGAGCGGTATGCTGCCGGCCATCCGGGCTTCCCGGCTCGATCCGATTGAAGCTCTGCGCTATGAATAGAAAGAAGGGTGTGTGGTTTTCCGGAAGTTGGGCAACAAGACCAGGTGCAGTAGATCCTGGGCTGAGTCCTCTTCCCGCTCAAACCCGGGCACCAAAAAACAAATTCATTTTCTCAAGAGTGTCATCCTGAGGACCCGCAGTCAATTTCCTTAGTGAGGTGTCGTCGCACCAAAGGCCTTCGCCTCAGAATGACACGTCTAGCTATATCAACTTTCAGATGGCGCTACACCCCGTTCTGCTTCTTTTCCCGCTGGTAGGGAGTTTCCAGGTATTTGCGCGCCTCATCCAGGGCGCCCTGGGTGTTGTCGCCGGTCTGGATGGCCTGGCGATACTCGTTGACGGCGCGCGAGCGTTGCCCGCTGACGTCGAAGATCTTGCCCAGCCCGAGATGGCTCCAGACCTCAGTCCATCGCGGTTCCTGGTCGCCATTGATCGACACGCGGTAATGGGCCAGCGAGCTGTTGCGGTTGACCGCCAGCGCTTTGTTGAACTCGACCAAGGCCTCCACCAGGTTTCCCTCCTGGGTCCGCTCCTGGCCGCGACGGATGGCGATCCGCACCTTCAGGTCAGGAGAATTTTTCAGGACCCAGTTGTTGGGATCAAGCACCAGGTGGCGCGGTTTGCCAAAGGTCTCTATGGCGAAGGCCGATTCGGTCCCGACCACCTCAATGCGCTTCATCTCCGTTTGCCCGTCGGTATCCACCTTCAGCTCCAGGGGCATATGGAACAGGTCCAGGTCTTGAGAAACTTCTCCCACGATGCGGAACCCTTTCTTGACGCGGTACACGGTGTACTTCATCTTGAATTCAGGCGCTCCTGTGCCCTCCACCCATTGGGTGAAGAATGGCGTGAGCTTGTCGTTGTAGTTCTTTTCCGCAACGTTCTCCAGGTCGCTGACGCTCACCGATTTTCCGGAGAACTTGACCATAAACTCTTTCATGGTCTTGTCGAAGGCGGCTCCTCCCATGACCCAGCGCAGCATGTGGAAGATCATGCCCCCCTTGTCCGTGACCAGACCCTGGAACTGGGGCGAGAAGGGATCCAGCTTGTTCACGCTGGCCAGCGGCGTGGTGTCATAAGCCAACGCGCCCACGGACATGTCTCTGGTTGCGTCTTCAAAGGCCTGTTCACCGACGGCATTCTGTACGTAGCGCATTTCCGAGACGCGGGCCCCGCCATCGCCCAGCCACCAGTCTTCTTTGCTGGCAGGGCTCACCACTCCACCCCACCACTGGTGGGCGATGGAATCCGCCAGCATGCGGTAGTTGGTTTTTTCGCCGATGTTGCGCGAAGCCAGGGCGGCGATCTCCGGCGCCCACGCCATGGGCACGGTGTCATCCGGCAGCTCCACCAATTTCAGCACCGCGGAAGGTGCGGAACCGTAGAGGCTGGAGAAGTATTCAAACTCCTTGGTTGCGTAGTCGGCATAAGCGGAAGCAAGTTGTTTCTTGTTGGTTTGGAAATAAACATGAACGCCGCCGCCGCTGAATACGCTGTCAGTAAAAGGACCGGCGATGATGGTCCCGGGAAAGCTGGGTTTCTGCCAATTGAACGAAGCCACAATCTTGCCCGCCGTACCCGGCCGCGCCGGGGCGGTACTGCCGCTGCCGATCACCGTGGTTCCAACGGGAGCGGTGATGTTGATGGCGGCCGTAAAGCGGTCAATTCCATAGTTGGTGACCGGAAACCAACGGCCGGAATAGAGCAGATAGGTTACGTCCTCCCCGATGTAGGCCAGCTTGAGCCCTTCCACCGGGCTGTCATCGGCGTTGGCCAGGGAGCCTTCGTACTCAAACGTCAGCGTGGTGACGGTGCCTTTGGGGATGGCCGCGGGGAAGCTCACACGAATCGCGTTGTCCTGGCTCACGCGCTCGGCCGGGAGCGTGCGGCCGTTGCCATCCACGACCCTGCTGACGTGCAGGGCGTTATGCAGCTCGAAGCTGGCGAAATTGACGTCGTCCAGCGCGGTGAACCTGACCCGGACGCGCGCCGTCAAATGGTGCGTCCTAGGGACGATCTCCGCGTCAATCACATAATCTTCGGCCTTGACCCGCGCTCTCTCCGCCCCCAGGGCCGGTACAAGCACAGACAGGATCAGGCCAAAAAGAAGGTAAGCACGTCGCAGGGGCCGTCGTGCAATTTGCATGAAAACTCTCCAGAGTTGCTGGCGATAATTGCGTTAGATGTAGATTCTGACAAAAAAGCTGCTTTTGTACCACTCCCAAGCCGGCAAGACCGGTTTGCCCGGTTGCCTTAGGCGTTGCGCGTGGCGCCCCGAAACCGAATTCGAAGTATATTCCTCAATCAGTTGAGCGAGCCAAGAATCTCCCGCGCAGCGCGTGCCGCCGGGGCTTCAGGACTGCGGCTGTCACGCAGCTTCTCCCGGACTTCCTGCAAGTCAGCCAGCATTTGCCTGCGGGCCTGCCCGTCAGGAATGATGGCATTCAACTCGCGGACCACGTTGGCCGCGGTAAAGTCCTTTTGTATAAGCTCCGTCACAATCCGCCTGCCGGCGATCAGGTTGGGCATGGCAAAAGTGTCCAAGCTCACCAGCCTGCGGCCCAAGAGCCATGTGAGCGGGGCCAGCCGGTAGACGACGACAAAAGGCGTTCCCGCCAGTGCGGCTTCCACCGTGGCTGTGCCGCTGGCGACTACTGCGGCGTGGGCATGCAAGAGCGTAGCGCGGGAGTTACTGTTCAGATGGATTTGCGCCTGCATCGGCGATGCAGCAAGCTGCTCACGCAGCCAGTCCTTGTCCAGCGTGGAGGCTACTGGAAGAACAAACTCGTAGCCAGCACTCTGGCCGGCCAGCATCCGCGCCGATTCAAGTATTTCCGGCAGGTTCAACCTGACTTCTTTCTTCCTGCTGCCCGGCAGCAAGGCGATCCATTGTTTGGCAAAGCTCAGTCCATTCTGCGCGGCAAATTCCTGCCGCGAGGCTTCAAACACCGGTTCTTGCGCCAAAGGATGCCCGACATAGGCAACGTCCACCCCGTGCTTGCGGTAGAACTCCTGCTCAAAGGGAAAGATCACGATCATCTTGCGCACGTATTTTCTGATCTGCCTTACCCGGCCCGTGCGCCAGGCCCAAATCTGCGGGCTGACAAAATAAAAAACAGGAATGTTGAGCTTATGCAGTTCACGCGCCAGCCGCAGATTGAAATCGGGGAAATCAATGAGCACTGCGGCATCAGGGCGGCGCTTTTTGGCTTCCGCCACCATGCTCTTGAATCTGCGCCGGATGGCAGGAAGACGAGTAACAACTTCAGCCAGGCCCACTACCGCGACCTCGCTTGCGTTTACCAGCAGCTCGCATCTGGCAGCACGCATTTTCTCTCCGCCCATGCCAAAAAACTTTGCCTGGGACGAGAATTGCCGCAGGGCTTCGATAAGCTGCGCGCCGTATGTGTCACCGGAAGCTTCACCGGCGGAAAGAAGAATGGTCTTCAGATCAAAACCTCAATCGTCCGCGCTGACTTCACCCACTCCGATCTCCTGGTCTCGGTACTGAAGCTGGTAGAGCTTCCAGTAAATGCCATGTGCCGCCAGCAGTTCCTGATGGCTGCCGGTCTCGCGCACATGTCCTTTATGCATCACAATGATCTTGTCGGCGCGCTGAATGGTCGAAAGCCGGTGGGCGATAATCACCGACGTCCGGCCTTCCACCATGTGGCTCAGGGCGTCGCGCACGCGCAGCTCAGTTTCCGTGTCCACGCTGGAGGTGGCTTCATCCAGCACCAGGATTTTGGGATTGTGGGCCAGGGCACGGGCAAACGAAATGAGCTGCTTCTGGCCGGTGCTCAGCGTGCTGCCGCGTTCCCGCACCGGCTCCTTGAAGCCTTGCGGCAGGGTGCGGATGAAGTCGGCTACGTTCACGCTCTCGGCCGCCGACTCAACCTGCTCATCGCCGATCCAGCTCGAGCCCAGGCGAATATTGTTCTCAATAGTGCCGCTGAACAGGAACGGGTCCTGCAACACCACGCCGAAACGCCGCCGCAATTCGGTCAGGTCCATCTGCCGGATATCGACGCCGTCAATCCGGATGGAGCCTTTTTGGATGTCGTAGAAACGCATGAGCAGGGAAATGATGGTGGTCTTTCCCGCGCCGGTATGGCCGACGATGGCCACGGTCTCGCCCGGCTCGATGACGAAGGAAACATCGCGCAGCACCCAGTCGAAACCGCTGCTGTCACCGTGGGCGGAGCCGTCGCCATGGCCATTGCCTTCAGCGCTGGACGAAGACGACGACGGCGGCAGCGGCGGCGCTTCGTCACTGGTATCCAGCTTGCGGTAGGCGAACCATACGTGGTCGAACTCGATCCGGCCCTGGCCTTCGGCTTTGACCGGATGCTCGGGCGAGACCACCTCCGCCGGCGTGTCCAGCAGCTTGAAAATGCGCTCGCTCGAGGCCATGGCCGATTGCAGGATGTTGTACTTCTCGCTCAGGTCCTGAATGGGGCGGAAGAAGCGCTGGGCGTATTGCATGAACGCTACCAGAATGCCCAGCGTGACCGTCCCTTGAAGCACGCGGATGCCGCCGAACCATATGACCGCGGCAATGGCCGCGGTGGAGAGGACTTCCACCACTGGGTAATAGATGGAGTAGGCGAGGATGGCGTCTTTGAAGGCGTCCATGTGCAGGGCATTGATCTTCTCAAAGCTCCGGTGGGCGCGCTTCTCGCGGTTAAAGAGTTGCAAGACCACCATCCCGCTGACGTGCTCTTGCAGGTACGAGTTGATCCGGGCAATGGCCACACGGATGCGCCCGTAAGACTCGCGCACCACCTTGCGGAAAATCATCGTGGCCCAGAAGATCACCGGCAGCACGGCAAAGGTGATCAACGCCAGCCACCACTTCATGCGCAGCATGATGATGACGATAAAGGCCAGCACAAACACATCTTCAAAAATCGAAACCACGCCGGCGGTGAACATCTCATTCAGCGCGTCCACGTCGGTGGTCACGCGGGTGACCAGCCTGCCGACCGGGTTTTTGTCGTAGAAGCCCACATGCATCTGCTGCAGATGGCGGAAGATCCGGCTGCGCAGGTCAAACATCACCTTCTGGCCGGTCCACTGCATGAGGTAGGTCTGTGTGAACTCCAGCAGAAAGCCCACCAGCAGCGCGCCCAGATAAAGTCCGGCAAGCTGGGCCACACCCACCAGCGGCCGCGAGCTGAGCCAGCGGTCCAGCAGCGCGTTGGTGCGCAGGCTGGAGGTGGAGAGATATTTGTCGATGGCAATCTTGGTGAGATACGGCCCCAGAACGTCCGCTCCGGCCTTGAGGATGATGGACGCCAGGGCCACCACCACCTGCCACTTGTAGGGCCGCAGATATCCCAGCAGCCGCTTCATGAGCTGGCTGTCATACGCCTTGCCTAGGACTTCTTCTTCTTGGGCCATGGGATAAGGACTATTTTACCGCGACCAAGAGCGTTGTCGGGGGAAGCCGATTGAGGATGAGAACGAAAGTAGCGCTAATCCTAAAGATCTGCGCTAACCCAAGCGCCGCAGCACCAGCGCCGAATTCTTCGACCCAAAAGCGATGCAGTTACAAATCGCGTGCTCAATCTCCACCGCGCGGCCCGCTTCCGGCACGTAGTCAAGATCGCAATTCGGGTCTGGTTTCTCCAGGTTGATGGTCGGCGGGATCTGCTTGTGCTTCATCGCGATCAGAGTGGCAGCTATCCCGGCCGCTCCGCAAGCGCCCTGGGGATGTCCGATCTGCGACTTCAAGGCTGACATGGGGACTTTGTAAGCATGATCGCCCAACGCCAATTTCAGCGCGCGGGTTTCAATGCGGTCATTCAGGTCGGTGGACGTGCCGTGCAGGTTTACGTAGTGAATATTCTGCGCGGAAACTCCGGCTTCCTTCATGGCCAACTGGATGGCGCGGGCCGGCTCCTCGCCACACTCCTGCAAACGGACGCGGTGGAAGGCTTCACAGGTGGAACCGTAACCGGCAATCTCCGCATAAATGTGCGCGCCTCGAGCGCGGGCATGGTCGTAATCCTCCAGCACGAACATCCAGGAGCCTTCGGCCAGCACAAAGCCGTCACGGTCGGCGTTAAAGGGACGCGACCCCCGCTCCGGGGCGTGGTTCCACGACTCGGTCATGATCCGCATCAGGGAAAAAGCCTTGATGATGCCCCAGGCCAAAGGAGAATCCACTCCGCCTACCAGCATCAGCGGCAGAGTGCCCATTTGGATTTGCCGCGTAGCGTAGGCCGTGGCGTCCGTGGACGAAGTGCAGCCGCTGGTGACTACGTGGCTCAAGCCGCGAAAGCCGAAGCGCATGCTCACTTCGCTGGACATAGTGCCCATGGTGCCGCTGGGAATGGTGAAGATGCTTACCTGCTTGATTTTTCCGGCGTAGTAGAGAGTGTACTGGTGGTCGCTGAAGTCGTGCGCCCCGCCGCCCGTGCCCAGTACTACGCCGATCTCGCGCTGTTCGTCGAGCGAAAGCTTGGCCGGATCGATGCCTGCGTCGGCCAGCGCCTCGGTTGAGGCGGCGATGGCCAGCGGCACCGAACGGGAGACGTGCTTGCGCTCCCGTGCTTCCATCCAGTCGAGCTCGTTGAAGTCCTGTATCTCCCCGGCAATCTTTACTTCCAGGTCCGAGGCATCAAAGCGGGTGATGAGTTTTACCCCGCTCTTGCCGTCCAAGATGGCCCGGCAAAATGACGTGTTTCCGATACCATTAGGGCTGACCACGCCCATACCTGTGATGACGACCCGTTTTAACATGCGTACGATTCTATAATCGATATAGGGTTTATGCGTGTTGATCCGTGATTTATATGTCTCTGGGAATTTACATTTCGGTCCCATTCTGCCGCACCAAGTGCACCTACTGTAACTTCGCCTCCGGGGTGTTCGCGGCTTCGCAGATGGGGCGCTATGTCGAGCGCCTGGGCGCGGACATGAACGCATGTCACACTTTCGCCGCCCAGCACGGGGCGGAAATACCCGGACCTGTCGATTCCATCTTTCTCGGCGGCGGAACTCCCAGCCTGCTTGAACCCGAACAACTGAAAAAACTCTTTCTTTTTTTGGGAAATGAGTTTGTCGTCGCTCCTCAGGCAGAGATCACCGTAGAGTGCGCGCCGGGAACGCTGAGTGACGAAGTATTGGAAACGCTGGCCGCTTGCGGCGTCAACCGCGTGAGCCTGGGCGTGCAGTCTTTTGTGGACCAAGAAGCCGCATCGGTGGCACGGCTGCACACGCGGGAAAAGACGCTCAGCGACATCGAACGTCTGCGTAAGGCGGGTATCATCAACATCAACGTGGACCTGATCGCCGGACTGCCTCACCAGACGCGCGCAAGCTGGAATGATTCTCTGCAGCAGGCCATCGCCAGCGGCGTTCCTCATGTAAGCGTGTACATGCTTGAAGTGGACGAAGACTCGCGCCTGGGCCGGGAGCTGATTGCCGGCGGAACGAAGTATCACGCCCACTTCGTTCCGGACGACGACCTTACCGCTGAGTTTTACGAAACTGCTTGCCAACGCCTGAACGCTGCCGGCGTCGAGCAGTATGAAATCTCCAACTTTGCCCGCGAAGGCTCCGAGTCGCGGCACAACCTGAAATACTGGACGCGCCAGCCATACCTCGGTTTTGGCGTGGATGCGCATTCCATGTTGCCGGCTGCGGCGCGTCTGCGAACTGCAAACATGGAAAGCCTGCGCTTGGCCGCCACGGATTCTTTCGATCAATTCTTCATCTCCGCGGAACTCAAAGCCACTTCCGTCTCTACGGCGCAGGCGCTGGAAGAAAGCTTCTTCCTGGGCCTGCGGTTGAATCACGGAATCAGCCTCGATCAGCTTCGCTCGCAGTTCGGCCCGCAGCTTGACGCGTATGGCCCGATCATCGCTGAACTGGCTGGCGACGGGCTTCTGTCGCGCCGCGCAGACAATCTTCAGTTGACGCCGCGAGGCCGCTTGCTCTCCAATGAAGTCTTTGAAAAATTCATCCGGGAACCTGTAGGTGGGTGAAACCACGATGTTAGCGATGGCTGCCAAAGGCGTGCATCGTCGCATGAGAGAGTTGTTAGTCGCGGAGATCCAGCGCCGAAGGCGCGAAAGAGTCTAGCCCACCCCCGGAAGGGGTGGGTAAGAAATAGAGAAGAGATGAGCCCCGTAGGGCGGCATAGAACCAAGCCGATGTTTGGGTGGTGTCGTCCCTCCAGGGCTTGTCCTCGTTTGTTACCTCTACCCAGGCCTCACGGCCTGGGCTACCATTATTCCGCGCCTGTGGCGCTGGCTCATGGGGAGGCGCGCTTTGATCGCTTTCCCTTAGGCTGAAGAATCAGGACTATGCCAACCAAACTCTCTCAACCCGACATCGCAAAACCCGTGGAACCCAAAACTCAACGTGCCATTGACCTGCGCAGTGACACCGTGACCCAGCCCACGCCGGAGATGCGCCGCGCCATGGCCGAAGCCGAAGTCGGCGACGACGTTTACGGCGAAGACCCAACCGTCAATCGCCTGCAAGAGCGCGCGGCGCTGATATTCGCGCGCGAAGCCGCCATCTTTGTCCCCACCGGCACCATGGGCAATCAGATTGCGGTCAAGGTCCACACCCATCACGGCCAGGAGATCATTTGCGAAGAGCGCGCCCACTTCATCAATCTTGAATCGGCAACAGTAGCGGCTTTTTCTGGATGCCAGCCGCGCCCCATTTACGGCGAAGACGGCGCGCTGACCTGGGAGCAGATCAAAAAGAAGATCGCTCCGCCGGCTTACTACCGCGCGCAGACCGGCCTGATCTGGCTGGAAAATACGCTGAGCCTGGCCGGAGGCACGATCTTTCCCCAATCCCAGGCCGACGAAATCTGCGACCGCGCTCACGAACTTGGCCTGCCCGTGCATCTGGACGGCGCGCGCGTCTTCAACGCCGCGGCTGCGCTGGGCAAACCGGTGGCCGAGATTAGCCGCAAATTTGATTCGGTCATGTTTTGCCTGTCCAAAGGATTGTGTGCTCCCGTTGGCTCCATGCTGGTGGGAAGCAAGGCGTTCATCGAGAGGGCCCGCGTGTATCGCAAAGCTCTGGGCGGCGGCATGAGACAGTCCGGGGTGCTGGCTGCGGCCGGACTGGTGGCCCTGGAAAAAATGCCGGCGCGCCTGAAAGAAGACCACGCCAATGCGCGTGTCCTGGCGGAAGGCCTGGCGCAGATCAAGGGAATCAAGATTGATCCTAAGCGCTCGCCGACGAATATCCTGGTCTTCGATGTGACCGGCACCGGTATGAACACGGCTGAATTCAGCCGCAAACTCGCGGCTAAGAACGTTTTGGCCGCGGGCATCGACCAGGAACAAATGCGATTCGTTACACACCACGACATCAGCCGCGAGAATTGCCTGAAGACGCTGGAAGTGGTGAGAGGTATCTGCGGGTAGCAGATAGTTTGTGCGTACAGAAAACGTGAGCGAGTCGTGATCCAGCGCCGGAGGAGCGTCATAACGGTAGCCCAGGCCGTCAGGCTTGGGAAAGCTGAAAAGAAATGCGGAGCCCCGGAGGGGCGGCATAGGATTACTTTGCTAGGCGCGGTTTTGCCGCATCGAATGTGAGCAATCAGCCGGCGTAGTGGGCAAAGGCTTCAACCACTTTTTTGTACGGTAATGCTTCCGGCGCCAAGCAAGGTTGAAGCCAGCTCAAAATGCAAATCGGGATTGCGTTGCAGGCCTTTGGCCCAGTAATCGCCCACTGCTTTCTTGCCTTTGAGTTTTCCCGAAGGCTCTCCTGCGATCTGGGCAATGAGCGGAGAAGACATCTCAAAGTCGTCGGAGTAGTGCGAGAGAATTCGATCCAGGTCGTGGCTGTTCCAGGCAGCAATCCACTCGGCCGCGAAGTGATCGGCAAAAGCCCTGTCAAGCATACCTTCTGTTCTCCTGTGCTAGGTACCTTCTCATATTCCTGCCTTGATCGTTCAAGCAAGGTGGTCAGATTGCTGGCGCAGGCGGTCCAGTTTCTTTTTTGGGTACCAGAGATTGACTCGCCCATCTCTCATATACAAAGTCGAAAAATCCGCCGACTGGTGTAGAGTTGCAAACTGGAGCGAGTTCCTGCCCAGCCCGGGTTGGGCTTAAAGACACCCCCTACAGCATCTGAAATCTTCTTAATCAGAACTGTCGCTGGCTTCGTTAGTTCGCCGAGTTTGGCTAAGGGATTTTCAGTCATGTTGATGAGACCAAACGCTATCTAGTTCAAACCGCAGCGGAGAACCACCCGAGCACACGCATCACCACGATCCTTGCTCGAAGGAGTCATTATAAGGTCAATTCTTGCGTCACCGTCGCACTAGCCCTTGCAATAAAAATTTAGCGCCAGACATGCTTAGATGACCTCTCTTCCCCGCTTTGGTAGACTCTGTGTACTTTTAAGATTAAAGACAGGCTCGTCAAAAAGGAACCACAATGCCCACACAAGTTGCATCCGCGTCCCCCGTCGTCTCTTTGGCTGATTTTACGGAAGCCGAGAAATACGTTTCCGCGCACGCCTATCACACGCCGTTGCTGACCTCGCGGCTGCTGAGCGAGCGCACCGGCTTTGACATACGGCTCAAGGCGGAGATGTTCCAGAAGGGCGGGTCGTACAAAGTCCGCGGACCGCTCAACAAATTCCGCCATCTGACGGACGAGCAACGGCAGCGCGGCGTGATTTGCTCTTCCGCTGGCAATCACGCGCAGGGCGTGGCCATTGCCGCCGCGGTGTACAAGATGAAGGCGGTGGTGGTGATGGCCAGCAACGCTACGCAATCCAAGGTTGACGCCACGCGCGCCTACGGCGCCGAAGTTGTCCAGCACGGGACCATCTGGGACGAAGCCAACGAAAAGTCCAAGCAACTTTCCCAGGAACGCGGATTGACTTACATTCATCCCTTTGACGACATGCAGCTCATCACCGGCCAGGGCACGCTGGGGCTGGAGATCTATGAGGACTTTCCTCCGGTAGACGTTGTGGTGGTCCCCATCGGCGGCGGCGGTTTGATCTCCGGCGTGTCCATGGCGCTGAAAGCATGCAATCCCAAGATCAAGATCATTGGAGTGGAATCTTCTGACGGGCCAGGCATGAAGAAGAGCATCGAAGCCGGGCACGTGGTGACCTTGGACAAAATCGACTGCATCATTGACGGCCTGCGCGTGAAGCGCGTGGGCGAACACACGTTTTCCGTGGTGCAGCGCTTCGTGGACGACATTGTGACCTTGCCGGACCGCGACATTTTCGAGGCTATGATCTGGATCATGTCGCACTGCAAACTGGTGGTGGAAGGCGCGGCTGCAGCTCCGGTGGCAGCGCTGCTGCATGGTCTGATCAAAGCGCCCGCAGGCTCCAAGGTAGTCTGCGTGCTGAGCGGCGGAAATGTGAACCTGGACCAGCTCAAAGGGCTGAAGTGGAACTGAGACTTCCGGACATCTGCGAGAAATAAAACCTTTGCTGATTGGCAACGGATGCGATAGCTTACCCGCATGGCCAACCCACAAGATGAACTGGATGTCCTGCGGACACAGGTGTCGGGGCTGACGGCACGCATCTACCGCCTGGAGCAACGAACCGGGATTGAGCCCCAAGCCGCCGCTCCGCCTCCGCCACAACCCTCGGCAACGCCAGGGCCGACTCCTCCGCCACCGATGCAAAGGCCCTCCGTGCCGCCGCCCAGTCTTGCAGCTCCTCCGCGGCGGCAGGGTGACAACCTGGAAGGCAGGATTGGCAAGGTCTGGATCAATCGCATTGGGATTGTTGCCATCCTGGTGGGCGTTGCGTACTTCCTGAAATTGGCGTTTGACAGCAAGTGGATTGGCCCAACGGGACAAGTGGCGATTGGCGTCGTCGCAGGCATCGCCGTCGTTGTGTGGAGCGAACTCTTCCGCAGGAAGGGCAGTGCTATTTTTTCTTATTCGTTGAAGGCGGTAGGCATTGGCATCCTTTATCTGTCGTTCTGGGCGGCATTCAAGTTTTACGATCCCGCCCTGATATCCGCTTCTACAGCCTTCATCCTGATGGCACTGGTGACTGCTTTCACCATCGTGCTGGCGCTCAAGCAGGATGCGGAGATCCTGGCCTTCTACGCGATCCTCGGCGGCTTCGGCACGCCGGCATCGCTTTCCACCCATCAAAACCACGAGATCGTCCTGTTCTCCTATGTTGCCATGCTCGACTTGGCCATTCTGGTCACCTCGATCTTCAAACCTTGGCGGCGCCTGATGTGGGGCAGCTTCATCGGCACCGTAATCATGTTCGCGGGCTGGGGCGATAGCTTTTACACGTATGAGCAGCGTGGCGTCAC
>WNFN01063373.1_pt1 | contig 13011 bp, 11 predicted proteins | sample 5400161 | NCBI WGS metagenome assembly WNFN01 (sample SAMN13153353, study PRJNA577476) | soil metagenome | isolation source: 80 cm saprolite on Douglas fir-dominated hillslope | place: USA:California | collected 2013-09-17
AATCAGCAGCACGTTCGCGCGCAACTCCGCCGTCGTGGAAAAGGTGCGCCCGACCACGTCCGGCACACCGACAATCCCCGGACCGCCCACGCTGATCAGCGCAACGTCCCGGATCGCGGTAAGCGCCTTCACGCCGCCGCCAATGCTGCGGCCCTGCTGCGAAATTTTTGCGCCTGGCCGCCCGGGCGCGAAGCTGTTGCGAATCCAAACCGGAATGCCCGCGGGCATCACCGCGCGCAGCGTCTTCGGATGCAGCACCTTGGCCCCGAAATAGGCCAGCTCCGCGGCTTCGCGATAGGAAATTTCGGGAATGGTGCGCGCGTCCGGCACCAGGCGCGGGTCCGCGGTCAGCACGCCGTCGACGTCGGTCCAGATGATGACCTCGTCGACACCCAGCGCCGCGCCGAGGATCGTCGCTCAATAATCGGACCCGCCGCGGCCCAGCGTGGTCAGGACACCGTCAGGCGTAGCGCCAATGAAGCCGGTCACCACTGGCACGCAAGATTCGTCGAGCATCGGCCGCAGCGTAGCTTCGCAGCGCGCGCGGGTGAGGTCCATACGAGGCTCGGCGCCTCCGTGAAACGTATCCGTCACGATCAATTCCGTCGCAGCGATGGCGCGACTCTTCACACCCAATTCGGCAACCGCACCCGCAAAAATCGGCGCGCACAAGCGCTCGCCGAGGCTCGAAATGGCATCCAACGCACGAGGCGTAAGCTCGCGAAGCAGCGCCGTGCCGTCCAACAGCCGCTGACCTTCGGCGAAAATTTCATCCAGCGTCCTGCCAATGCCGACGCGCCGCGCCTCGTCGGAAACCAGCGCGGCCAGCGCCGTAGCGTGCTGCTGACGCAACTCCGCAATCAGCGCCGAACCTGCCTCGCGATCGCCGCTTCCCGTGCGGTTCGCCGCCTCCACCAGCCGGTTGGTAACGCCGCTCATCGCGGAAACGACCGCCACCACCGCGTTCTCGCGCGCCGCCTGCGCCACGATTTGCGCCGCGCGCGCGATGCACGACGCATCGCCCACCGACGTGCCGCCAAATTTCATTACCTGCACTTTCGCTTTCATTTTCACCCTGAGCCCGCCTGCGCAGGCAGGTCGCGAAGGGCCCGGCCATCACCTGCCCAGCAGAATACCAAGTATTATGAAGCTCATGAACATTGTGTGCCGGGGCGTGCTCTTTGATCTCGACGGCGTGCTCGTGGACTCCACTCCGGCCGTCGCGCGCGTGTGGGCGAAATGGGCCGCGAAGCACGGCTTCGTCGCCGATGAAGTTGTCCGCCAGGCGCACGGCCGGCCCAGCATCGCCACCATTCGCGAGCTGCTTCCCTACGCCGATCACGACGCGGAAAATCGCGAGGTCGAACGCGGCGAAATTGAAGACGTCGCCGGCGTAATTCCCCTCCCCGGCGCGCTGGAACTTCTACAAGCAGTTCCCGCCGACCGTTGGGTGATCGCGACTTCCTGCACCCGCACGCTCGCGGAGGTGCGCATTCGCGCTGCGGGGCTCCCGCTGCCGAAAAACATGATTACCTCCACGGACGTCGAGCGCGGCAAGCCGGATCCCGAGCCTTACGTCAAAGCCGCGAAACTTCTGGGCCTTGCCCCCGGCGACTGCATCGTCATTGAAGACGCCCCCGCCGGCATTCGCTCCGGCAAAGCCGCCGGCGCCCGCGTCTTCGCGCTGCGCACCACCGCGCCCGACACGGAACTCATCGAGTCCGGCGCGGACTGGATCGCCAACGATCTCGCTTCCCTCCGCCTCGCCTCGACAAACGGCGACGGCTCCATCGATTTTCTCTTTCACGGATAGCCTCGCCTTGCCATAAGTGGCGTGACGTCAGCCCCGCCGTGCGGACGCTCCGATTTTGGACTGCGGCGGTCTTCCCGCCGGTTTCATGGCTTAATCCGACTCTTCACTTTGACTGCCTTCGCGAGTGATGTATAGAATCGTCCGCTCGCCATTCTTCCATCTCGCGTGCAGGGAGCGTCACGATGTCGAACCGCCGCCTAGAAGCATTCGCTACCACACTGCTGCTGGCCCTAACTCCCTTCGCCGCGCCAGCTCAGGAGCGCACCCAGGAAAAAGAAACCAAGACCGTCGAGAAAGAAAAGCCCGCCGAGCCCACGCCGCCCCCTCCCAAAGAAGAATCCTCCGTCACCGAGCACTCCATCAAAATCGGCGGCCAGACCATCTCCTACAAAGCCATTGCCGGAACCATTCTCCTGAAAAATGAAAAAGACGAGCCGCAAGCAATCATCTACTCAACCTCCTACATCCGCAGCGACGTCAAAGATCTTTCGCAGCGCCCTATTTCTTTTATCTACAACGGCGGCCCCGGCTCCGCTTCCGTCTGGCTGCACATGGGCGCCTTCGGCCCGCGCCGCGTGCTCACCCCCAACGCCGAGTCAACTCCGCCCGCGCCCTATAAGCTCGCCGACAATGCCGGCACGCTGCTCGACAAAACCGACATGGTCTTCCTCGATCCCGTCGGCACCGGCTTCAGCCACGCCGTCGGCAAGGCGCAGGACAAAGATTTTTGGGGCGTCGATCAGGATGTGAAATCGCTCGCGCAATTCATCACTCTCTACGTCAGCCGCAACGATCGCTGGAATTCCCCGAAATTCCTGATTGGCGAAAGCTACGGCACCTTCCGCTCCGCCGCGCTCGGAAATTACCTGCAAGAGCACGACGGCATGGACTTCAACGGCATCGTCCTGATTTCTTCCGTCCTGGATCTCGGCACCATTTCCTTTCATCCGGGCGAGGATTTACCTTACATCTTCTATCTCCCGAGCTACGCCGCAACCGCCTCGTATCACAAAATGCTGAAGGAGCAGCCGGCAGACCTGAATGCGTTTCTGGACGAGGCGCGAAAGTTCGCCCAGACCGAATACGCGGGCGCCTTGATGAAGGGTTCGCGGCTAACCGCCGCCGAGAAAGCGGACATGGCCAAGAAGGTTTCCCGCTACACCGGCTTATCCGAAGACTATCTCATCAAAGCCAACCTGCGCGTAACCCTCGGCCAATTCATGGAAGAACTGCAGCGCAGCCGCGGTCTCACCACCGGCCGCCTGGATTCCCGCTACTCCGGCTTGACGTACGATCTTCTGGGCGAGTTCGCGGAATCCGATCCGCAAAGCTCCGCGGTCACCGGCGCCTTCACCGCGGCCTTCAACAGCTACGTGCGCAACGAGCTGAAGTTCGGACAGGACAAGACCTACCACGCCATCAGCGAAGGCGTCGGCGCGAATTGGGACTGGAAGCACCAAGCCGGTCGCGGCCGCGGCTTCTTTCCCGGTTCACCCAATGTGGAAGGCGATTTGATCCAGGCGCTGCTCGCCAATCCGCACTTAAAGGTGGAAGTCGAGAACGGCTTGTACGACATGGCCACGCCGTTTTTCGCCACCGAATACACCATGGAACATCTCGGGCTGCCGGAAAAACTCCAGAAAAACATCCGCGAGCAGTATTACGACGCTGGCCACATGATGTATCTCCGCGACGAGGACCTGGCCAAGCTAAAATCCAACATCGCCGCCTTCATCGATTCCGCCTCCAAACCATAGAGCGACACAGCCATCTCCGCGCAATCGCAGGCGCCTTTGCCTGCGATGAATTCTGGCGGTGCGCCTAGCCGGCGCCAACAGTGGCGCGTCGACCGCTGAAAGGCACCTAAATCCTCGGGATAACAACCTCACGGCGTAGTGGGCATCTGCTCAGCATCTGTCGTGGTTCTTTATCTTTTCGTAACCACCGGCCTCGCCATTCGCCGCATCACCCGCCAATTCCCCTAAACTAACTCTGTCACTGGTCAATCCATCGACCCGCTTTAGGCGGCGCACCTGGCGCAATCGACCTACAAGGACGCCAAGACCATGGAAACGTCAACGCAGACTCATCCACCGCAGCGCGTGATTCACACCGCGCAGCTCATTGCCGCGATGCTCAAGTCCAACGCGCACGTCAGCGACTTGATCTTTTCTCCGGGCCGTGCTCCGCAAATCGAGGTCAGCGGCCAGTTGGTCGAACTGAAATACAAAGGCCTCGAAAGCCTCTCCGCCGCCGACACCAAATCCATCGCCTACGACATCATGGGCGAAAACGAGCATCCCCTGCGCAAACTCGATCAAGACGGCTCCGCCGACCTTTCCTATGGCCTCCCCGGCGTTGGCCGCTTCCGCGTCAACATCTTTCGGCAACGAGGAAGCTGCGCCATCGTCATGCGCGTCATTCCCGACAAAATTCCCAATTTCGAGGATCTCAACCTCCCCGCGCGTCTCGAAGAAATCGTGCACTTGAAAAATGGCATCGTTCTCGTCACCGGGCCCACCGGCTCCGGCAAGTCTTCCACGCTCGCCGCCATCATCGACAGAATGAACGCCGAAAAGGCCTATCACATCCTCACCATCGAGGACCCCATCGAGTTTCTGCATCGCCACAAGAAGGCCACCATCCATCAGCGCGAGCTACACAGCGATACGCCCACATTCTCTCTTGCGCTCCGCGCGGCGCTTCGCCAGGCTCCCAAAGTCATCCTCGTCGGCGAAATGCGCGACCGCGAAACCATCGAAATCGCGCTCGAAGCCGCGGAAACCGGCCACCTCGTTCTCTCTACGCTGCATACCATCGACGCTTCCAAAACCGTCGAGCGCATCATCGGCGTTTTTCCCATCGGCGACCAGCACGCCGTACGCACCCGCTTCGGAAAAGCGTTTCGCTTCATCGTTTCGCAGCGCCTGCTTCCGAAAAAAGACGGCCAAGGCCGCATCGCCGCCATCGAGATTCTAAAATCCACCCTGCGTACCCGCGACTACGTCGAGAAAGGCGAAGGTGAAGGCAAGACCCTGCTCGACGCCATGCGCGACGGCGACACCGACGGCATGCAGCATTTCGACGGCGAACTCGAAAAATTGCTCCGCGCCGGCATCATCGATTTCGATACCGCTCTCGGCTACTCCACCAACCCCGGCAACTTCCGCCTGGAAGTAGCCGACTTCCTCGAGGCCGGCGGCAGCGCCAAAGACTCTGATCCCGCCCCCACCGAAGTCGAAGTCGAACGCTAAGTGCTCCCAACTAACTTGTCATTCCGAGCAAAGCGAGGAACCTGCTTTTTTCTAGTGACGCGCCCGAGTGTGGAGCTTACTCTTCTCCTTCGATGACCGGACTCGACGACCCCACAACCCTGCGCTCGCTCATCATCGTTGCGATTTCCGGCGTTCTCACGCTCATCCTCGGCGTAATTGCGCTGCTGTTCCCAAGCGTTGGCAGCAACTTCTTCCGCCGCGTCGAGCAATCTTTCTCGCATTTGGCCGAACGCAAAACACTCGCTATCATCGTCCTGTTTTTCTCCATCATCGCCGTTCGGCTACTGGCGCTGCCCCTTCTCCCCGTCCCCGTTCCCGGAATTCACGACGAATTCAGCTACCTGCTGATGGCCGACACGTTCGCGCACGGCCATCTGGCCAATCCGCCGCACCCCATGTGGGTCAGTTTCGAAACGTTTCACGTCAACTGGTTCCCCAAAATCGCCTCCATGTATCCGCCCGCGCAAGGTTTTGCTTTGGCGCTGGGGCAACTCCTCGGCCATCCCTGGATCGGCGTCCTGCTCAGCGATGCCGCAATGTGCGCGGCCATTCTATGGATGCTGCAAGGCTGGCTGTCCGCGCGCTGGGCCTTTCTCGGTGGCGTGCTGGCCGCCTTGAAGTTCGCCGTAGCCAGCTACTGGATAAATAGCTATTGGGGGGGCGCCATGGCCGCAATCGGTGGCGCGCTCGTGCTGGGTGCGCTCGCCCGAATCGTCAAGCGTGCAAGAATTCGTGAAGCCGTTCTGCTGGGAATCGGCGTCGCGATTCTTGCGAACAGTCGCCCTTACGAAGGATTTCTCTTCTGCATTCCTGCCGCGGCGTGGCTTTTCTGGTGGCTCATCGGAAGAACCAAATCACGACAATCGCCGCGCGCTCGTCTGCAAAACGTTTTCGCGCCACTGGGGATCGTTCTCGTTCTCACCGCGGCTTTCATGGGTTACTACAATTGGCGGCTCACCGGGAATCCGCTGCTGCTGCCCCACGTCTTGAATAAACGCACGTACCACTACCGCCTTTTCCTCTGGGACCACAAAAAGGCGGAAGTGCGCTACCGTAACCAGCAATTTGAGGATTACTTCAACAGCTGGGAGCGCGAAAACTACGACAACACTTGGGCCGACGTTGTGCGCGTCAGCGAAGAAAAATTAATCCGCTGCGGTCTCACTTATTTCTGGTGCGGCGAACTCCTGCTTCTTCCCGCTCTGCCGTTTCTGTTCCGCGACCGCAAGATGCGCTTGCTCATCGCCGCGTTTGCGCTGGTCACTGCCGGAGTCTTTGCGGTGATCTGGTCGTACGCGCATTATGCCGCGCCGCTGACATGCATCATCCTGGTCCTGACGGTGCAGGCTATTCGCCACTTGCGCACCATACGCATTGGTCGGCGCCGGGTGGGCGTGGCACTGTCGCGCGCCATCGTGCTTTTGCTCGTGCTCGATACCGGCATTAACACGTTTCGCGGCGTCTGCGACCCGCTCTTGTGGCCCTGCCAAGGCGATCCCAGCCGCTTGGCCATAGCCGAAAAACTCCAGCACACTCCCGGCAAGCATCTCATCCTGGTGCGCTACGACCAGCACCACAACATTCACGACGAGTGGGTCTACAACGGCGCTGAAATCGACACCGCCAAAGTCCTCTGGGCCCGCGAACTGGATCCGCAACAAAACGCCAAGCTCTTCGCCTACTTCCACGACCGCAAAATCTGGCTAGTCACCCCCGACTCCGACAACACCTACCTTGAACCCTACACCCGACCCGGCTCCCCGACCGCGGGCGATTCCGACGAGTAGCTGCCCATGTCTGAGCGCTGTCATCCTGAGCGTACCCGACGAGGGTACGCGAAGGACCTCAACCACGAGTGTGTCTGGAGACGCAAGCAACTTGAAATGTCGTGGCCTCAAAAAGATCGCGTAGGTTTTCGATGCTACCGCACGGCTACCAGCAGATTGTTCAATCCTAGTTCAAACGTATAGTGCAGAAAATCCGTGAACCCGATGCGGTGCAGCATCTGCTGCAGCGTGCCCACCGGAATCCGCTTCTGATGCTCGTCGCTTTCCATTTCGTCGCTCACTAATCGCAATCCATGCAATACCTTCAGGATCGGATCCACCATCGCCGAAGGCCACGTCAGAATCAGCGAGCCGCCGGGCGTCAAAATGCGATGCGCCTCGCGCAGCACCGGCTCCGGCTCCGCCAGATGCTCCAGCACCGCCAGCATCACCACGTTGTCGAATTGGCCGGACTCCAACGGCAGAGGCTTGCGAATATCCGCGCGCACGCGCTGCCATCTTTCGCTCCCGCCTTCTCGCACCTGATCGTCGACGCCGATGCCGTGGGCAATCCGTTCCGCGGCGAAATCCAAAAAGGCTGCGTCGAGTCCGCAACCCAAATCGCAAACGCGCGCTCCCTTGCGGATGTGCGGATACGCCGCTCGAAACCGCAGCCGCGCAATGAAGTGATCCAAGCCGGTGTAGGACATTATTTCAAGTCGTAGTCGCCGATGTACGTGCCGCGGCTAATGCCCAGCATGCTCAAAAAAAACGAAGCGAAAATAATTTGCAGCCCGAGAAACAGCCACATGGCCCAAAACAACACCTGCCGAATCTGCGCCAGCGGTCCAAATCCGCTCGCTACCCATTGCCACGTCACCCACGCGCAACCCGCAAAGCCGGCTAGAAACAAAACACCCCCCAGCAGCAATCCCGACTCCAGCGTCACGCGCTTCAGCACGCGCTTCAATGACACCGTCCCGCTGTGGTCGAATCGCTCCGCATAACTGAACACCTTCGCAAACGCCCCGATGGAAAGGATCTGCGCGCCCAGCAGCGTGAAAATCACACCAAAAATCATAGTGTGCACGTCCAGCGTAATCCGGGGCGTAATCGTGCGCGGCCCCGGCAAGAGCCAAAAGACCAGGAACAATCCCAGCAAAACAAACGCTGCGCCCGGCAGCACAAACAGCCAGTTCGGCGCATACAGCAGCATAAACCGCAAGTGCCGCCAGCCATCGCGGAAACTCCGCAGGTGCGGCGGGCGCCCGCGCTTGTCCGGCCACAACGTAATCGGAATCTCCGCTATCTTACACCGCGCGGGTGAACCCGCGCATCCCGCAATGGCTGTCGCCAATTCTCGCCTGAAAAAATAGATTCAGCACCGACGACAGCGCCGGGTTCCCAATATACTTGTGGTGCCACGGCATCGCACCCGGCTTGATTTCGCCGCGAAAGCGATTGCCCATCACCACGTCGCTCCCTTGCCGCCACTTCTCCACAAACCGCGGCACTTCGCTGAAGTCGTAACTGTCGTCCGCGTCGCCCATCACGATGAACGCGCCGCGCGCCGCGCCAATCCCCGCGCGCAGCGCCGAGCCATATCCGCGCTGTTCCACGCGCACCACCCGCGCGCCCAGTTTCTCTGCAATCTCGATCGAGCCATCCGTCGACCCGTTGTCCGCCACCACGACTTCGCTGCGCAGTCCCGCCGCGCGAAATGCCTCCATGGCCTTCGAAACGCAAATCCCAATCGAGTTCGCCTCGTTCAAGCACGGAATCACCACCGACACTTCGACCCCGCCCTCCGCCGCCGCCGAAGCCAAGCGCAGAGCGTTTTCTGTCTTCAGCGCGCCAATTCCCTCAGCGTCCACTGGCCCGCCTCACTCGCTTCCTTAATTCTTGCGCGTAAAGTTCCGTCTTCAAGTTTCGCCACTTACGGCTTGCATTTTCGCCTGTGCCCATTATCATGGCGAAGTTTCGCAAAGTCCCTGAGACTCTGCAATTGCCGAATCCATCCGACTTATCTTCCACGCCGGGCGGCTCCGCGTCGAGCGGCACCTTGGAATCCATCGCTGCCGCAGCGCGCGGGCGCGGCCGCCTCCTCAAAGTCCTCGGCATGTGGTTCGGAATCTCCGCCGCCGTCGGCAACGCCATCGCCGCTGGCATCGTTCGCGCTCCCGGCGACATCGCGCAATGGCTCCCCAACGTTTATCTTTTCTTCGGCGTTTGGGTTGTCGGCGGACTCTACGCGCTCTCCGGCGCCTCTTCCATGGCTGAACTTGGCGCCGCCATTCCGCGCAGCGGCGGGCAGTACAATTTTTCGCGCCGCGCCCTTGGCGATTACGCCGGCTTCGTCGTGGGCTGGAGCGACTGGCTCTCCACCTGCGGCACCGCCGCCGCCGTAGCCATCGTCATCGGCGAGTACAGCAGCGAACTCATTCGCCCTTTCACCGGCCATGTCAACCTGATCGCCATCCTCGTCATCGTCGGATTTTTCGTTCTGCAGTGGCGCGGCATCAAGTGGGGCAGCGGCACGCAATTGGTTACCGCGGCGCTGAAGACCTTCGCTTTTGTCATCGTCGTAGCCGCTTGTTTCCTGTTCGGCGGCCATGCGCAAGACGCACCTTCCGCAGCGCCGGCTCCGTCACTGCCGTCCGGATGGCCGCTCGCGCTAGCCATCCTGCTCGGACTTCAAGCCGTCTTTTACGCCATCGATGGCTGGGACGGCATCATCTACTTCGGTGAGGAAGTCCGCAATCCCGGCCGCGCCATTCCGCGCGCCATCTTCGGCAGCGTCGCCACCATCATGGGCATCTATTTTCTAATCAACGCCGCCGTTCTCTACGTGCTTCCCATGTCGCAAATCGCCGGCAACACTTTTGTTCTCGGCACCGCCGCCGAAAAAATCTTCGGCCCTTACGGCGACACCATCATTCGTTCCATCATGGTGATTTCCCTGCTCAGCTGCCTCAACGCCAACCAGCTTTTCTGCTCGCGCACCCTGTACGCGATGAGCTGCGACGGATTATTTTTTCGCAGCGTTTCGCGCGTGAACCTCGGCGGCACTCCTGCTCTCTCGCTCTTGCTAAGCACCATTGTGGGCGTGCTGTTCGTCTTGGTCTCTACGCTCAAGCTGGCAGGGCTCAGTCCATTCGACCTAGTCATCGACATGCTGTCCTTCTTTTTTGTCGCCAACTACACGCTCTCGTACGCATCGCTCTTCGTGCTGCGCAAGAAGGAACCGCAGATGGAGCGCCCCTATCGCGCCTGGGGCTATCCGTGGACCACGGGCATCGCGTTGCTTGCGTCCGCGCTATTCCTGATCGCGTCCATTACGCCCGACCTGAAGACCGCCTTTACCACCGGCAAGGTCTGGCCGCCGAGCCCCGCGATGCTCGCTCTGCTCATTCTCCTTCTCAGCTATCCAATGTTTCGGCTGTTGCGGTGGGTGACTCGCCGCAACGAAAACCGAGTGTGACAACGCTCGCTGCGCAGCGCGGCGTTTACGCCGAAACTTTTTCCGCTACCGTTTTCGCTTGCAGGAACAGCAGCAGATAATCCTTGCCGCCGGTCTTGGAATCCGTCCCGGACATGAATCCGTCCCGGACATGTTGAATCCGCCAAACGGATGCGCCCCCACCATCGCGCCCGTGCATTTGCGATTCAGATACAAATTCCCCACGTGAAACACTTCCTGCGCTTTCTCCAATTTTTCCTTATTCCGCGAATACACGCCGCCGGTCAATCCAAACTCGGTATTATTCGCAATCTCCAGCGCGTGATCGAAATCCCGCGCCTTGATCACCGCCAGCACCGGCCCAAAAATTTCTTCCTGCGAAATGCGCGCCTTCGGATCGACGTCCGCGATAATCGTCGGCTGCACGAAATAGCCGTCCCCCGGCGCGCGATCGCCGCCGTGCACCAGCTTCCCTTCTTTCTTTCCCACTTCGATGTACCCCAAAATCGTGGTCATCGCATTCTTGCTCACCACCGGCCCCATGTAATTGTTGGGATCCTCGCTCGGCCCCACGCTAATCTTCTTCGTCCGCTCCACCAACTTCTGCACAAAATTGTCGTAAATCTTCTGCGACACAATCGCGCGCGAGCACGCCGAGCACTTCTGCCCCTGATACCCGAACGCCGATTGCACCACGCCTTCCACCGCGGCTTCGACGTCCGCCTCCTCATCCACGATGATGGAATCTTTGCCGCCCATTTCCAGCACGGTGCGCTTGATCCACATCTGCCCCGGCACGGCCTTGCCGGCCAGTTCGCTGATGCGCAGGCCTACTTCCTTCGATCCCGTGAACGCGATGTAGCGCGTCTTGGGATGCTGCACCAGCGCATCGCCGACAGTGGCACCCGCGCCGGTCACAAAATTCAGCGCTTCCTTCGGAATCCCCGCTTCGTAGGCGATCTCCACAAATTTCGCCGCCACCGTCATGGTGTCGCCCGCCGGCTTCAACACCACGGTGTTGCCGGTCACCAGCGAGGCCATCGCCATCCCCGCCATGATCGCCGCCGGAAAGTTCCACGGCGGAATCACCACGCCCACGCCCAGCGGAATGTAGACGAGATAATTCTTCTCGCCCTTCATCGGCACGACTTTTTGCGGGCCGGCGAGCCGCAGCATCTCCCGGCCATAAAATTGCAGAAAGTCGATCGTCTCCGCCGTGTCCGCGTCCGCTTCCGGCCAGCTCTTTCCCGCCTCATAAACAATCAGCGCGTTCATCTCAAACTTGCGCTCGCGCAAAATCTGCGCCGCGCGAAACAAGCACTGCACCCGCTGCTCCGCCGGCACCCGCTTCCAAGTCTCAAACGCCTTCGCCGCCGACTCCACCGCCTGATTGGCGATGTCCGCCGTCGCCGACTGAAACACGCCGATCACCTGTGAGGGATGCGAAGGATTCGTGGAGGTTTTCTTCCCGGTGGTAATCACCTTGTGCCCGCCAATATACATGGGGTACTCGCGCGCAAACTCCCCCGCGACTTTCTTCAGCGCCTCCCCCATGCGTTTGCGGTTTTCGGGCCGCGAAAAATCGATGAACGGCTCATTCACAAACTCCGAAACGTGCGGTCTGGTTTCAGCAGTGGCCATATTCAGTCTCCTAGTGAGTGCCCAAGATCCTAATTCTACTGCGGCGCTCGCGAGGGCGGCAAGGCGAGCCAAGCGGCTGGGCTTTCAGCCCTGCTAGGAAGCCTGTTGCCGCAGGCGGGCGACTCCGGTTGGCGCAGACATTGGGGCAAGCTGGGGCGCAGCAGTGCTGCGCCCCTACGAAGCGAGCGTGTCGCGCAAACATGGAGATCAGTTGGGCTTGCGGTCTAGGACTTGGGCGGCGAACTCCTGGGCCGTGGCGGGCAGAGGTTCCTTGCCAGGCCCGACCGAGCTGGCGGCCACGGGTTCGGGTGGCGGCACGTTGTTGGGCGCGTCGTCCTTTTCGTTGTCCGTTTCGACTGAGATGTCTTCCGATTCTTCCTCCGGATCTGCGTCATCTGGGGTGAAGCGGTCGAGGTCGTAGTCGATGGCTTTGAGGCTGCGGAGCACGAGACTGCCGATGTAGGCGAGGACCGCGCCTTGGCGAGGCGAGATGCGTCCTTGGGCGAGCAGCTTGTACAGGGCGATCAGAGAGTGATTGATTTGCTGGGCACGCTGGAAGTCGCCACAGCCGTCGAGGAGCTCAGCGGAGAAGTCGACGGAAGGCTGCGGCACCGCGGCGGCATGGCGAGCGCATAGCGTTGACTCTGGCGCAGCAGCGGGGGAGCAGCACTGGCGGCCGGTGGGAGAGACATGCCGGCAGCGTTGTGGAGCGAGGATGGACTTCGTGGTTTTGGCTTTCATGGTCATCCCTTTCTAGGATGGGTGGATACCCCAGCCGGGTGTTTTTGGAAAAGAGGCTGCAAGGTATTGAAAACAAAGGGAACGGGCGCTTGGAAGCGCGGAAAGAGGCGCTAAGCTATTGGAAACACGGGAGTAACGGGATACAGGGGTGGACCGTCGAGGAGAGTTTCCGTGCTGGAGTCGAGAATTCACGACCTAGGTTAGCATGGTAGATTTACTCTGTCAATAGATATTTATATAGTACTAGTATTTAGAGGTTGAGCACAATCTTTCGAAGGAATCTGCAAACGTAAGAAAAGAAAGGGGTAGAGCTCA
>WNFN01138867.1_pt1 | contig 13009 bp, 6 predicted proteins | sample 5400161 | NCBI WGS metagenome assembly WNFN01 (sample SAMN13153353, study PRJNA577476) | soil metagenome | isolation source: 80 cm saprolite on Douglas fir-dominated hillslope | place: USA:California | collected 2013-09-17
GGAAGTCCACGGCTGCTCCGAGTGGCTGACGGCGGACGGCGACCTGCGGACGCTTCCCTGCCACCTGGGCGACCCTGATTCGCGCATGGGCGGCCTCGACGGCTTCTACGCCGCCCGTCTGCAAAGGATTTGAACGGGTTAGGGCGGTTGGCCGCTGCCCCGCCCTTCGCTATGTTCCGCCCCGCGGGACCAAGAACGCCCGCGAGGAGGGAGCCAACGCCTCGATGGCGCGCGTTTCGGTCGCGGAAGGCACTCGATTGTCCGTGTTCCTGGCGCGTGGCCTTCTTGGCAGGGTCACCAGCCGCGTCACCGCGCATCCCATCGTTAACTGGCCGTTTTCCTTCGGCAAAGCGGACCGCATCGCCATCGCGCCGCAGGACTTGCGGACCAGCGATGCAACCCGGGCAAGCGAAATCTATGCCGGCCGCTTCGCGTTCGCGGGCAAGGTCGTCACCTGCGATTCCCGCTCGCCCTTCGAGATGGCCGCGCCGTCCGAGGACTGGGCGGCCGCGCTCTTCGGCTTCAGCTGGCTGCGCCACCTGCGCGCCGCCCAATCCGGCATCACCCGCGCCAACGCCCGCGCGCTGGTGGACGAGTGGATCACGCTCAACCGCTCCCACGACCCGATTGCCTGGCGCGCGGACGTGGTCGCGCGCCGGGTCATGTCCTGGCTCAGCCAGGCGCCGCTGGTGCTCGACGATGCCGACGCGCAGTTCTACCGCCGCTTCCTGCGCAGCCTGACGCGGCAGGTCCGCCACCTGCGCCACACGGTTTGGCAGGCGCGCGATGGGGTACCGCGCCTGCAGGCCGCGATCGCGCTCGCCTATGCGGCGCTGTGCATGGCACGCCAACAGCGCCATATCCGCGCCGCGAGCAAGCGGCTTTCGGACGAGCTCGCACGCCAGATCCTCCCCGACGGCGGCCATATCAGCCGCAACCCCGGCGCCCTGATCGAATTGCTGGTCGACCTTTTGCCGCTGCGGAGCGTGTTCACCGCCCGCAACCTCGTACCGCCGCCGGCGCTGCTCAATGCCATCGACCGCATGATGCCGATGCTGCGTTTCTTCCGGCACGGCGACGGCAATTTCGCGCTCTTCAACGGCATGGGCCCGACGCCGACCGACCTGCTCACCACCGTCCTCGCCTACGACGACGCACGCGGCGCGCCGCTCGCGAACGCGCCGCATTCCGGCTATCAGCGCCTGGAAAGCGCCGGCACGCTCGTCCTGATGGATGCCGGCCGGCCGCCGCCGATGGCGGTGAGCCAGGAAGCCCATGCCGGCTGCTTGTCGTTCGAACTCTCGACCAAGCAGAATCGCATCGTGGTCAATTGCGGATTGCCGGTGGCCGGCCGCGAAGGCTGGCGGCAAGTCGCACGCACGACCGCCGCGCACTCCACCGTGACGTTCAACGACACGTCCTCATGCCGCTTCATCGAAGCGGGGCCCATCAAGCGCATGCTCAACGGCACGCCCATGATCGCCGGTCCGCGGGAGGTCGCGGTCGCCCGCGAGGAGCAAGCGGACGCCGTCATACTGCGCACGTCGCACGACGGTTACGCCGACATCTTCAACGTCATCCACCAGCGCGTGCTCATGCTCGCCGACGACGGACGCAGGCTCGACGGTGAGGACCTGTTCACGCCGGCGCGGGGCGCGTTGATCCCGGCGGACCGCGATCAGTTCGCGGTGCGCTTTCACCTGCATCCGTCGGTCAAGGCCAACCGGCTGGCCGACGGGCACAGCGCCATGCTGGCGATGCCGAACAGGGAGGTGTGGACGTTCAGCGCCTACGAGGACCGCGTCGACGTCGAGGAGAGCGTCTACCTCGCCGGCCCCGACGGACCGCGCCGCACGGTGCAACTCGTCATCTACGGTCGTGCCCGCAACACGATGCGAGTGCAGTGGACCTTTGCGCCGCACGCCGTGCAAGGCACGGGCCCCGCCGGCCCCCGCCGCGGTCGCGAGGACGAACCGCAGCTGCCATTGTGAGGCTTGCTCCGCGCGGCTTTGAATGCCGCGCTCGCTGTGATACCCGCTAGTGCCGCGAACCCGAAGTTCGCACACATCGTGCGGCAAGTGCGGTTGCGAACTTCGGGTTCAAGAGCGGCACTAGAATCATAGAGTTGCTAGTGTCCCTTTGATTCCGAAGTTCGCATCATAGGGCGCTGCGAGGGCTTGCGAACTTCGGAATCGGGACACTAGTCGATCATGACCGAACGCCTCCGCCGCGTCTCTCGCGCCCTCATTTCCGTTTCCGACAAGTCGGGCGTCGTGGAGTTCGCGCGTGCGCTGGCGGCGGAGGGGATAGAGCTCATCTCGACCGGAGGCACGCGCAAGGCGCTGGCGGACGCCGGCCTTCCCGTACTCGAAGTCTCCGAGGTGACCGGCTTCCCCGAAATGATGGACGGCCGGGTGAAGACGCTGCATCCCAAGATCCATGGCGGCCTGCTCGCCATCCGCGACAACGCGGATCACGCCGCCGCCATGCGCTCGCACGACATCGCGCCGATCGATCTCCTCGTCGTCAGCCTCTATCCGTTCGAAGCAACCATCGCCAAGGGCGCCGATTTCGAAACCTGCATCGAGAACATCGACATCGGCGGTCCCGCCATGATCCGCGCCGCGGCCAAGAACCATGCCGAGGTGGCGGTCGTGGTCGATCCCTCGGACTACGCCGTCGTGCTGGCCGAGCTCAGGCAACACGGCGGCGCGACGACGCTCGCGTTGCGGCGCAAGCTCGCCGCCAAGGCCTATGCCCGCACCGGCGTCTATGACGCCGCGATCTCAAATTGGTTCGCGGAACAGCTCTCGGATCCCGCGCCCGCCTTCCGCGCGATCGGCGGCCACCTGATCGAACCGTTGCGCTACGGCGAGAACCCGCATCAGTCGGCGGCGTTCTATCGCACCAGCGATCTGCGCCCCGGCGTCGCCACCGCGCGGCAGGTGCAGGGCAAAAAGCTCTCCTACAACAACATCAACGACACCGACGCGGCTTACGAATGCGTCGCCGAATTCAATCCCCAGCGCACGGCGGCCTGCGTCATCGTCAAGCACGCCAATCCCTGCGGCGCCGCCGAGGGCGCAAGCCTCATCGAGGCCTATCGCAAGGCGCTCGCCTGCGATCCGGTGTCGGCCTTCGGCGGGATCGTGGCGGTCAACGGCACGCTCGACGCCGAGGCCGCGCGCGCCATCACCGACATCTTCACCGAGGTCATCATCGCGCCCGAGGCGAGCGAGGAAGCAATCGCCGTGGTCGGCGCGAAGAAAAACCTTCGCTTGCTCATCGCGGATGGCCTGCCCGATCCGCGCGCGGCAGGCATGACCGTGAAATCGGTCGCCGGCGGCCTGCTCGTGCAGTCCCGCGACAATGCCGTGGTCGACGACATGAAGCTCAAAGTCGTGACCAGGCGCGCGCCCACCAACGCCGAGCTCACCGATCTCGCCTTTGCCTTCCGTATCGCCAAGCACGTGAAATCGAACACCATCGTCTATGCCAAGGATCGCGCCACGGTCGGCATCGGCGCCGGCCAGATGAGCCGGATCGATTCCGCGCGCATCGCCGCGCGCAAGGCCGAGGACGCCGCCAAGGCGGCCGGGTTGCCAGCGCCGCTGACCAAAGGCTCGGTGGTCGCGTCGGACGCGTTCTTCCCCTTCGCCGACGGCCTTCTGGCCGCGGTCGAGGCGGGCGCGACCGCGGTGATTCAGCCCGGCGGCTCGGTGCGCGACGACGAGGTGATCAAGGCCGCCGACGACCACGGCATCGCCATGGTGTTCACCGGGACAAGGCATTTCAGGCATTGAGCTCGCGTGCCGGGCGCAGCACGGCACCGGGACACGCGCTCAATTCTTCACCAAATCCCCCAACAGGCTCGCCGCCACCGAGAGCTTGGACAGCGTCAGCCCGGAATTGGCGATTTCGTTGACCGCCAGCCGGATGCGCTCGACCTCGGCCTTGCGCGGCGCGACCCAGGCTTCCACCGCATGGAGCCCGACGGCGCCGTTCCCTGCCATCGCGGCGGTGAGCCGCCGCTCCGCGTCGCCGATCGAATCGAGCGCGCGGTCGAGCGCAAGGCGATCGAAATAGTCGGAAATGACGATGCCGCGCGCGGCGCGGGCGATGTGATCGAGACGAAAGAACGCCGCGGCGGCGAAATAGATCGCCGCAACCTCGGCGATATCCTGCCCGGTGCGCTCGGCGACCATGACGATGTCGGGCGCGGCGAGGAGCGCCGGCAGCGTGGCGAGACGGCGCGCAAGCTCGTGCGGCACGCCCTGCTTGCGCAGATCGGCCTCGCGCCCCTGGTGCGCGTCGACGGCGGCCTCCGGCAGCGCGGTGTCGAGCGCGGTCTCGACCGCCGCGATGCCCTCGCGATAGTGGGCGACGATCGCGGCCAACCCCTGCGCCAGGTCGACGTTGCGCAGGAACCAGACCAACCGGTCGAGCAGCAGATCCTCCACCGCCTGATAGAGCTCGAGCTGCAGCTTGCCGGAAATCTTGTTGTCGAGCGCGTCGATGGCGGAGTTGAGCGCGGTCATGCCGTAGCTGTCGCGCACGGCGGCGAAGGCGGCGGCAATGCGCGCCGGCGGCGCACCGGTCTGATCGCCGATGCGCACCAAGAGCGAGGGGCCGCCGCGATTGACCATGGAATTGGCGAGCTGGGTGGCGATGATCTCGCGCCGCAGCCGGTGCTGCGCGAGCGCGTCGGGGAATTGGTCCGCGATCGCCTTGGGAAAATAGCGATCGAGCTCGCGGCCGAGATAGGGATCGTCCGGCACGCTCGACTGCACCAGCTCGTGGTTGAGCGAAAGCTTGGCGTAGGCGAGCAGCACCGAAAGCTCGGGCCGGGTCAACGCCTGCGAGCGCCGCCGCCGCTCGGCGATCTCCATGTCGTCGGGCAGGAACTCCAGGGCGCGGTCGAGCTCGCCCGCCGTCTCCAGCGTCTGCATCAGCCGCTGCTCGAAGCCGAGGTCCTCGAGTCCGCGCCGCTCGGCGAGCGAGATCGCGAGCGTCTGCAGATAATTGTTGCGCAGGACGAGCGCCGCCACGTCCTCGGTCACCTCGGCCAGCAGCGCATTGCGTGCCGGGCGCGAGAGCCGACCGTCGCGCATCGGCCGCGCCAACGCGATCTTGATGTTGACCTCGAGGTCGGAGGTGTTCACGCCGGCGGAATTGTCGATGGCGTCGGTGTTGAGCCTCACCCCGCGCAGCGCCGCCTCGATGCGGCCGCGCTGGGTCATGCCGAGATTGGCGCCCTCGCCGATCACCTTGGCGCGGAGCTCGGCGCCGGTGACGCGGACCGCGTCGTTGCCTCGGTCGCCGACCGCGTCGTCGCTCTCCGATGACGCGCGCACGTAGGTGCCGATGCCGCCGAAGAAGACAAGATCGACCGGCGCTTTGAGGATCGCCCGGATCACCTCGTCCGGGGTCGCCGTGGCCGCCGTAAAGCCGAGCGCGGCGCGCGCTTCGGGCGAAAGCGCAATCTCCTTCAAGGCGCGCGAAAACACGCCGCCGCCTTTGGAAATGAGCGCCCGGTCGTAGTCCTGCCAGCTCGAACGCGGCAGATCGAACAACCGCTGGCGCTCGCCGAAGCTTTTAGGCGGATCGGGAGCGGGGTCGATGAAGATATCGCGGTGGTCGAAGGCGGCGAGGAGCTTGATCGTGCGCGCCCGCAGCATGCCGTTGCCGAAGACGTCGCCCGACATGTCGCCGACGCCGACGACGGTGAACGGCGTCGCGCCGATATCGACGTCCATCTCGCGGAAGTGGCGCTTGACCGATTCCCAGGCGCCGCGGGCGGTGATGCCCATCTTCTTGTGGTCGTAGCCGGCCGAGCCGCCGGACGCGAACGCGTCGTCGAGCCAGAAACGGTGCTCGGCCGCGATGGCGTTGGCGAGGTCGGAGAAGGTCGCCGTGCCTTTGTCGGCGGCGACGACGAGATAGGGGTCATCGTCGTCATGGCGCACGACGTTGTCGGGCGCGATCACCTCCTTGTCGGCGAGATTGTCGGTGATGTCGAGCAAGGTTGAGATGAACAGCTTGTAGGCGTCCGTGCCCTCGGCCTGCGCCGCCTCGCGCGATCCGCCCTTGAGCAACAGCTTGGGCACGAACCCGCCCTTGGCGCCGACCGGAATGATGACCGCGTTCTTGACCTGCTGCGCCTTGGCCAGGCCGAGAACCTCGGTGCGAAAGTCCTGCGGCCGGTCCGACCAGCGGATGCCGCCGCGCGCGACCTTGCCGAAACGCAAGTGCACGCCTTCGACCCGGGGGGAATAAACGAAGATCTCGTAGAGCGGTCGCGGCAGCGGCACGGCGTCGAGCCGACGGCTCGCAAACTTGATGGCGATGAGGTGCTTGGGGTGTCCGCTGGCGTCGATCTGGTAGAAATTGGTGCGGATCGCCCCTTGGATCGCATTGACGAAGCGGCGCAGGATGCGGTCCTCGTCGAGGCTTTGAACCTCTCGCAGCGCGGCTTCGATCGCGCCGGCGATCTCGGCCTCGCGCGCCTTGCGCTCATCGGCGGAAATATCGAGACGCGGATCGAAGCGCGCGTTGAACAAACGCACGAGATCGGTGGCGATCGAGGCGTGCTTGACCAGCGTCGCCCACATATAGCCTTGGGAATAGGGCACGTGGATTTGCCGCAGAAAGCGTGAGATCGCGCGGATCAGCGCCACGTCGCGCCACGCCAGGGCGGCCGCCAGCACCAGCGCATTGTAGCCGTCGTTCTCGGCGGCGCCGCGCATCACCATCACGAAGGCGGTTTCGAGGGCGCGCTTGTTGACCTCGAGCGCAGCCGCGCGGCCGTCGGCGCGCTCGAGGAACATGTCGTGGAACCAAACGTCCGCGCCGCCTTGCGCGTCTTCGGCGTGGCGAGCGATCCGATAGGTTCGCTCGTCCACGACCTTGAAGCCCATGTTCTCGAGCACCGGGACGCGCTCGGACAGCGGAATCGGCCGGTTGTAGCTCCACACCTTCAGCCCGACGCAGTCGCCGGGGTCGGCGGCGCGACGGTGAAAATCGACGCCGAGCGGGCGGCTCGGCGACAGGCCTTCGATGATGCGGATGTCGCCGCCGGCGGTGACGGGAGAATAATCCTCCTGATATCCCTCCGAGAACGCGTCGCGGTAACGCCTGAACAGGACACGCGCCCGCGCCGCATCGTAGACGCGCGCGAGCTCGTCGCCGAGCTCGTCGACCCAGGTGCGCACGATCGCCTCGATCGCGCGCTCGAGGCTGGCGCGATCCGGATTCGGCGCCTCGCCCGGCGGAAGTCCGATGATGAAGTGGACGCGCACCAGCGGCCCCTCGGGGAAGAACGGATAGAAGGCGCTCACGCGGCCCTTGTAGGCGTCGGCGAGATAATCTCCGATCGCCTTGCGCACGCCGCTGCCGTAGCGCTCGCGCGGCACGTAAACGAGCACCGAAACGAAGCGATCGAAGCGGTCGCGCCGCGGCAAGACCCGCACGCGCGGCCGCTCGTCGAGCTGTAGCACCGCCAGCGCGAAGTGATAGAGCGTGTCCTCGTCGAGCTGAAACAGCTCGTCGCGCGGATAATTCTCCAACACGTTGACCAGCGCCTTGCCGGAGTGCCCGTCCGGATCGAAGCCGGCGCGCGCCAGCACCGCGTCGACCTTGCGAAGCAAGTACGGAATCGACCGGGTCGAGCGGGTATAGGCGGTGGACGTGAACAGACCGACGATGCGGAACTCGCCCACGAGCCTGCCGTCGCGATCGAAGCGCTTCACGCCCACATAGTCCATGTAGACGCGCCGGTGCACGCGCGAGCGCACCGCGGCCTTGGTGACGATGAGCAGCGTCGGCTGCTTGAGCAGCGCGCGCATCTGCGGCGTGATGACGAGAGGCTGATTCCAACGTTGCATCACCCGCATGTCGCGCGAGCGCAAAATGCCGAGTCCGGTCTCGAACACGGGCTCGAGCGCATCCTCACCGGCCGTGAATGTGTAGTCGCGGATGCCGAGGAAGGTGAAATTGTTGTCCGCGAGCCATTCCAGGAACGCAACGGCCTCCGCGATCTCGGCCGCCGGCAATGGCGGCGGATTGGCCTTGAGCTCGGCGACCATGTCCGCCATGCGTGCGGTCATCGCCCGCCAGTCCTGAACGCACAGGCGCACGTCGGCGAGCACGCGCTCGATCGCCTCGACGATCTCGGCCCGGCGCGCTTCCTCCTCGATACGCTCGATATGGATGTAGATGACGCTTTCGCGCAGCGCCCCGGCAGCGGGCTTCGCGCCCTTGAAGGCGGTGAGACGCCCCGCCGCGTCGCGCGCGACGCTCAGCACGGGATGCACGACGAAACGGACATCGATCCCGCGCTCGGCGAGCACCGCCAGCACCGAATCCACCAGGAATGGCATGTCGTCATTGACGATCTCGAGCACCGAATCGTTGCGCGGCCGCTCGTGACCGGCCGGGTCGAAAGCTTCGAGACGGATCTTCGGCACGCCCGGCTTGCGCACGGCGAGCAACGACCACGCATTCGCGGCGAGCTCGGCGAGCTGGCGCGGGTCGTAGCGCATGAGGTCTTCGGGGACGGCGTAGGCGAACAGCGCGGCGACGAAATCCTCGGGAACTTCGCGATTTTCGCTGCGCAGGATGTTGCCGGCGGCCGCGATCAGCGCCGCTTCGGCGCGTTCTTCATCGGTGCCGGGAAGGTCGGCGGCTGCCATGGCGTTCTCCCTCGGCGCGCGCGCGCCGCGGATAAGGCTCGCAATCCTTAAGCCCCCACCTGCTTAGGTGCCAAGCACTTAAATGCCGGGTCGTTAAGACCCAGTCGCTAAGACCCAAGTGTGTCAGCGCCAAGTCTTCAAGCGCGAAAGTCCTCGACCCTCAAGTCTTTCCCACCCGGTCCGCGTCACGTGCGAGCCTTGGCGCGCGACGATTGCTTGTCGCGACGAAGATCCGGCCTGCCGATCTCATCGCCCGCCGTCAGATAGCCGTCGCGGGTCTGCGGCAACTTGCGGCCGAGGATGGAGGAGGCGACGAACGTGCGCAGCACCTGCGCGGTGCCGCCGGCGATCGTGAACATGCGCGCGTCGCGCAGATACCGCTCCAGCGGATTGTCGCGCGAATAGCCGGCGGCGCCCCAGATCTGCAAGGCGTCGTTCGTCACCTTGATCGCGGTGTCGGCGGCGAGAATCTTGGCGCGCGCCGCGAGCACCGCATCGGGAAAGCCGCCGGGCGGCGCGCTCAATGCCGCCTTCCAGATCAACGCGCGCGACGCCTCGAGGGCGATCGACATGTCGGCCATCATCCACTGCAGCCCCTGGAACTCCGCGATCGGACGGCCGAACTGTTCACGCCTATTGGCGTAGGTAACGGCCTTCTCGTAAGCGCCTTGAGCAAGACCCAGCGCCACCGTCGCCGCACCCACCCGCTGCCCGTTATAGGCATCCATCAGGTCCGCAAAACCGTGGCGCAGTCCGCGTGGCGGCACGAGCAACATCTCGGCCGGCACTTCGAGATTGTCGAAGATCAGCTCGCTTTCCGGAATGCCGCGCAAGCCCAGCGCCGGCTCGCGCTTGCCGATGATCAATCCCTTGGGAGTGTTGAGCTGGGGATGGCGCACGAGGATGAATCCGCCGATGCCCTGCTCGGCGCCGCGCTCGTCGAACACCCGCGCAAAAACCAGGTGCAGTCGAGATATTCCGCCGCCCGTGATCCAATGCTTCCTGCCGTTGAGGATATAAACGTCGCCGCGCTTGTCCGCACGCGTCGTCATCTCGGTCGCGGCGCTGCCGGCCTGCGGCTCGGTAATGCAGATCGCCGGCTTGTCGCCGGACAGAACCAGCTCCGCCGCGAGCTTGCGCTGCGCGGGGGTGCCGTATTTGAGGATGGCGCCGATGGCGCCCATGTTGGTTTCGACCACGATGCGCGCCGACGCGCCGCAATGCTTGGCCATTTCCTCGATGACCAGCACCGCCTCGAGGTAGCCCAATCCCTGGCCGCCGAGCTCCTTCGCAATGGTCATGCCGATCATTCCAGCGGCGCGCAGGCGCTCGACGTGATCCCACGGGTAAGCTTCGGTGCGGTCGACTTCGGCGGCGCGCGGCGCCATGTGCGTCTCGGCGAGTGCGCGGGCGCGCGTTTGAAGCTCTTTTTGGGCAGGCGAGAGCTCGAAATCCATGGACGGTTCTCCCGGCCGGGTGGGCGCGCGCAACGGAGCCATCGACCAACAGCGATCGTCGGCACCGCGGGCGGCTCGCTTTTGGCGCAAATGTCACCACAAATGGCGCGCGTGCGATAGCTGACCGACACGAAAAAGAGTAGACAGCGCGCAGACGCCGAACAGCGGCGACGACACGGCGGGATGCGTTCTGGAGGCTGCCGGTGAAGGACCTTCACGGCCTGACGATTTCGACCTCGTCCGCCGAGGCGGGCGCGGCGATGGAGCGCGCGCTTTCGAGCTTTCTCAAGTTTCGCCTCGATGCGCGGGAACATTTGTCGCGCTGCCTTGCGGCCGATCCGGAGTTCCGCCTGGCGCACTGCCTCAAGGGCTATTTCGCCATGCTGCTCTACAAGCAGGCGGGCGTGGCGCCGGCGGCGCAGTCGGCGCGGACCGCGCGGGCGCTGGCAGCCAAGGCGACGGCGCGCGAGCAGTCCCACGTGGAAGCTCTGGACGCCTGGGCTGCGGGCGATCTCGACCGCACGGTCGCGATCTGGGAAACGATCCTCGCCGACCATCCGACCGACGCGTTGGCGCTGCGACTCGCGCACTTGAAATATTTCTGGCTGGGACGGGCCCGCGACATGGTTGCGTCCGTCGAGCGCGTTGTTCCGCGATGGGGCCGCGACTTGCCCGGCTGGGGTGCGGTGCTTTCCTGCCGTTGCTTTGCCCATGAGGAATGCGGCGACTACGCGACCGCCGAGGCGGCCGGCCGCGCGGCGGTCGAGCTCGATCCCGCCGATTTATGGGCCACGCACGCGGTCGCGCATATCATGGAGATGCAAGATCGGCACGACGAGGGCATTGCCTGGCTCGGCGAGCTCGAGCCACACTGGGCCGGCGCCAATAACCTGTTGCATCATCTGTGGTGGCATCGCGCGCTGTTCCATCTGGAGCGGCGCGAGTTCGACGTGGTTCTCGACCTCTACGATCGCCGTTTTCGCGACCTGAATTCGCAGTTGGCGCAACTGCAGCCCGACTTCCATATCGACATCCAGAATGCCGCGTCGATGCTCTTCCGGCTGGAGCGCCATGACGTAGGCGTCGGCGATCGCTGGATCGAGCTTGCCGACAAGGCCGAAAAGCGGATCGGCGATTGCCGATCGCCGTTCACGCTGCCGCATTGGCTGATGGCGCTCGCCGCGACCGGCCGCGACGAGGCGGCGCAGCGCATGCTCGATGCTATGCGCGCATTCAGCCACGGCCGCGAAACCATCGCTCCGATCGTCGGCGAAGTCGCGCTCCCCGTCGGCGAGGCGGTGCTGGCGCATCGGCGCGGTCAATATTCCCGCGCGGTCGACCTGATGCGGCCGGTGCTCGACGACATGCATCGCCTCGGCGGCAGCCACGCGCAACAGGACGTGCTCAACCAGCTCTTCCTGGACTCGGCGGTAAAGGCCGGGCGCGCGAACGACGTCCGTCTGATCCTTGCGCGCGTCGCCGACCAACACGGCGCGCCGCAAACGCGGCGCGTCGGATACGCCGATGCGGCACGCCTGGTCTTGTCGTCTGGCAACGGCAGGTGATCGCGCGGCAATCTCGGTGCGCAAGGCGTCACCGAGTTGCCGGCCTCAAATCTCCACCAGCCTGTTCGGCAGCTCGTCGCGGTTGAGCGCGCCGGGCGGGAAGTGCTCGGCCAGCACCGCGCCGCACTGCTCGATCGCGGCGACGAAGCCGTCGCCTGGGCGGCCCTGCTTTATCCCCGCGATCAGCGCGCCGATCGCCGCCTCCCACACCTGCGGCGTCACCTTGGCGTTGATGCCCGCATCCGCCACGATCTCGGCATAGCGCTCGGCCACCGCGGCAAAGATCAGCACGCCGGTGCGGTTCTCGGTGCGATCCAAGCCCTGGGCAAAGAACTGTTGCATGGCCTGGACGTGGGCGCGTTCGTGCTGGGTGCGTCGCGGCACGATGTGAAAGCGAATGCCCGGCAGCGAGAGCACAAGCGCCGTAGCGATAAAGACGAAGAGTTGTACGAGATAGATCACCGAGGCCGGCCAGAGCGTGAAATAGATCAGCGGCGCAGGAACGACGAGCGCGATGGCGGCGGCCCACGCCAGCGGAACCAGGCGATAGTCGCTCGCATGCCGCGCGATGACGCAGAAGATTTCGCCCGAAGTCTTCGTTTCCGCCGCGCGGATTGCTTCGGCGATGCGCTCCCGGTCGGCCTGCGAGATCATGTCGGCGCCTCACCAGCTTCCCGACGCGCCGCCGCCGCCGAACGAGCCGCCGCCGCCGGAGAATCCTCCGCCTCCGGAAAACCCGCCACCGCCGGAAAAGCCCCCGCCCCCTGAAAAGCCCCCGGAGGAACCCGACCACCAGGACGAGTCGGATGACCAAGGGCTCGCCGACCTTCGGCGGCGGCGGTTGTTCGCAGCGTTCGGCATCGCCCCGACGATCATGATGAAAACCAGCGCGAACACGCCGAACGCCAAGATCAGGATCAGGATCGTGCCCCAAGGCGGCGTCGGATCCGGGCGCTTCGCCGCGCGCTGCTTCCATTCCTCGGCGTCGCCGCTGAGCACGCTGATGATGTCGTCGACGCCGCGGCTGACGCCACCGGGGATATCGTTGGCGCGAAAGCGCGGGATGATCGCGTTCTCGATGATGAGCTTGGAGACGGCATCGGTGAGCGTGCCCTCGAGGCCGTAACCCACCTCGATGCGCACCTTGCGCTCGCTTGGCACCACGATGAGCAGCACGCCGTTGTTGGTGTCCTTCTGCCCGATTCGCCAGCGCCGGCCGAGCTCGACGCCGAAGTCCTCGATCGAGGTCCCCTGCAACGATTTCAAGGTTACGACCACGAGCTGGTCGCTGGTCTTG
>WNFN01041729.1_pt1 | contig 13003 bp, 11 predicted proteins | sample 5400161 | NCBI WGS metagenome assembly WNFN01 (sample SAMN13153353, study PRJNA577476) | soil metagenome | isolation source: 80 cm saprolite on Douglas fir-dominated hillslope | place: USA:California | collected 2013-09-17
CGTCGTCGCCTACGAGTTGGTGACCGGGCGAAGGCCTTTCTCAGCCGCCGCGGAAATACTCATGCTGAAGGACACGCAGGCCGCGCCCGTCAATGAGCCGAGGGCTCTATGCCCGGCTTTACCGAAAGTCGCGCAGGCGGTAATCCTCAAAGCACTCAGCTACGACCCGGCCCAACGTTACACGAACGCGCACGAAATGGGCCAGGCATTTCTGCAGGCGGTGCTCGAGGGAGACCCTCCAGTTCGCGAGGGCGCTGATGAGAACCAGCCGCCAGCAAAATTGCCCCCCAGGAACAGGATGCAAATCAAGATTGGCACCGCGGAAGTAAATCAATTTGTCGCCGCTAATGTGATCGGACAACAGAATCAAGGATCACCGACGAGTAAAGCCGGGCTCAACGACCGAAATGAGTTTGAGTTCAGCGTTGAACAGCTGAAAGCGGCGAAAGCTACTCTCGCAAACGAAGATGAAGACGCTCAAGTTACTCCGTGAAGGCTCGAGTCTGAATTGCCATGCGAACATTGACCAAGCGACAGGCCGTAACCAATCTCACCTTTGATCAAGAGGTCGTCACGGACTTCTCAGGTCTCGACTCGTTGCCGGGCTTTGTGCTGGCGATCTTCGAAAGACGCGATTTAGGCGGCGCCGTTTTCTCGCGCCTGGTGAATTCGGGCGAGCGTTTTCGATCCAGATTCAGCCTTTCGCGGCGCGACTTGTGGAAGAAATATTTTGCCATAGCAGTGAACGACTCAGTACTCAGCTACGCGTTCACGCGCTCAATCACCCTGGACGACGGAAGCGCGGAATTCGCCCTCAGATTTCAATTGACGTTTCGAGTGGTCGATCCCAGGAAGGTTGCAGAGACCCGCCAGTATGACCCGCTGCGGAAATTATGCGATGAGATTGGCCGGGTGATTGCGCGCAATTGCGCGCGGCGAAAAGCCGAAATGTTCCGGGAGCGCTTTCGAGAGTTGGAACGAATCGTGATCGACGGCGAGAGCGCCAGACTGCGCGACTACGCGAGCGCGCTCGGTCTCAAGATCATCTCGATCGATTTGGACAGGCCTTTGCCGGAGCCCAGGAGAGGCGTGACTAAAGCGCGCGAACCCGCAGAAGGGGACATCGCAAACTACGAAACTCAAGAGAGCCTGAGCCGCACGAAAGAGACAGAGTTTCAGTCGTCGCAACCGGAAACAAGTGAAGGCGCGCAAGCCTTTGATGACGATCCGCCAAGCAAAGAACTCGACGGGCAAATTGAATGGCAGCCGCGAGCAAATACTGGTCGCCACGGCGAGCAAAACTCTGAGCTTTCGGAAATCGGGCAGGCGATGAAAAACGGCGATGTCCCGCCGCCCGCGACAGATTTCCGCGAAGGTGACGAAATCGCTGCCACGCTGACCCAAGACTTCGGAAATGGCGAACGGTCTTTGCCGGACTTGAGTTTATCGAATCAAGAGATAGAGGCGGCTGCCCAACGGAAAGATTGGACAGATGGGTCCGCCATCCTTATCGACTTGCTGAATCAGGCGCGCGCAGATGTGAGCACGGTCTCCTTGCTACGAACGGCCCTGGAGGAAATCGGCTTGCGCGTCTTTCCCCGCACGACCCAGGTGACCCAGAGGTTTCAAAATGCTCCGCAGAAATAAATGTGAACTCACATGATTGAGGTGATCCAAAACTGGTTACGGTCAGGCGAATACGCGGTCTTGAATGGCATCGCCGTCATGCCGCGTCGCGTAGATGAAATGTCGCTCGTGCCTTTGCTCAAGAGGGGCGAGCAGGGATTGGTGTATCACCTAGTCGATGAAAATGGCGGAGCATGGGCGCTGAAGAAGTTCTTTCCCGAAACCGACCCCGGCGCGACTTATTCGCACGCGGTTCGGAACTTGATTCCTGCGCAGCCAGGATTTGAGTCGGGATTTGAAAGGCAGGTGCTGGGGCCCGCCAGCCTGGGCAGTGAGGCCTATGTGGATCCGGAGTTGGCAGCCTGGATTGATGGCGCCGTGTTAATGCCTGGGGTCTGGGCGCCGACCTGGGCTGATCTGGTGGCTTCAATTTACGAAGGGGCAACGCTTTCAAAAGTCGAGCGGCTCCTCTTGTGCCAGAAGATAAGCGAGCAAATCGGTTGGCTCGAATCTGTAGGCCTGGCCCACAGGGACGTATCGAGAACGAATGTTTTGGTCGACAGCCTGAACATTGAAATCCATTTCGTCGATTGGGACAGTTTGTATCATCCGATGTTGCGCATGCCTGCAAATGCAGTTTGCGGCACCAAAGGCTACCTCGCGCCCTTTCTCAAATTCGCCGAAGGTCAAGACGCCCAAACAACATGGCTGGAAAACTCTGATCGTTTTGCGCTGGCCATTCTAAATGTCGACCTTCTGATCATCGGTGCCAGTCTTCCGCCCGCGCCATCATTGATCAGCCAGGATGATCTATACCATCGATCGGGCCGGGATTTGCGGGCGGTCCGCCAAGCCCTTCGGCATACTCTCCCAGCCGCCGGCGAACTATTCGACGCTGCTTTGGCTGCTCGCAGTTTTGGCGAATGCCCCAGGCCATCCGATTGGATCGCGGCAACCGAAACAGAGTTGACCAACGAAAGCCACTCAGTCTGGGATGAGGAAATTCCTTCCGGGGCTGAGACCCAGGCGATCTATGCGGAGGACTACGAGCCTCACTTTGTCAAAATCGATCGATCAGCCCTGGTAAAGATCGATCAGAGAGCGTTTGTAACCGCGCCGGTTAGCGGCGGGCTATGAAAGAGCAGAGCAAATCATCATGATCAATTCTATTCGAAGATTTTTCTTAATTTGTTCCGGGGCGACGCTGGACATTCTGGAGCGGCCGGAATGCAAAACTGAATTAGCTCGCTACGCGATGATGGGAGCCTTCGTGATTTTGACGGCCTGTTTTGCCGCGCTCTCAGGAGGATTTGCGCTTTACACCGGATTCAAGAAACTGATGCTGGCCATTCCCGTCGGATTGCTTTGGGGCGCATTCATCTTCACGCTCGACCGATTCATCGTCTCCAGCATTCGCAAAAAACGGACCGATGACGACAGTTCATTACTGCAGAAGGCGTGGCTCAAATCAGGCGAAATCTTCACTGCATTTCCAAGGCTGGTGTTGGCGGTGTTCATCGCCATAACCGTCGCGGTGCCGCTGGAGATGAAGTACTTCGAGCCGGAAATTACGGCGCAAATTGGCGAGACGAATACAGAAGCCGCGAAAGCCGCGGCCGCTACCGCGCCGCAGGCCATACCGGAACTGGCGGCAGTCCAGGATGAACTGAACAACATCGCCGATCGGGAAAAGAACTTGCGAGAGCGGAGAGATTCGCTGACCGATGACGTCAAGTACGAAGGCTTAGGGGTGAAAGCCGCCGGTTACACTGGTGTCTTTGGCGCTGGGCCGATTTATCGACAAAGGCTGGCGGATGCCAAGCAGGCGGAAGCAGACCTTGCCAACTACCAGACGACAACCAGGGAACGAGTGCAGTACCTCACCGACCGGCTCAACCAACTGCGCCTCGAGCTGGCGGCGAAGATCAATCAGACAAATCAACGTAGAGAAAACGGAGATGGATTCCTGGCGCATTTCAAGGCGCTGAGTCAATTGGCCGCGGATGGTCCGATCAGGAACGTAACCCGATTCCTGATTATTCTGCTGACACTAATTGAAACTACCCCGGTGCTGATCAAGCTCTTTGCGAAGCGAGGCCCTTACGACGATTTGCTCGAGACTGCGGAGCACAAGGTCTACTTCTCCCAGCAAGTCGAGGTCTCGAACTTCAATAGCGACACCAATACGGACCTGGAGCTTTACGAGGCGAGGGTCGAAGCGCGCCGCGAATTGGAAACTAAACTGATCCGGGAAACTCTGAGTGCGCCGCAGGTTGAAAACCTGGCCAGCGAAGATATTGAAAAGGCGCAGGCTGAGATTGCCAAGGCCACCATCGACGCTTGGAAATGGAAGCAGATGCGAACGGTTCACGAAAGCCCTTGACGGCGCAACCTCCGATTGAGCGAAGTCTTGACCGCGTTTATTAACGAGGTAGGTTAAAGATGACACCTGGACCAAATGGCATTCAAAACCCCGCAGCCGCGCCCAGCGCGGCCGGGAATCTGACGTACGAAGAAAAGGTAGTAAGGGGTCATGCGGGTCTCGACTCTTTACCGGGGTATGTGCTGGCGATCTTCGAGAAGCGTGCAAAAGGCGGCGCGATATTCTCTCGTCTGATCAAGCCGGGGGAGATCTTTCCCTCGGGGTTCAGGATTCCTTTTCTTGACTGGTCACAAAAATATTTTTCCGTCGCGGTGAACGACTCAGTTCTGATCTGTGAGTTCACTCATCTCGTTTATCTGGACGACGGAAATGACGAGTTCACCTTGAACTTTCATTTGACATATCGAGTGGCCGATTTCAGAAGAGTCGCGGAAATCTGGGAGCACGATCCGCTGCGAAGATTACGTGATGAAATTGGCCGAGTGATTGCGCGCAATTGCGCGAGGCGAAAGGCGGAAATGTTCCGCGAGCGCTTTCGCGAGTTGGAACGAATTGTGATTGCCGGCGAGCACGGCCGGCCAGGCAAACTACGAAATTCAGAAGAGCGTGAGCCGCACGAGCGAGAAAGACTCGAGGTCGTGGCAGCAGGAGAAAAACGCAGACGATCTCAGATTCAAATATGCTCAGCGAGGCAGAGAGCTGGACGCGCAAATTGAATTACGGGATCGAGAGACGGAGGTTCGCCGCGCCCAGCAAACCTGGGAACTTATGGAGTATCAGACTGGGGCCGTCGGGCAGGCGATGAAGAACGTCGGCGATGGAACACATACGGCTGCCGAGTTCCGCGAAGGTTATGAACTCACGCGGGAAATTGCGACGGACCTGCAAGCCGGTCGCGAGACCAGAGAATTGCCCCAAGGGTTCGAAAGAAAACAGCTCGGAAATACTACTGGTTCAGCGAATGGCGACAACCAGTTGGGTAGTCTGGTCGATCGCGCTCTTCGGCAGATCGATCAATGGAATTGCCCTCCCGCAACCAAGCAGGAGCTCCGGTCAGCCATTTTTCACCTCGTATCGGAAGCGATGCTTGACGATCACGCCGACGAGAGAGTACTCACGCAATACAGTAACAAACTCTCTGAGATAGCCCGGGGCTTTCAACCTCCGTTGAACCCAAATCAGAGACATTTTCTTGAACAGTTCCTGAACGTAGACAAGCTGCGAGATCGCCTGAGGTGACCCGGACTTGAAATCGACAAGAGCTTGATTTGGCTCGGGAACAAGTGCTTTCGCGGAATCGAGGCTGAACGGCGTCCTCACCTCTGGAACGGACACTCATCACGAGAAAAGTATGCAACCCGATCAATCGCAGGAAAATATTGGCGATAAGCCTCCGTTGGTGAATTCCGATCCGGGATTGCCGAGAGTGGAAGAATCGGCACTGCCCTCGCACCCGCCCAGGCAAACGCCTCCTGCTCCGCCTTCCGCTGGCAATTTTATGGAGCCGGTCATTGGAAGCCTGACGTCAGGGAAGGCCGATTTCATAAATGAACAAAAGAACATTACCAACAACTTCATCCAGGGTTTTGCAAGTACTAGTATCCGGCACTTTTCGTTCAAGGACATTCCGCTTATCACCAACGAGCGGCAGAAGGAGATTGCCGAATTGTTTGTTGGCGACCCCGGCGAGATGCAACGGCTGCGCTCGCTGCTTTCTGCCAACCGAATCCTGGCGCTTAGCGGCGAATCGCGTCTCGGCAAAACTACTACGGCTATCTATCTAAGCAGCTTGCTGCCGGCCGGTTCCGGCTCTGGCGCGGGGAAGCCGAAATCGCTGGAAACCTACCTGATACCTGCGCAGGACCGCCTGGTGCGAATCGATCTGCATGAAATGTTTCAGCCCGGCGATAACACTCACAAAGTATTGATTTTTCAAAATGCCTTTGCGCGCGGCAATCAGGATTTGCGAAGCTTCTTTAACCAGTTGAATGAATTCAGCCTGGCCGAGTTTGCGGCCAAACTGAGCCGGGCCAATTCATATCTCATCTTCACCACCACGACGCCGTCGGCTTCGTTTCTGCCTGGTCATGAACACGGCAACCTGCAACATGAGTTGAAGCACTCCAGTGACGAATTGTTGGCCGCGGGTTTGGCGAAACGATTGGCGCACTCCGAGCCAACAATGAAAGCCGCGTCTGAACGACGACAAGGATTAGAAAAAGCGGAACACCAAGACATCATTATCGCGCGCCTCAGAACCATGCCGCGGATTGTTCGCTTTGTCGAATGGTATTTGCGCAGTGACTTAACTATCGTGAACGCCGCGGACCTGGAGGACGCCATCCGCCAGTGTGAAGACATCTCGATTTGGTTCCAGCACGAACTAACCGCAGATTTTGACGCGTGGTGTTTCACTCTAGCGCTCGGTTTGGCTCACGGCGTATCCGATCCCGAGGGCGTTGCCTGGATCGATTTCGAGTTCTTGCACCGCGAGGTTGCGCGGTGTTTGAAACGCGATCCGGCATTGTCTCCAGTAAAACGAAATTCTTCTGAGCCACCCGCTACCGAGGCTGCTGAGATCGTTCCGAACCTGACGGACGATGTCTACCTGGAAAAGTGCAACGCTAAGGTCACGAAGGATCCGAACGGATTATTCGATGTCATCGGTTTCTGCGAGGAAAGCTATTCGGGCAAACTCTGGGAAGTTCTGCTGAAGAATCATCGTCGTGTCCTGACCACCTTGTTGCCAAGGCTCCGCGAAATCGCGGAGGACTCCAGCCCTGCGGGCGATCCGCGGCAGCGCGAGCTGTGCGCGCGAATTATCGGGAGAATCGGAGAAATCGATCCGGATCGCGTGACGCTGAGCTTCATGAATCGCTGGATACAGTCCGACGATGTTCGCCAGCGGGCCAACATCGGCTCTATGTATGAGGGCATCCTTACCAGCGAGGCGGCGCTTTACAGGAATTACTTTCTCGAGGTCCTTAAGTCTTTGATCGTATTCCCGCAGTCCAACGAAGAACTGAGTAAAGACGAGCGCAGGGAACAGAAGGACAGGCTGCTAACAGCCATCGCGGTCTACGCAAAGATTGGCGCCTACGATCTCACCTCGGCGATGGACGGATTAAAGAGTATCGCGCAAAGCAAGCTGGTATCCATGATGGATGAAGTGCACCGTATTGGCCGGTTGGTGGAAACAACCGAAAGCGAATTTGCGAAACAGACAGCTGCGGATGAAGCGCTCGAGCTGCTCGTTTTCGAAGAGATCCTCAAAGATTTGGCGGAACGAATCTATGCCGAGCAGGGCAGTACATTCGTCGGCGTTCAATATGCGCTCTCGTCGTTGTGTCTGCGTACCGACCCAATCAGTATCTTCAAAGAGTTGCGCTTATGGATCGAATCGTCGAACCGAGCCACCGGGGCGCTCGTGGCCCTGATGTTTCTGATCAAGGACGGCATCGCTTCGACTCTCGAGTCAATCCAACTCGACCCCGCTGGCAATGAGCCGAGCTTGAACGGATGCAAGACTTGTAATCCCATAACTGCCAATCTCACGTCCGGACACGACGCCTTAATTGAGATGGCGCGCTTTCTGGTGGCGATTTTTGAAGCTTTCTCGGTGACCTTCTTTCTTCCAAAGCAGGTGCAGGACTACCTGCGCAAAAGCTTCATGTCGCATTTGACCACTTGGATTGAAGAAGCCTTGCCGATCGAGATTTGCCGGCAAGCGATCGAAAAGCTCTTTATCGAATTGATACGCATTCACAACAATCGTCTCTCGATACCGATTGAGAATCTTTTCAGCAGTCGCGCTTTTCTAAAGCATCAGCCCGATCTGAAAAAGGCCTTTGTTAACGCCGTCCTGTGGCCGGTTCGGTGAGCACGATATCGATCCTTGCAGAAGCGCGCCTCGCTGGACTGGGCCCAGCCGTAGATCGGCAGCGTTTTAAGTTGGGCTTTAGGTGCGTAAAGCGCTAACAGTCGCTCACACAATTGGAAGTACCGGCGTTCGTCAAAATAGCTGATGGCGCAAAAATGCGTCGCGCTACTCATACGTTAAGAGGAACCTCATGAAAGAAACCGAAGATCAACTGAACGATCTCATCGTCTACGAGGCAGTTAGTGGGATCAGGGCATTGGCGCCACCCACCCTTGAGAAGTCCCACATTCCATCGCTCATCCATTGTCATCTTTTCGACAAAGCAGTTGAAAAGCGAGACCGGCTGATGGAGCGATATACTCAGAAGGTCAACACTCAAAAAGAAAAAGTGGCGGGCCTGGAAAGTGAGATTGCCCACCTTGCTAAGGAGATTAAGAAGCGAACAGACGGCAGCTTCCTGGGAGACATGATGGGCCGCACTTTGACTGGGACCAAGCCCGGTATTTTTGATAACGCCGAAGAGCACAACAAAAAGGCCGCGAAATACAATGCGATTCTCGAGGTGGTCCGACGGCTCGAAGATCAGCGCGAGCGGGCGGTCGACCGGCACAACGATGCGGTTGAAAAACACAACGAAGCTGTGGAAGCGGCCAACGAGAAGCTGGAAGAGCTGACGGCTGAGGCTTTGCAAGTTATCGACGACGACATGGTCGCCGTCATGGACAGGGTCAGCAAGATTGGGCTGAAGCTGAGCAGTAGTCAGAATGCCGAAGACTTGCTTGCGAGCGTGGAGATATGCTTTCTCCAACTCAAGCTCGGCCTGGTTTTGGAAGATCACATCGAGGGAAATGCCCAAAGACATGACTTCAAAGAGCGCCTGGGGAACGTTGATAAACTGCTCGCTGATCTCAGCGCGAGTCCGAAGATACGACATCGCATGGTCGAGATTTTTAAGCGCAACATTGATTTGATTGCGACGAACCGGGGATTGCATGTCAAGGTTCTGGAAGCCATCGAAACGATCGATAGCGAGTCCCTCGATAAGCCGGCCCAAGACCTCCGGGGACTCTTTGGAAAACGGCTCAATACGACTTTTGAGTACAAGCATTTGATCGACCCGCGTGAATTGGACGAGATGGTCACTCAGATCAATAAGGTCATTGTTGATCTCAAAGAGCACGCGACCAGAGTTAGCAGCGCCGCCGAAATCGCAGGGGCGCCCGCTCAACGTGCCGCGAACACACACGAGGCCATCGTGGAAACGCTTCGTGAATTGAAAGGCAATTATGCGGGCATGGCGAACGAAATCCTGACTGACACACACTTCGCTTGCGAGTTGCTGGACGAGGACGTAATCGATGAGTTCTTTCACCGCGCGGTGAAGCTCTCTGTCATGGAGCTGCGAGAACATGTTCGGCAGTCGGTCGGGTCGGAGGAGTTTGACGTCCTGGTGGCCGCGAACGACGACCGATACTTTATTAACGGAACGGAAGCAGCCATTAAGCGTGCTGATCTTCTGCGGCTCAAAACAGAGCTCGACAAGGTCCAGAGCTACCTCAACACAGTTGCCGGCTTCATCGCTGGAGCAGAAGCGGACATCGATCACATTGGCGAGGTTCCGCGCGAACAGGCCGAGTCGTTCCGGGGGAAGGCTTTTGCGACGTATACGCTCTGTTGCCTTCCGTGGGTGGGAGTCGGTTTTGCTCTGTCGCTGTTATCACGTATCAAGTCCTTCGAAGCTGCCTTCCAAAGCACCAACGGAATTTACCGGCAGCTAAGCAGCGATATCCTGGAGAAGAACGCAACCATGAAGACTGCGAGTCTGATTCTTGCCGGCGTGTTGGGACTGGGAGGAATCATTCTGTTCTTTGCACTGGGGATTAGCGATAGCGTAATCGTGAAGATTGGCGTGCCGGGCAGCGCGGCTGCACTGTATCTCGCTACGATCCTGGTTTTCGGCAGCGTGGAAAGACAAATCGAGGAATACGAGCTGGTATCGGGAGCGCTTCCATCTGAGAGTGAAGGGGCCTTCGCTCCATGATTCGTTCCGAAGTGTAGGCTTTACTGCCGTTTCGAGCCTCGGGGCGGCGCCTGAGGAGAGTGACGGCCAAATGAAGCTGACGGTAAAGATGTCACCTCGAGGTGTCGCCGATCCCTTGCTTTATGTTTTGGCGCAATCAATCCAGCGTAAGAAGGATCCCGAGACGTGGTGGCAGCACTGGAAAAATAAAGCCGGAATACTCATGGGAGCGGCGACTTTAATCGCCCTTGCTACGACTGCTTATTTTTACGGCTTCTACAACAGAGATTTTCGCCGGGCGATGGTGTGCCCCTTTGGTTTGCCTGGGGACCAACATTCAGCCGGCTTTTGAAAGTGAGGAGCGATTCGTTTCCGACGACTATTCGCGGCGAGTGGTTCTGCTAAGAAAACTTTGAGGGCAAAGACAACGTGGGCGAGAGAATTAAGAACCCGGCGATTGTAGCTTCAGCAGGCTCCAGCCGATGGAAGACAGAATGGTGCGTGTCGCCAAAGAGTCCTCCTGTGCATTATCAGCAAAGCTGTAAGGTGTTTAGATTAGCAATTTGAGTGAATTGGTCTAACTGCCGAGCAAAGGGTACATGCTCAGGAATCAGAGGCGCCGTTTCGACTTGGATGAGGGAGGGAAAGTTTGTGCCTTAGTTGTGACTCTGGAATTATCCGGTTTTATTAAGCTGTGTCTATACAAGAACTTAGCCGGAAGGTAGAATTCCCCCCTTCGGCAGACCAACCTCTAAGTCGAATGAATGCAACCGGTTGCGGCCATGAATGCGAACTTTGTGGTTACTAATCCGCCGCGACTAATCGATCCTCCGATTATCCAGCGTTACCACCCAATGACAAAGCTAAGCTATCCCGAGATACCGTCTCCGGTGTCCACCGTTGTTGATTACCTTACGTGCGCGTGACCGCACAGCGGTAACAATACCTGCTCTCAACCACTCTCTGTCTTTGAATTTCTAAATTGGGATCTCCAAGCAGAGATCAGATGGAACTCGCCTCGTTACGTTGATCTAACTGCTGCTCTCGTTTTCCTTGGAACTGTGATCCGAAGACGTGCCCTCAGCTACGACACGACCTTTGCCAATCAAGCATCAGGGAGGATTGAAGCCGGTAAGCGGATTTCCGTAAAAAGCGCCGGTCTTCCAAGCCGTTTTGTCCCACTGGCCATCTTCATTTCCAAGTATTTGAACGGGCAGCACCATCCGCGACGAACCCAAATCATTCTTTCTGCCAACTCCGTTATCGACAATTCTGCCGTCTGCTCCAACCGTGAACTTAGCATCACGCGCAAGATGTCCGTGACGCAGCACTTTGACTTCATACTCGCCGGGATTTTTGTCGAGACGAAAGGCGTTCGGATTCTGGGCCGGCGTTTTGTTAAAAACCAGGGCGTTGAAAAAACGGAACTTCATCCGACTCCACTTGTATATCGACTCGTCGAAAGTTGAAGCCAATTCCTCTCTGCCGACGCTGCCTTGGGCGGTGGTGTCGGTGCTGCTTATAGCCTTGCCGTTGTAGAAGAGATAGGCGTTGACTTCACCTTCCTGAACGTCGCCCCGAAACCACATCGAAACATCCAACGGAGCCCAGTTGACGAAATCAGTGCCACCGCTGGCAGTATGTCGCGGCTCCGGATGATAGACGTAACCGATGGGCAGATTCCAATCCAAATCCACATAGTAATCAAAGTTGTTTTTGAACTGCGGCTGATCGCTACCGACGTGGAACTTCTTGACATTTAGCTTTCCCGTAAAGAGCGTTGTGTTTGCGCCTTGCAGCTCATTCTTGAGCAGAATCTTGAAATCAACCTGACCCGTCGCTAGAGACCCTTGCTCGTCCGGCAAGTTGGCGCCGCACCCGGGAGCGCTCAACTGCCACCAGCCGCCGGCTTTAACTTCGCTAGTCTTGCAATTGATCTTGAGCCAGGACTTGTTACCCGGTAGGGTATATTCAACCTGAAGCTGGCTTCCGCTTGTGATCGGACCATTGACGCGAAATTCGATTCTCGGTGTCCAACTCCAAGTCGTAAAATCTCCTGCTCCTTTGCCATTACCGAAATACACGGTATGCCTTTGCGTTGTCACAACCACGGAACTTTTATCAATGGTTGCTTCATCCGCAACCAAGGCGGCAGTTGTCGCAGTCGTTAGCAGAAGAGCGGCAATTGACTCGAGAGCGAACAAGACTGATTGCAACTTCGTTTTCACGTTGTTTCTCCCAAACTAATTTTGCCAGCCGAGGTGGAGCGGCGCCCTTCGGAATTCCCAACCTTCCGTTGGCAACCGTGCGTCCGTTGGTGAGGCAGCACTATTTCTGTTGGACGCTCGGGCGACCGGACTGCTCTGTGGATGAGACTTCGCGCGTTCTTTTTCTCACGGCGGTCCGAATCTCTGTCGATACTCAATCGAGTTCACAAAGCCCGTGACCATCCCGCGCGGGTCGTTCGTCTGATCCAGCACCTGAATCCAGGCGAGATAAAACGCATCCGGCTGGCGCCGCAGGTAGCCAAAGTACTCCATCACCGCATAAGCCTGATGATTGTATTTCGTCGACACCTCCGGACTTTCAACTATCTGTCTCAGCACCTGTGCCCGCGTCAGCGTCGAGTTGTTCAAGCCATCAATCATCGACTGCCGGCTTGCTAAAGTTACCCCTGCCATATTCAGAAGCATGTCCACGTACTGCTGGTTATTCAGGCCATTGTAAGTGTTCGCAAATGCGAGTCGAGACATGAAATTCGCAATGAACTGAACCTTCGCCGCTTCCAACTGGGCGTCGGACAGAAAGCCGCTGACGCTCGACAGATCAGGAACGAACTCCGCATAGTCAGGCTTCCGCCCAAAGGCCACCGGATAAAACCGGTAGACAAAGTAACCGCGCTGCTGAAACTCGGCCGACTGGAAGAACAATTGCGAGACGTGAATGCGATCGCACTGAGTCGTGTCACCAGAGCAGTTGTTTATAGTGCCGACCCAACCGGCAAAGCCCGGCGGATCAGGTTCGCGGCCTAAGAAGTCCAAGTACTGCTGCCGCACAAAGAAGTTTGTTTGGTCGATTGGATTTGGACCGTCAC
>WNFN01257791.1_pt1 | contig 12997 bp, 16 predicted proteins | sample 5400161 | NCBI WGS metagenome assembly WNFN01 (sample SAMN13153353, study PRJNA577476) | soil metagenome | isolation source: 80 cm saprolite on Douglas fir-dominated hillslope | place: USA:California | collected 2013-09-17
CCCGCCGTGCTCGCAAGGATGCGTTTCTGGAGAACGTCTGGCACAATAAGCGTATTCCGCTCGTAGCTCCAGATGAAGAAGCTAAAACCGCACACCGTTGACTGGGCGCAGATCGAACGCTTTCTCGCGAGTGCGGACAAGAAGCTCGCCTCGGCCCACAAGATTCTCGCTTTTGATGAAGAGGCTTGCCTTCAACAAGCGTACGAGGCAATGCTGAAAGCTTCCCTTGGCTTTATGTTCAGCCATGGAGTTCGGGCCAGAAGCCAGCCTGGGCACCACATCGCGATCATCGATTTTGTGCGGTCGCGCATCGACAAAAAACACTCCGCCCTGCTGACTGTCTTTGATCGCCTCCGGCGCAAACGCAATCTGGCTCTTTACGATGACATGGGATTTGTTTCTCACCACGATGCGGAGCAAGCGCTCGAAGCTGCAGCAAGCTATCTGAATGTGATCCGGGCCGATATCGAGGCGCGAAAGCCTTAGTCGGAAACCGCCCGTCCATATCTGACAAACAACGGAACGCCCCAGATTTGTCAGAACTGTGATACATGGTTCTGACAGTCAGCGGGTACGCCGGCCCGGCTGGGATGCGCGCTGTTCCCCACATCGATTCCTGCCGCATGCGGATGAACTACTTCCAGTCCAGGATCTTCCGATCGCAATCGCCGAGCCCATTCTTTCCTCTCCTTCCGGTTCCGCCACAACTTCTTGCTTGCCGTCATCGCTGCTCTCCTCGCTGAAAAATGGAATCCGGTTCGGGCCGGTGACGAAAGGTTTAGAAAATCTCCCCAACGGGGTCAAAGGGCTGTCGTATCGACTGCCCTTGCCACCATGCCAGCCTCGCCGAACCGAATCCTCAATAAGACTCGCAAACACTGCGGCGCAGCGACAAGTTTCTGGTACCAGCGACTGCGCTCAGGGCGCGATCAACTGCTTTTTATAGAACTCATTGAGAATTGGCCGTCCGGGGTCAATGAGTGAAACCGCGATTTTGCAACTTGAGGAGATGTCTGGACAAGAGTTTGCTCACGGATGAGTCCATTCACTCTGGAACTGAAAATTTCATTCGAAGCACGAACGGTTCGGAATTGCCTTTGCGTCGTGGTTGGAGAGCGCTATTGGACACTGGCAGCCGATCGTCGAGGGTACAACCCGTGACGTAGACGTCCCCATTCTTATTCGCGAAGGCACCGGTAGCCTCGTCGTTGTACCAACTCGCGTGCGGCTGGCGCGTCCCGCCAACGAAAGTAGCGAATTGGATCTGACCATCGGAAGTGCGAAGCCGGATCAGCGTCGAGTCATTCTCTGCTTCGAGCCGGCCGTAAATGGCTGTCTTAGTAGTTGGAAAATCCTTCGACCCACTTCTGCCCGATACGAATATAGAATCGGGCATTCCTGCGGAGACAGATAATAGAGCGTCATCACCGTGACCGCCCAGTCGCCTTGACCACATCACTCCTGCTTGCTTCCCGGCAAATCGCGGGCCGTTGACCTTCATGACGAAGGCGCCACCTACATGATTGAGATTAGTGCCTGCGACAGGGAAATTCGGAGAAGTTGTCGATCCAACAACGTAGATGTCTCCGCGCAAATCCAGAGCAATACTGGTTAAGCTCTCGTCTCTTGAACCGCCGATGCGAATGCCGAAAGGCTGCTTTTTGCCTGTTGGATCGAGTCTGATAACAAAACCGTCAGTTGCGCCCAGCGAACCGAAGGACAGAAGCCGGACATTTGGCCAGTTTTTTGAGTCAGTGATGCCTGACACGAAAACCGCTCCGTCGGGAGCGACCGCGATTCCTGTAATCCGGTCGTTAGCAGTTCCGCCGAGATAGGTGCTGTAGCGTAATTGGCCCGACCGCAGATCAATGGCAGAGAAAAAGCCATTACTCAAGCCATTCAACTTCAGTTGGGACGCTGTTCCTGTGATCGGGAAGTCATGGGAGAAGGTGTACCCTCCGACATAAACTACGTCGCCCCCAGGTGCCAAAGCCACAGCGGTTGCGGCATCCTCATGGCTCCCGCCCAGGTAGGTTCCATATTCCAACCGCGAACCCTCAGCATTCAACCAAGCTAGAAACCCGTCACATGCATCGATCTTGTCACTTCCTGGCGCCTTTTGAAGCACTGCTGAACGGGTGGTTGGAAAGTTCGATGAGCAGGTTGAACCGGCAACGAAAGCACGTCCGGTCCAATCAACAGCAATTGCATTAACAGTGGAGCGGAAGTTGCCGCCAACAAAAGATGAATACAGAAGATGATCTCCACGTTCACTGATTTTGCTGACGAATCCGGTCCAGTCGTTGTTGTTCACTCGTGTGGTTGTGCTGTACGCACCCGGAGTGACCGGAAAGTCGGGCGAGGGGGTTCGACCCACGATGTATGCGGCTCCGGAGCGGTCAACTGCAATGCCTGTAGCGCATTCCTTATCACGGCCTCCGAGATATGTGCCATAGACAAGTTGAGGTGCAGTGTTGGCATCATCACTGCTGCCGACGGAGAGAAGCACGAGGATAACCTTAAGAAGACCGCAGGTATGCACTTTCATGATTAGACATCAGCCGTTGCGCGTTTGTTCCGTAGAATCCAACCTGCGTAATCCACTTTCGAGTGGCGCCGACCACACGGAAGTTGAGGCTCCACCTGGCACAAGAAAAAGCTTCACAAAACCTAGATAGCGCTGGCTTCGCCTTTGCCCTGAGCAGAGTCTTCGCCCGGGCAAGCTCTGCAATGTCCCGACACTCGCTTGCACCTTCGACCAGCCTGGGGGAGAATGTGGCTGTCCTTCGTTCATCGTCCCCGTTCCAGGTGTCAACAGAAAGGAACTGCCGCATTATGAAATTCCGATTCGTCTTGGTGTGTATTTTCCTGCTCGCGTCCCTCTCCACCGCAAAGGCAGACAAAACGAATGGCCCCCCGCAGCTCATTGATCGCGATGTGATCTTCGGCAACCCAGAAATTGCGGCCGCGCAGCTTTCGCCCGATGGCAAGTACATCGCCTTTATGAAACCTTGGAAAGACACTCGCAATGTTTATGTGAAGGCAGTGGATGAACCGTTCAGCGCTGCGCGCCTGCTTACCACGGAAACCAAACGGCCGGTCGCCGGGTATTTCTGGACGCGAGATAGCAAGTACATCCTTTATGCGAAGGATAACGACGGAGATGAGAACTTCAATGTTTATGCGGTCGATCCTTCCGCGAAACCCGCCGCAGGAGCGGATGCGCCGCCCTCGCGTGATCTGACCGGACTGAAAGGTGTGCGGGTGGAGATATTCGAGGTGCCGAAGAGCGATCCGGATATTGTCTACATCGGACTCAACGATCGCGATAAGGCTTGGCATGACCTTTATCGGCTGAAGATTTCCACGGGAGAGAAGACGCTGATCCGCAAAAACACCGAGCGCGTTACCGGCTGGGTGTTCGACCTAAAAGGACAGCTGCGTATGGCGACCCGCAGCGCGGAAAACGGCGACACGGAGATGCTCCGCGTCGATCCGGATGGATTCACCAAAGTATATTCCTGCTCCGTGTTTGAGACATGCCAACCACTGCAGTTTCAGCCGGGAGACCAGCGCGTCTACATCGAAACCAACAAGGGCACCGATTTGACCTCGTTGGTCCTGTTCGATCCGCAGACGACCAAAACCGAGATGGTGGAATCGGATCCGCTGGGCAAGGTCGACTTTGGAGGCGCCCTTTTTTCTGAATCGACCGACGAACTGGTGGAAACCTGGTACTTCGCTTCCCGCGTAAAGACATACTACAAAAACAAGGCGTTCGGCGACGACGTCCACTGGATTGAGCACAAGTTCCCAGACCATGAAATCTTGGTCGTTTCGCGCACCAAGGACGACCGAGTCTGGCTGGTCACGGCAGTAAGCGACACAGAACCGGGCGAGACAATGCTCTTCGAGCGCAAGACACATGTCCTGACACCGCAATATAAAGTCCGGGAGAAACTCCCGCGTGCAGACCTGGCCCAGATGAAGCCCGTCATCTACAAATCTTCCGACGGTTTGGAGGTTCCGGCCTACCTCACGGTTCCAAAAGGGGCACCGGCAAAGAATCTACCCACTCTTATCCTTCCACACGGCGGCCCGTGGGGACGCGACCAGTGGGGGTACAACTCGTTGACGCAGTTCTTCGCCAATCGAGGCTACGCCGTACTGCAGCCCAACTTCCGCGGATCGACTGGCTATGGCAGGAAGTTTCTGGATGCCGGCAACTTGGAGTGGGGCCGCAAAATGCAGGATGATTTGACCTGGGGCGTGAAGTATGTGGTTGCACAGGGCATCGCCGATCCCAAACGGATTGGGATTATCGGTGGTTCGTATGGCGGCTACGCCACCTTGGCGGGTGTTGCCTTCACTCCTGATCTATATGCCGCGGCCGTCGACATCGTGGGACCGTCGAATCTGATAACGCTGCTGGATTCGATTCCGCCTTACTGGGAATCCATTCGCAAGATGTTTTACCAACGCATGGGCGACCCGAGTACCCCACAAGGCAAAGCGATGCTAATGGAAGAGTCGCCCTTGAATTCCGCCGACAAGATCAAGACGCCTCTGCTTGTGGCACAGGGAGCCAATGATCCGCGAGTGAACCGACGTGAGGCTGAACAGATCGTGATTGCGTTACGCGACCGCGGTTTCCCGGTGGAGTACATCCTCGCACCGGACGAAGGGCACGGTTTTGCCCGGCCGATCAATAATCTGGCGCTGTTCATGGCATCGGAAAAATTCTTTGCCCAGCACTTGGGAGGAAAGTATCAAGAGGGCGGCACAGCCGAAGAGGTTGCGCGCTTGAAAGAAATTACTGTGGACCCGAAGACGGTCGTCCTTGCGAGGAAGATCGATGCCAGAAGTATCGGCGCTCCCAAGCCTGCCACAGACCTGCAGGCGGGGACCTCCAACTATCAGGTGAAGATAGAGATGGGCGGCCAGCAGGTGAATATGAAGCTCTCCACCTCCATCCAGGACGGAGCTGGTTCCTGGACTGCTACCGACCAGATGGACACTCCACAAGGCGCTGCGATTGACACGGCGACTCTGGAGAAAGGGAGCCTCGTCTTGCTGAAGCGAAGCGTGAAGCAAGGACCGGTCGCCATCGATCTCGATTTTGCCGGAAACAAGGCCGCGGGCAAGATGAGCATGAACGGGCAAGACCGTCCGATCGCGGTTGACTTGGGCGGCCCATTGTTTGCAGATGCGGCCGGTTCGGATCAGGTCATCGCCTGCCTGCCACTGGCGGAGGGCTACAGTACAACCTTCCGCAACTTCGATGTACAGACGCAGAAGGTGAAATTGTTGCAACTGATGGTCGCCGGCAAGGAAGACGTTAGAGTGCCTGCCGGCACGTTCAATGCGTTTCGGGTCGAGATCTCTTCCGCGGATGGAGGCTCGGACAAAAGGACTCTTTGGATTGCTGGGGAAACCCACAAAGTAGTGAAGGTCACCGCGCTTCTGGCTTCCATGGGGGGAGCCGTGATGACTCAGGAACTCATGCAGTAACAAAGTCGCCGCGCTCAAAACCCCTTCAATGATCCAAAAGCCATTTGATCCAGAGGAATTGGCTCAGAAGATCAGAGAGTCACTAAGTCGAGACTTCAGTCCTTCGTAGCCGAAAACGAGAGAGCGGTCCTGAATTTACGGAGCCGCGTGTAGTTCTACCGTGTTCAAGCGCGCCGGTACTGGTCGATGAGCAGCCAACTGGGCGCCGTGAGCATCGAGTCGACCTAGGAGGCAGGCAGCGCTCCGTTCGAGTCCCCATTTGCACCTTCTGCTGTATCAACCTTCACAACGAACTTCGTCCTTGTACGGTTGACAAGTGTTATGTCAGAATCGCGCACATAACCCTAAAAAAATAAAGACGAAGAACTTGTCAATCCGACTGCTCCTCGTTCGTTATATAAGTAGCGGAGAGTTTCGGGCAGTCGAAGCCGGATGGCGTTCCGAATGGAAAATCTCTGGGAATGTCGGAAAGGAGATGAGGATGTTGAAGATAACGGTTCAGAAATTGGGAGACACCAGTGTTTTGCGTTGCCATGGCCGAATTGTGGCCGGCGATGCCGGTTCGATATTGCGCAAGGCAGTACTCAGTCAGCGACACACCAGGATGATAGTGATTGATTTGGCGCGGGTTGACCGCATCGATGCGGGCGGCTTGGGAGTGTTGTTGGGCCTGTGGGAGTCGGCTCGTTCCAGCGCAATCATGTTTAAGCTGATGAATGCGACGAAAATGGTCGAGGAGATCCTTGAACTGACCCACTTGCAGCGTGTCTTTGAATTCTGCTCCATGCGGGAACTTTTTTGCCTGCTGCACCGCGCAGCCTCTATGCCATCCTGCTCACCCGATCAATCCAATCGAACGGATGAAAACGACAGCCGCAACGGTTCCGTGGAATGGCCAGAAGCGGTTCCAGCCGTCTAAGCCAATCCTCTGCCGATAATCCGCTAACTGTCAAGGTAAGGGAGTGGGCGCGAGCGCCGTCCATTGCGCCGCATCTTCACTCTTCAAATCCACCACTTGGGCCGTCTGCCGACAATTTCCGAAGCCGCTCATCAGTCAGGAAGTTTATGATGAAAGGCAACACGACTTCATCAGGAAGGTTTAAGTCATCGTTCCTGGCTGCGAATGCTTGCATATCAGTTGCTGCTTTGTGTAGGACGGCCACTATATCGGTGATCTTCATTTTTGCATCGCTTGCTCGGCTATTGCCCGGCTGGTTAACCATCCGTCTCGGCAACAACGAGCACCCCTCATGCTTTTCACCATCTTTGCCTTGCCCGGTCACACCGATTTCGTGAAGACTGCGAGATAGAGGAGTAGCAAGAGCGCGAGAGCACTGAGGACGCTTCTCACTGCATGCAACTTGCCCCAGCGTGCGAGTAGTTGACCTGCCTGCTCTGACCGCCTATCCAGTGTCGGGTTCAACAATTGCTTGTTGGTCGGCAGGATTACGATGAGCGTGAATGGGATGACAGAGCCGAGCAGGGCTCCAGCAACGACCCACAAGAAGCTCGCCCCGGCAAGCCACGCTGCAATGGAGGAAACCAGTCCCACCGCTGCCAAGGTTGCCTGCAGAATACTAGCTCGGCGATAACTCGGCGAAAATTCAGCCGCAGCTAGTTCCACGCCGCATTCCATTCGCGCCGGATGTTCAACCAAACTCAGGTAGACGGCGGCTCCCGTGAACAAGCTGCATCCGAGGACAGCGATGAATTCAGCAATATGGCGCATTATTCTATCCTCGCGTGCCTTGGGGCTCACATGTTGGTGCTTTTACAGGCCAGAGTCAAGACACGCGCAAACAGACACGCGCAAACTCTTCAGTGAAGCGCGAGCCGCTCCTCGACTGATGTCGGGCACAATGACCAATTCAAAAACGGTAACATCGGAGAGTTCAACCCGATATTCCTCGACCTCGCGTATTGAGTTAGGGGGACTGAAATTCCACTGCTGGCGCACCATTTCTCGAAACGAGCGTCCACCATCCCCGGACCATCGCAAGACGAACTCTTGGGTGCGCTCGGTCTCATTTTCTTCGAAGACGAGCGAGATGCGTCTAAGGCTTTGCGGCTGATCGAAGATTACCCGGATGGTTTGAGTACCAGACTCGGCGGCCCGCCAGCCACGTTTTTCTCCTGAGATCAGCGCAGCCTCCACGGGATAATCCTTCTCTTCTGATGTGACCTCGACCACGGCTGCACGGTCGAGGTCGAGCCGGCCAGTGTTGACGGCTGGAGCATCTTTCGAAATCGGCGCGATTAGGCGCTTGCGCATACCCTAGTTTACCTCTGGTCCTCGGCGCTCGTGATCGCCGATGACGGCCTCAACGACCGCCTACCGCGCTAGCGCCAGATCTAGATAAGGAAAGGAGGATAATAGTTGCCTTAAGGAGTTCTGAAATGAGCGCCCAAGCCCTCCTGCAATCCCTGAAGGAAAGTATTCTCAGCCAGGCGAGCGTGAAAGCCATCTACGGCGAACCGATCTCAGCCCACGGCAAAACGGTCGTACCAGTTGCAAAACTAATGTATGCCTACGGCGCTGGGGCGGGCACTGGTGGCGTGGGCGATACCAGTGCTCGGGGCGAAGGAGGGGGAGGCGGGGGAGGAGTGCGCGCCGTTCCCGTGGGTGTTATAGAGATCAGTGATCAGCAGACTCGTTTCGTTCCGATCACCGACCGCAAGAAGCTGGCTGGAGCGGTGCTCGCGGGCATCGGCTTTGGTATGTGGCTCGGTTGGAACAGACGGCGGTAAAGCGGCGTGGTAGCCATCAGAGAATTTCCCACGGTGCTAATCGAAACGTAGAGCGGATGTGAGCAGACTTCCGGGAAGGCTGTTCAAAGGATGCCCCCATGACTCGAGAGAGTTTTGGGGCGCTTTCGTTTCCTGCAGAAGGAGATTCTACGGGAAGATGGTCTTCGTTTTCTGTTGAGTGACTTCCGACTCCGCTTGCAGCCAATCGTCTACTTCATGCCCCTCTCTTCCGCGTTGCTCGTACAGTGCGTAGGCGCGAAGGCGAATTTGCTCGTGAAGGTCGAGTGTGGATGCGGGCACGATCCTTCCAGCGGTGTACATTTCTCGAAAAAGATGGGAATTCGGACATTTAGGATAGGGGCGCATTATTCACGGCGTTTGGAGTATGGCACAATACTGTGCCAGACATTTATGTGTGATACACTTGTGTGCCATGAAGAACCCTTTTGAATTCGGCCGGGAATTGGGGGTAGATGAGATTGTCGACCGCGATGCAGAGGTCGCTGAGGTGGTGAAAACCATTGAGCAGGGTGGAAAGCTGTTCATCATCGGGCCGCGCAGGTACGGCAAGACCTCGATTCTCAAAGCAGCAGAAGACCGGCTACAAACCGCCGGAGCAGTCGTGCTCCGCTACGATGCCGAAAGCTACCCCTCGCTCGATCTGCTGGTGAACAGCCTGGTGGCGGGCGCTGCGAGGCATTTGAAGGGAGGTGTAGAGCGGACGGGTGAACAGATCCGCAAGTTCTTCTCACGCTTGCGTCCGGAATTGAACTTCAGCGTGACGGAACGAGAGTGGACCGCGAAAGTGGGGGTCAGCGCCACCGATGCGACTGAGAATCACGTGACACTGTTGGTGGAAGCGCTCGACGGCCTGGAGCAACTGGCAAAGGCGCAGCCCAAAGACAGGGCCGTAGGACTTGTCATTGACGAATTCCAAAAGATTATCGAGATCGGCGGGCAATCAGCGGAGGCCCACATTCGGGCAGCCATCCAGCGCCACAAGCGCACGGGGTATGTCTTCGCCGGATCCAAAACCCGGCTCCTGACTTCTATGACTACCGACGCGGCGCGACCCTTTTATCGCCTGGGTGCATCCCGGTTTATTGGACCGGTGCCGCGCAACGATTTCACGAGCTTCTTGCACAAGAAGTTTGTCGACAGCCGTTTCGGCATCGAGGATCCCAGCGTGCTCAACCTGATTCTGGATCTCGCCGAAGAAGTGCCCTACAACGTACAAATGTTGGCCCATGCATGTTGGGAGGATCTTCGGGCAAAGGCAAAGAGCGAGCAACCAGTCCTGAGTCACAGTGTCGTGCAACGAGCCCTTGAGCGCCTGGTCAGACAATACGATCCGTTTTACACCCAGCTTTGGAACGGCCTGACGGCGATCCAGCAGAAAACCTTAATTCTAGTCATTACCGAAGGCGGAACCAATCTGCAATCGATGAAGGTGGTCCGCGCTCTGGGCAAAGGGCCGTCAACGGTTCGCAGGTCGTTGGGAGCGTTGATGGACCGTGGCATCTTGCGTGAGGAAGAAGGCGGCGGTGATATAAGGATGCGTTTCGAGGATCCATTCTTCGCCCAATGGATCGCGATGTTTACGGCACGAATCTGAAGCGGCACGGTCGTCTGATCACCTGAAGCTGGCTCCCGGGCGTGCCACATCCTCGAATCTTCAGCATTTCAGGATCGCCGTAATTATGTTGTTAGCGGTGCGCAAGGTGACGGCTAGGATGGGATAGCTACCGTTCTCCGACACGCTGGGAAACGCGTCCAGTGAAGCCGATTCTTCTTCGGACGAATGGAGGAGGGCGAAATGGGAGGAATGATCCCGTTAGGGGATGCATCTCGACGCCCTACCCGTGCTCCTGTCGTCACGATCCTCATCATCCTCGTAAATAGCTTCGTCTTTGTGCGTGAGCTGATGGGCGGCGAGGCATTCGTGATCCAGTGGTCGGTGATCCCCGCCCAAATTATTTCTGGCCATCAGTGGATCACGATTCTGGCGGCGATGTTCATGCACGCCAGCTGGTTCGGCAAGGCTGGCGTCGGCGGTTCAACTCCGTCCCTGGCCACCACATTTCAAAGGCTTTAACTCTGTCTCAGCGAAACCGCTCAGTCCGCTCTCAGTCCGGTTTCGCGAGCAGGCTTCCCGGTCGGGTTCATAGTCCCTTGATTGTGAAGAACTTAGCTCAGACTGTCTTGTTCTCAGTCCGCTGATCCTCGCTAACAGCGTAACTGTAGAACTGGACTGTTAACTAGAGCTAGCAACGAAAACGCGGCCTTCGCGTGGGCACTTGACTCTGGAGTGTACTCCATAGTTTATGCTGTGTCTTGTCAGGCCTATTGCATGGCTCAAGGCATTCAGATCGGCAAAGTCGCAGAGCAGAGCGGCCTCAGCATTGACACGATTCGCTTTTATCAGAAGATCGGACTGGTGAAGCAGCCGGCTCGCAGCGAGGGTGGGTTCCGGCTGTTCAGCGAGACGGAAATACGGGATCTAGTCTTCATTCAGAAGGCTCAGGAACTCGGGTTTTCCCTAACCGAAATCAAGCAATTGTCTGTCCTCAATCAGCGGCACGACCACGCGTGTTCCCAGGTGCGAGACTTGCTTATCAGCAAGCTGAGAGATGTTCGCGATAAAGTGCACCAACTTTTGCAGCTTGAGGAAGAGTTGAAAAAGGCGCTCAGAAAGTGCAACCGTGACCTGCGTTCCAATAAGGGATCCCAGCACGAGGATTGCTGTCCAGTGCTAAAAGCCCTGGACGGAAACAGCTCGAAAAGACGATAGCGTTGCCGTCATCACCAACGGGCATTCGAAAGCGTGAACAAAAAAACTTCCTGTATCTGGAGTCGACTCCAGAATGCATCTGATTTGGGAAAGGGAGGATTCTGGAGATGAAGGTTGAGGTGCTCTACTTCGAGGGGTGTCCGAATCATGCACCCACGGTGGAGAGGGTGCGTGAGGCGCTGCAGTCTGAGAACGAGACCGCCGATGTTCAAGAAATCGAGGTCCGGACGCAGGGGGAAGCAGAGTCGCTCGGCTTTCTCGGATCACCGAGCGTGCGCATCAATGGATTGGATATCGAACCGGAGGCCCGCAGCCTCAAGAATTACGGTTTAAGCTGCCGCACGTATTTGAATGGACCGACAAGGAGCAGGGTGCCGTCCAGCGAACTGATTCGTCTCGCTCTCAATGAACAGAGGGCATCGCACGATTCTTGTTGCCAAACCAATCCCGCAGGTTCTGCAACGCCAACAAGCGTCGGTGGTGCTGCGGGAGCGGGATCGAGCCGCACCGCATTGGTCGCCGGAGGAATAGCAGCGGTTTTGGCGTCTGCCTGTTGTCTTGGCCCTCTACTTCTGGTCACAGTAGGTGTGAGCGGCGCTTGGATCGGAAACTTGACGCGGCTTGAGCCTTACCGCCCAATCTTCATCGTCATCGCCTTAGTGGCACTGTTCTTTGCGTGGCGGAATATCTATCGCCCTGTGCAGGCATGCCAGCCGGGCGAGGTTTGCGCTCTGCCGCAGACACGTCGTCTTTACAAGGTTCTGTTTTGGGCCAGCGTGGCGCTGACGTTGCTGGCCTTGGTGTATCCGTATTTCGCCAAGTACTTTTACTGATTCGACGATTAAGGAGAGATTCTATGAACAAAATGAATCGGCACTTTACCTCACTCCTATTCATCGCGGCCATGTCCACATCTGTTTGGGCAGCCACGAAAACTGTGAGCCTGAACGTGGCCGGTATGACCTGCCCGGCCTGTCCCATCACAATCAAGAAAGCACTCAACAAAGTGCAAGGCGTTTCAAAGGTTGATGTCAATTACGAAAAGAAACAGGCGGTGGTCACCTTCGATGACGCCAAGACCGATACCAAGACTTTGGTGAAGGCGACGACGGATGCCGGCTATCCGTCAACGCCAGAAGCGACCGCCAAGTAATCGAGATGCTCTATCTCTCAGGTTCTTAATGGACCAAAGATTCGACGTGGTCGTTATCGGAAGCGGGACGGCAGGCTCTACTGTTACCTCCATGTGCCGGTCTGCTGGTTGGAGCGTTGCAGTGGTTGATTCGCTTCCCTTTGGCGGAACGTGCGCGTTGCGCGGCTGTGACCCTAAAAAAGTCCTGGTGGGCGCTGCGGAACTGTTGGACTTCTCGCAGCGCCTGAGTGCCCCAGAATCGGTCAAGGGAACGCTACAGATCGACTGGCCGAAACTCATCAACTTCAAGCGGTCGTTCACTGATCCAGTACCAAAGCAAAAGGAGCAGTCGTTTCAGAAGGCTGGCATCAAGAGCTTCCACGGCAGGGCAAGATTTGTCGATGCCCATTCCATAGAGGTTGCGGGTCAGCGACTTGATGCCCGCTTCATCGTCATTGCTGCTGGTGCCAAGCCGGCGACCTTGCATATTCTAGGAGAGGAACACCTCATCAATCACTGAGAGGAGAAATCATGAAACTCACCGTTCCTGTCGTTACTTTGTTGTTTGCACTCTCTGTAATGGCACTTCCCCATGGGAAAGAAAAGCACGTGATGGGCACCGTCACGAACATTTCCGAGAATTCTATCACCGTTGAAACCACCTCCAAAAAGTCCGTAACCGTAGATGTGAGTGACAAGACCAAGTTTGAAAAGAGCGGATCGCCCGCAACGCTGAAGGACTTGAAAGTTGGGGACAAAGTCGTAGTTCATGCAGATGTTTCCGGCACAAAGCTCGTCGCAAATGAAGTCCACTT
>WNFN01229259.1_pt1 | contig 12995 bp, 11 predicted proteins | sample 5400161 | NCBI WGS metagenome assembly WNFN01 (sample SAMN13153353, study PRJNA577476) | soil metagenome | isolation source: 80 cm saprolite on Douglas fir-dominated hillslope | place: USA:California | collected 2013-09-17
GTTGACGCCAGAGTAGCAGCTTGTAACACCAGTTGGACCGCTTGAGAGATGCTCATGAAATAACGCGTCATCAGTTCGTGAGTGATCGTCACCGGTCCGCCAGCTTGGATTTGGCGCAGAAAAATAGGAACAACACTGCCCCGGCTTCCGACGACGTTACCGAACCGCACACAGGCGAATTGCGTCCTCGACCGGTTCGCCGAGCGCATTGCGCAATACTGAACCAGGACCTCCGCCGTCCGTTTTGTGGCGCCCATGATGCTCGACGGATGGACAGCTTTATCCGTGGAGATCATGACGAACCGCTCGCAACCAAACCTTTCCGCCGCATCAATCAGCTGCCGTGTACCGGTAACATTATTGAGCACGGCTTCGCAAGCGTTCGATTCCATGATAGGAACGTGCTTGTAAGCGGCAGCGTGCAGCACCGCATCCGGCATGTGCAGCGAGAAAAGCTCTTCCAGCATGCCATGGTCCCGGATATCTCCTACACAAGGAATGATTTCAGATCCAGTATGGGCAAGTTCATTCGTCAATTCAACAATCGAACTCTCGTCGTGGTCGAGCAAGATCAGCTTCGACACGGGGAGTTGGGACACCTGACGCGAGATCTCCGAGCCAATCGAGCCACCCGCACCTGTCACCAATACGCAACGCTCGTTGAGGCAGGAGACCACGTCGGCGTGCGGCTTGGCCTTGAATCCCAGGCGCTTCCCCATCACCTGCTCCACCCGGAGAGAACGGCTCACGCTCACGCGGCCACGCACCAAGTCCCGCGCGGTGGGAAGAATCCGCACTTGGGCCCCGAATTCAGTGGCCTTGGTCACAATCTCTTCCGCCGGCTGCAAGCCTCCGCTGGTCATCAAAACCAGCTCTACTGCATGCGCGACGATCACTCTTTCCAGCGAATCGCTGCCGCCGAGTACGGGCACGCCCGCGATTGTCCGCCCTTGCATTTTTTGTTCCTCGGTGATGATGCCAACCAGTTGAACGTCCGGGTAGGGTTCGACCAGCCGGACTGCGCCGGCGACAGAACCCTCGTCCGCGATCAAGAGCGTGCGATACACGCGCTCATTGCCGTCATGGCCGGCCGTGTACGTCAATCGGCGAAGTATGCGAACAGAGCCAGCGAATAGAACGAACACGTTCAACTCAATGACCGCGACACTAAGAGGCAAAGCTTGCACCGAAAAACCAAAACTGTGGAACAGACGAAATGCAAGCAACCCGAATGTCAAGACCGATGATTTGAGTGCCAGTTCCAAACCGTCGGCAAGGTAAAAGTGCCGCCAAGTGCAACGATAGCTCTTCATGGCGAGCAACATGAGCGGGCGAACGAGTGCGATGATGGGGATCCAGAAGAGGAGTTCGGGGAACCAGTACGAGGTCCGAAACTCAAAACGGATTAAAAAAGCTACGATGAGTGCAGCTCCTGCCGCTACTCCATCGAGTATCAGTTGCACCTTGAGGTCGAATACCCACTGCGGCAATCGGTCAAACAGTCTTCCAATAAACCTGTTTACCGGTTGAATGCTATGAAAACCCATTGTTATCGCCTTTCCCCTTTGCGCAAGCACACCCCAAAGCCTCACGCGGCGACCCCTTCCCCCAGAAGGATTGCCCGATTAACTTGTTGAAACCAAACGGCGGTGAATTGTAGCACGCTAAATTCTTAAAAGTAACTCCTAACCCATTACAAGTACACCTAGCGTGTTCGGCCCGTCCATCTTCGCTTCGCGTTGTTTGAGCTTAACCACACCACCCAATGGCTGCCTGTAGAAAACAAGACCTTTTCCCCTAGCAGCAGAAACAGCAACTTTGGCTCCGCACTGAACGGGTCGACAATAAGACGATTGACAAGCTCAAAGTCCTCAAAGAAACGCTCAATTTTTTCTCAAAACCCTCAATTTGTCGACTTTCCCAGTGCCGCTCCTTACCTGTCCGGAATCCCAGGCACCTTAGCTTTCGCTCCTAAGCCCTTCTCTGCCCAGCTAAATCAACCCTAAACCCCGGAGAATGTCTCATCCACTGGACTAAAAATGGGGAGGCCGCGGCGCCTTATCGGGAATGCTGCCTTCCAGTTTTGATACACTTCAGGGCAGCGATATATCTTTTGCTTTCAATCAAGAAGCGCGCCAAAGCCAATGGCATGGTCAATATCTCCCGGCGAGGTGAGCCGACCCACGCTTTACCCGAAAATCTTCGGATCAATGCTTGTACGGTGAGACTTTGTCCTTCAATATGTAAATCCAGTGTCGAACTTTCCTCTTGGATAGTCTATTAGGGATGGTTTTGTTTGACTTCAATCTTAGTAACGGGTGGGAGTGGCTTTGTCGGGCAAGTTGTCTGCAAATCGGCGTTGAGCCTCAAGATGAAAGTCAGGGGCTCACACCGGTCCGTGGCTTCGGGGGCGCTGGTGCCAGAAGGGGCTGAAAAGATCGAGATTCCATCTGTCGACGGTTCCACTGACTGGTCACGCGCTCTCGCGGGAGTAGATGTGGTCATCCATTTAGCTGCCCGAGTGCATGTGACCAGGGAGACAGCCAAAAATCCTATGGCGCTCTTCAGAGAGGTCAACACTGTAGGAACCGAAAGGTTAGCGAGAATGGCCGCCGCTGCTGGAGTGAGGCGTTTAGTGTATGTGAGCACAATCAAGGTCAATGGGGAAAGAACTGAGTTTGCCCCGTTCCGTGAAGAGGACCTTCCGAGTCCCAAAGACGCGTATGCAATTTCCAAATGGGAATCAGAGCAGGTCTTGCGCCAAGTAGGCAGCGAGACTGGCCTAGAAATCGTCATTTTGCGCCCCCCGCTGGTTTACGGGCAGGGTGTAGGCGCAAATTTCCTTAGGCTTCTCGATTTCGTGCAGAAGGGCATTCCGCTCCCCTTGGCCTCAGTATCGAATCGCCGAAGCCTTATCTACGTGGAGAACCTCAGCGATGTGATTTTGAAATGTGCAATGCACCCTTGCGCATCCGGTCGGACCTACCTTGTTTGCGATGATGAGTCCGTCTCGACGCCAGAACTCATCGGTTATATCGCGCGTTGGATGCGGGTTCCTGCCAGAACATTTCCCTGTCCTCCCCGTTTGCTTAACCTGGCAGGCAAGCTCGTGGGCAAGTCCGCAGAGGTGTCGCGCCTCCTTCATTCGCTTGTTATCGACGACGCACACATTCATTCCGAAATCGGATGGGCTCCGCCGTACACCTTGTCACAGGGGCTGAAAAAGACTGTCGACTGGTATTTGACGGCCCGTGAGGCCCATAGCAACTCCTGACCGCTAGCTGCAGGATTGCATAGAAGCTGCCATTTGGCAGTTTGTTGGAAGGCCATCGGGGATTGATCTTGATGCTGCGCAATACAAAAGAAGCGCCTGCCAGCGGGCAGGGCGCAGGGAGAATCAGTTCGGGGCGAAAGGCGATTCGCGTAAAGCGGATTTTTGATTGTGCGTTTGCTGTCTTGCTGCTGCCGCTCCTTACAATTCCCTTTTTGCTCATCACAATTTTAGTCAAGCTCACATCAAGAGGTCCTGTGCTCTATTGGTCTGATCGGGTCGGACGCAATAACACAATTTTCAGGATGCCAAAGTTTCGGACCATGAAAGTACATACTCCTGAAGTGGCAACCCATCTGCTGAGCGCCCCGGCAGCTTACCTGACAAAGCCTGGAGGTTTTCTGAGAAAGACAAGTCTGGATGAGTTACCACAGATTTACAGCATCCTGAAAGGAGACCTCAGTTTTGTCGGCCCACGTCCGGCCCTCTTTAATCAGGATGACCTCGTAGCTCTTAGGACAAAATTCAGTGTCCATGAGCTCACGCCGGGTCTCACAGGGTGGGCCCAAGTTAACGGTCGAGACGATCTTCCGATTCCAGTGAAGGTAGATTATGACTACGAGTATCTGCAAAACTGGACCTTCTTGTTCGATTTTAAAATCCTGGTGCTGACCTTGTTGAAAGTCTTGCGTGGCGAAGGCGTTTCACACTAAGACACGAAACACACTGCCAGGCACTCTGCGAAGAGCAGGGCATGCTCGATGCCTGCGCGGCAGTGAAGAAGATCATGGGAGAGGCAGTTTGATGCCGCTCGGGTGATTTCTCCGCACGACCAGCCTGGGCCGAGCCGCCCAAGCTCTGGAACGTGCTGAGAAGGCGATCTGAGCCTTGTGGACCGGCGTTCTTTGCTGATCGAAGCCGCATGCCATCGCTGCTAACCGCCGCGCTTGGCACCTTCCCGGAGTTTCGCCGGGGTGTAAATGATTGATTTAGTTGGTGCACTCGCAAGGAATCGACCTTCAACAGGTTTATAATCTGAATGTTTTAGGATATCCCCTATGCCACGAGGTAATGTGGTACTTGCAGTGCGCAAGGGGTTACGAGGCCCCTACGCGGCGAGGAGTTTAGGAGATTTTGAAAATAGCGCGCAGCTTTTCATTTGTTTATGTGTTGGAGAAGGGCAACAGCACGTTGTTGCAAGGATCCAGATTTGATTCGCGCGGTTCCGGATGGATGGCTGGCGCTCCGCGCCTTGTGACCTGCATGTGGGAGGCGCGTTTATGCCGCTGACGGAAGCGGAAAGAGAAGTTTTGACCAGCCATCCTAATGGCAACATGCTGGCCAATTCCAGCGCCCACTGGGCAAACTGGCCTGAGGCTGCGAATCGGCTGTGGGTGCAACGCCGGCAAGTTGTCGCGTGGGTAGTGGCTGGTTTTGTAATATCTGTGGTTCTAGCATTCTTTTATTCCAAATATGAGAGCACGGTCCAAATCATGCCGCCTGATGAATCCTCATCGGGATTGGCCGCACTTGCCATCCCCGCCCTGACCAAAACGCCCGCATTGGCGGGTATGGCTGGCGATCTGCTGGGCACCAAGAGTACAGGGGCTGTATTCATTAAAATACTGGACAGCCGCACGGTGCAGGACGATCTGATCAATCGTTTTGATTTGCGCAAACACTACTCGAGACGGTACTGGGAAGACGCGCGTTTACGGCTGAGTTCTAACACTACGATTAGCATTGACAAGAAGAGTGGTGTTATCACACTCACTGTCCGGGACCGGGACCCCGAATTGGCTAAAAAACTCGCCGGCGCTTATGTGGACGAACTCAACACAGTGGTTGCCAAGGTCTCGACCTCAGCAGCACGGCGGGAAAGGATCTTTATCGAGCAGAGGCTGGCGGAGGAAACCCGGGGCCTGGAAGAATCAGAATTACGATTCAGCCAGTTTGCCAGCACCAACATGACCTTAGATGTACCAGAGCAAACCAGGGTCACAGTCCAGGCTGCTGCGAGACTGCAGGGAGAACTGGCAAAGATCAATTCAGGCGTAGCGGTACCTGGCGCCGTTCAGGACCCAACCTCTCCCTACCCCTCGGTGAAGAGCCTGCCGGTTTTGGGAGTTAAGTGGGCTGATCTTTACCGCAATCAAAAAATTCATGAGACCGTAGTTGATCTGCTGACACAGCAATACGAGCTTGTGAGAATCCAGGAAGCAAAAGAGATTCCGACTGTCAAAGTTCTTGATTCGGCATCGGATCCGGAAAAAATGCATCCCAGACCGTGGATTTTTCTGGCTGTTGGCATACTCATCAGCACCACACTGGCCTGCGCCGGAGTCCTGTTAAGAGATCGATGGGAAACATGGGATGAGCAGGACCCGAGACGGGTTTTGCTGGTGCAGATTTTTCGCGGTAGTCACACGCTTGTCGCTTCCATCACGGGCAAGCTCCGGCGCGGCGCGAGCCAGCCGGATCAACAGTTGTCTCAAAAATAAAGTGCAGGCAGGAGGCCCAAGTGTCTACACACGAGGTGGTTGAAGAACACGGCAATCTCCTGGATACATCCCGCTTTCCTGCGACTCAGCTTCATCGCGCTTTGTCGCATGAGCGGAGTGCCGGACTCGGCGCGGTTGTGGCTATCCTGGAGCCGCTGATTGTGATTGGCTCAGGGCTCCTGGCTTATGCCGGACGCGAGTTCTTGGGCGGTCTGGTAGGAGTGGCTCCGGTTGATAAAAGCAGTCTTCCTCTGGTCCGGCTGCTTGTGTTCCTGCTCACCTACGCCAGCCTCACTGTCATCTGCAATGCCGGCCAAAACCTCTACTCTGAGGCCGCCATCCGTTCCGCCCGGGTGGCGCGAGCAAGCATTCTCAAAGGCTTCATGGTGTCTTCCCTGCTCGCCGTTATGATTGTTTACATTGCGGATGGAAAAGCAGTTCCCCGGTTGATGTTTGTGCATACGGCGCTGTTCAGCTTGATCGGCGTGATTCTGCTGCGGCGCGCCATGGAGCGGTATAACCTGAAGCGGATCGAACGGGGGATTGGGAACCAGCACGTTCTTATTGTGGGCTCCGGGGAATCCGGGCAGGCGTTCCGCCGTTATCTGGAGAGTCATGTCCACTTGGGAAAGACGTTCTGCGGTTTTGTCGATTGGCAGCCAGGCTCAGGACCTTCCCTGGGCACACCGGACGACCTGCCGCGAATTCTCTCAGAGAATTTTGTCGATGAAATTTATTTCGCTCCGGGAACCAGCCGTGATTTGGTTGTGAGCATTGCGCTGGAGGCCCGGCGTCAACGGATTGGAGTGAAGGTACTGCCTGATCTCTATGACGGTTTGGCGATAGGCGCGGGGATGGCGTACATCGGCTCCGTGCCGGTCCTGGAGTTGAACCGCCAGCCGATTCCGGCTCTGGGGCTTTTCCTGAAACGCTTGATGGATTTATTCATCAGCATAGTGACGCTGTTGCTGGCAGCCCCTATCCTGACGGTAGCTGCCGTAGCCATCAAGCTCGATTCGCCCGGCCCGATCGTTTATCGCGCCTGGCGCATTGGACGAAAAGGACGCAAATTCCGTTGTCATAAACTCCGCACCATGGTGGTTGATGCCGATGAGCTCAAGAATGGCCTGATGCACATGAACGAGCGTGACGGCGCAACTTTCAAGATTACTGACGACCCTCGAATCACCCGCTTGGGACGTTTTTTGCGCAAATACAGCATCGATGAACTACCTCAGCTTCTTAACGTTCTGAAGGGGGACATGAGCATCGTTGGGCCACGCCCTCATCCGGAAGATGACTTCAAGAAATATGACCTGGAGCATTTTCGGCGCCTCGATGTCACTCCCGGGCTTACTGGTCTGTGGCAGGTCACCGCTCGTCATGATCCTTCCTTTGAAAAAAATGTATTGCTTGACCTTGAGTACATCGAGAACTGGAATATCTTCCTGGACTTAAAGATACTTCTGAAGACCATACCCGAGGTATTGAGAGGTTCTGGCCGTTAGTCCAAAAAATATGCCTCGGCTTCAATGAACACCACTTCGTCACCCAATCCAGTTATCCCAGGGGCTCAAGCTAAGCCCCTTCAAATCCTACTTATGAAACACGCTCTACATTCTGGGCATTGTGTGATCTACCGCCAATCAATAACTTGAACGTTTTTCAGAATGCTCTGATGGGCGTGTCTCGCCTGCCTAGACAACGCGTCACGGGACGTACGCAAGGTTTAAGGCTGAATGTCTTCTGCGCGCATCGGCCGAAATTCTCTTTCGTTCAGGTCATAGATAGTGGTGGTCGATTCGTTAAAGACAGCTCCCAGGCAATCGCGGACATGTAGCGTACAATGTCGGCAAATGGAAGTGAGCAAGGGGCGAAGTCACAGAACTGCGCTTGTACAGCGGCACATGCTCGGCCCTGGAGCAAAAATATTATTAGGGAGCGTTCCACATCGTGACACTGCAGCAGGCGAGCCAGGAAAGCATGCTAACGCATGAGCCCAGGGTAAGCTTCATTATTCTCAACTGGAACAGTTTTGAGGTTACCCTGGCTTGCCTCCTGTCTCTCCGCAAGCTGGATTATAACAATGTGGAGGAGGAGCACATAGTCGGCGCCGCGGCTGAGAGCGTTACGCATACCGACATTGCAGCCCGCGGCAAATCCCAGGTTGGTCGGATTCCGTATGAGCCGTCCGTATGAGCCGTATCTCGGGGGCGGCTTCCGCGAGCTTGTCTGCTGAAAAATCAACCGAACCGTTGTCCACAACAACTACTTAACATCGCTGTACCAAGGATTCTGGTCCGGCTGCAGGATGAGACTGCCCAAAGAAAATACAGCTCTGTAACCAAGACGGTTGGCGCTTCAGATCGTGCACAATCGGGCCACTGTCGCGGCAGGGATCGGGGAACCGGACATCGTTCTCTCACAGCATGCTACAATCCCGGCGGATGCCGCCGGTCAATTTCCTTCTCAAGATTGCCTGCAACCTTTATAACGGCGTCGTTGCAGCGCCGCCCGGGCCCAAGCTCTCTTTGTCCAGGACCGACGAGCTCGGGCAGGTTGAGGAGTACGCTCGGACGCGACAAACCGACATCAGCGACCATTTGGTCACTCTTTTTTCTGAAGCGGCTGCTGTGCGTCCCAGGTTGATCGTGGAGCTAGGGACACGTGACGGTGAAAGTACTTTTGCGTTGGAGCGTGCCGCGCGGTTATTCGATGCATATTTGCTGAGTGTTGACATTGCAGACTGCGCGTTCAAGAGCGCCTACGTCAAGTGGTCTTTTGTAAAGCAGGATGACGTCGTCTTCGCCGACGAATTTAGTGTCTGGTGCTCGTCTCGCCATCTTGCACCTCGGATTGATGTCCTGTTTATTGATACCAGCCATTTGTACGAACATACGCGACAAGAACTGCGTGTCTGGATGCCCTTCTTGTCGCCGCGGGGCAAGATGATTCTCCATGACACCAATATGAAAAGAATATACCGCAGGACAGACCGCAGCCTGGGAATTGGCTGGAACAATGCGCGGGGGGTCATTCGCGCTCTGGAAGAAGAACTGGGCACACAGTTTGACGAAAGCCGCGATTTCTTGTCAACGGCCAAAGGTTGGAACGTGAAGCACTGCGCAAGTTGCAATGGCCTTACCGTAGTCGAACGACCCTGATCGTTGTTATCCGCTCCAGCAGTACGTATATTTAGGCGTTCTCTGTTGGTCAGCGGTCTCAATTTTGTTTGACTTTAGGAAGCGTGGGTTGGATGAAGGTCTTGATGCTCCACAACCGTTACCTGTTGCTCGGAGGCGAGGATGTGGCCCTATGACGGCCTTTGCAGCGACGTTTCACACAGAAGTTGATAAGATGACGATTCAGGGTTTCACCAATCTTCTGCGGGTGGGCCAAAGCGTGCATTCGCTTCCTGACAACGCGAGCACAACTGACAAAGTCATCGCCTGGTCAGAAGAGGATGGCCGGGTAGGCGGCATCATACTCATAGTTGTATCAGTGGCGGCCCCCAAGGCTCCGGCAACGCCAGAACAAGGAGCGAGGGTTGTGGCAGATGTTGGGAAGAATCGTGTCGAACTTCCAAATGCAAGCAAGGTTGATGCAGCTGAGGTCCTGTATGGCTGAAAGGTCGATGGCGAGCCTCTCCCGTCCGCGACCTTTGGTTCCGGACCCGACGCTGCTGCTGTTTCTGATGGCCGGGCTGCTGGTCTGGGCGCCGCTGGTGACGGACGAGATGACGCGCATCGTCCTGATTTGCGTGGCGGTTCTGCCGCTGGGCTTGTGGCTCTTCACTTGGCTGGCCTCCAGTGCGGAGGCCGGGATCGCTCTGCTGGTGGTAGCGTCAGCAATTCCACGCGGTTCTGTGGACATCGGAGGGGTGAATGTTATTCCGATTACATTCTGGCCGCTTATGAGGGTCTAAATATTTTGAGTTCGTTAATGGTGTCCCCTTCGCCGCCACAGACGCTGAAGTCGGCGATGCAGCAGATGCTGGCCATCCTGCCTTACTTCTTCCTGCGGGTGCTGGCCGATGACCAACGAAAATTGCGCTGGGCCTTCCGCGCCTTTCTGGTGGTGGGCGCCCTGGCGGCCGCTTACGGCGTGCTCGCCTACTACTCGAACTTTCTGTTCGGCACAGAATTCGGAGTTGAGGTCGAGCAGTACGTAACCATGCCGGCGACCTATGGCACGCAGTTCGAAGCTAACATCCTGGGGGCCTATTGCGGGGCCTTTTCGGTGGCTATGCTGGCCATGTATGTGCAGGAGAAGCGACGAAGTTACCTGGTGGGATACGCAATCACCATGACGGGGATGGCCGTGAGCCTTTCTCGCGGAGCTCTGGGCGCCACGTTCATCGGCATGGTGGTATTGGCGTATTACGCCCGCAAGAAAGGATTGCTCAACGGGCAAGTGCTGCGTGCCGTCGCCGTGGCTACGCTGTGCGTGGGCATAATCAGCATGCCGGTGCTGGCGTCGCGGTATACAGAGCGGCTGAGCACGCTCGACGTTGCCGATCCCACCGCCGACAGCAACACTCTGTTTCGCTTCGTGCAGTTTGCGGCGGCGGTGGATGATTTTGTCGCGAGCCCCATTTTGGGCAATGGCACCGCCAGCTTTCAACTTCTTTTTAGCGGGGAAGATGCCGCCATTGTCGGCACGGAAACTCCGTGGATCGCCAATACGGAACTCAGGATTCTGCATGATACCGGAGTGGTGGGATTTGCCGTGTTTGTGCTGTTTGTAGTAGCACTGGTACGGCAATCGCGCCGTCGGTTGAAACACCTATCCGATCCGATGTTGCTGGCGTTGCTGGTTTCGGCGGTCGTCTATGTGGTGTCGTTCCAGGTTACGGAAGGAACGATTCTGGCATTTACCTGGGTGCATCTGGGGTTGATGGGATGCGCGATGACCCTGGCGACATCGGGAAATCGGGATCAGCGGGGCGGAGAACAACTACTGCGATGATGGAACAGAAAAAGGCTGCGGTTTATGATCGGAAGCTGCGCGTCGCCATATTTGGTGGCCGGGGAATTCCCTCGACCTACAGCGGCACGGAAACTTTTTTTATTGAGCTGGCACCGAGATTGGCTGAACGCGGCCACAATGTAATTGTCTATTGCCGCAAGGCACTCTTCAAAGAGCGGCCTCCCCAGTACAAAGGCGTGCATCTGATCTACCTCCCCAGCATCGAGACGAAGAACTTCGGTACTTTCACCCACACCTTGGCCTGTATGACGGACGTGCTTCGGCGCAACGTCGATGCGATGCTGGTGACCAATGTGGCCAATGCATTTCATTGCATCATCCCCAGGATCTTTCGCCAGAACTGTGCCATTAATGTGGATGGGATTGAATGGAAAAGAGGAAAGTGGGGGGCCTTGGGGAAATGGTACTTCCATATCAATGCCAGGCTGTGCGGAAAAATCCTGCCCAAAGGCATCATTACCGACGCCTACGCCATGCGCAGGCTTTATCTGGAGGAATTCAATACCCCTTCGGCGTGCATTGCTTATGGCGGAAACATTGAGCGCTCGACCAATCCCGGCGTCGTGCGCCAGTACGGGCTCGAACCCGGCAACTATTACCTGATTGCCAGCCGTCTGGTGCCCGAAAATAATGCCGCGTTGATTGTCGAGGGCTTCAAGAACGCGCCAACCAAGCGGCTGCTGGCGATTGCCGGCGACGCAAATTATCGCAGTCAGTTCATTGATGATTTGAAAGCTAATGCCGGGGACCGGGTACGCTTTCTGGGGCACGTGGACAACATTGAGCACGTAAAGGAACTCCATTGCAATACGTATGCTTATCTCCATGGTCACATGATGGGCGGAACCAATCCTGCTCTCGTAAAGGCTTTGGCTTATGGAAACTGCGTCCTGGCCCATGCAAATCCGTTTAATGTTGAGGTTCTGGGTGGACACGGGTTGTTCTTCCTGGATGCGAGCGACTTGGCGAAAAAAATTCAGTTGATAGAAACCAAGCCGGAGATCGCAGAGGACTTTCGGCGCCGTGCCCCGGAACGGATTCGTACTGTCTACAATTGGGAACGGGTCACGGACCAGTATGAGGAGCTTTTTTACCAACTGGCAGCGGGGCAGGACCCGACACGGGTGCATTCGAGTGTGCTCCAAGCTCCTGCCAGCGAAGCCGTGCCGGAGCCAGCCGGCGAAGCCATGCCGGAGCCGGTCGGCGACCCAACCCCGGCGCTGTAGCTCCGGCAGCAAAACATCCATTGCTAATAGCATCCCATCCGTTACCACTCGACCGCCCTCGCTCTGATTGCAGAAGTGTTGACGAATGTTATAGTTAAGTGTGTTCGCGGATTTAAGATACTGCTTTCGATTGAGCTCGTCAGCCACATCTTAAACTCCGGTTCGCGTGAAGCTGAAATTGCGGTATGCGATGCGCGCGATGAGGCGCGGCCGCCTGGGGAGAATTAGTCTTTAAAATGCCTTTGCAGATTGAATCGGTTCACCTGAATGACATCGTTGTCGTGGTTCCGCAGGTGTTCGGAGACTCCAGAGGCTTTTTCATGGAGACATTTCGCGCTGACCAGTTTCGGAAGATGGGCCTGCCCACCGAGTTTGTTCAGGACAATCATTCCCGGTCGAGCAAGGGCGTGCTGCGCGGGCTTCATTTTCAGTGGGACCCTGCCATGGGCAAGTTCATGCGAGTGACCCGTGGTTCCGCGTTTCTGGCCGCTGTCGATATACGAAAGGGATCTCCCACTCTAGGCCGATGGTTTGGGCTGGAGGTTTCTGCCGAGAACAAAAAGCAGGTCTGGGCTCCGTACGGTTTTGCTTCCGGTTTTTGTGCGCTGACCGATGACTGTGAAGTGCAATACAAGTGTACCGGGACCTACAACCCGCAAGCTGAAAGCGGGATTTACTTTGCCGATCCGGCAATCGGTATTGTGTGGCCGATTGATGCGGCGTCTGCGCTGACATCGGACAAGGACAAAAAAGCGCAGACCCTGGCGCAATGGCTTGCTTCACCTCTTGCAAACAACATTGTTTACCCGTCAAAGATTTCGCCAAAAGGAGCTTGATGCGCATTCTTTTGGCAGGCGGCGCCGGGGGTATCCAGACGAAGTGCAAAAGAGCTCTGTAGTGAAACTTGAGACAAGAGAGAATGAATGGCTAAAGACAAGATACTGTGTACGGGCGCAGCCGGCTTTGCGGGCGCGCATATCGTCAGCCACCTGATGGCGAATACCGATT
>WNFN01099682.1_pt1 | contig 12989 bp, 9 predicted proteins | sample 5400161 | NCBI WGS metagenome assembly WNFN01 (sample SAMN13153353, study PRJNA577476) | soil metagenome | isolation source: 80 cm saprolite on Douglas fir-dominated hillslope | place: USA:California | collected 2013-09-17
GTCGAAGTCCTTGAACTGCAGTGCCGGGTCGGCCGGTATGGTGACGGCGGTGTTGTCCGGTCCCAGCGGGTTGTAAAGCACCCTGTCCTGCATCAGCACCGAGGAATCCTTGGCGCTGACGAGCCGCGCCTTGACGACGAAGCGCGGCCGGTAGGGCGCGCTGTCGCCCACGCCGTTGGCGATGTAGCCATAGACCGGGGCGACGAGATCGAGATAGGCGTCGACCGCCGCGTCGGTCGGATATTTGTCGACGAAGCTGCTGCCGTCGCGCTTCATCGGCACGATGGCGACGGTGTAGCCGGCCGCGCGCAGGCCCTGAGTCACGCGCTCCAGGAAATGGTCCTGCGGCGAGAACTTCTGCTGCTGCAGCAGCGTCTTGAACGTCGAATCGCGATTCGACTGCATGCTGGCATCGGCGAGCGCGCCGATGAGGCCGAAGCTGCTGCCGACGCTGTTCAGGAGAATCACCGACGGCTCGGCGAAGGCCGGCGTGACGATGCCGATCTTCTTGATCTGCGCCTTGGCCGTACGGTCATAGGGTATTTCCGGCTGCGACGACGCGCAGCCCACCAGCACCATGGCGGCCGCGATCATCACGGCCGCACCGCGAAACGTACGCATGTGAACCCCCCAATCGATATCGTCCTGCCAGCCGGGACCCCCTTGGACCCACACCGGAGGCGAAAACCCTGTCTTACGCCAGGTCGCATTAACGGAGGGTGAAAGGCGCGCTCGTCATCGCCGAGCCAGCGACACGGCGGTCCTCACCCCCATTTCGCTGGCGGCGCTTCCGCGCTACCGTCGTGCCGGGCGCGACAAACCGGCCCGGGCGGCGTTTGCTGGCGAAGCGCGCCGGAGGGGAAAGGCGGAGGGCACATGCTCAGCGATACCGTGCTGCTGTCGCGCCTGCAATTCGCCTGGACCATCGGCTATCACATCCTGTGGCCGGCCTACACCATTGGCATCTCGGGATTCATCGTCATCCTGAGCGCCGCGTGGCTCATCACCAAGCGCGCGGTCTATCGCGACCTCTTGCGCTTCTGGATCCATCTCTTCGCGCTGGGCTTCGCCATGGGCGTCGTCACCGGCGTCGTGCTCTCCTACGAGATCGGCACGAACTGGAGCGGGTTTGCCGGCGCCACCGCCAATGTCATCGGTCCCTTCTTCACCTACGAGGTGCTGACCGCGTTCTTCCTCGAGGCGGGCTTCATCGGCGTCATGCTGTTCGGCATGAACCGCGTCGGGCCGGGCTTCCACTTCTTCGCCTGCTGCATGGTCGCGCTGGGGGCGACCTTCAGCGCCTTCTGGATCCTCGCCGCCAACAGCTGGATGCAGACGCCGGCGGGCTTCGCCATCGGACCCGACGGCAAATTCCAGGTCACGGACTGGTGGCAGGCGATCTTCACGCCGTCGCTCCCCTACCGCTTCGCCCATATGGTGACGGCGGCCTACATCACCGGCACCTTCGTCGTCATCGGCGTCTCCGGCTTCTATCTCTGGCAGCGCCGCCATCTCCACTTCGCCCGCGCCGGCTTCTCGATCGCCATGTGGCTCGCGGTCGTGCTGACGCCGCTGCAGATCTTCCTCGGCGACCAGCACGGGCTCAACACGCGCGAGCACCAGCCGATGAAGCTCGCCGCCATCGAAGCGCGCTGGGACACGGCGCGGCACGTGCCCTTGACGCTCTTCGCCTGGCCCGATGTCGAGCATGCGCGCAACGACTACGCCATCGACGTGCCGGCGCTCGGCAGCCTCATCCTCACCCATTCCTGGGACGGCGAGGTCAAGGGCTTGAAGGAAGTGCCGCCGGCCGACCGGCCTTACGTGCCCCTCCCCTTCTTCGCCTTCCGCCTCATGGTCGGCATCGGCCTCGTGCTGCTGGCGATCGCCGTCATCGGGCTTTACCTGCGCTGGCGCGGCCGGCTCTACGACACGCGCTGGTTCGCCGTCGTCGCGGCCTTCTCGAGTCCGCTCTCCTTCATCGCCATTCTCGCGGGCTGGACCGTGACCGAGACCGGACGCCAGCCCTATGTCGTCTACGGCCATCTGCGCACCGCGGACGCGGTGGCGCCCATCGCCGCCTCGGCCGTCTCGAGCTCGCTCGCGCTCTTCGTCATCGTCTATCTCGTGCTGCTCGCCGCGTTCTTCTGGTACGCCGCGCGCATGGTGTTCCGCGGGCCCGTCGAGACGGAGAAGCCCGAGCGCCCCGAGGAGCTCAGGCCCGGCTTCGACTCCCTGCTCTCGCACCGGCCGGTTCGTCCCCTCGCGCCCGGCGGAAAGGAATAGGGCATGCGCATGATGCACCGGGGATTGCCCCTTGGGCGGACGGGGATCGAGCGCGCTGCCCCACTCGGTGAGAGGGAGCTGGCGCGATGAGCCTCGACCTGCCGCTGCTCTTCGCCCTCGTGCTCGCTTTCGGGATCGCCCTCTACGTGGTGATGGACGGCTTCGATCTCGGCCTCGGCATCCTCTTCCCCTTCGCGCCCGACGACGCCGACCGCGACGCCATGATGAGCTCGATCGCGCCGATCTGGGACGGCAACGAGACCTGGCTCGTGCTCGGCGGCACGCTGCTCCTCGCCGTCTTCCCGGTGAGCTACGCGACGCTGCTGCCGGCCTTCTACGTGCCGCTCATCGTCATGCTCTTCGCCTTGATCTTCCGCGGCATCGCCTTCGAGTTCCGCTTCCGCGCCCAAACCTTCCGCTTCCTCTGGGACTGGGCCTTCGCCGGCGGCTCGGCGCTTGCGGGGTTCTGCCAGGGCTTGGTGCTCGGCGCCTTCATCGACGGCGTGCCGGTCGAGCGCGGCGCGTTTGCCGGGAGCGCCTGGGGCTTCCTGAGCGGCTTCGCGGTGGCGAGCGGCTTGGGCGTCGTCGCCGGCTATGCGCTCCTCGGCGCCACCTGGCTCATCATGAAGACGGCCGGGACGACGGGCGAATTCGGCCGCCGCGCCGCGCGGCCGGCGCTTCTCGTCACGCTCGCCTTCATCGCGCTGGTGAGCCTGTGGACCCCGATCGCGCATGCGGTGATCGCCGAGCGCTGGTTCAGCCTCCCCAACATCCTCTTCCTCTGGCCCGTGCCCTTCGTCACCGCGCTCGTGGCGCTGGTGATCTGGCGCAGCGTCCGAAGCACGCATGACGCGGTGCCCTTCATCTTCTCGATCCTGCTGTTCCTGCTGGCGCTCTCGGGGCTGGGAATCAGCGTCTTCCCCTACGCCGTGCCGTGGACGATCACCATCTGGCAGGCCGCGGCCTCGACGCCCACGCTCCAATTCACCGGCGTCGGCGTGCTCATCATCATGCCGATCATCCTGGCCTATCTCGGCTACGCCCACTGGATCTTCCGCGGCAAGGCCCAGGCCGGCGAGGGCTACGGCGGGCATTGACGCGCCTTCGCGTCATTGCGAGCATAGCGAAGCAATCTCCCTCAAGCATCGCGCGTATGCCGGCGGGAGATTGCCGCGGCGCCCTGCGGGCGCCTCGCAATGACGCTACCCCCGTTGCCGCGCGTGCCACGCCTCGCCGAGCGCGGCGAGGTCGGGCGGCTGCCCCTCATAGAGCAGCGTGCCCGCGGCGAAGCTGACCCAGGGCTGCGCGCTCCTGGTCCAGATATGGCCGACCGGCTCCAGCCACGACGTGTCGCCGAGCGTGCCCGGCTTGACCACGGCCATGGCCGGGTTGCGCGACGGCAGGTGATAGAGCCGCGCGCCGCAAGCGGGGCAGAACAGGCACTCGGCCGGCGTGCCGCTCGATGTGTGGCTGCCCGGCCGCTGCCACGCCGCCGGCGTGCCCTGGGTTATCAGCACCGCCGCGCGCGGCACCATCAGCGACAGCGCGAAGGCGCTGCCGGTCTGACGCTGGCAATCGCTGCAGTGGCAGGCATAGAGCGTCAACGGCGCGGCGGCGATCGCGTAGCGCACCGCGCCGCATTGGCATCCGCCGGTGAGGGGAAGTCGCATGGGCCCGCCTCCGTCGCTGGGGCGGGCAGCTTAGCAAATCAGCGCGCGGGCAGCGCTCCCGACGGCGCGATGCCGTCGCGCGGCGCCGCGCCGGGCGCGAGCGCGCGATGGGCATAGCAGAAAAACGCCGTCAGCACGGCGAGCGCCACGTAGCCGAGGATCGTCGCCAGCGCCGATAGCGCGAGCTGCAGCGTCAGATGCCCGGCGAGCGCGCGGCCGAACGGCGCCTCGACCAGCTGCTGCAGCAGGGCGAACGGCAGCACGCTGAGGACGGTGCCGAGGAACAGGCCGAGGGCGTTGCCGCGGCTTCTCTGCCAGGCGATCTCCAGCATGTCGCCGCTCTCGTCGAGCGCGGCGGCGGGCAGCGCCAGGGCGAGCCGGGCGAACACCGTGCCGCAGGCGATCGCCGCCACGCCCTGGAACAGCCAGCCGCTCATGCCGCTGAGCGAGCGCGCATGGAGAACGGAGAGCAGCAGGGTGAGAGGCAGGAAGAAGAGGACGATCGCGCCCAGGAGCGCGGCGCCGACGATGACGAAGACGAGCAGGGCGTGGCCGATGAAGCGCCGCTCGCGCCGGCCCACACGCAGCGCCGCGAGCCCGCCGACCGTCTCGCCGGCGAGGATCTGGCGCTGCCAGCGGAAGGCGAAGCCGAGCAACCCGGCGAGCGAGCACAGCGCGGCCGCGAGCGCCAGCACGGCGCCGGCGAGGCCCGAGCGCGACGGCAGCGCCTGCAGCAGCAGCGCCGGCACGCTCGCGGCGACGAGCCACGGCGCGGCGGCGGCGGCGAGCCGGCGCGGGTCGGCCAGGGTGAAGCGGTAGGCGGCGCCGAGGAGGCGCCAGAACGCCAGCTTGGTCATCCGTGTCCTCTTTCGCCGGGAGCGGGTACGCGGCGGATCGTGCTTGGAACCGCCGCGAGCGGCAAGGCCAATCGCCCGGCAATTGAGCAAGATGCGCGCGACCTTGGCAGAAGAACCCGCCCGCTTGATCAAGGCGGCGGGAGCGCCCGCAGCTATGTTAGTCTTGCCGGCGGTCGTGACCGGGAGAACATCGCATGACCGCCGAAGCACTGGCCGCCTACGCGCATTTCCTCGGCATCTTCGCCGTGCTGTCGCTGCTGGCGGCGGAGGCCGCGCTCTACCGCCAGCGCATGGCGCCGGCGACGCTGGCGCTGCTGCGCCGGCTCGATTTCGGCTACATGCTGGCCGCCATCGCCGTGCTCGTCACCGGGCTGCTGCGCGTCTTCTTCTTCGCCAAGGGCTGGCCGTTCTATGCGGCGAACCCGATCTTCTGGGTGAAGATGGCGCTGTTCCTCGCGGTCGGGCTCATGTCGGTGCCGCCGACCATCCACTACATCAAGACCGCCAAGGCGAGCCGCGGCGGCGAGATCGCGATACCCGATCGCACCTATCGCCACATCCGCTTCCACCTCATCGGCCAGCTCGCGCTGTTCGCGTTGATCCCGCTCGCGGCGACGCTGATGGCGCGCGGCATCGGCCTGTGAGCCGCCCTACCTCACGAGAGATCGACGGCGTGGCGCTTCAGATCGTCGAGCGAGCAGTATTCGAGCGCGCCTTCATGGCTCGCGCGCAAGGCGACGCGCGGCGCCTTGCCCGCTTGCAGCGCCTCGTGCCAGCGCGGCGCGCACAGGCACCAGCGGTCGCCCGGCTTCAGCCCGGGAAAGCCGAACGCCGGCATCGGCGTCGAGAGGTCGTTGCCGGCCGCCTTGGAGAAGGCGAGGAACTCCGCCGTCATCACCACGCAGACCGTGTGGCTGCCGACATCCTCGGCGCTGGTGTCGCAGCAGCCGTTGCGGAAGAACCCGGTCGCGGGCTCGAATGAACAGCTCTCCAGCCGCTCGCCCAGCACGTTGCGCGACGGCCGGCGCCCGCCACCGCCCGCATTGTCTCTCGGCATGGCTCTTCACCTCACCCGCTGACTCCGAAGCGGAGGCAGAAGCCGAATCTCGGCACCGCCAGATTAGCCCAGCCATTGTCGCCGTTCTATGGCTTTTGAAACGGCGGTGAGGCGTAGCTGTGCTCGCCCGAGCAGGTGGTGACGACGAAGCGGTAGGTGCCGGCGGGCGCCGGACCGTCGAGGCGACATGTGGAGGGGCACTGCGACGAGCAGAAACTCCCTGTCCATGGCACCGGGCGGAGCGATGCAGTACGCTCGAGCTTGGTGCATTTGGGCGGCGGCGAAGGAGCACAGGCCTCGCGGAGCGCAAGATTCGATACGAGCGCCTTTTCCCACCGGCCGCCGGCTTTCTGTTCCACACGAACGGTGCTGTTGAGCAAAACCGCCGAGCCGTGATTGACGACGACGAATTCACCGAAGCGCGCGCCAAGCTCTACGCCGACCGGAGACGAAGGCTGAGCCCGTGCGACTAGAATCGCGAAGCCGCTTGCCAGAAGAGCGGCGGCGACTAGCGCCTGACGTCGAAATTGTCCCATACCCTGCTCTCCCGGAAATTCGGCGCAGTCGCGGCATGAGTCGCCGTCGCGTTGCAATTGGGCGCGGCTGGAGCGGTCATGATCGGTGTGAACCGTCGGTCGTTAGGTGCGCCATCGGCAACATGGTGGCTCACATTGGCTTTATTCCCCAGCGCGCCGGCGGCGCGTGTTATGACCCAGGGCGCGGCAAGATTCGCGAAGTTGCTGGGCTCGAACCGGGCTTGCCAATGTACATTCCAATAAAAGTGCTTCAGATGCTGAAACACACCCGCAGGGTTCCGCAGACTGAGCACCGTGCAGAAGTGAAATTCCAGCTGCGCCTCATGAAGGAAATTGGTCTGGCGGGTCAGTGAATTGACGCGAGTGAGGGGGAACTGGTCGCTGGGAGCGTCAAAAAAATTGGCCGTCATCCCGATGGGAAAGCGCGCGCCCGCGGCGGCTGTCGTTCTATCCAGGCCGGGATTGTTGTCGACGAAGATCGCTCCCACGGCAAGGGTGTCCCGGCACCCTTGCGTCGGTCGGGCGGGTGGACGGGCGCGTTGCAGCATGCAACTTCCGTCAGTATTGGCTCTACCGCGGTAGTAGCCCCAATTGGTCTCGATCCATTGCAGCTGGATGAGACCGAGCGTCCAGCCGGCGGGATTGTCTCCGGCAGCGCCGGTGATCTGGCAGTTGCCGCCCGCCCGCAATTGCGTGCTAGTGAACGTCATCGATAATCCGACGACGGCCGGGGCATTGACATGAGGTTTCTGCGTGATCGTCATCGAGGCCGAGTGAGCTATGACGCTGATGACCATGGGTGACCTCCCTATGCTCCGCGTTATGCTCCGCGTTGGCTGACCCTCGGACGCTGTCGTATCCGTCTCTTGAGCGTGCATCCGCCGCGCATACTAGCGCACTGGTTGTATTACGTCACCGCCGAGGTGCGGTGATGATGGCGACCGGCAACGCCTTTCTTATAGAAAACCGTCGGTCAGCCGGCCATCGCGCTGCGCAGCGCGCGGCTGGCGACGGTGAGCATGGCGAGGTCGGGGGCGGGCGAGGATTCGATGTCGCGCAGCAGCGCGTCGATCTGCGCCAGCGCCGCGGCGCGGCTGTCGAGCCAGCGGTCGAGCTCGGCGCTCTCGGCGATCGACTGCTGGGTGAGCTCGGCCTGCTGCGCGTAGAAATCCTCGATGAGGGCGTCGACGGCGAGCTTCTGCCACGAGGTCTACGCCTTGAGGCCGCGGGCGATGAGGCGCAGCGTGTCGAGGCGGAAGCGGTGGCCGATGGCATAGAAGCGGCGCGCCAGCTCGACGATGCCGAGCGGCGTCGACGCGGCGCGCCAGCTCGTTGCGCTCGGCATCGGGCAGGGTCTCGACGATGTGCTCGGCGAGCTCGGCGATGCGCGGGCGGAAGGCGTCGATTTGCGCGCGGATGTCGAGCGAGCGGCCGCGCAGGAACCAGGCGGTCGCGCGCTCCATCAGCCGGCCGCCGGTCAGCAGCATCTCCGCCTGGACGGATGCCGCGACCTTGTTGTCGAGCGCATCGACGGCCGCCCATAGCGGGCCGAAGGCGAAGATCTCCTTGACGATGGCGTAGGCGCGCGCCACGTCGCCCGCGCTGCGGCCGGTGCGCTCGCGCATCTCCTGCAGGAAGGTGATGCCGCCGCGGTTGACGAGATCGTTGGCGACCACGGTGGCGACGATCTCGCGGCGCAGCCGGTGCGCGGCGATGGCACGCGGGAAGCGCTCGACCAGCAGCGGCGGAAAATAGCCCAGGAGACAAGGCAGGAGCTGCGGGTCGTCGGGCAGGTCGCTGTCGCCGAGCGCGTCGACCAGCGTGTTCTTGACGTAAGCCATCAGCACGGCGAGCTCGGGCCGGGTGAGGCCGCGGCCGGACGCGGCGCGCGCGACCAGCGTGTCGTCGTCGGGCAGGAACTCGACCGCGCGCGACAGCTCGCCCGAGCGCTCGAGCGCGCGTATCGTGCGCAGCTGCTCGTCGAGCCGCGCCGTCCCTTGCGCCTCGGCCAGGCTCAGCGCCAGCGTCTGCAGATAATTGTCGGCGAGCACCAGCTCGGCGACGGCGTCGGTCATCTCCTGCAGCAGGGCGTGGCGCTGCGCGACCGTGAGATCGCCGGCGGCGACCACGGCGTCGAGCAGGATCTTGATGTTGACCTCGTGGTCGGAAGTGTCGACGCCGGCGGAGTTGTCGATCGCGTCGGTGTTGATGCGCCCGCCCTTCAAGGCGTAGGCGACGCGGCCGCGCTGCGTCACCGCGAGGTTCGCGCCCTCGCCGACGACCGCGGCGCGGATCTCCTCGGCGTCGATGCGCAGCGCGTCATTGGCGCGGTCGCCGACCTCGGCATGGCGCTCGGCCGCTGCTTTCAGGTAAGTGCCGATGCCGCCGAACCACAGCAGATCCACCGGCGCCTTGAGGATCGCCTGCACCAGCTCGGCCGGCGTCAGCTTCTCGGCGGTGAGGCCGAGGCGCGCCGCGATCTCCGGCGACAGCGCGATCGATTTGCGGCTGCGCTCGAAGACGCCGCCGCCCTTGGAGATGAGCTTGGCGTTGTAATCGGCCCAGCTCGAGCGCGGCAGCGCGAAGAGACGGCGGCGCTCGGCGAAGCTCGTCGCCGGATCGGGATCGGGATCGAGGAAGACGTGGCGGTGGTCGAAGGCGGCGATGAGCTTGGTGTGGGCCGAGCGCAGCATGCCGTTGCCGAAGACGTCGCCGGACATGTCGCCGACACCGACCGCGGTGAAGTCGCTCGTCTGGATGTCGCTGCCGACCTCGCGGAAATGCCGCTTCACCGCTTCCCAGGCGCCGCGCGCGGTGATGCCCATGACTTTGTGGTCGTAGCCCACCGAGCCGCCCGAGGCGAAGGCGTCGCCGAGCCAGAAACCGTATTCGGCGGAGACGCCGTTGGCGATGTCGGAGAAGGTCGCCGTGCCTTTGTCGGCGGCGACGACGAGATAGGGATCGTCGGCATCATGGCGCACCACGTCGCGCGGCGGCACGATTCGCGCGCCCTGGAAGTTGTCGGTGATGTCGAGGAGCCCGCGCAGCAGAGTCTTGTAGCATTCGACGCCTTCCGCCTGGAACGCCTCGCGCGACGCGGGCGGCCGCTTCACCACGAAGCCGCCCTTCGATCCCGTCGGCACGATGACGGCGTTCTTCACCATCTGCGCCTTCATCAACCCCAAAATCTCGGTGCGGAAATCCTCCTTGCGGTCGGACCAGCGGATGCCGCCGCGCGCCACCTTGCTGCCGCGCAGATGCACGCCCTCGACGCGCGGACTCAGCACGTAGATCTCGTAGAGCGGGCGCGGCAGCGGCAGCAGCTCGATCTCGCGGCTCAGCAGCTTGACCGAGAGATAAGGCTTGGGCTCGCCCGCGGCGTCGCGCTGGAAGTAATTGGTGCGCAGGCTCTTGCGCACCAGCAGCAGGAAGCTTCTGAGGATGCGGTCCTCGTCGAGGCTCTGCACCGCGTCGAGGTCGCGCTCGATCGCCGCCACCACCTTCGCCTGGTCGGCGTCGCGGCCCTTCTCGCGCTTCGGATCGAAGCGGCGCTCGAAGAGCGCGACGAGGTTGCGCGCGATCGCCGGGTAGGCGGAGAGCGCATCCTCCATATAGGCCTGGCTGTAGGCGCTGCCGGCCTGGCGCAGGACCTTGACGTAGAGGCGCAGCACCACGACCTGGCGCCAGTCGAGCCCGGCCATGAGCACGAGACGGTTCAAGCCGTCGCTTTCCATGCTGCCGGACCACAGGCGCAGGAACGCCTCCTCGAAGCGGGCGCGGTCGCGCGCGACATCGACCTCGCCCGACGGCATGATCAGGCTGAAATCCTGCATCCAGGCCGCGGCGCTGCCGGCGGGCGCGATGGCATAGGGCGTCTCGGTGATGACCTTGAGCCCGAGATGCTCGAGCACCGGCAGCACCTCGGAAAGCGGCACCGGCGTGGCGAGGCGATAGATCTTGAAACCGAGCTCCCGGTCATCGCCGTCGGGCGCGCGGTAGAGCGTCACGGCAATGGGCGCGCCGTGTTGCAGCTCCTCCAGCCGCTCGATGTCGGCGACCCCTGCGGCGCCGCCGAAACGCTCGCGATAGGCGGTGGGGAAGGCGTCGGCATAGCGGCGCAACAGCGCCGATCCGGCCGCCTCGCCCTTGGCCCGGCCGAGCGCCTCGCCGATGCGGTCGGCCCAGCTTCGCCCGGCTTCGGCGAGGTCGCGCTCGATGGCGGCGGCATCGATCGCGCCGAAGCGGCCCGGCGTGGTCCGGACGATGAAATGCACGCGGCCGAGCACGGATTCGTCGAGCTGCGCGTTGAAGGTCTCGATCGTGCCGGAGAAGGCGCGCTCGAGGATGGCGGCGAAGCGCTGGCGCAGCGCCGTGTCGTAGCGCTCGCGCGGCACATAGACGAGGCAGGAGACGAAGCGCTCGAACGGATCGCGGCGCACGAAGAGGGCGATGCGCTGGCGCTCCTGGAGATGGAGGATGCCCATCGCCGTCTCCAGCAGCTCGTCCTCGCCGATCTGGAACAGCTCGTCGCGCGGGTAGGTGTCGAGGATGTGCAGGAGCGCCTTGCCGTCATGGCTCGCCGGGTCGAAGCCCGCGCGCTCGAGCGTGCGCTCCACTTTCCGGCGCAGCAGCGGGATCGCGCGCGGGCTGCGGCTGTAGGCGAGCGAGGTGAAGAGGCCGACGACGAGCCGCTCGCCTATCGCGCGGCCCTCGGCATCGAAGCTTTTGATGCAGATCGCGTCCATGTGCACGGGACGATGCACGCGCGCGCGGCGGTTCGACTTGGTGATCAGCAGCAGGCGCGGCTCGCGCAGGAACTGGCGCACATCGGGCGGCAATGTCGCGAAATTGCGCAAGCCGTCGAACACCGGATAGGAATCGTCGCCGAGGATGCCGAGGCCGCTGCCGGGGACGATGTCGAGGCTGCCTTCGCCGGCGCCGAAGCGGTACTCGCGGAATCCCAGGAAGGTGAAATTGGCGTCGTCGAGCCAGGCGAGGAAATCGGCGGCTTCCTTGCGCTCCGCCTCGGCGAGCGGCGGCGGCTCTTCGGCGAGGTCGGCGATGACGCGCTGGATCCGCGCGCGCATCGCCGCCCAGCCGGTGACCGCGGCGCGCACTTCGCCGAGCACGCGTTCGAGCGCCGCGGTGAGCGCATCGAACCGCGCGCCGCCGCTCTCGGCGCTGATCTCGACATGCATGAAGGATTCGCGCAAACCCGCGCCATCGCCGTTGCCGGCGGCATCGTCGCGCAGCGCGGCGAGCCTGCCCTCGGCGTCGCGCTCGACGCGCAGGATCGGATGGATGACGAGATTGACGGCAAAGCCCTCGCCCGCCAGCGCCGCGGTGACGGAGTCGACGAGGAAGGGCATGTCGTCATTGACGATCTCGACGATTGTGCGCGGCGAGCGCCAGCCTTCCTCCTCGACGCGCGGATCGATGACGCGCAGCCTGGCGCGGCCGGGTGGCCGCGTCTCGGCGAAGCGCCACAGGCTGAGCGCCGCGCCGTAGAGGTCCTCGGGCGCGCGGTCGAGGATGTCCTCGGGCGGCACATGCGAGTAGAAGCGGCGCACGAAGCGCGCGACCGCCGCCGCGCGGCCGTCGCCCAGCCGCCGCGTCGCCAGCGCCGCCACCGCCTCGACCGCCTCGTTCTTCTGCTCCTCGGCGCGGACAGCCATGGCCACCCTCCCCGCAGCGCAGTCTAGCAGCAACCCGGCGACGGCGCATGCAACGCGCAACCGCCCGCCCCTCCCGCGCCGGCGTCCGGACGAGCGCGGCGGTAGCCCAGCGCCGCTCAGCGCTCATCTCGGCGTTGTGATTTGACATCGCCGCCGCGCGGCCGGGCAATGGGCGGGGCAAACGACTCATAATTACCAAGGGGAAAAGCCATGACGACGAAGGGGAGAATTTGCGCGCCGGCCGCGTTGGCGAGCGTAGCAGCAAGCGCACTGCTGGCGACCGCGCTGGCCGGCCCAGCGGCGGCCGACGGCGGCAGCAGCGTGCGCTGGAAGACCATCGTCGGCATCGAGCAGGCCGCCAATGTCGTCGGCGGCATCGGCGGTGGCGGCCAGCCCTGGACGACGCTAGGCGGCGAGGCCCGCGTCGATCTCGCCAGCGGCAACCTCGAATTCGAGGTGCGCGGGCTGGTGCTCGCCGGCGGCAACACTATCGGCACGCCCGATGGCATCGCTCAGGTCAAGGGCACACTGGTGTGCGACGCGGGCGCGGCGGACCAGGCCGTCGTCGACACGCCCCTGGTGACGCTGAGCGCGCAAGGCGACGCCGAGTTCGAGGGCAATGTCGGGCCGATCCCGGCGGCGTGCACGCCATCGAACACCGCGTTCCTGGTGCGCATCGGCGCCGGGCGGTGGATCGCCAACGGCGCCGTCAGGACATCGCGCGGCAGCGACTAGGGTGGGCTGGCCTAGCCGACCCAGAACGGCTTCGCGTACTCCCGCGCCGCCTCGGCCGGCGTAAGGCCGATGTCGCGCAGGTCGCGCTCGCCGAAGCGCGCGAGCTGCGCGCGGCTGCGCGCCCGCCGTCGCCATTCCGCGAGCGCGCGCCGGACACGCGCGGCCGGGGTCGC
>WNFN01214153.1_pt1 | contig 12984 bp, 16 predicted proteins | sample 5400161 | NCBI WGS metagenome assembly WNFN01 (sample SAMN13153353, study PRJNA577476) | soil metagenome | isolation source: 80 cm saprolite on Douglas fir-dominated hillslope | place: USA:California | collected 2013-09-17
TCTCCATTTCGCTCCTTGCCCGCGCACGGGCCTTCCCTCAGAGCGGAGGCGATTTTTCCAACAATCCGCAACCGAACGCGCTCCCGTCGGATGTCATTCTGGTTAAAGGCGCCTGGTCAAGTGCCAGCGATTCGGTGACTCCTGTCCCAGAAGGCGGGAGAGTGGCAAACAATGTCTTCAGCAACCAGTATTTTGGTCTCACTTATGCACTCTCGCCCGATTGGACCGAGAAGTTCAGCGGCCCGCCTCCATCGGACAGCGGTTACTACGTACTCGCGCAGATCCGGCCCGCGAACACTTTCAAAGGGACAAGCCGAGGCAGTATTTTGATCGCCGCCCAGGACCTGTTTTTCGCGCTCACACCAGCTGGGACCGCGCTGGAGCTGATCAATTACAACAAGGAAAGCCTGGACGCGGATTACAAAGTGGAACAACCGCCGACGCTTGTCAGGGTCGCGAACCATTCCTTCGTCCGCTTTGATTACGGTTCGCCCGTCGCCGAGTTGCATTGGCACGTCCTTGCCACTCAAATCCGCTGTCACATGGTCCAGTTCGTCTTTACCAGCCGGGACACCAAGCTCGTTGAGAGTCTCATACAGGAAATGAGCAAAATGACCCTGCCTGCAGAGGCCGGTCCCATTTCGGGGCGGGGAGGCGGTGAAGTCCCTGTGTGCGTCAAGGACTATGCGCGCGACGAAAACGTATTGCAGAGAGTTGATCCGGTCTTTGGCGAGCGCAGATTCAATCCTGCTCCGGTCCGGATCATCATCGATAAACAAGGCAAGGTAAAGCACACTCATTTTCTCAGCGCATTTCCCGATCAGGTAAAAGCCATTACAGACGCCCTGTTTCAGTGGCAGTTCAGACCATACTTGCACGACGGAAAGCCTGTGGAAGTAGAAACCGGCATCATGTTCGGACGCGCCCCACGCCTGGCAGCACTCCCGGCATCTCAAGCCGTAAACGAATGAGCGATCTTCTCCTTTTCGTCAAGGAAATTTGCCCGCGACGGACGCTCTCGGTTCTCGCCCTGCTCGCGTGTTTTTCAACCGCGGCACTGGGCGCGAACGACATCACCGGCTCGGTCCGCAATCAGAGCCACGGCAAACCAGCTGCGGGCGATGAGGTGATTCTTGCTCGGCTGGACAAGGGAATGCAGGAGGAGGCGCGCGCGAAGACCGATTCACAGGGGACGTTTACCCTCAATGTTCAACATCCTGACAAACCGTACTTGGTGCGCGTGCTCCACCAGGGCGTCACCTATGATCAGCAGGCTTCCGCCGGCCAGGCTCTCTCTATCCACGTGTTCGACGCAGCCACACATGTGCAGGGCATAACCGGCACTATCGAAATCCTCCGCGCCGGAACCGTCGGAAACTTGCTTCACGTTTCCGACATGGTCGAGATCAAGAACGAGTCCAGTCCGCCTCTGACACAGGCGGGCGAGCGCACATTCGAAATGTATTTGCCGCCAAATGCCAAGATTGATTCTGTCCTGGCCGCAGGCCCGGGGAAGATGAGCGTGACAATTTCCGCGGCGCTCGTGCCCGGCGATCCCGGACACTACGCGGTGAATTTCCCCTTACGGCCCGGAGCAACCAAGTTTGCCTTCAACTACGACCTGCCTTACCGTGGCCATGCCGCGTTTCAAACAAGGCATGCGTATCCACTGCAGCAGATGGCGGTCATGATTCCGAGGGCCATGAAATTCTCATCGCGCTCACCGGCCTTTAAGATCCTCTCCATCGGCAACAGCCGCTATCAAGTCCAGGCAGCAAATCAATTACAGGTAGGGGAAGGGCCAGGGTTTGAAGTCTCTGGAACCGGAGCGCTTCCGCCGCTCGGAGATCAAGACAAAACGCCGCCGCGGTCGCAGTCTCCGGCGGCCCCTAATCGAGTCGTATCGGCTCCGGGTCGCGGCGCTTTGCCTTCTCTAGCCAACATCGATACACGCTTGAAGCAGACACAGCCATCTTCGCAATCGCTCGTCTTGGGCGGAGTGACTGCTGTCCTTGTTGCTGCATGCGTTCTCTTGGTTTGGCGCGCGCGCAAAGCACGGAGCTTCTCCGCCGCACAAACAGTTGCACCACGGCCCCGTCAAGGCAACCCAACTTGACCGGAAACTTTAATATAAGAAATGTCCCATCTTGATGTCGGCGGACAATTTGTCTCCAACCTCTCCCTGTGAGAACATACCTGCGACGGGGATCTAATGAGCACATCACTCGGCAAGCACGTCACACTGACAAAACCCGACGATTTCGGGAATCTCCTCGCAGAGGAAGGCATCATCTTCACGACTCTCGATAAGGCCGTAAACTGGGCGCGCAAGAGCTCCATATGGCCGCTTGGCTTTGGCCTGGCCTGCTGCGCTATCGAGATGATGTCCATGGCCGCTGCGCGCTTTGACCTCGCTCGCTTCGGCGCCGAAGTTTTCCGCCCCTCGCCCCGCCAGGCCGATCTGATGATCGTCGCCGGCCGCCTCTCGCAAAAAATGGCTCCCGTCATCCGCCAGCTTTACGATCAAATGCCCGAGCCCAAGTGGGTCATCTCCATGGGCGCTTGCGCCACTTCCGGCGGCGTCTTCAACAATTACGCCATCGTGCAAGGCTGCAATCAGGTCATCCCCGTTGACGTCTACGTCCCTGGCTGCCCGCCGCGTCCCGAAGCCGTTCTCTACGCCATTCTTCAGCTCCAGAAGAAGATCGACAATGAGAAGGGTTCCTTCAAGCGCGCGCTGAATCTTTCCTGATCCTTGCTCGTCGCCCTCACCAACCCGGCATGCGAGCGAAATTATTCTCGATGAAAACGCGATTCCTCGCGCATCCTGCCGCGCTGGTTCCCATTCTTCTGGCCGTGGCGCTCCTCGCGCTCAGTTGCGGCGGAGGCGCGACGCTTCAGCCTCCTCCTCCGGCGAGCTACAAACTTTCATGGAACGATGAGTTCAACGGTACAGATGGATCTTCCCCGGATGCGTCCAAGTGGACCTACGACACCGGCGTTGGCGGCAACGGCTGGGGCAACAACGAGCTCGAGACCTACACCAATCGCACCAAGAATGCGCAGATCCAGGGCGGCAACCTCGTCATCACCGCCGTGAAGGAAACCTACGCCGACCCCTCCGATGGCGTCACGCGAAATTACACCTCAGCTCGCCTCAAAACTCAGGGCCTTTTCAGCCAAGCCTATGGCCGCTTCGAAGCCCGCATCAAGACTCCCGCGGGGCAGGGAATGTGGCCCGCTTTCTGGATGCTTGGCAATGACATCAGCTCCGTCGGCTGGCCGAAGTGCGGCGAAGTCGACATCATGGAAAACATCGGCAAGGAGCCGGGCACCGTCCACGGATCGCTGCATGGCCCGAGCACCATCGGCCAAACGAGCGACGCCACCGCGCCCTTCAGCCTGCCCGCCGGCCAGAAATTTGCCGATGACTTTCACCTCTACGCGGCCGAATGGGAACCTGGCGCTATCCGCTTTTACGTCGACTCCACTCTCTGCGCCACATTCAACTCGTCGCAATGGCCCGCCGGCGGCACCTGGGTTTTCGATCACCCCTTCTTCATTATCCTCGACGTCGCCGTTGGCGGCTCTTGGCCCGGCTCTCCGGACAACTCCACCGTTTTGCCACAGCAGATGCTCGTCGACTACCTCCGCGTTTATACTAAGCAATAGTTTGATTCCGCCCTCCGGAGGGAACGCCTCAATGTCCAGCGATACTGATACTGCAAGGCAGCTCCTTCGCCACACCGTCGCCACCGTCGCCTACCGCGGTGCCAAAGCCCTGCGTGGCTCCCCGGACCACTTCGCCAGCTTCCACGTCGGAGACCAGACGCGCACGCCCGCGCAAATCCTCGCGCACTTGGGCGATCTCTTCGACTGGGCCCTTGCCATCGCTCAAGGCCAGCAGACCTGGCACGACTCCACGCCGCTGCCATGGAACGCCGAGGTGGATCGTTTTTACGCCGCCATCAAAAAGTTTGACGATTACTTGGCCTCCGGCGAACCGCTCCACGGCGCTGCCGAGGGACTCTTCCAAGGCCCTGTCGCTGACGCCCTCAATCACATCGGCCAGATCGCCATGCTCCGCCGCCTCGCCAACTCCCCCGTCAAAGGTGAAAACTACTTCAAGTCCGACATCGCCGCCGGCCGCGTCGGCCCTGAGCAATCCGCCCCCCGCCGCGAATTTGACTGACTCCCTAATTCATAACCAAACTGTCGCGCAGTTGTAGGGGCGGCCTTCTGAGGCCGGCCGCATCTGTTCTTTTTTTACCGCGCCATAGCTGCTCCACGCGCGCGGAATTCAAATTAACTCGTAGACCGATTCGTGTCGTGCTATAAGGAAGAACATTATGGTCATCTCCGATCGCCTACGCGCCATCCGCGAGCAGAAAGACCTCTCGCGAGGTGATATCGAGAAGCGCACCGGCCTGAAGCGTTGTTACGTCTCGCGTGTGGAGAATGGCCACACCGTCCCAAGCATCGAGACCCTCGAAAAGATGGTGCGGGCTCTCGAAGTTCCGATGTATCAATTGTTTTACGACGGGGAAGAGCCGCCCGAGATCCCATCCCCTCCCAAAGGCATCTCCGCCGGCGGCGTCGAATGGGGCAGCTCTGGCGAATCGGCGAAATTTTTCAAAAAGCTGCACCAGCTTCTCAGCCGCCTCTCCGGGGGCGACCGGAAGCCGATCATGCACATGACTTTCCAAATGGTCCGCAAGAACCGCCCCTGATTCTTCCTTTCGACTGCGGCGCTGGTCACCCATGGAGCTATCGGCGATTGGAAAAGTGCCCCGAGTGGGGCGAACTACAGTGCCTGGCAAGATCGCGATGGGGTGAAACACCGGGGCACCCCTCCACGTTGTATCTTCAAGAGGGGCTAATGTCTTATTCGCCCATACTGGTTGTGCATATTTGCGCTGGGACCCTGGGGTTGCTGTCCGGGACCGCCGCCATGTCTTTCCGCAAAGGTTCCCCCCGCCATGTGCTAGCGGGAAAGGTCTTTGTCGCATCTATGCTCACCATGGGCGTCGTCGCAGTGTACCTTGCCATCATGAGGCATCAACCGAATAACATCGGCGGCGGGATTCTAACCGTTTATCTGATCGGAACGGCCTGGTTGACCGCCAGGCGCAGAGACCGGGAAACGAGCCGTTTTGATTGGGTAGTGCTCCTGATTCCCTTGGCGCTCGGTACCCTCCTGTGGATGAATGGTATTAAAGTCTTGCGTAGCGGAGCGAGCTCACAAGACGGAGTTCCCGCCGGAATGATGTTTTTCATGGGTTCCGTGTGTTTGCTTGCTGCGGCGGGGGACGTTCGCATGCTGGTGCGCGGCGGTGTTCTTGGAGCAAAGCGCATCGCGCGGCATCTCTGGCGCATGTGCTTTGGGCTGTTCATCGCAGTATATTTGGCACGACCTTGTATTTGGTTCTCACCCTACTGCCGCTGATTTTGCTGATTTTCTGGCTAGTCCGAGTCCGCTTCACAACTGCATACAGGAAAATAGAAATTAGAAAAGGGACAAGAGGAAGACCGTACTCGCAACTCCAAGACGATGTCATTTCTAATCGTGTATGACATCTGCTAAAATAGTATCACGCAGGGAGAAATGACATGAAGCTAAAGACACGTATGCGGATCAACGAGAACGGGCGCGTGGTGATTCCTGCTTCTTTTCGTAAGCGGCTCGGCATACGTGTTGGTGACGAGGTCGTCCTGCAGATTCAAGACGACGAATTGCGCATCACCACCTTGAAACGCAGCATTGAGCGCGCTCAACGGCTTGTCCGCAAGCATGTGAAGCCAGGCACGTCTCTGGTTGACGAATTGATTGCCGAACGCCGCGAGGCCGCGCGAAATGAATAGCGTTGTTCTGGACGCTTCCGCCCTGCTCGCCATTCTCAATCAGGAGCCCGGAGCCGAAAGGTTGACGCCGGAGCTTTTGAGTGCCGCGGCCATCAGCACCGTCAATCTGGCCGAAGTGCACGGCAAACTTGTCGGCCGGGGCCTCCGCCCTGACGATGCGTGGGAAGCGGCACTGAGCCCCATCCGGGAGGTCGTTCCGTTTACCTCGGACCACGCCAGGCTTGTGGGCGATCTGGTCGCGCAAACCCGCCCACTTGGCTTGTCTTTGGGTGACAGGGCTTGTTTGGCGCTCGGGCTTTCCTTGAAGGCGCCGGTATATACGGCGGACAAGTCATGGAAGAAGGTGAAGGTCGGCGCGCGCATCCACGTCATCCGGTGACAAGTCATCCGCCCAACTAGAAAATAGAAAAGGGACAAAGATTGCTTTCGACAGCGGGGCTCGGAAAATATCTGTCCCCGGCTTTATTTAGCACAACCTTGTATTTGGTTCTCACCCAACTGCCACTGATTTTGCTGATTTTCTGGCTAGTCCGAGTCCGCTTCACAAATGCATACAACGGAAAGTCGATGCCGGGTGCGGGCTCTACTTGGAGCCCGCCCTAAAAAAAACGTGGCGGCGAAGGTCACTCGCTGCTCACCTAGTATTCGCCCGCCTACTTTGCCTGCGCCCGTTAAGCCAGCGCCACTCGCCAATCTGTTGAATTCATTTTTCATAACGAACCGCTTTACTTTTGGCATCAAACTGGTTCACGGTAGGGGGCACAAGGAGGGATAATCATGAGTTCCAAACAGGTGGTTCTCATCACTGGCTCCAGCACTGGCTTCGGCAGGCTGTTCGCGGATACCCTGGCTCGTAAAGGGCACACCGTTTTCGCGACGATGCGTGACCCCGGAGGCCGCAATGCCAAGAATGCCTCCGAAATCCGTACCCTTGCGGAAAAGGATTCACTGCCGATTTACGTCCTTGAGATGGATGTGACCGACGACGCCTCAGTCGAACGGGCTGTGGATGCCGCCGTGGCCAAAGCCGGCCGCATCGACGTTGCCATCAACAACGCCGGCTACGTCGTCTCCGGGCTGGCGGAAGCGGTCACCCCCCAACAAGCTCAGCGTCTGATGGACACGAATTTTCTCGGGCCCGTTCGCGTCAATCGCGCGGTGCTTCCGCACATGCGGCGTCAACGCAGCGGCGTGCTCATGCACATCAGCAGCGCCGCCGGGCGCATCATTGCTCCTTCGATGGGTTTCTATTGCGCCAGTAAATTTGCACTGGAGGCGCTGGCCGAGGCGTACAGCTACGAACTTGCGGGGCAAGGAATCGAATCCGTGATTGTCGAGCCCGGCCAATATGAGACGGCTGTGTTCGGCAATGTAGTGACGGGCACCGACGAGGCTCGCACCAATACGTATGGCGCCGCCAAAGAGATCCCTGCGAAGGTCCAGGCAGCACTTTCCTCATCGGCCGGAAATGCTCAGGAAGTCGCGGACGCTGTTCTGCGGATTATCGAGACTCCCGCGGGAGAGAGGCAGTTGAGGTATTTCGTCAGCCCGCAGAACTTCGGTGTCGACGAGATCAACGCCCTTTCAAAGCAAGTGCAAGCCAACGTGCTGGAAGGCTTCGGCCTCGCTGCCGACACTAAATTCCTCAAAGGTAAAGCAGTCGGCTCAGTCTAGCTTCTCTTGCAGGAACACCTTCTCCTGGTCGCTCGCGTTTATCACGATGCGGTCAGGGCAAACGCCACCGGGACCCAAAAGACCCAGCCGAGATTACTTGCGCCGTGCATGTGGGTTACTCTAAACCCGCCCACGCAAGACCGGCGTATGCGGCACCCAAATTCGTCTCAGGATTTATTATCTCCGCCGCCCGCCGGGCCGCATTTGGCGAAGGGAGAAGTAATGCAAAAGCGCAAACTCGGAAAAAGCAATTTGGAAGTATCAGCCATTGGGCTGGGCTGCATGGGACTGAGTTACGGCTACGGGCCCGCCGTGGACAAGAAGGAAGGGATCTCGCTGATTCGAGCGGCAGTCGAACGCGGTGTCACATTTTTCGATACTGCGGAAGTCTACGGCCCGTTCACGAACGAAGAACTCGTGGGTGAAGCCCTCGCCCCTTTCCGCGGAAAAGTGGTGATTGCCACCAAGTTCGGATGGAAACTTGATCCGACCACCGGCAAACAGGTCGGGCTGGACAGTCGGCCAGCGCACATCAAGGAGGTCGCCGACGCGTCGCTGAAGCGCCTCAAGACCGATGTCATCGACTTGTTCTATCAGCACCGTGTTGATCCCGACGTGCCGATCGAAGACGTTGCGGGAGCGGTAAAAGAGCTGATTCAGCAAGGCAAGGTGAAGCACTTCGGCCTTTCCGAAGCGGGCGTGCAGACCATTCGTCGTGCACACGCAATTCAACCCGTCACCGCACTCCAGAGTGAATATTCGCTCTGGTGGAGAGAGCCTGAAGCGGCGGTGATCCCGGCACTGGAGGAACTCGGGATCGGGTTCGTTCCATTCAGTCCTCTTGGTAAAGGCTTCCTTACCGGAAAGATCAGCGAAGATACGAAGTTCGACAAAAGCGATTTCCGCAACATCGTCCCTCGCTTTACCCCAGAGAACCGGAAAGCGAATCAGGCGTTGGTGGATCTGCTGTGCAGATTTGCGCAACAGATGAAGGTGACACCTGCTCAGATCGCGCTCGCTTGGCTGCTTGCGCGGAAATCGTGGATCGTGCCGATCCCGGGCACGACCAAGCTGCATCGGCTCGAAGAAAACATCGGAGCCGTTAACGTCGAACTTTCGCCCGAAGATCTCCGCGAACTGGTGACCGCAGCCTCAAAGATCGCGGTGCAAGGTGCTCGGTACCCCGCAGAGCTGCAAAAAATGGTGGGCCGCTAACGAGGTCAACAGTAAGTCGCAGGAGGGCACATGCCAGCGCGGAACGATGCTCTAAAAGACCGCCTGTCCCGATATCGTGAAATTGACATCACTGTGACCGGCAGAAAGTCAGGACGCGCCATCTCCATCCCGGTTTGGTTCGTATTGGAGGGCGACAAGCTTTACCTCCTGCCGGTGCAGGGGTCGGATACACAGTGGTACAAAAACGTGCTCAACAACCCGATGATTCGGATCGATGCGCGGGGCGCAGAGGCTGAAGTCAAGGTTGTTCCTGTCACCGACCCCACACAGGTGTCGTCCGTGGTCGAGAAATTCCGCGCCAAGTACGGTGCCAACGACGTCAAGAAGTACTATTCAAAGCTCGACGTTGCCGTCCTCGCTCAGATGCGCTGATCGTGCGTGATCGAAACACCGGGGCGTCAGTCCACGTATATATCTCCAAATTCGCGCCGCCTCGAGTGATCAGCGCCTACTTCGCCAATAATCCTTGGTTGTGGTTGTAGCTGATCACGCGCGTCACCTTCCATGCACCATCCTTGTTCTGCCACAGCGTCACAAACTTGGCGTCCCCCACGCCATCCTCTGGACGTCCAGGGTGGTGGAAGCGATGTACGCCGATCTCTACCGCTCCATATCCCTTCAGCGGGTACACCTCCAGTGTGTCCGGTAGCAGCGTCCGCTCCACCTTTCCGCAGATGTTCTGCTTAATGGCAGCGAGAAACGCTCCTTTCCCCACGGATAGCCCTGTCTGGTCGTGATAAAACTCTAGGTCATCCGACACCATCGCACCCAGCGTAGTCAGATCGCAGTGGTTATAGGCATCGAAGAGCTTGGTATCTAAGGACTGTATCGTCATAAATAGAGGGTCGGGCTGCGCGACGGATTGCGCGTCCGCAGTCATGCTGGAAAGAACCAAAACGGCAAGCAGGAACAGATGCAGCGATCTTTTCAAGTTCATGGAAACTCCGTCGCAGGATGCACGCCACCGGTCTATACGGATCCGGGGTGATGCTAACCAGCCGCCGACGATGAGGCTGTGGCGTCCAGCGCCGGCGGCCTAGCGCCCTTGATGACGAGCCACAGCATGAACGCTATCTCCCCGAAGAAGGCGGGCTGAGAGCAAGTATCCACCTTGTCCTGAACTTGCGGCAACTGTACGCCCACCGGGCCGACCAGTCCCGCAGTCTAGATCCGTTTACTTGTCGCGAACCACCCCGGTGCGCCGTCGTCGTGGTATCTCGTCTGAATCCGGCCCGGTTCGATGGCAGCGACATTCCATCCATTGCTGGGGTTGAACGCCGCTCTCAGCTCTTCCTGACGGATGGGGTGCGGGCCAGTATCGGGACCATCGTCACTAAAGCACAACACATACAGGGTTCCATCGTGCTCGGTCACCGACGCTAGACTCGCCACGTATCCTGGTCGCTCGTCGCCGTCGAAGGTGTGGAACAGTCCGCAGTCCAGCACCGTCTCAAACCTGCGCCCCAAGCGCTCCAGCTGGAACGCGTCAGCCGCGGCGAACTCGACCTCGATCCCACGGTCGTCGGCCTTCTTGCGGGCGATCGCCAGTGCCGTCTCAGCCACGTCGACGCCGAGGACCGACAATCCCAGCGCGGCGACGTGAAGAGCGTTCTCGCCGGTCCCGCAGCCCGCATCGAGCACCGCCCCGGCGAATCCGCCTGCGGATGCCAAACGCACGATCGCTGGCTGCGGCCGGCCAATGTCCCAAGGCGCAGGGCCGTCGTGGTACGACGCATCCCAGGGCAGTCCCGTCAGCCGTTCGTAACTTGTTGGGTGCCGACCGCGGAACGGATTATCAGCAGGGGTTTCTGATCGCTCCGACAACTTCGTCCCCTTCCTGCAAGTGATCTTACCACCTCATCGTGGCACGCCAATCCACAGGTCTTGACTATTCCTCCACCGGTGCCCGGTAAGGCTCAGGCACACCGGAGTGTTGGAACGCTGAAAGGTCGGGAACGAGGAAAAGACCGCGGGAAGTTTTAAACGAAGGCAAGCCGGCCGCGCGGGGCGGGGATGGGACGGCCGAGTTCTTTGGCGGTCTCGATCCATTCCTGAATGATGATTTCTACGCTGGCGAGAGCCTCGACGGCTAGCTTTTATTGACGACCTCAATATCGTGGCCGTCAGGATCAAGCACCCAGGTCGCATAATAGCCAGGATAGTATTCGAGACGAGCTTGAGGTGATCGGAATGGTCTTTCGCTACAAATCCGACGTGAACGGCCTGAGGATCGGGCTTCCCTTCCTTGAGCCAGAAAAAATGTCTTTTGCCATCACCAAAACCTTTCAAGTCTGGGTGTCCGTCTTTGCCTTCGTAGTCTATAAAAGTTGTGATTCCAAGTGGCTTCAGAGCCTTGGCATAGAAAGCGACTGAACGCTTGAAGTCACTGACTGTGAGAATAACGTGGTCTATCATATTTTCCTCAATGGGTGCGGTCGTTCCGCTGTTTAGACTTGGCAGACTTAACCCGCTTTGCGTGCGCACTGACTCTTCGGCGTCTGGACCCATCCCGTTTTTTGAAAGCCACTCCTGACGTGGCGGATTCCACCATATACGCCGAGCGCGTCATGCCTGCTCGTCTGGCTAGACGGTCGATCATCTCGATCTGGTTCTCGCGCGCTGTGACATTGACGCGCACGGTTTTCGTTTTGTTGAAGTCTGTGGTGACTAGAAACGCGACTGCATTCTCTCGATGGGGGTCGCCGGCCAAATCGTCCATCTTGGAAGACTTAGGGATCTTTTCTCCGTCTTCCACCATCCCCGCTATATGAAACGCCGGCGCTTCTGGAGCCTTACGGCGAGCCTCCTCAAGTGACTTTCCGGCTGTCACGCAGCCGGGGAAGTCCGGGAAGCTGACGCCAAAATCCGACTTTCTGTCTTTGTGCAAATAGGCGATGCAGTCCATTTTACCTCAGTCTGATACCTGCTTGTTTTTCAACGCTTTTAACCGTCCCGATGGGGATGTCACGGACCGGATGCGGCACTGTAACTCTGCCCTTTTTCCTACTGTGCTTAAACTGCTTGTGGCTACCCTCGCGCGCAACTTCAAAGCAGCCGATTCTTAGATCCATGGATCGGCAAACTCTATCCCTTCAACATCTTCCGCAATCATTCGAATTACTCACTAAATAACCGCTGACAGCCAGTACCTTTTGCGTTATAGTGTTGTTGTCTTTCACCCTGGCGGAGAAAGGAGCCCCTCCCTTTGTGCGCTACCTCCCCATCTTCCCCCTGAGCTTCCGCCTCCGCGAACTCTGTGGCTTCTGTGCCCTCTGCGTTAATTCCGGCTCTTTCTTTTGACTTTCAAGTTTTAACCTTCAACCTGCAAACATTCAAACGCTTCCGCTGGCTCCTTCGCTTTCATATCGTTTGCAGACCCCCACCCTTTAAGTCTTTTAGCTGCACCACTTATGCATCTCCCCGCAAGTGTTGCAAACAAAAGACTTACGGCACAGCTAAACTCTTTAGATGCAACTTACAAAAAACACGGGGGGCGGGGCGCTGTCTCCTTGCCTTCTTACTTCCTTATCTAATTACCTCGTTACTTCCTTACCTCATTATCTCATTACTTCCTTATCTCACAATCGTCGCTGTCCCGCCAGACCATTGCAGCACGGTTCCCGGCGCGTTGGCTTCTTTGCGGACGTAACCCATGCCAATGATGCGCGTTGGGTCCCAGATTCTTGCGGCGCGGGTGACGTGGCCGACTTCTTTGCCTTCCAGCATCAGGACAGTCTCCGGTTCGGGCACGGCGTCGCTGGAAAAGAGCAGTTCCACGCGGCGGCGGTTGACCTGGCCGCGGGAGCGCACGCGCTCGACGATCTCCTGGCCGGTGTAGCAGCCCTTCGTGTAGCTGATATGGCTGGCCTGCAAGCCCGCCTCATGCGGGATCTGTTTTTCTCCGAAGTCATAGCCGAACCACGGCACGCCCTGCGCCAGCCGCAGCCCGCTCAGTGCCGTGTATCCCATGGGCCCGCCGCCGTGCTTCCGCGCCGCACCCGAAAGAATCCGCCAGAGCTCCCCCAACTTTTCGCTTTCGACCACGAATTCAGCTCCAGCAACTCCTCCCGGGGATCGCTTTACAATTCGGCAGGGAATCGGGCGGCCGGGAATCGAACCAACAGCGCCATCGCGAGAGGTAAGGTCCTCAAACTTGGTGACGTCGACGCCGGACAATTCTTGCACGATCGCGCCGGCCTTCGGGCCTTCCAT
>WNFN01244918.1_pt1 | contig 12984 bp, 9 predicted proteins | sample 5400161 | NCBI WGS metagenome assembly WNFN01 (sample SAMN13153353, study PRJNA577476) | soil metagenome | isolation source: 80 cm saprolite on Douglas fir-dominated hillslope | place: USA:California | collected 2013-09-17
CCCGCTTACGTGTCCTGGCTCATCCAGCAGATGGCCGATGCGAAGTTCACCCGGTTGGCGGGCGAAGCTTTCTCCATGATGATCGGAGCCGATCTGGATTCCGCGGATTTGCGGGGTCAACGACCCGAGGGGTTTGAGGGCGGCCCGACCGACGATCCGGCCGACCCCGACGTCGCTCTCGACCCCGACGACAAGCTGCCGTGGCCCGATCCCGAGCGGGTCGCTAAATGGTGGGCGGCGCAAAAGGGCGGCTACGCCCCGGGCACGCGCTACCTCCTCGGCAAGCCGATCACGCCCGAAAGCATGGCCGAGGTTCTCCGCACCGGACAGCAGCGCCAGCGCGCCGCGGCGGCGCTCGAGCTGACGATCCGCAGCGGCGGCATGCTGTTCGAGGTGCGCGCCCGCGGCCAATTGCAGCAGCAGCGGCTCAAGCCGCAGTAATGCGCGTCGGGGACCTTGCCGTGCGATTGACTTCGTCTTGCTCCATCCCGCATCATTGGTTGCAGCAGCCTTCGGCTCGCTATCCTCTGGTCATGTCCTGGGCGGCGAAGGCGTTGCGCGACCCGAGCCGCGGTTAACCAATGTCGCTCGTCCTCACCGTCATCAGCTATCGCCGGCAGCCCATGGCGCAGCCGCTGAGCCAGCGCTTCGAATCGCCGAACATCACCGTCGGGCGCTCGCCCGAGAACGACTGGACCCTGCCGGACCCCGACCAGCTCATCTCCAAGAAGCACTGCGCCATCCGTCTCCAGGGCGGCCGCTACTCGGTCACCGACACCAGCACCAACGGCGTCTTCGTCAATGATTCGCCGTCGCCCCTGGGGAACGGCCAGTCCATGCCGCTGACCGACGGCGACAAGCTGCTACTCGGCCAATACGAGATCCTCGTCCGGCTGGAAGGAGTGTCGCCCGCCTACGCGGCGCCGGCCTACGCCCCCGCGCCACCGCTGGCGCAAGCGCCGTTGCCGGTCGGCTCCGCCGACGATCCCTTCGGCCTCGACGGCTTCGACTTTGCCCAGGGCTCATCGCCATCGCCGCTGGCGCCGATCGCCGCTCAGCCCTCGGGCGCCTCCGGTTTTCCCGCTTCCGGCAATCCCTTCGCCGCTTCTCCCGGCGAGATGCAGGGCTTCGCCGCGCCGCCGGCGGGCGCGCCGGTCATCCCGGAAAGCCCGGACTGGCTGCTCGATCCCAATCCGCAGGCCGGCCCCGCCGTCGCCGCGCGCAACATCCCCACCAACTGGGACCCCCTCGCCGACGCCGCGGAGCCGCTGATCCCGCCGCTGCAGCCGCCCATGCCAATGCCGGCGCCGCCCCCGGCGATGCCACCGGTCGTGGTCGAGAAAATGCCCGGCCGCGGCGCGGCGCCGTCCGGCGCCGCCGCCTGGCCTGCCGCTCCTCCTTTGCCGATCGAGGCCGGCTTCCGCTCGGCCGCGGCGTTGCCCGAGATTGGCGGATTCGCCATGCCCGGCGCCGTCGGTCCCGGCCCGGCGCTGCCTCAGCCGGCGGCGTTTGCCGCGCCGGCCGCGACCCCGCGCGCGCAGCGGCCGCCCGAGCCGGCCGTGGCGATGCGGCCGGCCGCTCCGGCGCGGCCGAGCGCCGGCGCGGCTCCCACCGGCGGCGATGCCGCGGCGTTGCTCGCCGCCTTCGTCGCAGGGGCGGGGATCGAGCCGGGCGCGCTGCGCGACGAGAACCCGGCCGAGCTCATGGCGGCGGTCGGCCAGCTCTTCCGCGAGATGGCGGCGGGCTTGCGCGATGCCTTGGCGACGCGGGCGATGATCAAGTCGGAATACCGCGTCGAGCAGACCGTCATCCGCGCCGCCAACAACAATCCGCTGAAATTCGCCGTCGACGTCAACCAACTGCTGCTGGCGCTGCTGAGCCGCGGCCGGCCGGGATATCTCACCGGCGCCCAGGCGGTGCAGGAAGGATTCAAGGACCTGCGGACCCATGAGATCGCGCTCCTGGGCGGCATGCAGGCGGCGGTGGCCGCGCTGCTGCGGCAGTTCGATCCCGAGCCGCTGAAGCAGCGGCTCGAGCAGCAATCGCTGCTGCAGAACATTCTCCCGGCGGCGCGCAAGGCCAAGTATTGGGAGATCTACGAGCAGCATTACAAGCAGATCGCCGCCGACGTCTCCGAGGACGTGCGCGGCACCTTCGGCCGCGCCTTCGCCAACGCCTATGAGGAGCAGGCGAAGAAGCTCTGACCCGGCGTGTCCCGCCGACGGGCGCGACCAGCAATTCCGCACCGGAAAGGCTCGGCGCCCGCGACATCAGCACGCGGCGGGTCGGGTGTATTTCGTTTCGCTTCGCGGCATTGTGGGTTATACCTATGGCTAAGGGATAAGGCCGAAATCGGCCGCCGGAGGGAAGGCAAGCATGTTGACGCGGCGGCGCGCATTTGCCGTTTTTCTTGGGACGGGACTGTCGCTGATCACGGCCTGTTCTGGATCGCCGTCTCCCGGTACTGTCGACCTCACCATCACCGCGGCCGACGACATCAACCCGGACGCCGCCGGGCGTCCGTCGCCGGTGGTCCTGCGCATCTACCAGCTTGCCGCCGGCACGCAGTTCGAGGCGGCCGATTTCTTCCAGCTCTTCGAGAAGGAAACGCCGACCTTGGGGCCGGACCTCGCAGCCCGCGAGGAAGTGACGGTGGCGCCCGGCAGCACGCGCAAGATCACCATCCCGCTCAAGCCGAACGCGCAGACCATCGGCATCGCCGCGTCGTTCCGCGACATCGACCGCGCGAGCTGGCGGGCGGCGATCGACGTGCCGCCGACCAAGACGACCAAGCTCAAGGCGGAGGTGCAGAAGCTGCAGGTGACCTTGGCCAAGACGTGAGCCTGGTCGCACAAGACGCGTGAAAAACGGTGCGCGGCCTGTGAGCGAGGTCACGCCACTTTAGGTCGATCTCGAGGTTTGATCTTTGACGTTTTATGCACTGGGATAACAAAGTCATATGGTCCGAGGGGATGTTCCTCCGGGCCCAGCATTTCCAGCAGTTCGACCGCTATGTCGAAAAGCTCGTGCGCGGTCGCGTCGATGGCGTGCGTTCGCATGCCTGGGGCGTCATCGACGTCCAGATCAACCGCGATCTCCTCGCCATCGGCAAATTCGCGATGATCAGCTGCCGCGGTATCCTCGATGACGGCACGCCCTTCAGCATCCCCGAGGACGCCGATCATCCCCCGCCGCTCGAACTACCCGAGAATACCCGCGACTGCATCGTCTATCTGACCCTGCCGGCACGCCAGCCCGGCGGCGTCGAGGCGACCTCGGCCAACGAGGAGACGGTGGCGCGCTACAGCGCCACCGAATACGAGGCGAGCGACACCATCGCCGGCGCCGAAGCCGAAGCGCAGATCCAGGTCGGCAAGCTGCGGCTGCGCTACGCGCTCGCCACCGCCGAGCGCGCCGGCTACATCTCGCTGGGCGTGGCGCGCATCATCGAGGTGCGCGCCGACCGCTCGGTGCTGATCGACGACAAATACGTCGCGCCCTGCCTCAATTGTACGGCGCAACAGCCCTTGGCGGGCTTCCTCGCCGAACTGCACGGCCTCCTGCACCATCGCGGCGAGGCCGTGGCGGCGCGCGTCGCCGCGCCGGGCGCCACGGGCGTCGCCGAGATCGCCGATTTCCTCCTGCTGCAAGTGGTAAACCGCTACGAACCGTTGCTCGCGCATTACCAGGCGGAAGCAGCCGTGCTGCACCCGGAAGTGTTCTACGCCACCTGTCTCGAGATGGCCGGCGAGCTCGCCACCTTCACTTCGCGCCAGAAGCGGCCGGCGAAATTCCCGCCCTACAAGCATGACGAGTTGCAGCAAAGCTTCGCGCCGGTCATCGCCGAGCTGCGGCAGGCCTTAAGCGCGGTGCTCGAGCAGAACGCCATCCCGATCCCGCTGCAGGAGCGGCAATACGGCGTCCGCGTCGCCGTGGTGCAGGACCGCACGCTCTTCACCAATGCCGCCTTCGTGCTGGCGGTGAAGGCCGAGGTGCAGGCCGAGCTGCTGCGCCGCAATTTCGTGGCGCAAGTCAAGATCGGCCCGGTCGAGCAGATTGCCCAGCTCGTCAATGTCGCGTTGCCGGGCATTGCGGTGCGGCCGCTGCCGGTGGCGCCGCGCCAACTGCCCTATCACAGCGGCACCGTCTATTTCGAGCTCGATCGCGCCGGGGCGCTGTGGAAGCAGCTGCAGAAGCCCGGCGGCTCGGGCGGTCTCGCCCTCTTTGTCGGCGGCGAGTTCCCGGGCCTGGAAATGGAGCTCTGGGCGATCAAGGGCTGATCCAGGAAGGCGAGGGGCCAATGAGCCACGACGATCCTTTCTCTGCCGGTTCGGAAAAGACGGTGATTCGCCCGAACCCGGGCGGCCGGCGCGCCGCCGCCCCAGGGCAGCCGCCGGCCGGCGCGCCCGGTGCAGCGCCGCGCATGGGCGACGCCCCGGCGGTGCTGCCCGCCATCGGCGCCAATGTGCTGGTGAGCACGGCGGCGCCGCTCCTCGCGCTGGCGGTGCGCCTGCGCGGCACCGCGTCGCTGGCCAATGTCGATGCCCTGCGCGAGCGCGTCGTCCAGGAAATCCGCGCCTTCGAGCAGCGCGTCTCCGGCGCCAGCCTGCCGCGTGAGGCGCTGCGCGGCGGCCACTATGCCATCTGCGCCACCATCGACGACGTCATCACCAACACGCCCTGGGGCAGCGGCGCGCAATGGGCCCGGCAAAGCATGTGCAGCGTGTTCCACAACGATGTTGCTGGCGGTGAGCGCTTCTTCGAGTTTCTCACTCATTTCGAGCGCGAGCCCGGGCGCTATGGCGATGTGCTCGAGCTCATGTATCTCTGTTTGTCGCTCGGCTTCGAGGGGCGCTTGCGCGTGGCGCAGCGCGGCGCGTCCGAGCTGAGCCGCGTGCGCGAGGGCCTCTACAATCTGCTGCGCCAAATCCGCGGCGATTTCGACCGCACGCTGTCGCCGCAATGGCGCGGCCTCGAGGCGCCGCATCGCCCGCTGAGCTCGGTGTTGCCGACCTGGGTGGTCGGCCTCGGCGTCGCCGCCGTGCTGACGCTCGTCTTCGTCGTCTTGAGCTACATGCTGAACGGCATGTCCGACCGCGTCTTCGACCGCTTCGCAAGCCTGCCGCCGGTCGGGCCGGTGGCGCTCGCCGTCGCCGCGCCGGCGCCGCCGCCGGTGCAGCGCGACGATCTGCTGCGGCGCCTCAGCACATTTCTCGCGCCGGAGATTCGCGACGGGCTGGTGACGGTGGCGACGACGATGCAGACGGCGACCGTGCGCGTGCGCGGCAGCGATTTGTTCGCCTCTGGCACGGCCACCATCAACGACCGATACGTGCCGCTCATCGATCGCGTCGCCGCGGCGCTCGAGAGCGAGCCCGGCTCCGTGCTGGTGGTCGGCCATACCGACAACGTGCCGATCCGCTCGCTGCGCTTTCCCTCCAACTACCAGCTCTCGGTGGCGCGGGCCGAGACGGTGCGCGATCAGCTGCGCCGCGACATGAAGCAGCGCCGCGATGTCGCCGCTGAAGGCCGCGCCGATGGCGATCCCGTCGCCTCCAATGCCACGCCGGAAGGACGCGCCGCCAACCGGCGAATCGAAGTCGTCCTGAACCGGCAGGAGAGCGCGCAATGAAGCGGGTTCTCGGCATTCTCACCGCGAAGTGGTTCGTCACGCTGATCGGCGCGATCGCGCTGTCGCTGATCGTCTGGTTCATCGGTCCGCTCATCGCCGTCGCCGACATGCGCCCGCTCGAGAGCGAGATGGTGCGCCTCATCGTGGTGATGGCGATCGTGTTCGTCTGGGGCCTCATCAACATCTTCTCGCGGGTCAAGGACGCGCGCACCAACGACCAGATGGCGCAGGCCCTGACCCAGGCGAAGGATGCTGCGGGGCCCGAGGCGGGCGAAGAGATCGCGCTGCTGCGCAAGCGGCTCGAGGAGTCGCTGGGTCTGCTCAAGAAGGGCGCCGGCGGCAAGGGTCGCGGTCGCTACCTCTATCAGCTGCCCTGGTACATGCTGATCGGCCCGCCCGGCTCGGGTAAGACCACGGCGCTGCAGAACTCCGGGCTCAACTTCCCGCTGGCGGCGAAATACGGCAAGGATCCCGTCAAGGGCGTCGGCGGCACGCGCAATTGCGACTGGTGGCTCACCGACGAGGCGGTGCTGCTCGACACGGCCGGCCGCTACACGACGCAGGACAGCCACGCCGCCTCCGATCAGGCGGGATGGAAGGGCTTCATCGGCCTCCTCAAGAAATTCCGCCCGCGCCAGCCGATCAACGGTGCGCTGGTCGCCATCAGCATGGCCGATGTCGTCGGACTGTCGAGCGGCGAACGCTTGGCGCATGCGCGCGCCATACGCCAGCGGCTGCGTGAGCTCGGCGAGGAGTTCGGCATCCGCTTCCCGGTCTATGTCCTCCTCACCAAGGCTGACCTGATCGCCGGCTTCGTCGAGTATTTCGACGATCTGAGCCGCGAGGAGCGCGAGCAGGTCTGGGGCATGACGCTGCCGATGGATCGCGGCAGCGATGACGAGCCACCCGCCGTGGTCGGCTTCACCTCCGGCTACGACGCGGTGGTGCAGCGCCTGCACGAGCGGCAGCTGGCGCGCGTCCAGCAGGAGACGGACCTCAACAAGCGCGCGCTGATCTATGGCTTCCCGGCGCAGGTGGCCTCGCTCAAGGAGCTGGTGAAGGAGTTCCTCGACGAGATCTTCATGCCCAACCGCTATGAGGGGCGGCCGCTGCTGCGCGGCGTCTATTTCACCAGCGGCACGCAGGAAGGCACGCCGATCGACCGCATCATGGCCGGCGTCGCCGCGACCTTCGGCCTCGACCGCCAGCGGCTGTCGGCGTTCAGCGGCGCCGGCCGCGGCTATTTCCTGACGCGGCTGATGCGCGGCGTCGTCTTCGCCGAAGCGAGCGTCGCCGGCGCCGATGCCAAGCTGGAGCGCCGCCAGGCGCTGCTGCGCCAGGGCGTCTTTGCCGCCGCGGCCGCCGTCTTCGTCGCCGCTATCGCGGCGTGGACGGTGAGCTATTTCGGCAATCGCAGCCTCATCGCCGAGGTCGACGGCCAGCTGGCGCAATATGCGCAGGCGGTGGCGCCCGTGGCGACGCCGCAGGTGAACGACGGCGACGTGCTGCGCGTGCTGCCGGCACTGCGCTTCCTGCGTGCCATGCCCGCCGGCTATGACGCGCGGTCCGAGAGCGTGCCGTGGTCGGTGAGCTTCGGCCTCTATCAGGGCGACAAGCTCGGCTCGCAGGAGATCCTCGCCTACCGCCGCGCGCTCAACACCATCTTCCTGCCGCGGCTGCTGGTTCGCTTGGGCGCACAGATCCGCGGCAATCTCGAGAAGCCGGATTACGTCCACGAAGCGCTCAAGACCTATCTGATGCTGGGCGGGGCGGGGCCGCTGGACAAGGATCTCATCCGTGCCTGGATGGATTTCGACTGGAAGGCGCAGCTCCCCGGCCCAGACAAGGACGATGTGCGCAACGAGCTCACCGCTCACCTCAACGCCTTGCTCGAAGCGCAGCTGCAGCCGATCGGTCTCGACGGCAGCGTCATCGACACGGCGCGACGCGCCCTGCTCCAGTCGCCGCTGGCGAGCCGCGCCTACAATACGATGAAGCAAAGCGCCGCAGCGCGGAAGCTGCCGGAGTGGCGCATCGCCGCCAATGCCGGTCCCGCCGCCGACCGCGTCTTCGTGCGCAACTCCGGCAAGCTGCTGTCGGATGGCATTCCCGGGCTCTACACCTATGAGGGCTTCTACAAGGTGTTCATGCCCGGGCTCGCCAGCGTGGCGCGCGACGTGGCGCGCGAGAGCTGGGTGCTCGGTGACGCCGCGCCGAAGGGCGGCGAGGCGACTATCTCATCCGGCCTGCAGCGCGACATCGCCCAGCTCTACACCAACGACTACATCGCGCAATGGGACGGGCTGCTCGCGGACATCGCGGTCGTGCCCTTCCGCGGCATGCAGAACGCCGCCGAAGTGGTGAACATCCTCTCTGCGCCGACCTCGCCGCTGAAGCTGCTGCTGACCTCGGCGGCAAAGGAGACGCAGCTGAGCCGCGCTCCCGACATCGGCGGTGGGCTCGGCGACAAGGCCGCGGCGGCGGTCCAGGGCGCGACGGCGGCGGCGAGCGGTGCCGCCAACAAGCTCGCCGGCATCGTCGGCCAGAGCGCTGTTCCCGCCATCCCCAGCTACGGGCAGGCGGTGGACGATCATTTCCGGCGGTTGCACGAATTCGTCGGATTGGGCGGGCAGGGGCCGGCACCGATCGACGATCTCATCCGCGGCCTCAACGAGGTCTACCTGCAGCTCAACCGGATGGGTCAGCCGGGCCAGGACCTGGTTGCCCGCGCCGACGGCGGCGCGGTGCAGAAGCTGGCGACCGACGCAACGCGCCTTCCACCGCCGCTGGCCGCGATGGTCACCAGCATCGCGCGCGGCGCCTCCACCACCGCGGTTGGCGGCGCGCGCGTGCAGATCAACGATGACTGGCAGGCGAAGGTGCTGCCTTTCTGTCAGCGCGCGCTCGACAACCGCTATCCGATCGTCCGCGGCAGCCAGACCGACGTCACCCTCGATGATTTCGCCAAGCTGTTCGCGCCCAACGGCCTCATTGACGCGTTCTTCAAGACCAACCTCAAGCCCTTCGTCGACACCTCACATCTGCCGTGGCGCTGGCAGAAGGTCGATAACATCGAACTCGGCATCTCCCAAGACGTGCTGACGCAGTTCCAGCGCGCCGCGGCGATCCGCGACGGCTTCTTCGGCGGTGGCGCCGCGCCCGCTGTCAAGTTCGAGCTGCTACCGGTCTCGCTCGATGCCGAAGTGACGCAGGTGCTGATCGACATCAACGGCCAGGAAGTGAGCTACGCCCACGGCCCGCCGCGGCTGACGCTCGTGCAGTGGCCGGGGACCGGCGGCACCGAACGCGGCCGCGTTGCCTTCTCGCCGGCGGCCTCGGGACAGGCCTCGAGCATCACCAAGTCGGGGCCATGGTCGCTGTTCCGCCTCTTCGACGAGGCGCAGGTGCAGAAGACATCGCTATCCGACCGGCTCCAGGTGAGGTTCTCGGTCGGCGGTCGCACCGCCGTCTATGAGGTGCGGGCGAACAGCGTCAACAACCCCCTCACAATGACCGAGCTCCACGATTTCCGCTGCCCTGCTCGGCTATGAACGAGGTGGCGCTCGCTCCGCGGCTCGGCTTCTTCGGCAAATTGCCGGCACGCGGCGATTTCGTCACCCGGCGCCTGACGCGCGACTTCACCGACCCGTGGGACGGCTGGCTGCAGGATGCCATCGCCATGAGCGCGGAACAGCTCGGCGAGGACTGGCTCGACAGCTACCTGACCGCGCCGATCTGGCGCTTCCTGCTGTCGTCGGGCGTGTGCGGCCAAATGCCGATGCTCGGCGTGATGATGCCGAGCGTCGACCGCGTCGGCCGTTATTTCCCGCTGACGCTCGCCGTCGCGCTCGCCGACACCGCGGCGCCGGCCAAGGCGATGCTCACCGCCGCCGCCTGGTTCGACGAGGTCGAGCAGCTCGCACTCTCCGCGCTCGAGGAGGATGCCGATCTCGACCGCATCGATCAGGAGGCGGAGGCGATCGCGGCGCCGTCGCCGGAACATCCGGACGGCGCGTCCTTCCGCACCGACCGGGCCGTCTCGGTCGAGCTCGGCGATGCCAGCGGCGCCGAAGCGGCGGCCGGGGCCATTGACGGCGTGCTTGGCCTGCTCGCGTCGCGTTACACGCTGTGGTGGACCAGCGGTTCCGACCGCTTCAAGCCGTCGCTCGTTTTCGCCGAAGGTTTGCCGTCCGTGGAGCGCTTCGCAGCGCTCCTCGACGGGAGATGGGAGCAGTGGGGATGGAAGACACGGTAAGGCATTCCGTCGCGCCGAAGCCATCAGCGCCGCCCGGCTTCCGCCTCGCCTCCGCCGCCGTCACGCATGTCGGCAAGGTGCGCAAGGTCAACGAGGATGCGTTCCTCGAGCGTCCGGATCTCGGCCTTTGGGCGGTGGCCGATGGCGTCGGCGGTGCCAGCCAAGGCGACCGCGCCAGCCGCCTCGTCGTCGAGGCGCTGGGCCGCGTCCGCCCGCCCGCCGCCGCCGCGGCCTTCCTCGCCGAGGTCTGCGACCAGCTCAAATCCGTCAACGGGCAGCTTCAGGAGGAGGCAGCGGCGCAGGGTGGCGAGCGCTTGAGCGCCAGCACCGTCGTCGCGCTGCTCGTCTTCGGCCAGCATTTCGCCTGCGCCTGGGCCGGCGACAGCCGGCTCTATGTGCTGCGCGACTACCGGCTGCACCAGATCAGCCGCGACCACAGCGAGGTGCAGGAGCTGGTCGATCAGGGCACGCTGACGCCGGAGCAGGCGCGCACGCATCCGCACGCGAACGTCGTGACCCGCGCCGTCGGCGCCCATGACAAGCTCGCCGTCGACATGGTCCAGGATCGCCTGCGCCGCGACGACATCTTCCTGCTGTGCAGCGACGGCCTGACCAAGATGCTCGAAGACCGCGAGATCGCCGCGCTGCTCGGCGGCGACCGGCCGATCGCAATCTCCGTCGAGATGCTGGTCGACGCCGCGCTCGATCGCGGCGCGACCGACAATGTGACGGTGGTGGGCGTCCAGCTCCTGGCGACGGCGGAGAGCCATGGCTGACGATCGCACCCGCGTCGCCGGGAACACCACCGGTTCGCAGAGCGGCGGCGCCGATTCGACGCGCGTTTCCGCGACGCCCGTTACGCCGGTGACGCCGACCGGCGATGCCGGGCAGGGCGAGTTCGGCGTCGCCCGGCGCGCGGCGCCGGCGCCGGTCCAGGTCGGCGACGTGCTCGGCCACACCTATCGCATCGAGGCGTTCCTGGCCAAGGGCGGCATGGGCGCGGTCTACCGCGCGCGCCACGTCGTGCTGGAGAGCGAACACGCCATCAAGATCATCCTCTCCGAGCTGTCGGAGGATCCGCAGGTCATCGCGCTCTTGAATCAGGAAGCGCGCACGCTGCGCACGGTCAAGAACGACGCGGTCGTCGAGTATCAAGGCCTCATGCTCGACGAGCACGGCCGGCGCTACTTGGTGATGGAGTTCGCCGATGGACCGTCGCTGGCGGCGGTACTCAAGGAACGCCGCTTCACGCCCGCCGAGGTGGGAGCGCTGCGCGATCGCCTCGCGCTCGGCCTCGCCGCGGCGCATGAGAAGGGCATCTATCACCGCGACATATCGCCCGACAACGTCATCCTTCCCGGTGGCCGCATCGAGAACGCCAAGATCATCGATTTCGGCATCGCCAAGTCGACCGCGACGGGCGAGAAGACCATCATCGGCGGCGATTTCGCCGGCAAATACTCCTACGCCTCGCCCGAGCAGGCAGGCATGTATGGCGGCAAGGTCGATGCGCGCTCGGACATCTATAGCCTCGGCCTGGTGCTGGCGAGCGCCGCCATCGGCTTCGGCGGCAAGCTCGACATGGGGAGTTCGCTGAGCTCGGTGTTCGAAGCGCGGCAGAAGGTGCCGGACCTCTCCAAGCTTCCCGCCGAGCTGCGCGGCGACATCGCGGCCATGCTGCAGCCGAAGCCGGAGGACCGTCCGCAATCGATGCAGCAGCTCGTCGGCGCCGGCGCGGGTACGGCGCGCCTGGGCGGTGGCGCGGCGCGGCCGAAGGCGGCGCCGGGGGACCGCGCGGCGTCCGGCGGCCGCCAAGGCGCGAGCGCGCTCGTCATCACCGTGGCGGCGGTCTCCTTCGCCGTGGTCGTGCTGCTGGGCGCCGCGTACTTCCTATTGTTCCCGTCGCGCCCATCCACCGGTCCGGAGATCGCCAACCGGGTCACGCCGGCGCCACCCATTCCTGCGCCGGAGCTGGCGCCGCCGTCGGTGACGACACCTTCATCGCCGCCCGCCCTATCGTCGCCGCCGCATGTAGCGATCGTCCTTCCGCCGCGCGCGGTGAACCCGGCAGAGCTCGCCGATCAGGTCAGTCGCGCCGTCGCCAGCTTTCAGTGCGCCGAGGTCAAGCCTAGCCTGATCGGCGAGCAGGATGTGCGGCTCACCGGCTTCGTCTCGAGCAACGACGAGCTGGGCAGTCTGCGGACAGCGACGAGCAGTGTCGCCAATGTCGGGAGCATCGACGCCAGCGGCGTCGGCATCTATCCCCTATCGCATTGCAAGCTGGTCAAGCTCATCAACGAGACTGCGGCGCCGTCCAGCGCCTTACCGGCGCCGCGCCTCCAGTTCAACAATCCCGACCTGGTCTACAAGGGTGGCGACACTCTCATCGTCAACGCCGGCGGGACCGCGGCCTATAACGGATACCTCTATGTCGACTATCTCGACAACGAGGGCAACGTCGTGCACATGCTGCCGATGCAGTTGCATCCCGACAACCGGATGAAGGCCGGCCAGGTCATCACGCTGGGAACGCCGAGCGAAGGCGGCAAGGCCGGCGAGCGTGTCTATCAGATCGAGGGGCCTTACGGCCCCAACCTCATCGTCGCCATCGCGTCGCCCAAGCCGCTGTTCAAGAAGGCGCGGGTCGACGAGCAGGAAAGCGCCGAACTCTACCTGTCGGCGCTGGCGCAGGAGCTTAGGGCCGCCGCGGCCGATCCGGGCGGCCGGCGTCTTGTCGCGACCTACACGATGTTCAACACGGTCCCGCGCTAGACGGGCGTCGGCGTGCAGAATAGGCGAGCGCGGGCTGTGATCCGCGTCACTGCGGCGCCGACAAATTGCTTTCACCTTCCGCGAATTACTGGCAAATATATTGACGTCCAGGTAGATCTATGTGACGCCAGGACTTGCGTTTCAGGGAGGGTTCATCCAATGAAGGGCTTCGTGTTGCCGGCCGTGGTGGCACTCGCATTCGCCGCCAGCCCAGCCATGACGCGGGCGGAGGACGCCAAGCCGGCCCAAAAGCAGGCGGCCACTCAGCCGGCCGATAGCAAGGCATCGTCCGACCAGATCATCCAGCAGCTGACCCCACCGGCGG
>WNFN01192332.1_pt1 | contig 12983 bp, 6 predicted proteins | sample 5400161 | NCBI WGS metagenome assembly WNFN01 (sample SAMN13153353, study PRJNA577476) | soil metagenome | isolation source: 80 cm saprolite on Douglas fir-dominated hillslope | place: USA:California | collected 2013-09-17
CCTCCTGAAGCTTGGGGCGTGCGGTGCACCTCCGCCACACGTGTCGGATGAATTTTGCATTGCACTGAATCATCTCTCCACGAAGTATCCGTTCAAGGCCGATTCTTCTGATGAAGCGACTCTCGAGGATTTTGAGCGCTTCTTCCGCCCAGGGACTGGTGTCCTCTCACAGGAGATTGCGCATGGCGGAGCAAAGAGCGGATCCCGGGCTGGTCTGCTAACGTTGGGTGAGAGTATTCAAAGATCCCTTTATCCGAACGGCTCTCCCGTACTCCAATATCAGTTTGTGATAACCAAACCTGTCCCAGCTGGCCTGAAGAATGTGCAACTGGACTTGGATGCCACGCTTCTTAAGGGTGACGAAAGCGCTCCAAAAACACAAAGCTTTTCATGGCCCGGCAAAACTCACCAGGCGGAACTTAAGTTCGGCGATTCCAAATACTATGGGCCGTTTGACGGACCATGGGCTGTTTTTCGACTGTTGGGAAACTACAATTGGTCTACAGTTAAAGGCGGCTTCCACTTAGAGAGTCCCCCCTTGAAGAGTCCTCAGGGCTTGACGTTCAAGGACACTTTGGAGTTCAAGGCCACAGGCCTCCCCCTCTTCCGCCGCGGCTATCTGGCCCCCCTTCGTTGTTCTGCCCGCTAGGCGTAATGTCGAGTCTTGAAACGAAACGCTTTACGCCTGTTGCAGTCCAAGGTCTTGGAGTAAGAGAGGTCCTAACATTGACTCCTGGTAGCCTCCCTTTTTTGGGATGAACCGCACCTCCTCGGCTTAGGTCAATAAAAGTTCACACAAAGGAACTTCCCTTGCACCAAAGCCGGAACCTACCGTCACCTCGGGACTTCGATGTGCCCTTCCCCCTCTTTGGGGCATGGCGGATAAGCTGTTGACATGACAGTGTTTATTTGGGACTATCCCCGCGGTTTTGCAAGCTAGACAGTGCCGCCCGTTCTAAGGGCGAAGTGCCACTGAAATTGCTCTGTGAACTCTAAGGGATTGGTTTGTTTGGGGATGGGTGTATCCCGGTGGCGATGAAGAAGCTCGGCAAATTCGAGATCATCGAGAAGGTCGGCCAGGGTGCCATGGGCGTGGTGTATAAGGCCCGCGACCCTTTCATCGACCGCATTGTCGCGCTCAAAACCCTCACCACCGGCCTGGCTGACGATGCCAACCTCCTGAAGCGCTTCTACTCGGAAGCGCGCTCCGCCGGCGGCCTCCAGCACCCCAACATTGTTACCATTTACGAGCTCGGTCACGAAGGCGACACGCCCTTCATCGCCATGCAGTTTCTGACCGGCGATAGCCTCGACAAAATCCTGGATCGCCGCCCAAACCTGCCTCTTTCCCAGAAAATCGGTTTCATCGTCTACGTTTGCCGCGCTCTCGAATACGCCCACAAACAAATCCCTCCCGTCGTTCACCGGGACATCAAGCCCGGCAACGTCATGGTCACCGTGGACGGCGCAGTTGTCGTGGTGGACTTTGGCATCGCGCGCCTGGGAGAAGGCACTCGTTCGCAATCAGCCGGAATGCTGATCGGCACGCTGGGCTACATGTCTCCCCAACTATTCCGCAACGGAGCTGCCGATGCGCGGTCCGATATCTGGGCAACCGGCGTGATGTTCTACGAGCTGCTCGCCTTCCGCAGGCCGTTCGAGGGGGACAACGCCGCCGCCCTGATGTCCAACATTATTCTCGAGAAGCCGCGCTCTTTGAACGAGACCGCGCCTGGCACACCCTCGGACCTGCAAGCCGTCGTGGATCGCATGCTGGCCAAAGATGCCGAAGCCCGATACCAGAGCATGGAAGAACTGCTCATGGAGTTGGAGCCGATTTGGAGGAGGGTACAGCAGGCGGATGTTTCCGATCTGCTGGCGAACACGGAACAACTCTTTGAAGCCGGAATACTGGATAAAGCCAGATCGAATATCAGCCAGATCATCCAGATGGATCCTTCCAACACCCTGGCAAGAAGCTGGTCGGAAAAAATCAATGCGGAACTGAAGCGGAAAGAAGTCGGTCCCCGGCTGAGCCAGATCGTGGAGCGCGCACAACGGCTTCTTGCGGATGGAAAGGTTGACGATGCCCAGGCGGAAGTCCAGGCCGCGCTGAAACTGGATTCCACTTATCAGCCTGCGAAGGAAGTGCTTGGACAGGTGCAGTCGGCCATCGACCGCGACCGCAAAATTGCACTGGATTTGCGCAATTCCAAGCAACGAATGGCGGAAGGCGCGCTCACCGAAGCAGAGTTGCTGCTCGATAAGGTTCTTGCGCTCGACCCCGGCAATGCCGCTGCGCGCGACCAGCTCAAACAGATCCGCGAGGAACGCTCCCGGCGCGAGCGCAGGAAGCAGCGGGATGAAGCCCTGCACCGCGCCCGTACGCTCTGGACCAATCTCCAGTACGAAGAGTGCATCGCCCTTCTGCTGACTGCACAGAAGCAGTTCTCAGGCGATTCGGAAATCACCAAGCTGCTGGAAAGCGCCCGCCAGGACCAAGCGGAGCAGCAGCGACAATCTCTCCTTACCGAAGCACGGAATCTCCTGAGCGCACAACGATTTGACGACTCCCTGCAAGCTCTGGACCGCCTTCTCGAACGCTATCCATCCGATGCCACCGCCAAAAACCTTAGGACCCACGCACTACAGGGTCAGGAGCAGCAGAGACGGGATCAGCGCCTCGCCGAAGGCAAACAAAAGCTGCGCGCTTGGGTGAAGGAGGAAAAGTATTCGGAGGCGATTAGCCACGCCGGGCAGTTGTCCAAGGAATTTCCGGAAGACTTTGAGCTTCGGGAGTTGATTGAATTTGCGCGCGCCGAACTTTCACAGGTAGAACAAAAGCGCCGCTTCGAGCAGTACTCCAAACAGATTCAGCTGGCGCTGAGGGATGGCCGGTTCTCTGAGGCCATCAAATCAGCGGAAAAAGCCTTACTCGAGTTTCCGAAGAATCTCGACCTGCTCATTCTCCTCGATCGCGGCAAGAAGGAACAAGGCGAAAAGGAAAAGCACGAACGGCTGAAGCGGAGCCTTCGCGAAATCGAGCGCATGACGGATCGTCAGGAAATTACAGACGCCATCAACCTTGCACGTCAGACGCTTGCCGTTGTCGGCCAGGACTCCCAGCTGGCCGATACCCTCATCCGATTGGAGCGAGAGTTTGAGTTTCGCGAACAGAAGACGCGGCAACAGAGCGAGACCATCCTGCAAGCGCGCACTCTCTTTAATTCCGGCAAACTCACCGACGCCACGGCTGTTCTTCAGCAGGCCATCGATACTCAACTTTTTGCGGCGAACGATCCGCAAATCGCCAAGCTGCAGAACGAAATCGCGGCCAAAAAAGAACCGCCTCCGTCCCCCACTGCTGCGGCGGCGATGGCTGGCTCTGGCGGAGCGCCCTCGGCCACACTACTCATACCGGCTGGTTCTTCCACACCCAGCGTCGATGCCGGTAAGGATTATGTTTATCAGCGCGGTACTCCCCTGCCGGACGAACTGCTCTCTCCTGAGCGCGACGCTGTTGCCTCTTCCTTTTCTCCGACCACGATGGGACCCTCCACTCAGCCTGTTTCCCCTCTCGCCCCGCAGGTAATTCCCCCGGAACCTCGGAAAAAAGAGAAGAAGAAGCGCAGCCCGGAACCGGCGCCCGCGTCAGTGGACAGTTCAGTCACTCAGATTTTTTCGCCGGCGGCGAGCGCGGGAGACGCAGCCTCGGAGATCTTTGCGCCGGAAGTCGAAGTAGAGCAAGCAGCGGTTGACAAGCACCCGCCGCGCAAGCCGGTCACGCAGAAAACGGTCGAGCCATCTGCGCAATCCAGTCCGCAACCGCTCTGGAAGAATCCGTTGGCCTTGGGTGCTGTTGCCCTAGCGCTTGTCGTTGGGACCATCGCCACCGTCTACTTGCTCCGGCCCAAGCCAGCGATTAAGCAACCGACCCGTGAAGATACTGGACAGACAGAGAGTCCAACGCTTGCGCCACCCATTGATTCAAATCCAGGCAACTCGACGAATCCAAGTAAGTTGACCGCTCAAGATTTCTATAATCAAGCCGAGGGGTATTACAAGAAAGGCGACTCGCTCAGGGCAAAAGCGGCCTTTGAGAAAGTAACTCAGGACTCAGATGCTGACGCCAGCCTGCGCAAGAATGCCCAGAGTTACATCGAGGAGTTGACCTGGCTAAGAGATGCGGGCGGGGCGCTGAATCAGCATCCCAAGAAAGCACGGGCCCTCTACCAGAAAGTGGCTGACTTGAATTTAGGACACGCCGCCGAGGCGAGGAATTCGATTCAGCAGATCGATTCCGGTAATAAGGAATCTCTTTATCGTGCGCAGATCTTTGGCGATCTTCAAAATCACGACTATCAAGGAGCGCGGCAAAGACTCAACGAACTCACCGCACAGGGCGGCCGTGATTCGAACGGTGAACTGGCCCGGCAGATTGAAGCTGGCGAGACCCAAAGGCTCCGCGAGTTACAGAGTCAATTCGATCTGGCGAAAGCGAACACCGGTCTGGAACAACTGCAGAGCTTGCCCGCAGAATTGGAAAAAATCGTCAACGGCGGCGGAGTAAGTGCAGCACCCGCCAGAAGCCTAATGGAATCCGCACGTACCACCGCCGCCGAGATCGTCAGAACAAGGACGCTTGAAGCCGACTGGAATCGCGCTGCTGCCGAGGGTGAATCCGCCTTGAAGTCCAACACTCTCGCCGCCCTCAACAATGCGAAAACGCACCTCGAGCCATTTAGACCTGGGCCGCACCAGACCGAAGTTTCCCGCTTGCTCACCCAAGTTAACGCCGCCATCGCCATCCTCACTACACCTCCGACCCGAACGGTAGATCCTAATCCGCCCGCAAATCCCGCGCTGGCAGTCGATCCAAAGCCGGGAATCAACGCGGCCCTAGAGGCACTGTCGCGTGCTTTCGCCGACCGCAAAATAGAAGAGGTGAAACAAGTTTGGACTTCAATGTCGAAAGATCAAACCGAGAAGCTGAAGGGCAGCTTTGCTTACGCGAAGAGCTTCTCCGTAAAATTCACGCCAACGGAGATTACCGTCAACGGCGATACCGCCTCAGTATCGGGAGTCCGTGCTGGAACATACGATAGCGGTTCGCAGAAGACCCCTTTGAGCGGTCCGTTCAAGGCCGCGCTTCGCAGGCAAGGCGACCGCTGGGTAATCACCAGTTTTACGATGTAGCAGGTGAGGGAATTTTGTGATTGACAATTGTTCAGGACTGCATACAATGCCGCGCAGACTCTCTCTCTGGCATCGTTTTGACGCAGTGTCCCGCAACGCCTGCGAGAAATTCTTACTTGTCCTCTAATGAGGTCCAGCCATGAAGCCCCAGTTCTGGTCGAATCTTCTGCGAACTATCGCTTTCTCTACTCTCTTCGCGGCCACTTTGGCCGTGCCCGCTCGCGCCGCTCTCTCCCAGTGCAACGCTGCCACTATGCCCACCGGCCGTACCATTTTTGCCGTCGATCACTCCTCGAACAAGGTATTTGTCGTGGATGCCTCTGCCAGTCCGATTAATCCTGTGTGTTTCATCGCCGTCGGGAATGCGCCGACGAACCTAGCTGTGAGTCCGGACCCGGCCAGTCCCTTGCTTTTCGTCGAAAACGACGGTGATGCCACGATCACTGTGGTGGATCTTACGGACCCTTCAATTCCGGCCAATGTGCATCTCGTTGATTTGACGACGGCGACCCCCGCCATCACCAAGCCGATGGCCGCGAACTTGGCAGTCTCACCTGACGGGAAGTTCGTGTACGTCGTAAGCCTGCCCGCAACGATTGCGGCGCCAACACAAGCGCAGCTTAATGTGATCAGTCTCCCGAGTCTTAGCGTTTCCTCAACCGTCTCGATCGTGACTAGCCCGGCAGTGCCAGTGCCGGTGCCAACGGCTCCTGATCCGGGGACCGCTCTGGGCGTCGCCTTTACGCCGTCCACCACGGTAACCGCTGGCACCGCTTACATAACGACCGAAGGCGCCAGTTATTCGATTGATGTGGCCACGCAGGCCATCACCATCCTTCTTGACAGCGCCAACGGCAATGCCGATGTCGTCGCGGGAACAGTTTCCGTGGATCCGGGTGGCAGCTTTGCTTACGCGGCGGACGCCTCCGCGAGCGCATCGAACGCCAACGTCTATCGGATTGCGACCTCGACGGGGGGGCTAACGGGCGTAACTCCGATGTGCACCTTTGCAAGCAGCACCGCGGTTACGGCTGTAAGCCAGCGTGCCTATTACACTTGCGCGGGCAGCAATTTTATTCAGGCCATCGACACTTCGACGAATAGCCAGACGGCCGTCGGCCATGTCACGGTAGGCAGTGGCTCCGCGCATCCCCAAGGCATCGCTATACCTTACGACGGTGTCACAGCATACGTGGGCCTTGACGACGGAACCTTGGCCACCGTCGATATCGCCACGGACACGGCGTCCCCCGCCGTCGGTGTCTCCAGCACGGTCAATGCAATAGGAAGCCGGCCAGTCACGGTTGCCGCAATTTCCCCCTTGACGCCCTCCGTGCCGACCGGCAGGACCCAACAGTTTTCTTCGGCACTGGCTTATTCCAAAAATGGCACTCTAACCTGGACCGTGAATGGTTTAGCACCCGTCGCCGGCGTCAGTGGCAATGCAACAGTTGGCACGATAGATTCCACCGGACTCTACACGGCTCCGCAAACGATCCCCGTCAGCGCTGTCACGATAGGGGTCACTTCCCCGGATGCCCCGCCCGTCTCTGTCTTTTATCCACGCACCACTACGGTGGCCATCACTCCCTCTCAGTTGGCTTTCACAGCGCAGCCGACAAATGTGGCCGCAGGCGCAGCGATCACCCCCGCAGTGCAAGTGAGCATTGAGGACGCCGGCGGAAACGTAGACACCTCCTCGACTGCTGCGGTGACCATCGCTATCGGAACCAACCCTGCCGGCGGGACATTGTCGGGCACAGTGACGGTTAACGCGGTTGCTGGAGTCGCGACTTTCTCGAACCTGAGTCTCGACAAGGTGGGCACGGGCTACACACTGACAGCAAGCTCCGGGGTTCTCACGGCTGCGACCAGCGCTGCCTTCAATGTGACACCAGGACCGCCAGCCAAACTCGCGTTTACAGCGCAGCCGACAAATGTGGTTGCGGGGACGGCCATCGCTCCTGCCGTGCAAGTCAGCGTTCTCGACTCCTTTGGGAACCTGGCCTCCACGGCGACGAATTCGGTAACGGTCGCGATTGGAACGAATCCTGGCGGCGGCACATTGTCAGGAACCATGACCGTGAGCGCCGTAGCTGGAGTCGCGACGTTCTCAACCCTGAGCATCGACAAGATCGGCACGGGTTACACACTGACCGCGAACTCCGGCGCTCTTGCTCCCGCGACCAGCGCTGCCTTCAATGTCACAGCTGGAGCGCCAGCGAAGCTCGTGTTTAAGGTCCAGCCGACCAATGTGGCCGCAGGTGCGGCGATCACGCCCGCTGTACAGGTGAGCATTCAAGACGCCCAGGGAAATATTGTCCCCACGGCGACCAACGCGGTGACCATCGCCATTGGAACCAACCCCAGTGGCGGAACATTGTCGGGCACTACCACAGTGGCCGCCGTCGCGGGAGTCGCGACATTTTCGACCCTTAGCATCAACAAGGTCGGTACGGGTTACACCCTGGGCGCGACTTCCGGAGTACTCACTGCCGCGACAAGTACTGCCTTTAACGTGAGCCCCGGAGCGCCAGCCAAGCTGGTGTTCCAGGTGCAACCTACAAATGTGGTCGCGGGGACGGCCGTCGCTCCCGCAGTCCAAGTGATCATTCAGGACGCCCAAGGCAATCTCCTCAATACGGCGACAAATGCAGTGACCATGGCCATCGGAACAAATCCTGGTGGCGGGATCTTGTCAGGAGCAGGGCCAGTGAACGCCGTAGCTGGAGTCGCGACATTTTCCGCCCTGAGCATCAACAAGACCGGCACGGGTTACACACTGACGGCAAGCTCAGGAGCTCTCACTGCCGCTACTAGCGCTGCCTTCAATGTGACCCCTGGAAATCCGGCAACATTGGCATTTACGGTCCAGCCGACAAGTGTCACAGCGGGAGTTGCGATTACGCCCGCGGTGCAAGTAAGCGTCGAGGATGCCTTGGGGAACTTGGTCCCCACGGCCACAAATCCAGTGGCGATCGCCATTGGCACCAATCCGGGTGGCGGAACATTGTCGGGGACCACGGCATTGAATGCCGTTGCAGGAATCGCGACGTTCTCAACGCTAAGCATTAACAAGACTGGCATAGGCTACACGCTGGCGGCGACCTCTGCGGGCCTCACTGCAGCGGCCAGCGCTGCCTTCAATGTAAACCCCGGAACAGCCGCTCAACTGGTCTTCACGACACAGCCGCCAGCCAATGGCATAGCAGGTAGTCCTCTCACGGCTTCCGTTATATCGGTGGAGGATGCGCTCGGAAACGTGGTGACGAGCTCGACGGCTTCTATCGCCATCACCTCGGCGCCGACAAATAACGTCGGAGGCACAACCACGGTTTCCGCGGTGAGCGGCAAGGCAACCTTCAGCAACCTGATTTTCACGACCGTCGGGACGTACACTTTGACCGGCGCAAGCGCGGGGCTGACCGGCGCGACCAGCGGCTCCGTCACGATTACGCCCGGTCCTGCCGCCAAGCTGGTATTCACCACGCAGCCGCCGGCAACCAGCGCTCTTGGTGGCAATGTCGCTCCGTTGGCGCCTACGGCAGCCACTGTGGAGGATGCCTTTGGAAACGTGGTGACCACCTCGACGGCCGCGGTCGTCATCAGCTCGACTCCGGCAAACGTCAGTGGAACAACCACAGTCGCGGCCACTGCTGGCGTTTCCACGTTTAGCGCCTTGACCTTCACTGTCGCAGGGAACTATACGTTGACTGCTTCCTCCGGCGCGCTGACACCAGCCACCAGCAGCGGGTTCACGTTAACTTCGACCATCACAGGCGCGATTACCTCCACGTTTACGAGCGTCACGATTGAAGACGCCTCTGACACCTTCGTTGGAAAGGCCAACGGCGACCCAAACGTACCGAGCCTCGGAGTTACCTGGAAAATGATCAGTTGCGGAGGCAGCTCCACCACCCTCGGCCCGTGCGGGACGCTTGCCAGCAACGGCACCTACACACCCCCAAATAAGGTGCCTGCCGCTCCGGGAAATGTTTTTGTGGCTCAAGCAACCGCGGTTGCGGATCCAAGTAAGACGGTGCTCACCGGAAACATTAGTGTCACTTCCTCGATCACCGTGGCAGCGTCCGTGCCTTTGGCGGGTCAGACGCTGCCCCTGGGGTTCACCACAGTACCAGCTGCCGTGGTCAGCAACGATCCGAACAACCCGACTTTGGGCGCGACCTTGAATCTGACCGGCTGCACGGCTGGCGGAACGGCGATCAGTGTCGCACTGTGCGGCTCCTTTAACGGCTCCTTGTACACCGCGCCGAGCACTTACCCGGCAAGCTCGGCTGCCACACCCGTCATTGTCACCTTTACAGCGACTTCTGTCGCCGACGCATCCAAAACCGGCACGGCTAGCCTCACTCTCGTTGCCAATACTCTTTCGCTGGCGAGCCCTTCCGCGAATCTTCTGATCCCGTTAACCAGCACTTCCGCTAGCGTCACCCTGAATCTGGACGGTCTGAATACCGCGAACGCTGCCGGCGTCACATTCTCAGGAGTTTGTACAAACTTTGGACAGCTCACCGGCACCTGCTCCTTCTCGCCTGTCACACCGGGCGCGCCGGGAATCCCCAGTACATTAACGATGACCCTTACCGTCACACGCGCTTCCGCCGCTCTGTCGCTGCCCGCTATGCCTTACAGTGGGAACCGCCCGGTCGGTCGATTCCCAACATTAGTCCTCATGCTGCCGCTCTTGGCAATCGCTGCTGCCACCTTCCGGCGAACGGGGCTTTCACTCCCCAAACTCCGGCTCTCTGCCTCCCTGCTCATCTTGCTCTGTATTTGCGTTCTCTGGGTTTCGGCGTGCAACCAGTTTTCGACGCCGGCATTCCCGACTTCGCCGCAACCTCCAACGCTTGCCAGTTCAGGCAACCTGACTGTGACGCTTACTCCGTCCAGCCCGGTCTTCCAAACCGTGCAAGTCAGCGTTCCTTATACGGTCCAATAGCCGAACCCGTGAACACGCTTCGGAAGGGAGAGCCTGAATGCGACCGGCTTTTAGACAAGACAGATCGGGTGCCGAGGTGAATCGAATGAAAATACGAATCATCGGCCTGCTGCTGCTCCTGGCCGCTACTCCGTCGTTTTTGGCGGCACAGATCAAGTGCACGAACCAGTCAACCAACCTTGCCTGCTTGGCGGGGGTGACCGTGGCCCCGGCCGGATATAGCACCACAAGTGCCGCCATCCCGACCTCTACCACTCCCACTCAACAGTTGATCGGCATTCCATTTTTGAACTCCGATATTGGCGGTGAAATCAGCCAGATCCCGCTTGCTTCCCCAGCTTCCGGTATTATCTTTACTATCGATCCGTCCCTTCATGTGCCGGTCCCCTCCGATCAATCCCTGGGTCCGATTCTCACTCAGCGTGCGGAAACCATCGGCAGACACAAGTTCTATGTGGCCGTCACCTACCAATACTTTCTGCTTCGGGATGCTGATGGACATGGGTTGAAGTCGCTCCCCACACTCTACGGGCTGTCCTCCACCGGTTCCCAAACGCCGGACGCCATCGCGCTGTCCAATAGCCGTGTAGACCTTAAAGTTCACCAGTTTGTAGGTTATGCGACCTTTGGCCTGACCAGCAGGATCGACGTTTCGCTCGCCGTCCCTCTGCTGCGGGTCGACATGCGGTATACCACCACCGAACAGCTTTTTCCTCTCACCTCAGCTGGGCTCTTGCCTGGTACGAGTACCACTTTTCAAAACTCCCTCGCGCAGGAAGCCACCGGCGTCGGCGACATCGTCGTCGCTATGAAAGTCACTCTCGTGAAGCGGCGTCATGCCGGACTTGCGGCGGGTGCCGAGGTGCGGTTACCCTCCGGGAATTCCGCCGACTACCTGGGTTCTGGAACATTCGGCGTGAAACCATTTGTGGCTTTTACTTACAGCACCAAGATCTCTCCTCATTTCAACGCGGGATACCAGGTGAATGGAAACACCAATCTGGTTGTGAACAACAATGGCACTCAGGGATCTCTTCCGAATCGTCTTTACTATTCGGGAGGCGCTGACTGGAAAATTGGTAAGCGTTTGACCATCGCCGGTGACGTTCTTGCGCAGAGAGTGTTCGACAGCCCCCGCGCAGTCGTGGCAACTGATGTGGGCATCGCTACTCAGAATGGATTTACTTTCCTTCCTAGTGTCTTGGTCGCTTCGACCGGCACTTACAATCGCACCGACGCTTCGCTAGGCTTCAAATGGAAGCCATTCGGAAACTTGCTCATCACCGGGAACACCATCGTCAAGTTGGATCAAGGCGGTTTGCGCGCTCGCTATGTGCCTCTGTTCGGCGCTTCCTACACATTTCACTGAATCGGCGAGTTGCGATTGGCCAGGAAATGCCGGCAATTCACAACGAAACCTACGTTTTCCAGCGTGACGCCCCGATGCCCGGGCCGCTTTCAGCTCGCCTCCCAAGAAAACTCTCTTCAACGTAGGCGTCGAATTCCGCCGTTTCATCACCGCCGAAAATCGAAAAACCGGTGACCGAGGCAATCAAATTTTCGGCAGTCCCTGGTGGTTCACCAAGGAAACTTTTCAGAAGATCGTGGCTCATTCCGATCCCCGCGGCCTGGCATCGGCGACGTGGCTCGCATCCAGCTCGCCGTTCCCAAAGAGTTCAATGCCAGGATGGAGTGAATCTGCGTAATCTATCTCACGCAACCCGTCTACGGCTGGTCAGGCAAGGCCGCCCGCCAACTCGCCAATCCAGGGGCAAATATCTACCTTGGAGGCGGAGCCGAACAAGTCTTTCTGCCTCATCTCGCCGCGGATCCCCTGGCCACCACCAGCAAATATCGCGCATGCGTTTTTTCGGCGTGTACCCTGAATAAACTCCGGGGACTCTCCAACGCGGAAGCTCGAACATTCTCACGGCCGAAGGTTTGGACAATCCAGGAAAGATTGAAAAACGGTACGCCTTGTTCGTCCGGACTAAGGTCCGGAACTTAAGACGTGCCTGATATTGTATTGCTCCCGCAGAAAGCGTTCCGCTTGCTCACGCTTGGAAGTCTGTTCCACCGGCGTGGAATTCAAATATAAAATGTAAGACTCGGCGCCGCCATCCAGGTCCCCGTTGTCAGCACGTTTGCGCGCCTGCTCGAATATCTTGTCCGAGAATTTCGCCACGCTCTCCCGAACTGTTTTAAGCAAGAGGTCTCTCGCAACATTCTCCACATCCGTAAGAAACTGAATTTCGTCTGGGATGGTGCCCTGCGCCTTGACTCCCTCCGTGTCCTCAGGCTTGACGTTCTCCATGACAACGTATTTTTGGTTCAACTCCTTGCTGATCTTAACCGGGTTTTCGACCTGATTTCCCGCGGAATCATTGATCCTGAATTGCAACTCGACGGCTGCTGTGAGATCGAAATCCTTTTCCGTATAGGTATACGGCTTTATGACATCGACAGGAATCGTCTTGGGAATGGCGTCCAATTTTGCGTGTGTTTCTTCCACGCTTTTTTGTGCTGCCGATACCTGAGCATTTGCATCTGCAATTTCTTTCTTTTTTCCGTGCGCGGTCGCGCCCTGCAGCGCTCCATGGGCTCTTTGCAAGTCTAGGGTGGCGGACTCGTACTCTCGATTTGCCTTGTTCCAATTGTCATTAGGCTGGTAGTCTTCGCCCGCGCGATACTTGGACTCCTTGGGTTTCGAAGTGGGGACATTCGTGCGGCGGTGTTGCAGGACGTCGCCAACCAATTGGAAATTTGGCTCGAATGCCGGGTTCTCGCCGGGCCGAATGACTCTTACCGGAAGTCCGGAAGTTTCCAG
>WNFN01203515.1_pt1 | contig 12977 bp, 12 predicted proteins | sample 5400161 | NCBI WGS metagenome assembly WNFN01 (sample SAMN13153353, study PRJNA577476) | soil metagenome | isolation source: 80 cm saprolite on Douglas fir-dominated hillslope | place: USA:California | collected 2013-09-17
GGCCAGACGGGCACCGACAATCCGCAGCGCCAGGGTGAGAACGCGGCCATCCTCGACCACGAATCGCCGCTCAACATCCTGGAGGACGTGCCGAACAACCGAGGCCAGTTCAACTACAGCCCGATGTGGGACATCCACTTCCTGCAGTGGGATTCCTCGGTGCCAGTGTCCAGCCGACTACGGCAGACGGACTTCGCGCGCGCAGAGGCGCTGGTTGGCACCCAGGCCCAGAGCATCACGCCTTCCGGCGCCGCCAGCAATACCTTCCAGGCAACCGGGTTCATCGTGAACTGCCCGCTCGTCAGCATCTTCGCGAACAACTAGGGCGCCCGGGCGGGCAGTCAGGCACGGCCTAGTCACAGGAGGCCCAGGCCCAATCTGAAGCTGGCCGCCCATTGCGGGCGGGCGGACCGAAGCCTACAGCCGCCTTGGTTATGTATAGACGGAATACTTAATCACCCATCCAGCGAGGAGGGTCCGGGATCACCCCGGGCCCTCCTATATTGCCCAGGTGCAGTTTTCGAACCCGAACACGTTGCCGATCCGCATCATCTCATCGGCGAGTCAGCCCAGGCTCGCGCTCGGAGCCAGCATCATAACCAGCGCCGCAGGTTCTCGTCGAGGCATGACCAGGTCCCGAATACCCCACTGTCGTATCCGGCCCGACGGTCTGAAGTCGATGGAATTGCATGGATCATGACTTCGATCTGGTTACTATCGTCGAGTCGCAGACGACGCCGCAGAGCCAGCGAGGGTAGCCCCGGTCGGCCGGGCCTATTATCTGTCGCGCCGCGGCGCGGCGACCCCGGTCGCGCTAGTGGCCGCAGTCCGGACCGAGACACGCTGCCCGGCCACCTTGCCCGCCGCCTGAGACCGGACACGACCGTGCGGTCGCCTACAGCCCCCGGTCAGGCGCTGGCCCCCAAACATCAGTGACATGCCCACTGGCTCGACCCTCACCTCCGCGCCGCTATCTGCAGCAATCGCGGCGGCGATCCCGGCAATCGGCAGCTGCACCCGATCGGTCCGCCGACGAATTGCGTCCATTAGATGAGCTCGACACCCTAGACCGCGATCGGCGCGGGCTCGACGACGAGCTGAGCCTCGTCCGCTGGCGGACTGAGCGCTTTCATCGACCTGGGCTGCAAACTCCGCAACGCGGCGTTTCTTGCCATCGCGGGTCGACGGTCACCCTGCCCCCCGAGACAGCCGTTCCGTCGCCTCCTGAGCGGCGTGTACCGACATGCCGTTCGTCCGCGCTGCTGACGACGGCTCCATGCCGCGTCCTGCACCCCCGATTACGCAACGCGTACCGAGCCGAACGTGAACAGCGCCTGAGTTGCGTGAGGGATGAAACGCCGGGCCAGGCCCCGCCGAGCACGACACGACCAGCATCACTGGCTGGTGCGCCCGCACCGTCTGCGAAGGCTGCTGGAGCCCGCGAAGACGTACCGGTTGACCAGGACACGCAGGCTCACCAACGTAAGGAGTGAGACACGATGGCCGTAACACCTGTCGCCGCCGACCGCGACTACCCGCAGATGCTCGCGCAGGCCGATCACGTCGAACCCGCGCCGCGGCGCGTGCGGGCGACGCTCGGCGGCGAGCAGATCTTCGACACCACCCGGGCGCGGCATGGGGAATGGCCGTATTACCCGCAGCACTACATCCCGGCCGATGACATCGACCCGCGCTTCCTCGTTGACGAACACCACGAGCAGCACCTCCGCCAAGGTACGGCACGCCGCCACGGCCTGCGTGCGGGCAGCCTGGACCAGCCGGGCACCGTGCGGGTCTTCGGCGACGACGCGATCGACGGGGTGGCCGGCACGGCCCGCTTCGACTGGGACGCGCTCGATGCCTGGTATGAGGAGGACGAGCAGGTCTTCGTCCATCCCCGCAACCCGTATGTCCGCGTCGACGCGCTCCGCTCGCATCGCCACATCCGGGCCTCGCTCGAAGGGGTCACGCTGGCCGAGACCACTACGCCGGTGCTGGTATTCGAGACCGGCCTGCCGACCCGCTACTACTTCGATCGCACCGATGTCGCCTTCAGCCATCTCGTGCTCGCCGGCACCCAGACGGCCTGCCCGTACAAGGGCGTCACCAGCGGCTACTGGTCGGTGCTCACCGGCACGGTGCGCGACGTCCACCAGGACCTCGCGTGGGCTTACGACTACCCGACCCGCCAGCTGCTGCCCATCGCCGGCCTGATCGCCTTCTACAACGAGAAGATCGACCTCGACGTCGACGGTCTCCGGCTGCCCCGGGCCCGAACCCACTTCTTCAAGTGAGCACCACGACCGCAGTGCGGGCCACCAGGGAACTGAGCGGCACGCTCCAGCCGAATGCCACCGACGGGCCCGCCGGGGTGGCGGATCGATCTGGGCGCGGGCGGCCCGGCCGTGCCCGCACACGCCAAGGCGGGCACGGCCGTTTGGGCACCCGCTCTGACCTTCTCCTGTGGCTGACGAGCCGGCGCACCGGGCTCTGCAGGTCACCGGCCGCCACGAGTTCCCTGACGGCTCGAAGCAGCTCCGGCGCCAAGGACGGACTTCCTTGGCTCGTCCGCCGCCGGTCAGGTCGGGTGGCTCACTTGGCGGCGAGGATGTGGGTCGTCTGAATGTCCGGGTCCTTGGCCAGCAGGCCGGGACCGGCCTGGCCGAGTGCGGCGGCGATCGGGCCGTTCAGGTGCGCCTGGCGTCCGTCCTCGCCGGCGAACGTGTCGAAAATGCCGTAGGTGGTATTGCTGAGCTTGAAGGCATACCAGGTGACCGTGCCCGGCTCGGCCGCGGCCAGCGGCTGGGCCTGGGTCAGGAAGGCGGCGAGCTCGTCTTCCTTGCCCGGCCGGGCCTCCAGCATGACGAGTAGTCCGCGGTCGACGCTCATGATAAGGATCCTTTCGCTGGGGTTCGCGACCAACGCTAGGCCATGCCGCGGAGGACCCGACAGTGGCGGATCCGCCGCGAATGGTACTGTTCCCGACATGCAGATCGCGGTGCTCGCCGTGCCGGATCTGTTCGACTCCGGGCTGAGCGCGGTCCTGGACATCCTGGCCACCGCGAACGCCCTGCGCGAGGACGTGGCCACCTCCGTACCCCCGTTCGACGTCACCGTGGCCGGCACCGAAGACGCGGTGCGCACCGGGCACGGGCTGCGTCTGGCCACCATGCCGCTGACCGAGCTGGACACCGCCCCGGACCTGCTGGTCATGCCCGCGGTCGGCTGCAACCTCAGGTCGCCGCGGCAGGTTGTGGATATCGTGCGGAACCATCCCGCGCTGGCTCACGTCGCCGCCCTGCACGCGGTTGGCACCGCTCTCGCGGCGGCGTGCACCGGGACGTTCTTCCTGGCCGAGGCCGGCGTGCTCGACGGCCTGCTGGCCACCACCAGCTGGTGGCTGGGCCCGGCGTTCCGCCGCCGCTACACCGCCGTGCGGCTCGACGAGAGCCGGACGCTGGCCCGCGACGGGCGGGTCACCACCGCGGGCGCGGCGTTCGCGCACATCGACTTGGCGCTGTCGATCGTTGCACAGGAGAGTCCGGCGCTGGCCGAGCTGGTCGCCCGGTACCTGGTGATCGGCGATCACCCGTCCCAGGCCATGTTCGCTGTCCCGTCGCATCTAGCCGACAACGACCCGGTGGTGACCGCATTCGAGTGGTGGGTCCGCGACCACATCGCCGGCCCGTTGCAGATCAGCGGCGCGGCGGCCGCGATCGGCGTCAGCGAGCGCACCCTGCAGCGCACCACCGCGGCCGTGCTGGGCATGTCGCCCATCGACTTCGTCCACGAGGTCCGGCTGGACGAGGCGACCTTCCTGCTGCGCACGACCAGCCAGACGGTCGACGCCATCGCCGCGGCGGTCGGCTACCAGAACACCGGCACGCTGCGCGCCCTGGTCCGGCGGCGGCGCGGCACCACCATCAGCGCGCTACGCCAGGCTCAGCCCGGCCGCTGATCGCCAGGCGGCCAGTTGACCGGGGACATCATCTGCCAAGCCGAGTGCGTGCGGCTGCTGTCATATCCCGCGAGCCAGCGCGATGCGCATCCGCGCAGCTGCTCGGGTCGCCGCCCAGGCGCTCCCAGATGACGGGACGGCCCGGGAGTCACCGGGTGAAAGTCACGTGGGGGATGCGGAATCACCCGGGCCGGGCGCACGGTGCGCAACCGGAAAGGGCGCACGCGACGCGGCGGCAACGATGCAGGCAACCAGCTCCGCTCCTTGTCACATCTGCCGCCGCCAGCGACCGGCAACCCGCCATCGAAGGAGGCGCACACGACGAGTGACGTAACAGTGAAGAAATGGACACCGCTGACAGCACGCATTCCAACTCCTACGTCGACCTGGTGGCCGCGGGTGGTCTGGCGCAGCAGCTATACCCAGGAATCGCGGCGCACCTGAGCGCATGCGGCCCACCAGAAATTCCTTCTGGTGCGGCTTGGACAGCCAGGCTGATCAGCAGGGTGTGACATATATCGAGCCGATAGCGAGCTGGCCTCGTAAGGATCTGCTTGTTACCGCCTGTGACGCGGCTAGCAGCCGCTACCCGGGACCGGCCGCTCTGGTCGGCGACCGGCCTGGCGCACCGGAGCGCCGGCTGTCGTCGCGCCCGGCTCGGGACGGCTCCGGTGCGGAGGCTCGTCGCCGGGAAGCGGCGGTGGTTCTGCGCGATGTCGGATCATCCGCCGGCGGGGATGGAAGGATCGAGATGGATGCCGGGTGTCCTCGCCCCGGCGGGCGGCGACGGCCAGGGAGGAGCAGCAGATGAGCGTGTACAAGGTGATCGAGGTCATCGGGACCAGCAGCACATCCTGGGAGGACGCGGCCGCGGAGGCGGTCAAGACGACCGCTGCGACGATCCGTGATCTCCGGGTGGCTGAAGTTGTCAAGCAGGACATCCACCTCGACGAGAACGGCGGAATCACGTTCCGCACCAAACTCCAGCTCTCGTTCAAGTACGAGCACGAGCACTGACCGACGCCCTATGGGCCGGCTGCCCGGCGGGGTGGCTGGCCGGGCGGCCGCGATCTAGCCTGGTACCGGCGCGGGCCGACGGACCGGCAGGGGGCGGCGATGGACGCGCAGCAGCGGGCCAGCGCGGCTGCGGGCATCCCGCCGGGCACGGTGGTGGGCGTGGGGCGCTTTGCTGTCGGGAACGCGGGCGGGCGCTACCTCACGGTCAGCCGCCGCTGTAGGTGCTGGTGATCCAGACCGCCGCGGTATCGAGCGCTGACAGGGTGGCGCACAGCACGACAGATTAACCATTCCTGTTGCTAGGCTAGACGAGAATTATCTCCGATCGGCCGATGCCGCGCCAGAACGAGCCTGCGGCGCGCCGACTAGTTAGTGGCCATCCGAAGGAAGGCCTGGGGATGTATCTGTCGGATTCGGCCCGGGGCTGCCGTTATTGCCGATGCGGTCAGTTCAAGCCGAGGGGCAATGGCTCGTCGAGGGCATCCAGCAGTTCTCTGGCCGCGGTGCGTATGTCGGTGACGAGCGTGCCGCGCTCATCTAGTTCGGCGGCGTGTGGCCATGGCCAGGTGCGGCAGAGCCTGATGCTGGGACGCAGGTGAGCGTCCCGGTGACCAAGGCGCTTGAGGAAGGTCTCGAGCCGCTGATCGTCCTCGGCCGTTGCGTACTGGCGCTCCCGGAGCCAGAGCCACAGGAATTCCCGGTTCTTATCGTAACGACAGGCACCGACCTGGGCGAAGTCGCTGTCGTCCCAGTTGCGGATGTACTCGCTGATCTCCAGGTGACAGGTCAGGTACAGCCGCTGGGCGACTGGGGCGTTCCGGAAGGCCAGGTGCACATTGAGGCGGGCCTGCCACGTCCCGGGATGATCGGCCAGGAATTCCGTAAGCCGTTGCGCCCGGCCGATCCGGTACAGGGCCTGGGCTTGTGCGCGCCGGACAACCCGGCGTCCTCCCGGCGCAGGGAATCCGGCCCGCATCGCGGCTCGCGCAGGCGGCCGGTCTCCTCACCCGCTGCAGGCCTCGGCCGGGGCACGCCGTTGACTAGCCCAGCTGACACACGTCAGTCTGGAAGACTGAAGCCGCAACGCCGACCCGCCAGGCACCGATCGGCGCCGAACCGGGGGCGGCCCGCCCCCGGGTGTGCTGCTGGGGACACCCGCCTACATGCATGCTGCCACCGAGCGGCCGCCCGGCCTGTCTGGGTTCAGCCAGGTGTGGCAGTCCGGCGTGGAAATCTGGTTCCGCGCTCCCGCGGGCATAATGCCGGACGTCCTGGAGATCGGCCTGCACGGCAAGCGGCGGCCCCGTGTCGAGGCCAAGTGGGATGGCTGCATCATCGCGCTCTGACCCACCAGGCACAGCACCCTCAACCTGGTCGGACACTGCATCGGACGCGAGGACAGCCCCACAGCGCCGGTGAACTCTGCCCGCTAGCCCGGATTCCCCGGCCCTGCGGTTCCCTGGTGCGGCCGGGGATGCCGGCGCCGCACTCAGGGATGCTGGCCTGCTGAGCGGTGACCGGCACTCATCTACACGAGAGCGGAGATCGACGCGTTCATCAAAGGCGCCGGGGACGGCGACTTCGATGACCTGTCCGTGCGGGCGGCACCGGAGACGATCTCGCCGAGGGCAGCGGCGATGACTTGCCCACCGGGGAGCTCATCCCAAGTCTGGCCGCCGAGCACCAGGCGTGCCACACGCCGGGCGGGTGGTGCTGTCTTCGAATCCCTTGAACGACGACGGCGCCGCGCCGCCGCTGAGCGGGTTGTTCTGGGTCCACTGGGCACCCCAGAAAAAGACCGCGGTGCCGGTGGCGTGGTGGGTGTCAGCCGGGTCGCTGGCGTCGGAATCTGTGAAGGTCGCCACCGTCCCGGAGAACGCCAGGCCCTCAACCGCGCTGACCGCCCCGGGTTGGGCCGCGATGGGGAACTCCAGCGATCCCGGAGGTCAGCGGGCCTGGTTTCGCGTCGCGGGTTCCCTCGGCACGCCGAACAGCGGCAGCTTGTGCAGTGCGGATGGCGCATCCAGGATGCCGAGCGCTACCTGCGCCCGGCGGAGCGTGAGGTACTGCAGATGGTGCGATACCGCGAAGAGCAGCGTGGCGAGCGGCAGTTCCAGGAGCAGGGCAGACGCGATCGCGATGATCGTGTCGGCGCGTCCTGATGCGGTCGTGACGTCGAACCACGCGTCGCAGCTGAGTAGCGTGGCGGTGGTGAAGGCGAAGATCACCACCGACTGCCGGCGGCGCCACGCGAGCCAGGCCGTCGCGGCGAGGCAGCCGAGCAGCGCAGTGTCGAAGCCGACCCAGGTCACCGTCCAATGGCCCGCGACGTAGCGGTGCGGCAGCGTGATCGCGAGCAGCACGATCCACGGAATGAGGCCAGCCGAGGCGCCGGTCAGGAGCACAACAAACCGTCTCCGTCGTTCATCGCCCGCGCTCAGCGCCGGGAGCTCGTCGTTGAGCGCGGCGAGGCTGCGGCTCAAGGCGGCCCGCTCGTCGCGTGACATCTGGCGCAACGTGTCTTCACTAATCACTGCCGCACATCCCCAGCGTCAAGGTGATCGGGGGTTCCCGTCGCTCCCGACGATAAGGCCGCTCGGGAACACCGGGGTACCTGACGCTGCCAGAGCATCGCGGAGGCGAGGTGCAGCCCTGGCTGACGGTTTATCTGTAACCCGGACAGACAGCGCGGCTGAGCCCCGTCAGTGTGACGACGCTGGCGGGTCCGCCGGGGAAGATCACCAGGGCCGCCTTGCCGCACAGCCAGCGCGTCGCGCCAGAGCCGGCGCGAGCAAGCCAGCCGCCGCGATCATCGTCAGGCTCGGTCACCGATCACAATCTCCGGGCCGGCTCACTGCTGTGATCCGATGGTGAGCACGTGCCGCAAGATGCCGGAGCACCGCGGTCGGCATGACGGCGAAACCGGCGGTCCGCGCCGCTCTCGCTCGGTCTTCCGCCGGCACGTGGGCTTGCTGCCGACTGCTGCAAGCGCGGCGCCGGACGGCGGCGGCGAAGCGCTCAGAAAGCGCCGTGACGGCTTCGCGGCATTCCGCTGCTCCCTGGGGCTCGTAGGCGACCGGCGCATCCGGGTCGTCATAAATTGACTGCGCCGCTGCACGCGCACGGCCTAGCGACTCTCGCGACGACATATCGTCGGCTTCGTTGCGTTCCGCCGTCACGCGCACATCCTGGCCATAGTGAGGGGATTCAGGCAAGAGCTCCTGGACGCTGCCCTTATTGTTCGCTTAATGACCTTGCCACCCTGCCAGCAGCGGCCGAAGCGCTCCCCTTTTTCGGCCCTTCGCCCCTCGTGCCGGCTACGAGAAGTGACTGCCGCGCCGTGACTAAGAGTTATGTCAATGCCGGATGCCGCTAGTTGATCGTGGAACGGGTCGTGGACCGGGTGCTAGGCACAATGGGTGCTTCCTGTGCTTCGTGGGCGTTCCGCTGTGCCATTGGTGCAGCTAGTGCGCCCAGGGCGGTGGGGCGTGGCCATGGTAAGGAGAAGGTCTACGGTTCGATTCCGTAAGGGGGCTCGCAGGTAGTAAGGCTAATTTCGAAACTAATTCCTGTCCAGTTTATCGCGTCCGTGGAACGAGTCGTGGAGACGCTCCGGCGCGCAGAATGCACAGGTTGACCGCTGTCGATGACTACTGGTCACTTTCTGTAATCGGCGTCGATCCCGTTACAACGGCAATTTCCGGTGTGAGAAGATGTCGTCTTCCAGGGCGGCCGACTCGGTTTCCGTGTGACCAGTTGATTCACTGGTCGTCGCGACCGGCCATATTTGCCAGTTCTGGGGCGCTATCGGAATCACCGCGCGATTGATCGCACTTGGTGTCGGCGACCGGCTGGGAGCGGGTAGCGGCGGCGTGCGGATTCTCGCTATCGGTGAGTAGCTGTCGGTGGCGAGCTTGCCTGGCGGCGAGCACGAATGTCATTCGCTCGACGGCTGCCGGCCCGGTCTGCCTGGACCGAGGCCAGGTGCAGTGCCCAGGAGATGGCCTCGACGCGCACCGAGCACGGTCCGGCCGACCGCCGTTCTAGCGCATGGGCTCAGTTCTGGTCTCACCCCCGTGCGGAGCTATTCACGGGCGGAGGCCGACCGTCTGTCCGCCTCGGTCAAGGACGCTCTCGGCCGGTGGTGGATAGAGCTTCGCAGTCCTCGAAAGCGTGTGAAGGGGCAACCCTTCCGTGGGTTCAAATCCCACCTCCACCGCCGCCGTTGACCTGCGAAGACGGTCATGACGTCAGTAATGGTCGCAGGACACCTGGCTACAGCTCAGCCCTCTGGTGTCCGTCAGGTCAGTGCCTGCCGGACGATCTCCAAGGGGTGCCTGGCACTCCGCCCGGTCCCGTGCGCTATCTGCGCACGGCAGGAGACACCTGTCGCCGCAATGATCGTGTCCTCGGGTTCGGCCCGGATGGCGGGGAAGAGCCGGAGTTCGCCGATGCGCATGGACAGCTCGTAATGCTCCGCTTCGAAGCCGAAGGAGCCAGCCATGCCGCAGCATCCGGCGTCAACCTCGATGACATCGGCGCCGGGGATGGCACGGAGCAGGGCCGTCGTCGCGGCTGTGCCCGCGAGCGCCTTCTGGTGGCAGTGACCATGGAACAGGACGCGGCGGCCGCTGATCGCGCTGTCCTGCGCCAACGCAAGCCTGTCGGCGGCGATGGCCTCAAGGAGCAGTTCCTCTGGCAGCCTGGTGGCCGCCGCCAGGGCCCGCGCCCGCGGGTCGCCGGGGATTAGGGCTAGGTATTCGTCGCGCAGCGTCAGCAGGCAGGACGGTTCAGCCCCGACGATCGGTACGCCGCGGGCAGCTGCCTCACCGAGGCGTTCGGCCATGCCTGCCGCCATCTGCCTGGCCTGCTCGATCAATCCCTTGGAGAGGCTTGCCCGCCCGCAGCACCCGGTGGCCTCGAACCGGACCTGCCATCCGGCAAGTTCGAGCAGCTCGATGACGGCCTGTCCGGCGGATGGCTCGGTGAACGTGGTGAAGGAGTCAGCGAGGAAGATCAGCTCGCCCTGGGACGCAGGTTGTGCCGGTGCCGGCCGCCGCCGGAACCAGCCGCGCAGGTCGTGGCGCTGGAACTGCGGGAGGGGCCTGGCGGAGGCTATGCCCAGCCAGCGCTCCGCCAGGAGGCGGGCAGGCCGCCACCCGCTGACTAGATTGGACAGCGGGAAGGTGGCGTGGCCTAGCCGGTTCAGCGCGCGGATCGAGCCGAACGCGCGGGAGCGCAACGGGATGCCGTGGCGGTCGTGGTAGGCGGCCAGCGTTTCCGATTTCAGCGCAGCCATGTCGACCCCGAGCGGGCACTCGCTCTTGCATGCCTTGCACTCCAGGCACAGGTCAAGAATGTCGTGCAGTCGCTCGCCCCCGAGCGCGGCACGCGGGTCCGACATCGACAGCGCCTTCACCAAGGCATTCGCGCGGCCCCTGGTCGAGTGCTCCTCCTCGCGGGTGGCCATATACGACGGGCACATCACCCCGGTCGCGGTCTTCCGGCACAGCCCGATGTTCATGCACCGGTCAGCGGCACCCCGCATTCCGCCCGGTGCGTCGAAGCGCAGCCGCGTCGTGAGCGGCCCCGGGATCGGCAGCGCCATGTCACGGAGGTGATCGGTCATGGCGGGCGCATTGACGATCTTCGCGATTGAACTCGCTGCGGGCCAGCCCATCACCGTGCTCGCTGGAGTTGACCCCGCCGAACTCGATCACCAGCTCGCGCACTTCCTCGGCGACCGCGCGCATCAGCTCAGGCTGCCCGGGTGCGGTGAGATCCACGAATGGGCGGATGTGCAGGCACCCGACCGAACAATGGCCGTAGAAGCCTGCCGTCAGGCCATGGCCGTCCAGGATCTGACGGAACCGGCTGGCATACGCGGCCAGCCTGGCCGGCTCGACCGCGGTGTCCTCGACGAACGCCAGCGGCCTGCGGGTACCGGAGCTTGCCGCCATGAGCAGGCCCAAACCTGCCTGACGGACCTTGAGCAGCGCCTCTTGCTCGGCCGCACGAACCGCCCGGAGTGTATGGAAGCCGTGGCCATGGGCCCGCCAGAGGTCATCAAGCCGGTCGAGCCCGGCCACGGCTTCGGCAAGAGTGTCACCGGAGAAAGTCACGAACAGCAGGGCATCGGGATCGCCGTGCAGGATCGATCCGAGCGTCCGGTACTCGATCTTCTTGCGGGACAATTCGAGGATGGTGCGGTCGAGCAGCTCGACGGCGGCTGGCTGGCAGGCTAGGGCGTCTTCAGTCGCGTCGATTGCGGCCGGCACGGACGTGAAATGGCCCACGGCGATGACCCGGTGGCGCGGCGCCGGCACGAGCTTGACGGTCGCTTCGACGACGCTGACCAGTGTGCCCTCCGAGCCAACCACGAACTTCGCCAGGTCAAGCCCGGCCGATCCGGCCAGCCGGTCCAACCGGTAACCCCCCGACTGCCGCCAGAACCGGGGGAACCCGGTGGCGATGGCCTCCCGGTAGCGTTCGACGAGCCGGGGCAGTTCCCGGCAGATCACCCCGTCCAGCGTGGACCGTCCAGCGCGGTCACGCAGCTGGTGGTCGGCGAGCGGACCGAATGAGGACCGGCTCGCGTCGGCCAGCACCACGTCGAGCGCCAGCACGTGGTCGATCGTCATGCCGTACCGCACCGACTGGCTGCCGGCCGAATTGTTGCCGATCATCCCGCCGAGCGTCGCCCGGTTGCTGGTGGAGCCGGGCTGTACCCGGGCCGTGCGCTGCTCCGGGTCGATCTCGACAATCCTGCTCATGTGCCGGGACAGGTCCATCACGATCGCATGCCCGACCGTCTGGCCGGCCAGGCTGGTGCCGGCCCCCCGCGGCAGCACCGGAACGCCGAACTCCGCGGCGGTGGCCACCACGGCGGCAACATCGTCGGCATCGCGGGGAAGGACCACTCCGATCGGCTCGATCGCGTACATGCTCGCGTCGCGTGAATACAGATGCCTGCTATAGGAGTCGAAACGGACCTCGCCGCCGACCGCGCCGCGCAGCGCATGAGCGATATCCGCCTCATGGCCAGAAGCATTCTTCCCGGCGGCAGGATTCACGTCACCATGGTAGTTGGCGGCGAAAGGACAGGTAGATGGCCTATCAGAGCGGTCGGCATTTTCTTCAGATCCCCGGGCCGACAAATGTCCCTGACCGGGTCGTGCGGGCGATGGCCGCGCCCACGATCGATCACCGCGGACCCGAATTCGCCGCGCTGGCACGCCAGGTACTCGACGGCGTCGGGCGGCTGTGCGGCACCACCCGGCCGGTCGCCCTGTATCCCTCCTCGGGCACGGGTGCCTGGGAGGCTGCGCTTGTCAACACGCTGTCACCCGGAGACCGGATACTCGCCTTCGATAACGGTCACTTTGCCACGCTCTGGTCCGCGATGGCACGGAAGCTGGGCCTGGATGTCGACCTCGTGCCTGGTGACTGGCGCCGTGGCGTAGACCCCGCCCAGGTGCAGGAAAGACTGTCCGCGGACCCCGGTCACCGGATCAGGGCGGTCACGATCGTCCAGAACGAGACCTCCACCGGAGCTGCCAGCCAGATCCCGCTGATCCGGGCGGCAATGGACAGCGCGCGCCATCCCGCGCTGCTGATCGTCGATACGATTTCCTCGCTCGGGTCGGTCGAGTACCGGCACGACGAATGGGGCGTCGACGTCACTATCTGGTGCTCGCAGAAAGGCATGATGCTGCCCCCGGGCCTCGGGCTCAACGCCATCAGCGAGAAGGCCCTCGAGGCGTCACGGCGGGCCCGTCTCCCCCGAAGCTACTGGGAGTGGCAGCCGGTGCTGACCGTCGCCAAGACCGGCCTGTTCCCCTATACGCCGCCCACCAACCTGTTGTTCGGGCTTCGCGAGGCACTGGCCATGTTCGGCGAGGAAGGAATGCCTGCCGTTTTCTCCCGGCACGCCAGGCACGCGGAGGCTACCCGCCGGGCGGTCCGCGGATGGGGACTGGAAATCCTGTGCCAGGAGCCGGAC
>WNFN01236823.1_pt1 | contig 12969 bp, 15 predicted proteins | sample 5400161 | NCBI WGS metagenome assembly WNFN01 (sample SAMN13153353, study PRJNA577476) | soil metagenome | isolation source: 80 cm saprolite on Douglas fir-dominated hillslope | place: USA:California | collected 2013-09-17
CAGGATCACGGCGGTGGCTTGCGGCAACTCAGAGCCCCGCCGCTTGTGGATGTAGCGTTTGACGCTTTGGTAGCTGTTGCTAAAACCGTGTTCAGAAACCAGGTCCTGCCAGATCGCCATGGCGTTGCGGCCTCGGCTCAGTCCCAGCTCAATGGCTTCCTGGAAAGGCTTGCAGGCACTCGCGGATGGATGGCGACTGGGGTTTTCCGATTCCCGGCCTCTCAACTCCACGCCAAAGTCGGTGGTCACCCCAATGGCCGGTTTTGAAACGGTTTGCCGTCCCCACCCGCCCGGCGGCCACACTCCCAGTCCCGCTGCCTTCAGGTAGGTGCTGATGGTTTCTCGACGAACATGAGTGGCCGCCTGGATGCGACGCAGGGACCAGCCCAGCTGCCCCAGAGCTAATATTTGCTGTTTCTTCTCGTTGTTCAAGACATTCGCCATGCCGCGGAAGGCTACTCTGCCTCTCGCGGCTGTCAATGTCCTGGACCGCTCTTTGCATGGCCGGTTTTCAGGTGACCTTACATGGCCGCTTTTGGGTGATCACTGAGGAGGAAGATTCCGCCGTCCATCGGAAAGAGAGCTCTTCCCTCGCCACCAGGCGCATCGCTACATGAATCCGGCGGATCACCAACACGCTCTCCTCCGCTTCCACCTCTCCAGTCACATCCGCGGTCAATTTGCCGTCGCTCGCGTCGATTTGGCGCGCTTCCAGCGCACCTCCGAAAGTGCCCACCATTCAACCAGCGGTTGCGGAAATGACATAGTCGATTGTTGAAGAATGTGATTCCGTCAGCTTTGCTGGGTCGACTTTGTAGTGCTCGGCAATGCCCCCGTGAACGCCGTAGATCACTGGCTGGGATTCGCCGGGCAGGTGCGCAATACGGAGAGGTCCCTGCCGGCGTACGATACGTGACTTCGAAACATAAACGACATCACTCATGGATTCCTCTTTCCAAGACTCAATCACCATATGAGGCGGTTGAAGCGAGTCAAATAGAAAGCAACGTCGGCGAGTTTGTCGAAGAACAAAAGGACGCCGACGCTGACAAGCATGACTCAGGTGAATTTTCCAACTACCCACCTCGAAGTCAAAATCGTGTTGCCCTCCCGTGGCAGCAGGTTGAAGGCTGGTTCGCGACGCCTCAGATTCATTTGTCAACCGTGTGTCTGTCGCGATCCAGTTCACTTCCCAAGTCTTGCCTCCATCGTCCGAGAAGGCCTGTTCAAAACGGCAGGAACTCGCCGTGATGTCCGATATAACGAACCGAACAAAGATGGCTCGGCCATTCAGTGTTTCCTGGTCGTAGAATTCGCCGCGTCCATTCTTGAACTCGCCGACCGTGGGTTGGCTCAGGGTGCCGTCGTTGCTGTTGGCAAAATTGAGGCTCCATTGGTGGGATTGTGGATTGTAGAGACGCAGGTTCAGACCTTCGAAGTGCCCTTCTGGGCCATCGGCCTCGAGCTCTATCAGATTGGCGCGGCCATTCCAAACCTTTCGAACGACGGTAGTGCCCTCAAGTTCGACCCAGGTAGTGGAGCCAGTTAGCGGATGCACCAGGCGCCGGAGGTGAGTTTTCCAAGTACCAATCTCGAAGTCAAAATCGTGTTGCCCGTCCCGTTCTGTAGGAGTGTGTTGAAGCCCTGCGCTCGATGCACCTGAGTTCTGCTGTGCGAGTCCTTGAAGGGGCTGCAAGACGACAACCAAACTGCACACCATGAGATAAGCCCGAATCTGTTTGATGTTCATCACTGCCTCCTTTAACTGCTTCGCCAGCGGTCGTGATCGTGAACGCAAAATGCCGACAGTTGAGCAGCTTCCACCTCTATTCCGTCGATCCTAGGTTTATTCATTTCCTTTGTCAGGGCAGCCAGCGTAATCGCGAACGGTGAGTGGGATCGAGAATGACTAACTCTGGTGCCGCTCTGAGCAAGCCTGTCGCAGAAAGCGACTGTAGGGAACGCTCGGCGACCGGAGCGAATTCGTTTTCTAACATCTGGTTGTCCTTGAAGATCCCCAGCCATACGAGGTAAGGGCCGTCGGTTCGGATTGGAAGCTGCGGAAAGTTATTGGTTACATCCAGCGTAACCAGGATGCCGGCTTGGCGTGCGCCTGCGGCTCGATAGCTGGCAAACGTCGTCTCTGCTTCTTTCGCAAAGGCTTCGACCCTGTTCGCTTTTACCGCAAATATTTGAGCAACCACAATACCTTGAGCCCCATTCGCTTCGGTGACGGGATCGACAGCGGGCAGAATGGGGACACCTCGTTCAGGGCCCAGCGGACGGAGCAACATCACATTGTCGGAGTCAGTCATGAGATCGTTCAGCGTTTTCTTGTGCTCTTTCCAAACGGGCCCATAATAGAATGCTGCGTTCGCCACGGCACGATCTTCAATCGTGTGGAAACCTCTAATCCACGTGAACCCGAATTGATTCCTGCGCTCGAAGAAAGAACCGGCTGCGATTGCCCCGAGCTGCTGAAAAGCTTCGGGAAAGTAGCTTTCAAAACACTGAGCGAAATGTTCGCGCTCTCCCTCTTTGATGGTGTATCGGCGGAATTCAAAAGCTTGAAAGTCGCTCATATGCTGGCTGTTTTCTAGGGATGCTTTCCCAGTCGTCTGATTAGTCTGAGCCAATGTGAGGTTGCAGACTGCAATGACCGCCAGAAGTCCGGTTAAGAATCGCATTATTGCTCCTCTAGCTTCACTGGACGAATGGCCGACTCCGTCATTGGGCCGAACGTCGTAGTCCCAGACATAACCTGGAAGAGCAGCGTTGATCTCGCCCAGCGGGAATTGCGGGTTCATTTCGTGGTCTTCCGCGTGAAATCGATCATCCAGTGTTTGGTCCAAGTTTTGCCGCCGTCTATGGAGCGGTGGCTCTCCCAGTGCGCAGACTGCTCGGTAATCCGGGACCAGGTGAGCCGCGAGAGAACGTGGTGCCCCGTCTCATCCCGCCACTCGCCGTGAAGATCGATGCCGCCGCCTTCAAATCGTCCGCGCCAGACCAGGAAGCCGCCCGGGGCAGAAGTGTCTGTCCACGTGTGTTCCCACTGAGAGGTTTGCGGATTGAAGGCGCGGAGACCGAGGCCCTTGATGATCGTTCCTTGATAGGGTCCCTCGAAGAATTCCAGGGAAACGCAGCCATCGAGGACCTTGCTTGCCCTTAGCGAGCCGGGGCCCTCGCCCCAGGATCCGTCAGGCAGAGGAAAGCGGCAGATAGCGTTCCACTCGCCTTCGAGAAAATCAAACTGCTTTGCCTCCGCGTTCGTCACATCGCTCATGCCGACCTCATCCAGGAAAACTTAACCCGTATAGTGGTCTATCGCAATAGCCACTCTGACCTGTTACGATATAACCACTTTAGGATTGCTCCGGATGAAACGCATTCCTGCCAGCTTCCTTCCACCAATAGCGCTCGACTACCGCACGAAGACTCCGATGTATCGCCAGTTGTACGACTGGTTTCGGAGGGCCATCATCGACGGCCAAATGCGGCCTGGACAACGAGTGCCGTCAACCAGAGGCTTGGCCGCTGAGCTGAAGATTTCCCGCATTCCGGTCTTGAACGCATACGAGCAATTGCTTGCCGAAGGGTACTTCGAGACGTTCGTCGGAGCGGGCACGTGCGTGGCGCGATCCATCCCGGATGACACGCTGAGTCCTCCGACCGTGAAAGCGCGGAAGGGGCATCAAGAAATAGTTGAGAAGCGAGGTCCGCGCCGAGTGTCACGTCGTGGGACGGCGTTGACGCACATGTCGGCGCAATCATGGTTGGACAACTTGGGTGCGTTTCGAGTAAGCCTGCCCGCCCTCGACCACTTTCCGATCGGCGCCTGGTCGAAGCTGGTGGCTCGGCACTCTCGAAGGCCGCCACGGGGCATCATGGCCTATGGCGATGCCATGGGATATCTGCCCTTCCGCGAAGCCATCGCGGAGTATCTGGGCGCCGTACGCGGGGTCCGATGCGAGGCATCGCAGATTCTGGTGACTACAGGGTCCCAGCAGGCCTTGCAGATTTCTGCACAGGTTCTGTTGGATCCCAAAGATCGGGTGTGTATGGAAGAGCCGGGCTATCCCGGCGCCCGCCAGGCTTTCATGACGGCCGGGACTCACCTGATTCCGGTTCCAGTGGATGACGAGGGCATAAAGGTAGCAGAGCTGATCCGTCGAGGGCGCGACGCGCGCGCGGTGTATGTCACGCCATCGCACCAATATCCCATGGGCATGACGATGAGCGCCACACGCCGTATGCTCCTCCTCAATTGGGCAGTGCGCACCGGTGCTTGGATCATTGAAGACGATTACGACAGCGAGTATAGGTTTGGAAGCCGTCCGATCGCTTCGCTGCAAGGCCTGGACGCGGATGGGAGGGTCATTTATGTCGGGACGTTCAGCAAAGTCATGTTTCCTGCCTTGCGCTTGGGCTACGTGGTTGTTCCCAAGGACTTGGTACCTGCTTTCTCCGCCGCTCGTGACGCCGCCGACATCTTTTCATCGACTCTCTATCAGGCCGTCTTGACCGATTTCATCCGCGAGGGACACTTCGCTCGCCATATACGCCGCATGCGAATGCTCTATATGGAGCGGCGTAGGGCGCTCGTAAATGCGATCCAAATCCAGATGCGAGGTAGGACTGAGGTGATTGGCGCGGAAGCGGGGATGCATTTGGTGGCACTGCTGCAGCGTGGCATCAACGACGTGGAGGTGTCGAGGAAGGCTGCCCACAGAGGTATCTCCGCAATGCCCTTGTCCGTTTGCTACTCAAAAGCACCGACGAGGGGCGGCCTGATTCTTGGCTACGGGGGCGCCAACGCACATCAGATTCACGATGGGATACGCAAACTCAGGATGACCGTAGAGGGCCAGATCGCGTAACGCGCCGCGATGACGGTGCCAGTCCTGAGATACTCATTTCCCGGAATGACCGAATGCCTCGTTTTCCGTTGCGCTTCCTTGGCGCGGCTGTCCAAATCGCTATGTTTCGAGCGTCATCTTAATAGCCGAGCAAGATGCCCGGGCACACCTATACGGAGGTTTCACATGCAATACATTCTGATGCTCTATGCGCGCGAGTCCGGCTGGTCCGAACTGACCCAGGCGCAGCAGGAACAGGCCATGGGGGCCTACAACGCTTACACAGAGGCACTCAAGAACGCAGGAGTCCTGAAGGGCGTGAACCGCCTCCAGTCGACTTCGACTGCAACGACTGTGCGTGTCGCGAATGGCAAGTCGCAGGTGCTGGATGGCCCGTATGCGGACTCGAAAGAGCAGCTTGGAGGGTACTACATCATCGATGTGCCCGATCTCGATGCCGCGATCTCGTGGGCAGCGCGGTGCCCGGCTGCAAGTCACGGTCTCGTCGAGGTGCGTCCGCTCTGGGGCAAGGCGGCGTGAGGTGCCCGTGAACACGGACTTGCGAGCCGATCGTCACCGGGATCATCAAGGAGGAATCATGGCTAGGATGAACTGTTTCCTTTTACTGGCATCGGCTATTGCAGCGTTTGTTGCGAGTTCGGTGTGGTACAGTCCTCTCCTTTTTGCTAAGCAGTTTATGGACTTGAGCGGCGTTGGACCGAGCGCCGGGCCAACCGTGGGGAAGATAGTCGGCGAACTTGGCCGGAACCTCATTCTCGCCTATGTGCTCGGGCGCTTTATTGTGCTTCTTGGGGTAGTCGACTGGAAAGGCGCGCTGAATCTGGGAGTCTGGTTGTGGATTGGCTTTCCTGTTCTACTGCTTTCGGGCTCGGTTATGTGGCAAAACGTACCATGGATGCTCGCCGCTATCCACGCCGGTGATTGGCTAGTGAAGATACTGCTCATTGCCGTGATACTCGGCGTGTGGCGCAGGCAAGATCCGGGGCCGCTACGCGGCTGCGAGAAGGAAAACGAGTTTGGTCGCGCAATCTAAGACCGGAGTATAAGACGTGGCAACGAGCCAGACGGAAAAGATCGAGATAGAAAACCAGTCGCATGATACGGCGGAGGCGGTCGCGCGCCGCAGTTACGGCAAGCTCCTCGCTTTTCTCACGGCACACACGCGGGATGTGGCGGCTGCCGAGGACGCCCTGTCGGAAGCCTTTGCTTCCGCGCTGGCGGATTGGCCGCGGAATGGCTGTCCGTCGAACCCGGAAGCGTGGCTGCTGACCGTCGCCCGCAGAAAGACGATCGATGTCGCGCGCCGACACTCTAATGCCGAGGTTGCGACCCGTGAGTTGCAGCTCCTTGCGGAGGGATTGGAAGCTGCGGCGGGGGACGCGGAAATCCCGGATCGTCGTCTCGCACTAATGTTCGTCTGCGCGCATCCGGCTATTGAGGCCGGCATTCGCGCTCCGTTGATGCTGCAAGTGGTGCTCGGGCTGGATGCGAAGGCAATCGCCTCGGCGTTCCTCATGTCTCCGGCGGCCATGGGTAAGCGACTCGTCCGTGCCAAGGACAAGATCCGGCAGGCTGGCATTCCATTCAACGTCCCGGAGCGCGAGGAACTTCCCAGCCGTCTCGAGACCGTACTGGACGCCATCTATGCCGCCTTTACAGAAGGTTGGACCGACCCTGGTGGGACCGATGTCGTCCGCCGCGATCTCACAGAGGAAGCGTTGTTTCTGTCGAGGCTCCTGGCCGAGTTGCTGCCGGAGGAGCCGGAGGCGCTGGGCCTGCTTGCCCTCATGCTTCACGCGGAAGCCCGGCGCGGCGCCCGACGCAATCCGCATGGCGAGTACGTGCCGCTTGGCGAGCAGGATCCTGCGCTTTGGGATCGGAAGATGATCGTTGAGGCCGAGGCGCTGCTGCGACAGGCCAGCGCTCTGGGCTCCATTGGCCGCTATCAGTTAGAAGGCGCGTTGCAGTCGGCCCACGTTTATCGCTGCCGCACGGGGCAAGCCAATTGGGCAGAGGTGGTGCAGCTCTACGACGCACTCTTCGCGCTCGCTGGCTCACCCGTGGTCGCTATCAACCGCGCGCTGGCAATCGCTGAGTTGCAGGGTGCCAGTGCCGCTCTTGACGCCATGCCAGAGCTAGCCGCTGATGTGCGGCTCGCCGAATACCAGCCCTACTGGGCGGCACGCGCGGAGCTGCTGGGCAAGGCAGGTGCACACCGCGAAGCCCGTCACGCGTACGAAATCGCAATCGGTCTCGAGCGCGATCCCGCGGTCCGACGATTCTTGCAGCAACGTCAGTCGGCGTTGTCGTCTTGACCTTTCCGTTGACAGGATGGCCGTGGCGGGATCAGTTGGTAGCTCCGAAGTTCGCGACCAACTCCTGCGCCAATCGGCAAGCGCATCAAGCGTCGCCAAGGTTTCTGGCGTCGAGCAGAGCCGTATCTCAAATTGCTCTGACCGCTTCAAGCAGATCCCGGTCAACCCAGTCGAAATAACCGCTTGTCCAAATCGCTGAGTTTCGAACGTCATTAGTAGTAGCGAAACGCTATACCCACCAAAGGTGGGCATCCGAAGGGCAGCAACGAGTGCAGCCCATCGAGCGGCTGGGCGTCACCGTGGGCGCTGAGCGAGGCACGGATGTGGAGGAACTGGCGGGAGTAAATCCTGGCGGGTTCACGGAGCACTTCGTATCGGGCGGCGGTAGGTGGCCAGTTCTCAGTTGCACCGTCGTCGAAATCCGCGCGCTGGTGGAGCCCCTGGGGCAGGTGATCGGCAAGGGCCCCGACGAGCGAATGCGGTGGGAGACGGAATTCCGCGCGTCGTCTGCGCCGGTATCTGGAAATGCTTTTCAGTGAATTCAAAACAAAGGAGAAAACATCATGTCAACCGCAACCGTGAAAGGACAGTATTCGAGAGATGAAGCCGACATACGGGCGCTGATCGAAACTGTGCACAAGGCACATCATAGCAAGGATGCCGCTGCCATCGCTGCACCGTACGCTCGAGACGCGGCTGTATTTAGTCTTGCGCCGCCGCTTTCTCATGTTGGAATGGATCTCGAAGAAAAGCAGGCGTGGCTCGACACGTGGGTAGGGCCAATCGATTTAGAGTCGCGCGATTTAAGCATCACCGTGAGCGGCGACTTCGCCTTCTGCCATGGCTTCTACCGGAACAGTGGAACTCCTAAGGCGGCCGGCAGGCCGATCAGTTTCTGGATGCGCGCAACGGTCTGCCTGCATCGAGATGGGGGCGCCTGGCGGATCGTCCACGAGCACACGTCCGTGCCCTTTTACATGGATGGCAGCTTGCGGCCCGCGTTTGACCTGAAGCCCTAAGCAGACGGATCGAGGCACACGAACGGATGAGCTTTCATCAGGTTCTTTATTGTTATTTTTTGGCTCTCGGCGATTCCGAGCGGGAAGAAGCGCTAACGAGAATAACTAAGAGGAAAATATATGTTCAAAACAAATGAAAATGGTCAACCAATAAATTACATAGCATCGGTCGTAACTGGCCTCGCGGCTTTCGCACTCAGCCTTCTTTGGTATAGCCCCCTTTTGTTTGGGAATATATGGATGGCGCTTCGCAACGCGCCAGTCCATCCTCTCCCAGGTTGGACGTTTCTCTTTGCACCACTTCGAGAGATCATCACCGCCCTCTTGCTCACGCACCTGATCGTGCGCCTAGGAGTTAACAATTGGGAGAACGCACTCGGCCTTGGATTCGTTCTATGGTTCTCCTTTTATTTCGTGCAACTGTCGGGCGCTGTCATGTGGGATAACTTGCCATGGCAACTTGGCCTTATCCATTCCGGTGACTGGCTCATGAAAATGCTCTTCATGTCGCTTCTGTTGAGCACGTGGCATGGCAGAAAGCTATCTTCCGAAATACCAATAAAGAAAGAGAGTAAGACAACCATATGAGGAAAATAGTTGCAGGATTATTCATCTTGCTTGATGGAGTGGTAGAGCTACCCGAGAAATGGGCCTTTACGTACCTCAATGACGAGGTGAGCAAGGGGATTGCCGCGGGCATAGCACAGGCAGACGTCGTGCTGCTGGGTCGGCGCACATACCAGCAATTCGCCAAGATCTGGCCAAGCCAGGGAAGCAAGGTGCCGATGGCCCGCTTTCTGAACCGCTCACCCGTATTGACCTATACGCAGCCGATGGCCTTTAGGATACGGGCACTCAAGGTGTGGTTGGTCCCTGAGAAGGCGTGGCCGAAGTATCTGTGCGCAGCTCCGCAATTAGCATCGCAAACCCTGTGACGCGACCAACGATCTCGGCATCTTGAGGATAACGAAAGGACCGGATGGCCACTGGCGATTTTGGGGACGGGACAACCAGTAAGCGGCTTCCTTCGTAGTCGCACCAACTGCAGGCGTAGCGATTGTCGCGAAGCTCGACAAAGTACACCGGACGGTCGTATTCGCTCGGCCAAATGCCTTTGGTGACCTTATTTTGGTGCGGATCGATCTGGACGAACGCACCTGGCCGGATCAGAGGATCGAGCGTGTAGTCTTCGGTCCCGACGTATCCATAAAGTACGTCGCGTACGCCTGCGTGCTGCACCAGGAACAAAGGCATTTCACCCAGACCCTGAAACATTCGATGCACGAGATTCGTCTGTTCCAAAAGAACCTTGTCTTGCAATTTCAAAGAAGTCGGCACCATCGGCTCTGCTCGCGAGATAGCTCGGCCGCTGAGGTGCGTGTACGGCAGCGCGATCAAGCCTTGTTCTTTGTCCAGGTCGCCGATATTAAGCCCGAACAGGGCCAAGATCTCGTTGATATCGCATTTGTAGATAAGGCTCAGGCTGTGGAACTTCTCTAGGCGCGGCTTGGACTTCCCGTTTTCGAGATCGCTTACCCAATTGTGAGGCACATAGTAAGCCGGGTTTTTCTTTTCCTCTACAATTCGTTGGCTGAATCGCTCGACATCGCGAATGGACAAATGCCGTCGCTCGCGTTTGGCGCGAAGACGGTTACCGGCTTCGGAACTTGACGACAGGGCCAACATTGGGAACGGCTCAGGTTGGCGTTGCGATATGGTAAGCGCGAATCAGACCGTTTGTCCACAGGGATTCCATCTCGTTCGGAAATCCGACAAACTTGGCGAGAGGATTCTCGCGAGGTTGCCGAGTCATCGCACGGCTAACCTAAACGGCACTGGTCGAGATTCCGACCACCATCTCACCTACAACCTTGGGAGCGATTGCCTGAAACTCGCGGTTCTTGGGGGAAATCGACGCCCCTGTCCGGAATTCCGGGCAACTTGCGGATATTTGTGACAGCGCCAAGGCGAACTGTTTAAACCGAAGCAGATCTCTGCGAGCAGATTGAGTGATCGGAAAATCTAGTTCAGGTTGCGGTGGCTCTTGCTGAACTCTGATTTTTGACCGGCGCTGGAGGGGGGACCTTCTCGCGAGAAAGATGCGACGAGAGGTCCTTCAGTGCCCTCCACGAGTGAGGCAGGATCAGACACAAAGCTCGCAGAACGCGTCAAATCCATTTTGGCGAGCAAGGATCTCACGCTGCACAAGCCGTCCCAACGATCAGCGGAACTCTTTGGGCGATCGTCTCCTCATTACCTACCCCACAACCTCTATTACGATCTCCGCCATGGCAGCTTCAGCCCGAGCCTGTTTCAAGTGTTTGCGTTGAGCCAGATTTCCAATTACCGGGTCACCGATTGGTTGCGGGTCTTCGGCTTCGACGTCGAGGTAATTCCTCGCTTACAGCTTCAGCTTCCTTCGAGGCGCACGGTCCTTCTGGATTCATCGTTGGATGATCCGAATGCGTTCATCCCCTGGCTTCGGAATTTGGGTATTTCTGTTCCTCCTGTCGGTGTGGTGCCCCTGTCGCAGGTTCTGGAGTGGACCAAACCCCTACGCCTGGCTTCGCTGGCAGAGCTTCAGGATAAAGGCTTCTTGTACGCGAAAATCGGTTACCAGGATGCTTTGGCTTTCCCAGAACTACTCGCGGGCAGCATCGTCCGCGTAAGACCCGGGAAGACGGGAGACATGGTCGGGCGGATCAGCGGTGAAGGATCCAAGAATCTGTTCCTGGTTGAGCACGGAAAGGGATTCTGCTGTTGCCAGATCCGAAGTGTTGGAGGTGGGCGGATTGCGACGATCAGTGCCCAATTGCCGTATGCGCAAGTCGAATTCAAAGTTCCGGAAGAAGCAAGACTCGTTGGCGTGGTGGATTTCGAGATCCGCAGCCTGCTGAGGCCGCAGCAACCTACCATTGCTAAGGAGTTGGCAAGGCGCTGGAAGCCGGAACTATTATCGCCCGAACCGTCTCAACTCGGCCCACTCCTTCGCCACGCCAGGCTGCGAATGGGGCTCTCGTTTCGCGCGGCCTCGGCGATCAGTCGAGAGGTCGCAAATTTGCTGGGCGATGAACGCTACTTCGTCGCTCCCGGGTCTCTGTCCGACTATGAAACGCTCAACATTCCACCGCGCCACTTTCACAAGATGGTTACGTTCTGCGCGGCTTATTCGCTGCATCTGCATAAAATATTTGAGACCCTTGGTCTCAGCCTGCCGGACTCTGGATACGAACCAATTCCACATTTGCTGACTGGCAGACTGTCGCCGGCCATGGCTGAGAGGGCGGCGGAGACGGATGAAATTGAACGGACCGGGTTTATTGGGGAGCTGGCTGCTGAGCTCGGGGAGGTGCCTTTCTTCTTGCGGGAATCGCTGAAAGGGCTGAGCGGTTTGACCAAGCCGTCCCTGAAGGACTTCTTCTGGATCGGCAGGACAGGAAGCGCCTTCCACCCATACCTAGCGGGTGGCTTGCTTGCCGTCATAAATCGACAAAAGAAAAAGCCGAATGACTGCGGCTCGAAACCGCTGTGGCAGCAACCCTTGTCGATAATTCTCAAACGTGACGGAACCTATGTCTGCGGATGCTGCAGCCGGGAGAACAACAGCCTGGTCGTTCACTCCTATCCCGGTGGAGTACCTAGACGAGAGCAATTCCGAAATCGCGATGCAGAGGTCATTGGGAAGATTGTCACCATAGTGCGAAGGCTGATCTGAATTGGATTTTTTCGACCCCACCAAATAGGGAGAGTGCATCAGCGCACCATGGCTCGGATGTTCCTGAAGTCGTGTTCCTGAAACGCATCGGCGTGATGCCAGGTAACGGCGCGTGCACCTTGCCAGGTCGGGGTCCTTCGTTTCAACGAAACGCTACTTCGGTAGTCGGCCCGATCACGCATTGCCGGATGGAAACCGCTCCATTGTGCGATATGTGTTTTAGAATAAGTTGTTTAAAAGGGTGTCCTTCGGGACATCCGTCGTTGGCCTCCCGCATGTTGACGAAGTATATGTAGTTATGCAATAATTACTTAGTAAACTGGAGGGGAGAGATGCCCGCTGTATCCGATACCGTCCATCCGAGCACTCTGGACCAGATTCAAGCGAGCATCGTGGATTGGTTTGAGGGCATTTCTAAGGGGGCAGAACTCCCCATTCGCTTCTCACATCCTTCAAGATCCTCCAATCGATTGTGCTTGTTCTCGACTCCCACAACGGACTTCAAGGTGGAGATCGATCAAAGGACCATCACATTGCAAGTCAAGAGACATAGGCTCTCCGTCGTTCTTGACCAATTCGATGTGCGGACGGAGTTTGAAGACCGGAGGATATGCTTCAATATCGAGCCACACCCAAGGGCTGAACATCGGGTCCTTGATTTGGTTCTCCGAGAGGTCGCAGAGACCGAGCATCCAGCCTTTGTTTCGCGACTCTTGAGGGTCGTAAAGAATCTAGAGAAAGATCTGTCGAAAGGAAGAATTAATGAAGCAATAGCCGCTCCAACCGACTACCTGGTGTTCTTAAACGCGCTGAGTGCCTCCCCGTTAGCCAGTGAATCGGTTGCGGATGATCCCCTTGCGGCCGCGAAATTCCGCGGCCTAGAAAGAAAGAGACAGCTAGTAGAGGCAGCGGGAGGGGTCCTTAGCTCAGAGCGCGTCGCGGACCTGTTGGGGATCACGCGTCAAGCAGTCGACAAGCGGCGCGCTCAGAACCAGCTTGTGGCCCTCACGCAAGGAAAGCGCGGATATAGCTATCCGTGTTTT
>WNFN01205395.1_pt1 | contig 12964 bp, 13 predicted proteins | sample 5400161 | NCBI WGS metagenome assembly WNFN01 (sample SAMN13153353, study PRJNA577476) | soil metagenome | isolation source: 80 cm saprolite on Douglas fir-dominated hillslope | place: USA:California | collected 2013-09-17
GCTCTCGCTGAAGTCGGTCAACCATCGCTTCCTCGATCTGCACTTTCGCTTGCCTTCTGGGACGGACTCGCTCGAAATGCAGCTGCGTCGCTTGCTTAAGGAAAAGATTGCGCGCGGCCACGTCGAGGTGACGCTGAGCTTGGAGCGTTCGTCGAGTGAGGCGTTCGCCCTCAACCGCGAACTCGTTGGCGGATACATCGCGGCCTTCCGCGCCGCGGCCGCCGAATTTTCCCTGGCCACCGAGCCCGACCTCAACGCAGTTCTGCGGATTCCGGGCGCGCTCGATTCCGCCAACGACACTGCTGACGGGGAAATCGAGGCTGCTGTGATGGCCAAGGTCAGCGAAGCGCTGGAACGTCTCAACCAAATGAGAGACGAGGAAGGGAAAGGCATTGAGCGCGAACTACGCCAGCGTATGGCTCATCTGGTGGAGGCTGGCAAGAGCGTGAAGCAGCATCGTCGCGCCGTGCTGCAAAACTATATTGAAAGGCTCCAGTCGCGCATACAGGAGTTGCTCGGCACGACCGCCGACAAGGAACGAGTGCTTCAGGAAGCGGCGCTGCTGGTGGACCGCAGCGATATTCAGGAAGAGATTGTCCGGCTGGAAACGCACGTGCAACACTTTCTGGGCTTGCTGGACGAAGGTGGCGAAATCGGCAAGAAACTGGACTTCCTGCTGCAGGAAATGAATCGCGAGGCGAACACGCTGCTGTCGAAGACTTCCGGGCTCGCCGGCGAAGCATTGAACATTACCGAAGCAGGTTTGGCGATGAAAGCAGAGATCGAAAAATCCCGCGAGCAGGTACAAAACCTGGAATGAGTCCCTCGACGCGCAAGCCCCTTGTCTACATCATCTCGGCGCCTTCGGGATCGGGTAAGTCCACGCTGGTGACTAAACTACTCAAGCTGGTTGACGATCTCGACTTTTCCATTTCTTACACCACGCGTGCGCCTCGCGGCAGGGAACAAAACGGAAAGCAATATTACTTCGTTGCGCATGACGAATTTGAGCAAATGATCCGGGCCGATGAGTTTCTGGAGCATGCCGACGTCTTCGGCAACTACTACGGCACCGCCCGCCGCTTCCTGCGTGAGGCGGAAGAGAAAGGACATGACCTTTTGCTCGACATCGACGTCCAGGGCGCGAAGCAGATCAAACAAAGATTGCCCGATGCCGTCAGCATCTTCGTCCTTCCGCCGGATCGCAAGACTCTCGAGCGGCGGCTGCGCGAGCGCGGCGAGGACGCCGAGGATGTCATCCAGCGCCGTTTGGTCACGGCCAGTCGTGAGATTGAGAACTACGATAAATACGACTATATTTTGGTGAACGATCGGCTGGAGGAGTCCATCGAAAGCTTGCAGGCCATTGTGAGTTCGGAACGTTTGCGCTCCGCGAGCCGGCCGCTTTCGGACGAGGAGAAACGGATCATGGACCTAGCGGGACGCTGCCGCCTTTCCAGCATTCGTGAGCGGGTGCTGCCGATCGTGGCGTCATTTGCATTACCGCACTCGACTTCCTCAGAAAAGGCTTCCCGTTCATCTCCACCGTGCTCTCGCCTGCCGGCCAAGCTGGCAAGCTTGCTGCAACGATGGTGGGCATTGTGCTTACGGTGGACAAGCCTTCGCCGGACACCGTAACTGCCGCGCTTGAAACGGCGACGTTCACACCAGATCAGATGGTGCAGTCTGAAACAGATGGAAGATCAGCTTCAAGGGGCCGTTTCCGGAGGCGACTGATTTCAGAGTATCGATTTCGGAGTATGATTGGTCAGGCGTCGAAAGCGGGCGACTGGCGGCATAGGCAGGGCGGGACAAACTAAAAGCTGGTTATGTTCTGCGGAACGAATCATTGCACGCTCGGACAGTGATTAGGTTTCGATATCGGTTTTCAAGGGAGAATCCCATGAAGTTGATTGAAGGCTTCGACAGCAATTGTCCGGTGCCCCTCCGGTGGTCGACACCAATTCCCGCAAACCCTGCCGCATCGCGCAAGATGAAATCCGCGCCGGCAAGGTGAAGTGGGAGTTAACCGAGACTCGCAGTGCAAGCGAGCAGGCCAGTGAAGCTCTCGACAAGGCGCTGGGGCAAGACTGAGGCGACGGTTGATTTTGTGATTTGCTGGTTTTGAAAGCCCGTGCCTAGCCCGGACAGGCAATCTTCGGCCAGCAATCAGGAATCGATAGTCCGCAGTTAACCATCAAATTGATATGAAGATTGCTCTGGGTGTGACTGGCGGCATTGCGGCTTACAAGGCTGCCGAAATTGTCCGCCTGTTGCAGGATCGCGGCATCCGCGTGCAGGTCGTAATGACGCGCGCCGCCCAGGAATTTCTTCGTCCTCTCACCTTCGCGGCGCTTTCCGGAGAAAAAGTTATCACTGGGATGTTCTCGGCCGGCGAAGAGCATGAGCCCAACATCGATTCCGCTATCGAGCACATCGCGGTCGCACAATCGATCGACGCCCTGGTAGTTGCACCCGCTACTGGCAACTACGGCGCCTGTTGTGGTGGCACCCGCGATGAACGTGAACATGTGGGACCACCCCGCGACTCAAGCCAACCTCGAAATCCTCCGTCAGCGCGGCGTCAAGATTGTCGAGCCGGGGGCCGGCTATCTGGCTTGTGGAATGACTGGTCCGGGGCGGCTTGCCGAGAACGAAGCCATTGTCGCCGCCGTGCTGCAAGCTCTCGGGGCGTCGCAGGATCTGGAAGGCGAGACCGTGCTGATCACTGCCGGTCCGACGCGAGAGAAGATCGACCCGGTGCGTTACCTCACCAACCGCTCCAGTGGGCGTATGGGCTACGCCTTGGCGGAGGCGGCTCTTCGCCGCGGAGCGGGTGTGCTCCTGGTCACCGGCCCAACCGCACTCACGCCTCCCGGAACTGCCGAGGTTACGCGCGTCGAATCTGCGGAAGAAATGCGCGAGGCGGCGCTTAAACTTCTGCCGCTGGCAACTGTTGTCATCAAGACTGCCGCGGTCTCCGACTATCGTCCCAAGGCTGCGGCCGGACAGAAGATCAAGCGCAAAGGCACGATGACTCTCGAACTCGAGGCCACCCCTGACATTCTCAAGGAGCTCTGCCTGCGGAAAGAGTCGCAGATCATGGTGGGCTTCGCGGCCGAAACCGAAAATGTGTTGGAGAATGCCCGGCAGAAACTCGTGGCAAAGAATCTCGATGCCATCGTGGTCAACGACGTTTCCCGCGAGGGCGTGGGATTCGACTCCGACCGGAATGCAGTTACTATCATCAGCCACGAAAAGGTCATCGAGATTCCTGAGACTACGAAGTGGGAAGTGGCCCAGCGCGTCCTCGACCAGATTGTGCGGCTTCGCCAGCAGCGCAAATCGACGGTCAAAGCCTGAACCTGCGCTTCATGTCAACCTCCGGCTTCCGAACGTTTATAATTCCGGCACCAGCCAACTCAACATGCCAGTCCTTGATCCTCACTTGCGGCGCGCGCTCGCGGAACGGGTGCGCTACTACAATGAGTTAGGCATCTACGATTTCTATCAGCGTGAGCCGCGGCTTTCGGAAGTGGTGGAACATGCGTCGGCTGCCGATGTCGCATTGTCTCCTGAATCCCAGCTAGAAGTGCGAGAGGAAATGTCCGCAAGAAAATCTGCTGCAGTCCAAACTGTCGCCGGGGAAGATGCTCTTGAGATCCTCCAGCCTAAACCGGAGCACGGAGTTGCCGATCCCGCGGCCGCGCTCAAGCTTATCCGCGAAGACCTTGGTGAGTGCACGCGATGCAAACTGCACCAGCAGGGACGCAAGCAGATTGTATTTGGAGTGGGCAATCCCCACGCCGAGTTGATGTTCGTTGGGGAAGGGCCGGGGGCCGACGAGGACGCGCAGGGCGAGCCTTTCGTGGGCCGCGCCGGGCAGTTGCTCAATAACATGATTAAGGCGATGGGGATACGCCGCGAAGATGTATACATCGCGAACGTGGTCAAATGCCGTCCGCCGGGCAACCGCACACCGGAGCGCGACGAGTGCGAAACCTGCTCGCCGTTTCTCATGCGGCAGATTGCCGCGATCAAGCCGAGGGTCATCGTAGCGCTGGGCGCGGTGTCGGCGAAGAACCTGCTGGCGATCAACGCTCCCATGTCAGAGCTACGCGGCCGCTGGTACGACTTCAAGCCTGCGGGCGTGCGCAGCAACGATCCTTCATGGCCCGGAGCGCGCCTTACCGTGACGTACCATCCCGCGTTCCTGTTGCGCGATCCGCGGCAAAAGGGCGAAGCGTGGAAGGATCTGCAGATGGTGATGAAGTATCTTGGCCTCGATCCGCCGAAGAAGCCCGCAGACGAAGTTCCGGCAAAATAGGCTCCGCGCATACGCTTCTCCTACGTGACTGCTATCCTCTGAGTCCAATGCCCGAATTTTGCGACGTTGCCCTGCCTGTGCCGCTGGACATGGTTTTCTCTTACCGTGTTCCGGCCGGTGCTACGCCAGTTGTAGGCGGGCGCGTACTGGTGCCGTTTCGTCAACAGCGCATGACGGGCATCGTAGTTGAAGCGCACGACCGCAAGCCATCCGTTCAGACTAAGTCCATTCTGAGCGTGCTCGACACGACTCCCGTGCTTGACGAGCAACTCTTGCGCCTGGGCCGGTGGATTGCCGACTACTATCTCGCTCCGCTCGGTGAAGTTTTCCGCACTATGCTTCCTCTTAGTGCGGAGTTCAAGCGCTCGGTCGGCTACCGCATCACCGAGGCGGGAGAGATGGCGCTGCACATGGCAGGCGTGTTGGGGTCTTCCGCGCGCTCGCGTCGTGCTCCCGAAGAGCAAGCCACTGAGTTCCGGGTGCTTGACTATCTGGCCGCGCGCGAGCCTTTGCCGGGCGACGCTGTTCTGGTTAAGGAAGGAAGCCTGCGCTCCGCCACGGGCATCTCGAAGTCCGTTCTGGCTGGTATGGTGCGGAAGAAATGGCTGGTGCGTGAAGACGTGTCGAGCGCGCGCGATGCGACACGAATGATCAAGATCGCGACGCTTAAGTCGGCAGAAGGAAAGCTGAACGACAACCAGAGGAAACTTGTCGAGACTCTCGCCGCGTCTGGCGGTACCGTTCCCGTAGAAACTGTCCAAGCCCTCGAGATCCCGCGAACCACTCTCGGAACGCTGGTCAAACGCGGTTTAGTGGAAATCACGGAACAGCCTGCGGCTTTCGCCCTCTCCCGGAGCAAGCCTCGTCCTTCGCGCCTGGAATTTGAATTCACTCCGGCGCAAAGATCTGCGCTCGCCCGGTTGCGCGAAAGTGTCGCTACGCGCAAGTTCTGCGGCATGCTATTGCATGGCGTCACGGGCTCGGGGAAAACAGCCGTCTACCTGGCGGGCATGCGCTCCGTGCTTGAGGCTGGCCGCTCCGCCATACTGCTCGTCCCAGAGATCGGTCTCACGCCCGCGGTTGCGGCCGATCTGCATCAGGTGTTCGGGGACGAAGTCGCCATCCTGCACTCCGCACTCTCCGACGCGGAACGGGCTGAGCAATGGCATCGCATCAAGCGCGGAGTAGCTCGCATGGTTGTGGGCACACGCTCCGCGGTGTTTGCGCCGGTCGCTGATCTGGCGTTGATCATCGTCGACGAAGAACAGGATTCCTCCTACAAGCAGGAAGAAACGCCGCGCTACCACGCCCGCGACATCGCTGTAGTGCGCGCCAGCATGGCGAACGCCGTGGTAATGCTGGGCTCGGCAACGCCGTCGCTCGAATCGTACTTCAACGCGAAGAAGAATAAGTACGCGCTGGTCGAGTTGCCCGACCGGGTCGAGCAGCGTCCTCTTCCGGAAGTAGAAATCATCGATATGCGCCAGGAATTCCAGGAGACCGGCCACGAGCAGGTCATCTCACAGAAACTGGCAAGCGAAATAAAAGAGCGGCTCGACCGCAAAGAGCAGGTCATGGTTCTGCTCAACCGCCGCGGTTATTCTCCAGTGGTTCTGTGCCGCACCTGCGGCAAAAAGCTTGAATGCAAGAACTGTGCCATCGCTCTGACTCACCATAAGCGCGATCACAAAATGGTCTGCCACTACTGCGGCTACACCGCGCCCGTGCCCAAAACCTGCGGACACTGTGGCAGCGAGTACGTCTACTTTCTGGGGACTGGCTCAGAGAAGCTCGAAGAACTGCTGCATGGAATGTTTCCCCAAGCCCGGATTGCACGGCTCGATCGCGACACCGTCCGCGGCCACGAGGATTTCGAGCGCACGCTCAACGCCCTCAGTGAAGGCGAACTGGACCTGCTCGTAGGCACGCAGATGATCGCGAAGGGGCATGACATTCATGGTGTAACGCTGGTCGGAGTTGTGGGCGCGGATGCCGCTCTAGGCCTGCCCGACTTTCGTGCCGCCGAACGTACGTTTCAACTGCTCACCCAGGTGGCTGGACGCGCCGGGCGTGGCCAGTCTCCGGGCAAGGTAGTTTTGCAAACCTATTTTCAGGACCACTATGCCGTGCAATATGCCGCGCAACACGACTTCACCGGCTTCTACGAAAAAGAACTTCGTTTTCGCAGTTGGATGCACTATCCGCCTTACTCGGCGCTCGCCAACGTGCTCATCCGCAGCGACAAGCTTGACGACGCGTTGCAGTGGTCGGGCTTACTCGGCAAGTGGTTTGAGAAGATTCGCCATGAAGGGGTCCGTGTGCTGGGTCCGGCCGTTGCGCCCATCATGCGCTTGAAGCGCGATTACCGCTACCATTTCGTTCTCAAGTCGCCCAGCAGGGAAAAACTCAACACCACACTGCGCGCCATGCTGGCCCACGCTGCGCAGCAAAAGATTCCTCGCACGCAGGTGATTGTGGATGTCGATGCTCTGTGGTTGATGTAGAAAACGGGCCGAGGGTTCGTGTCAGGGCATGTCTTGAGGCATGCCGAAAAGAGCTCGAAGAAAGAATCGGCTTGAGCCGCTGCCTTATGGCCATTCCGCTTCGTCACGCCAGCCCGGCACGCGCTGCCGCTCGCGCGTTCTTCATCACCGGATTTGGGACTGATCTGGCTGCCGCAGGGGCTAAAGCCACAGCTTGCGCACGAACTCTAGCGGCACGGCTAAAGCCGTGCCCTGATACGAATCGGTCTGATGCGAATCGTTCGGCGATTGATCTGATAGGAATCGCTCTGATTTGAGTCTCTTTCGCTCTCAGCCTGCGGGACCCTCTCGATACGAGCGGCACTGCTTGGCTGCTCACAACTCTGACGGCAGATCATCTCTGGAATTACCCGCCTCGGATCTGCCGCACGACTTCAGGGACCGATGCGTGACCGAAGGGAGCCGGGGTCAAAGTAAGGATCAACATCACGACAGCGAAGAGCGCCAGCCATACACGGACACCCGAGACCCGCGGCCAATCCGCCACTTGAGGATGGCGCAAGCTGCTCAGTTGCAGCAGGATCGCCCACACGAACCATCCCGTCCACAGGCAGTACGCCATGGGGAGCAAGATCAGAATCGTCAAGCGTGAGACAAATCTGTGCGCCCGTGGCGCGAGAGAAAAGACGATGTGTCCCCCATCCAATTGCCCGCCGGGTAACAGGTTTAGAGACGTGGCAAACATTCCCACCCAGGCTGCGATCGCGGTAGGATGCAGGATCACGCGATTCAAAGGCAATAGGCCCACGCCCTTCCCAGCACTCGCCGAAGCCAACAGTCGATGCAACAAGTGAAAGATCAAGGGGAATCCGATTTCCAGATCCGGGTTAGACGTCCCCAGGGGAATCGGTTTCGAAAATCCTAAGGAGACCGAGAGGACTGCCACTGCTACAACAAATCCGGCAATCGGGCCGGCAATGCCGATATCAAAAAGTGCGGTCCGGGACCGAATCGGAGATCGAATCCGAATGAAAGCTCCGAGAGTTCCGATCAGTGTCGGCGCCGGAATGAAGAATGGCAAAGTCGCCCAAACCCCGTAGCGTTTGCAGAAGAGGTAGTGACCCATCTCGTGGGCCAGCAGAATGAGCATGAGCGTGGCGGCGAAGGGTATCCCGAGCAACAGACGTGAGGGATGGGAAAAGGCCCAACTTACGGGAAAGAATGACGAGAAGTTGTCGTCCAACGAAAATACCGGCTGGTTGCGCAGGTAGTTGAACTCCATTCTCGCTCCCACCACTACCGTCGTAAAGCAGGTAGCCAGCAGCAACAGGGCGTGCAGCCAATAGCGTTGCTTGGGGACGGGCGGAGCCCACACCGGCATCGGACGGTAATATTCGGTGGTGGACGAGGCAAGAGGAGGGATGGGTTCCGACATGCGATTGTCTAGCCTCGGCACTTCATCAAGGCGTTTTTCTGATGCTACTACGATTTGCGATGGGAGAGCAGGTGGGCTGAAGCCAGCTTCTCAATTGCGAGGTTTTTCAATCGCCAATCTGTTCAATGTCAATCTGCTCAATCAATCGATTGCAGTTCTTTTCCGGGTTTGAACCTTACCGCTTTGCCCGGCGGAATTGAAACCTCGGCTCCGGTACGGGGATTCCGGCCGATCCCGGTTTTGCGTGGGCGCACATTAAACACGCCAAATCCCCGCAGCTCAATACGATCGCCATGGGCCAACGCCTTCTTCATGCTCTCAAACACGGTTTCCACGGCCAGCTCCGCCTTGGTCTTGGTGATGCCGGTCTTGGCTACCACTTCGTTGATGATATCGAGCTTAATCACGAGGGACTCCGGGATGCGAGGTCAAAGTGGTGCCTCAAGTGATTGATGCTAAGGGAGATAAGGGAGATTGTCAACGGGAGGACCTCTCCCGTAAACTGGCTGGACCCTCAATAGTACCGGTGTTTGCAGCCAGCCGAAGCACGATTGAGTAATTGTGTAAGCGGGTAATTGTGCGGTTTTCTTACGGCCGCGCGACGTCGGACCGATCAATTGCCAAATTACAAAATCACTAAATACTTAGATTTGTAAGGAGCTCCATGCCGAAGAGTGACCGCTGGATCCGCAAGATGGCTCAGGAACATGACATGATTAACCCCTTCTCCGAGAAGCAGGTGCGTGAGGGCGTGATTTCTTACGGGCTGTCGTCGTATGGCTACGATCTGCGTGTGGCTGACGAATTCAAGATTTTTACCAATGTGAACTGCACCGTGGTCGATCCCAAGAATTTCGATGAGCGCTCGTTCGTTACCGTACGCTCCGATGTTTGTATCGTTCCACCTAACTCCTTCGCATTGGCCCGCTCGGTGGAATACTTCAAGATTCCGCGCGACGTGTTGACCATCTGCGTAGGCAAGAGCACTTACGCCCGCTGCGGCATTATCGTCAACGTAACTCCTTTCGAGCCGGAGTGGGAGGGGTTCGTTACGCTCGAGATCTCGAATACCACGCCGTTGCCTGCGCGCATTTATGCGAACGAAGGTCTCTGCCAAATCCTGTTCTTCCAATCTGATGAGGTCTGCGAAACCAGTTACGCGGATCGCAAGGGAAAGTATCAGTCGCAAAAGGGAATCGTACTTCCCAAACTGTAACCGCGGGCGAGGACTCAAAACGCGTACACAGTCCTCCCTGTATTGGGCGTTCCAGAGCTGCACCTTTGTTCTCATGTAGGGGGAAAAGGCCTCTTCGCCATCCGCTGCGAAGCGATTGGGATGGTCGAGCGAGCCAGAGAGCTGGGAGGAACGGTTGCGATCCGATCCGACGGTGAGGGAACGGTAATCTCTCTCACCCTGCCAGTCGTATCCCAAACTGCGGTCCCGAACGTCAGAGAAACTGACGGCTCGATTAAAACTACCTTTGCCTAACTACCTTCGCCTTCCTTGTACATGTACTTGATGGCGGGTTTGTAAATCATCAAGTTCGGCTCTCCCCGGTCACGGTTTACCTTGAGGCAGTTCCGGTCATACCATTCGATGATGCCGCGTACTTCTTCGCCGTCGCGCAGCACGATGACCATCGGCGTCCTCGATTGCATTTGCTTCTGGTAATAGAAATTCTCAGCGTTGGTTTGCTCGGCCGGCACGGTTTTTCTGGCACCCATGCCCCGGTCGCCACGATCATTGCGATCGCTGCGCTCTATCCGGTCGTGGCGTTCCGGGCGATCGCGACGCTCGCTGCCCTGCAGTTGCGATGAGGTGTGGTTGCCGTGGTTTTCAGGGCGAGGCAGCGTGGGCCGAATCAGTTTGCGATTCGCGAAACTTTCCTTTTCGGCGGCCGCACCGGCAGGAATCGGATCCATGGTTTCTCTCATAGTGGCGCCTACCTCATGCACACGCATTCGCGCAAACCACGACAGCGGGGGACCCTGTGAATGTATGTATCGAAGGCGTGAAATTTTACCTACCGTACCACAGGAATGTTCCCAAGACAATCTCCTTGCTCTTGTGCTGGGGCTGGGGGTTACTGAATCTTGCATACCCTAGGATCTCGTCTGTGTACGGAGGCGATGCCGGCGCGGCCATGCGGGCGGACGGAATTGTGGTGAGGAAGCCCGGCTGCCATCTGTTGCTCGGTCCACTCTTACCGTCTGCAAGGCGCGCTTCCGATTCAGAGCGGCGTAAACTCATTGCATGGCCAGCATGCCCAGCGAGCGCAGTGTCCCTGCGCCCACGGGAAAGCGGACCCCTTACCGGTTCCCGCCTGGGTTTCAGCGGAATCTTCTCTGGTATGCTCTCCGCCATTTTCGTCCTGCTAACCCCATCTTACTGTTCCAGCACCTTGCCCAGGAGTACGGCGACATCGCACACTACAAGATCGGGCGGCATCATATCGTATTTCTTAATCATCCTGACTACATTCGAGAAGTGCTGGTCGTCCAGAACGACAACTTCATCAAAGAGCGCACCGTGCAGCGCACAAAAATGCTGTTGGGCGAGGGCATGATCACCAGCGAAGGATCGGTGCACCGGGCTCAGCGGCAAACGGCTCAGCCTGCATTTCACCGCCAGCGTATCCCCGAGTACGCCAGCGTCATGGTGGAAGAAGCTGCGCAGATGCGTGATGGCTGGCGCGCCGGCGAGCAGCGCGACATTGCCACTGACATGATGCACCTTACGCTCAACGTCGTAGCCCGCACACTCTTCGCTACCGACCTGCGTGACGAAGCGTCTGAACTCGCCGACGCTATCAATCGCATCATGCGGCTGTACAATTTTCTGGTTATGTTGCCGGCCGCCGAGTGGCTGGTGCATATACCACCACCTGGCCTGGCCGCATTTCTCAGGGCGCGCAAGCGGATCGACGCAGTCGTTTACCGCATGATCGCGGCTCATCGCCGCCGCGGGCGGGACAGCGGGAGCCTTCTCGACTTGATGTTGGCGGCGTCCCCCGAGGGAGGCGCCACTTCGGAGCAAGCGCTTCGCGATCAGGTCATCACGATCTTCTTGGCGGGCTACGAAACGGTGGCCAACGCTCTCGTCTGGACCTGGTACCTGCTGGGGCAGAACCCAGAGTGCGAACGCCGCCTTCACGAAGAAGTGGATGCCGTGGTGCGGGGTCGCCTTCCGACGGTCGAAGATGTCCCGCGCTTACGCTACACGGAGATGGTGATCGCGGAATCAATGCGTCTCTATCCGCCGGCGTGGGCGATGGGGCGCTATGCCCGCGACGACTTTCGTCTGGGCGATTACTTTCTGCCCGCCAAGACGACAGTGCTGATCAGTCAATTCATCACTCACCGCGATCCCCGCTACTTCCCCGATCCTCTGCGCTTCGATCCCAATCGTTTTACTCCCGAGGCAAAGTCACGGCGGGCGAAGTTTACCTATTTTCCCTTTGGCGCCGGGGTTCGCCAGTGCATCGGCGAGTCCTTTGCCTGGATGGAAAGCGTGCTTCTTCTCGCCACGCTGGCGCAGAAGTGGAAGTTGAGCCTTGTGCCCGGTCACCGTGTAGAGCCGCAACCACTCATAACGCTTCGACCCAAGTACGGAATGCTCATGCAAGTTGAGGAGAGGGCGAGACGAGAAATACAATTTCCAGACTGTCGCATGGATGACGTTAGTCTGGAGTCCCGTCGCTGACTGTAGGTGGCTCTGAAGAACTCTCCCTCGTACCGTACGTGCCTTTAGGTGTAGGGTCAGTACCGTTAAATCGATCCAGTCTCCAGGCGATGTTATCCTCTACTCACTCGTTTCCGTTTGGCTGACTCTCGGGGCGTTGGGTTACTTAAGTCAACTGGGGCTCTGAGAACTCCTGCGTTAACATGAACATCGCTGCAAGCTTCTGGGGGGAAACTTTAGTCACTGCGTTCTTCCCCAAACGGTTTCAAGCACACAGATTCAAGGCACAAGAGGTAATTTCGAATTGGGGCTGCGCCGGAAAACACAGATTGTCACCGGGCTCGTACTGCTTGGGCTGCTGGCGGCGCTCTACGCGGTCACGCGCAGAACTCTGCTGGTTCAGTTTTCCCGACTCGAAGAAGAACAAACTCGCCAGAATCTTGATCGCATTTCCAACGCCATTAACAACGAGCTCGACCTCCTGGACGGCTCGGCCCGCGACGATTCCATGTGGGACGAAGCCTACAACTACGTACAGCGCCCCCAGCCCGGTTGGGGCGAGAACACTTTCAATGACGACAGCTTCGTGTACCTGCGGCTGAACGGACTTGCGTATCTGAACGCAGCCGGCGAACCGATTTACGCTCGTGAATTCGATAGCGCAACCCACGAACAAAACTTTGCCCCGCCAGAATTGCTCACGGCGTTTGTTCAACTGGCCCGCTCGCAGCAGCAGTCGGGAAGTCTGGCGGGAAAGCGTGGAATTGTTGATCTGCCTGACGGTCCGGCTCTGGTCGCCGTTTGGCCCGTATTGACCTCTGCCGGCAAGGGACCATCGCAGGGCACGTTGATCATGTCACGCCGCCTGGATTCCAGTGAACTCCATCATTTGGGTTGGACCGCGGGCCTGGAGTTGGAGCTGTTCCGCATACGCAACCAGCCCGTCTCCGACCTCGCAGCACCGGCTCTTGCCCATTTATCCGAAGCCGCGCCTGTGTTTATTACTCCGCTGAATGAAAATCAGGTCGCCGGATATA
>WNFN01108338.1_pt1 | contig 12963 bp, 10 predicted proteins | sample 5400161 | NCBI WGS metagenome assembly WNFN01 (sample SAMN13153353, study PRJNA577476) | soil metagenome | isolation source: 80 cm saprolite on Douglas fir-dominated hillslope | place: USA:California | collected 2013-09-17
AACTTATCCGTCGTCTTATTCTCGTCGGCACCGGTCCCCGCGCGGGCGAGCCACCTCAGGATGCCGGATATGCCCAATACGCCGCTATGACCGATCCGCAAACCGGGCAAAGCCCCATCGAGACATACCTCTATCTGTTTTTTCGCCCCTCGGAGGCGAGCCAAGCATCAGGAAAGGTGTTCTGGGCGCGACGGCACGCCCGGAAGGAAGACGTGGACGTGTCGACGTCAACGCAGACGATGGCGGCACAGCGGGCGGCGATCACGGAATGGCGTCAACCCCGCGGCGAGCGCTTCGAGGAACTTAAGGCCATCATTCAACCGACGCTCGTCGTCAACGGCCACAGCGACATCATGGTTCCGACGATCAATTCGTTCACGCTCTCCCAGAAAATTCCGAATGCTCAACTCATTATCTATCCAGATTCCGGGCATGGGTCCTTATTTCAGTTTCCAGAACTCTTTGTGACCCATGCGACGATCTTCCTAGACGGACCCTTCGCCGGGACCGGCCCTTGAACAGCGGCGGCCGATTCAGCCCGCTGGGAGGCGGTCGCTGGCGGGCAAGCGTACGATCGATCACCAATAAAAGCAGGCAAAAGACGTGGATCCAAACAAAAGCGTTCCGGCCCTCACCGGTCTTGAGTACTTCAAGGCGCTCATCGAGGGCACCGCCCCGCGCGCGCCGATGCTCGAGCTGTTCGATATCAATTTTGATTCCGCCGAACCTGGCGCCGTCGTGCTAACCGCAACGCCGACGACAAAATACTACAGTCCGTTGGGATTTGTGCATGGAGGTTATGCGGCCGTTCTGCTTGATAGCTGCATGGCGGCAGCTATCGTTACTTCGCTTGAGCCAAGTCTTTCCGCCGTGACGCTCGAATACAAAATAAACTTCATAAAGCCGATGTCCGCCGATACGGGAGTGGTGCGGGGAGAGGGCAAGTCGCTATACATCGGCCGGCAGATGGCTATCGCAGAAGGCAGATTGCTCGACGCAGCAGGCAGAATTCTCGCCCACGGAACAACTACCTGTCACGTTGTGCGCAGAGATGGGCGTTCATAGCGCAGTTGATGGGCACATAGTTTCACGAAAGTCGAGGGTCGACTGTTCCGATAGTGTGTTCAAGCGTAGGTCGACACTATCCTAGGCCATACCGGTTTGACTCACTGTTCGAAGCCGGGTCGATTTCACATGGAGGCGCGTCCGCGCTTGGTGTACGGCGTGCGTTCGGCATCGTCCTGGCGCCGCGGGCCTCGCCGGGTCACGAAGCCTGAGCTGACTTCTGCCGCAGCGAACCCACGCTACGTTTTGTAAGCTTCGCAATTTCAGCGACTTTCCATCGCGGTCGGGACGAGAGCATTTCTCGATGCCGTGCAAATGCTCGATCGAAGCATCCGATGTCCCGAAACGTGGGCTAAACGTCGTTTGGTGCACAGCCAAAATCCCCTAGTTTTCGCACCTCACCATGATGCGTCGTGGCGGGTCCGCGCCGCCAAATGACGGATCTTGACGCGCTTGAGCGAGGGAGACCATGCGATGGATTGTTGCATTTTGACGACGTACGCCCTGTTGTCGATGTCTGACATTGATCGGGACGACTTCATATTCGGTCAACTGGTTACCTTAGCAACGGGATTATCGCTGGTCGTGATCGCCAGGTTATTGGCGATGCTGTTGTTTGCCTGGTGAGGGTCGGAGACACCGGACAAGCGCGGATGGGGGACCGCACTGCGCCGTAGACGTTGCCGGGCCCGCGCCTTGTTCTCTTCATCATTGTTCTAACCAGGTCAAAAGTTGGTGGGGTGTCGAGAAGTGACCTAGCATTGTTGTTAGTTCTTGATTGGTCGTTGCACTCCCGTGGGTCCGCCCGCACCAAACCTTACCGGAAAAACCTGTCAATCACCCAACATTCGCCAATTCCAAGGTCGCCATGCGAACTTGGGGTGGTTGATGGTGAACTTTTCATCTTCGCGTGATCTCGCCTGACCCGTCGCTGGGCGGGTCAGGCTCGGCTTGACGGCGCATGAGTGCGTCGTCTTCACCAGTGGCCATAGGTGGAAACAACGATCCGCATTATTAGCCTTCAGGCAGGGTCAAGCGGGAGTCTGCGGTTTCCTAATGCCCGCAGCCTGCTGCATCTGCTTGCGCTCCTCCCACCGGCGTCAAGCCTCGATATCGACGTCCTTAGTTTCGGGTAGAAAAAAGAAGCCGATTACAAAGCTCATAGCTGCGACACCGACCGGGTACCATAGACCGGAATAGATGTTCCCGGTCGCGGCAACGATCGCGAACACCGTCGCTGGCAGGAAACCGCCGACCCAGCCGCTACCGATATGATAAGGCAGCGACATGCCGCTGTAGCGGATACGGCTTGGGAACAATTCGACAAGCCATGCGGCCGTCGGGGCGTAAACGAGCGTCACATAGATCACTAGGATCCACAGCAAAACTGTCGTCATCACGGTGTCGATTTCCGTTGGATCGGCCGAAGTTGGATAGCCGTGGGCTTTGATCGCCGCGGGCAAGGCCGTGGCAAAATCCGGCGAGGTTGCGGCCAGTATCTGGTCGCCGATCTTGACCTGTGTAGGCGTTCCCTTCGGCGCGTCTTGGTTGGTGTAGTTCACCGACAGACTGACCAACCCCGACTTCGCGACATCGCAGTTCGTGGTGAATTTCTCGGTGCCCGTCGCTCTTAACTGGAACGAGCACTCGTCCGGATCGGCGATAACGGTCACGGGTGCAGAGCTAAGCGCTGCCTCGAGTTTAGGGTTAGCGAAGTGGGTAATGCCTTTGAAGATCGGAAAATACGTCGCAGCCGCTAACAGAAGGCCGGCCAGGACAATCGGCTTGCGGCCGATCTTATCGGACAGCCAGCCGAACAGGATGAAGGCAGGCGTACCAAGCGCCAACGCGACCAAGATCATAATCTGCGCGGTGACGGTGGGCACCTTGAGAGTCTGGGTCAGAAAAAACAGCGCATAGAATTGTCCACTATACCACACCACCGTTGCGCCCGCGGTCTCGCCCAAAAGAGCGAAAATAGCAGTCTTGGCATTGGACCAATCGGCAAAGGCGTCGGCGAGCGGCCGCTTTGATGTTTTTCCCTCGTCCTTCATTTTTTGGAAAACCGGCGATTCGTTCAAGCTCAATCGGATCCAGATCGAAATCATGAAAAGGATCGCCGACAGCAGGAACGGAATGCGCCAGCCCCAATCGCCGAATGATGCTTCGCCCAACCAAGATCGGATGCCGAGGATCAGCAACAATGCTAAAAAAAGGCCAAGGGTCGCGGTGGTTTGGATCCAGGAGGTGTAATAGCCGCGTTTGTTCATTGGCGCGTGCTCTGCGACGTAGGTCGCCGCACCGCCATACTCGCCTCCAAGCGCAAGGCCCTGCACCATGCGCAATCCGATCAGCACGGTCGGCGCGGCGATCCCCCAGGTATCGTAGCCCGGTAGCAGGCCGATGAAAAAGGTGCCGATGCCCATCAGGGTCATCGTGGTCAGGAACGTATACTTTCGTCCAACCAGGTCGCCAAAATGGCCGAAAATCAGAGCGCCGAATGGGCGTACCACAAAGCCAGCCGCAAACGCGAGCAAGGCAAAGATGAAGCCAACATTCGGCGGCACGTTGGAGAAGAAGTATTTGGCGAGAAACGAGCTGAGCGTTCCGTAAATGAAAAAATCGTACCACTCAAAGGCAGTGCCAAGCGAAGCAGCGAAAATGACCTTGCGTTCCTCGGCAGTCATGCCCTCGGCGCGGACGCCACCGCCCGCTACGTCAGCTATTGTCACCGTTTGCTCCCCCTCTTTAAAATTGTTCTTTCAAGCGTTCCAAATCATCCGCCGCAAAGCTGTCGTACCGACCATTGGTGCTGAGAGCAGCCCAAAGACGTTCCGTTACAGCAATACGGCTCAGCCAGATTCAACGATGGCCAAGATGAGACGAACGCTGATCGAGCCGCTACACCAGGCTCCACTTCCTTATCGATCGGAAGTGGAGCCTCCAGAAAAGTTAACCGCGGCGCTGCGCGCGTAGAAGGTCATATACGCCACCATTCGAGACACCCAGGAATAGCCGGTGGTTTCAAAGACCAAGTCGGGGTCGAGCGTTGCGTTGCCCGTTCAAGCGCGGCTGTCCCTCGAGCGGCCGCTGGGCCTCAACGGCTAAATATGAGGTTTGCGGAATTAACTGGGCCCGTCAGACCGGCCCACAACGAAGGGTAACCATCTAGCTAGTCCGCAGTTATTCGGCGGTAACGATCTCGGGCAGCGCCCGCTGAGTTACGCGATCGGACTCTGGCCGGCTTGGCAACTTACGCACCGCGCAAGGCAAGCCTTTCAGATGAGGGATTCCTTGCTCGATATCCAGATAGTCGTCATTGTCTGGGCAAATCTGTGCGTCTGCGAACTCCCAGGCGCCCGAAAGCTCCTTCTTTCCTTTCGGCATTTCTGGCTTCCACCATCCGTGAGGAACGCGGACCAGGCCTTCGGGCATGTCATCGCGTATGGCTGTCCGTCCATTGCAGCGCCCTTGGATCGTCGAAACCTCAATCCATTCGCCTCCCGCCACCCCGATCGTGGCGGCGTCGTTGGGATGCAGAAAGATCTCAGGCTCGGGACGGCGCGAACGCAACGAGGCGATGTGGCGGTGACCGGTCTGGAAAAACTCGTCCTCGCGCACCCCGGTGAATGCCATGAATGGAAACGCCGGATCCTGCGGTGGTTCCCCGCGATAGTAGGGTAGCGGATCGAAGCCAAGTGACTCCAAGACAGTTGATTTGAGTTCGACCTTCCCAGACGGCGTAGCGAAACCCGTCGTTTCGTATTTTTTGAAGCCAAGCTTTCTCATATGGTACGGATGCTTCTCGGCGAATTGAGAGAAATTCAGTCCGAGCGCCGCCACCCGAAAATCGAGAAGTTCCTCCGAGTTCTTCCACGGAAACCTGTCGGAAATCCCTAGTCTGGTGGCCAAACCACGCCAAAAGTCGTAGACGCTTCGGCACTCGCCAGGTGGGTCCATCGTCTTCTGTGAAGGGCGGAAGATCGAGGTCCATCCAAATCCATCGGAGAGGCTGGCACGCTCCAGCCAACTGTCGCTCGGCAAAACATAGTCCGCCAATTGCGAGGTCGGCGTCATCATATGTTCGAACGACACGACCAACTCTTGGTTCATCAAGGCGCGATAGATCAATTGCAGATTGGCAAAACTCATAAGAGTGTTGTTGCCGAGCGTGAAGAAGGCTTTTACCGGATACGGTATTCCGTCCGCCATGGCCGTGAAGACGGCGGAAGGGTTAGCCATATAACTGCCTGATATGAGGTTGACGTACTCCTTACCCCAGACTCGCTTCGTCGGCTCTCGCAGGGCCTGCATGCCCCTGTAGGTGAACGCTGGATGTTTTTGAGAACCGAGCTGTTTGGCTTTTTGAACTTCAGAAAGTTCATCGTGGAGTTCGATCTCGCTCTCGGAGATGATATCTGGATGAAATCCATGCAAGACTTCGCCGCCAGGGACATCGATATTTCCCGTTAGTGCACGAAGAGCGCAATGCAGCCGAATTGCAGACGTGCTGTTTCGCTGCTGGTCTGTGATCGGTGTCCAAGGAATGACGCCTGGAGTTGTGGTCGCATACATGCGTGCGGCCGCGGCAATTCTGTCAGCGGCAACTCCCGTGATCTGGGCTACACGCTCGAGCGGAAACTCGTTGACACGGGCGCGAAACTCTTCAAATCCCGTGGTCCACTGCGCTACGAAGTCCTGATCGTAGAGACCTTCGTCGATGATAACTTTGAGCCAGCCCATGCACATCGCGGCATCGGTTCCGGCCCGCAATGGGAGCCATATATCCGCAAGCTCGGCGTTCTCGCTGCGTCGCGGGTCCAACACGATCAACTTTGCGCCGCGTTGTTGGGCGGCACGAATGGAATTATAAACCGGCGTCCAGCTATGCTTTCGGGGGTTATGGCCGAACAGCACGATACATTTGGTTTTCGGATAGTCGGGGTAAGGAAACCAGCCGTAGACCATCCGATTGATCGCAGCAGTATTGCCAGCGCAGAGGGCGACTCCGCTCATCCAGTTCGGATTACCCAGCAGATTCATGAAGCGGCGGCCGACGCCGCTGTCGGACTGGACATTCCATGGACTGGCGGACACGGCAAACCCTTCTGGCCCGTATTTCTCAGTCACCACGGAAAGGCGCGCAGCAATGTCGTCCAAGGCGTGGTCCCAGGTCACTCGCTCCCACCGTCCAGAGCCTCGTTCGCCCACCCGACGCAGCGGGAATCGGACCCGGTCCGGGTGCAGAAATCCCTCAGGTGCGTGAACGCCCTTCATACATATGTTGGCGCGAAACGGAGCATTGTCGGTAGCCTTGATGCGAGCGGCGCCGTTAGCGGAAACCTCAGCAACCACCTGACAATAGATGTCGCAGCTCGAGCATAGGACGCGCTTTTGGTCTGTCATGAACACTCTCCAAAGGTGGTCGCTGTTTTAGGTCACGGTGGCCAGAGGTTGCCGCAAATATGATCTGATGGATCGGTCTGCAAACGATCACTTAAACATCCGCATGGTGGCATTTCGCCTGGTTGACCCACGATCGGTTGTTCTTTTCAGCGATTGCTCCGACGTTTGCCGAGACATCATTAGAATCGACGCCAGCGGCTGCAAGCAGAACGCGCGCCGCGTCCCGAGCCGCGCGGGCCAGCTTGGGATCTCTGCGTATGACGGCGGCCGCTGTAGCGCCGTCAATGAGCAGCATGAGTTGCATGGCCAGGCTCTCCGGATGAGCTATTTGCAGCCGATCCAGCAGTTCGAGAAGCCAGCTATGACGCTGGTTCCTAAAGGAGAGAGCGATCTCGTTCGCAGCGTGATCCGGATCTTTCAGCTCGACGACGGCGTCGACGAACGGACAACCGCGAAACTCCTCGTCGGCAAGGCTTCGCTCGAGATGAACGAAACTCTCCAATATTTGCTCTTCCGCTGGCCTCTCGGAGATGGAAATGGGTATCAGTCGACGAGCGAGATAGGCGGTGATGAGGCGATCTTTGGACGGGAAATAGTCGTACAACGTCCGCTTGCTGATCCCGATTTCCGCGGTAATTTTGTCCATGCCGACCGCCCGGATGCCATCGCGATAGAACAAACAGTCCACCGTTTCGAGGACCCGCTCTTGCATAGCTCGTTTACCGACGAACCTATCCATAGCGGTAATCAGTTCAGCAGGTGCCGAGCGGGACGCGCCGGCTCCGCGACCCATGCCCGACGGAAAACGCCAGCGATCTTGGCGCGGGATATCTCCTTTTCGGAGACGGCCGGGAATTTCGGGAAATGCTCGTCATGGAAGCTGTCGGTGACGAAAGGCAGCATCGAAAATCCAAGATATTCGCCGGAGGCGGAAAGCGCGGCGGGATCGCCGACGAGGGCGGTGCGAGTGGCCATGCCCTTGGAGCTGCCCGTCTGCCAATGAAGCTCCCGGAACTCCCGCTGTTTGACCTCCGGGGCGGATAGGACGCGGATAGAGCTTTGCTGTGAGATGAGATAGAACGTCTGATCTCGGTCGATCGCTAGATTGGCGCCTCGCAGATTTCTTAGTTCGGTCAAGATCGGAGCCTTCGACGACGGATTGGCCAAGGCTATCGCCGTTAAGCCGAATAGCGCGTCGAAGACCGCCATGGGATGCTCGGCTTGCGACAACCTTCGTAGATAGCGCTCCACGACCGTCTCGCCGAAGGCGGAGGCTGATCTGGCTGCGATTGCAGCCAGCCAAAAGGTACGTTCCCTCAGGAGCACGAAGCTTGGGGTCCAGTTCTGCCAGACGAAGCTATTGGCCATATCAGCTAGCCAGGGGCGAGAATCGCTGCTCGAGGCGAGCAGGATAAGTTGCCCCAGCGCATGAACGAGCTGCCAATACGCGCGCAAGCTCGTGGCGGCGACTCCTGCCGTTCCGCTCAATTCGAAGCGTACGACCGAGCGAAGCGTATCGAGAACTTGAAGCACTCGCATCGCGGCTTTGTAGGACAGTTGCTCGAGCAGGGGGGCCCACTCAAATATTTCATGAAAGTTCGCTCGTGATTGTACAACTGACGGCTCAAAAACAGGTTGGAGAATATTGTAGGCATCTTTCACAGCGCCCGTTCGCTGCATCGAAACCTGCAGCGATCGCTCAAACTCTGGCCGTGTTCGAATTCCTTCGTCGAGATCGATGGCTGGCAACCCGGCCTGGCGTCCGCGATAGACCGCGTAACCGCATCCACCGACCTTGAGCCAGCTCTGGTTTTTTGACCGACCGATCAGAAATTCCCGGCCCGGATCGATTGCAACAATTTCAGCCAGTCGTTCACGAAGCGAAGCGTCTCGTGTGATAGTCATAGCTTCAGCTAGTCGCATGACCATATCGTTGCGCGCAGCGCCTAGTAGTTCAACCAAATTTTGGTAATCGGGATTTACCGCTAGCATTTCGTCGGCGCTTTCGTCGGCTCCGAAGTCACGCAATGACATGCGTTTCGGTAGAGTGCGGAGAATAGGCGTTTAAAGCGTTGCGCCAAACGACGTTTTGCCGACGTTTTAGGACGTCGAACGGGCACTGAGAATAGCGGCATCTCGATCGATGCGTTGGGACCGTGATGGCAAGCCTCGAGTGGGGCTGCGTGAAAGTATTACGGGATCGTGTTCGGCTCGGAACAACTGATTATCACTTCCGTTATGGCCTCAAGCTGCGAGACCCGGCCGGTTTCGGCCGAATATTCGTACTATAGAGCGTGATCGAGGTGAGGCTGATGCTCCTTAAAGTTCCCCGACTTGTGTCTTGACAGGACGTGACCTGTCAGTAACTATCCAGGAATCGTGGCGAATAACGGCCTAATGCTGTGTTCGAGGTGGCTCGAGGGAGGCGGTATCGGGTAGGCGAAAATTGTCGCTTCGTCGGTGCTTTGTCGATGAAACGGGACACGCCGTGCTGTGATATGCCGGCCTCGGATGAGCTAACCCGTGCCTCAATCCTCGTGAACTCCGCCCACTTGCTGATCGCGGCCCTCTCGAACGCCAGCGCAGGCGGCAGCGCCGTGCTCTTATCTTAACGACGGGACGTAGCCGATGCGCAGATGGTTCGAGACACTGATAAGTTCGGAGTTGCCGGACGCGGTTTCCAACCAAGACGATCGGATGAGACGGCAAAGTCAACCGCGGCGCAGAATAATGCAGTTTCAATAAACGACGGTGGGAGGTTTCCATGCAGCGGATAGGAGTGGTTACGTTTCCGGGCTTTCACGTGATGACGTTGGCTGCGATGTCCGTCTTCGAGCTCGCGAACTCGGAGCTTGGCGAGCATCGCTGCAGCACGGAGCCATCCTTCAGGCCTTCCGAAGGCATGCTGACATACCTTCGAGAGGCTTTCGACATAACGCGCAGGATGGCGGCGACTTGCGTCGGTACATTTACGTTGGCCGAAGCGGGGCTTCTTGACGGCAAGCGGGTGACGACGCATTGGGACCACGTCCGTGAACTTCAGAGGCGATACCCAAAAGTTAGGGTACAGGAAGACCGGATCTTCGTCATCGACGGATCGATATGGACATCGGCGGGCATGACCGCGACGATGGATCTAGTACTTGCGATGGTCGAACGGGACGTCGGACCTGAACTCGCGAGGACGGTCGCCAAGCAGATGGTGGTCCACCAACGGCGTTCCGGCGGTCAGTCGCAATTTTCGGCCCTTCTCGAACTTGAACCCAAGCCCGATCGAATTCAAAACGCTCTCGAATTCGCGAGAAAGAACCTGCATTCAGAACTTACAGTCGAAAACCTTGCAGACGCGGCCCATCTGAGTCCACGACAATTCACACGAGCCTTTGCGGCCGCTACTGGCGAATCGCCGGCAAAGGCGATCGAAAAGTTGCGTCTCGAAGCCGCACGTTTGTTGTTGGAGGACAGCCGGCATCCGATTGAGAATATCGCGAAGCAGACGGGCTTTGCGGATCGCGAAAGAATGCGGCGGGCCTTCGTGCGTACGTTCGGTGTACCACCGCAGGCAATGCGCCGCCAAGCACGAAAGGAGATGCAAGGAGCCAGCGATATTCCGACTGGCTCATTGCCCGCGCTTCGTGAGGCTGATCTGATGACAACCAAACAGCCAGCCACGCTACAAGGTGACGCGCCGTCGTTCCGCGACTTTCTTGCCGAAGCAGTCCGCATTGCGATTGGGTCCTGGTCACTTCGTCCTGCAGCACATTCCGGTGTTTGGCGACGAATCTGTTGCCGACACTCACGATATCGGACGCAACAGCGCATTTAGGTATGTCCGGAGCTAGAAAGACCGTTAACGACCAATATTGGTCGCGCGCCACCGCGAGGACGGCTTTCGTCACTGTGTTTCAGCGGCTTTGATTGGGGCGGCACTGCGGCTCTTAGCCGGCACCGCATAACGAATTCGTCGCGAAGGATCTTTAGCGGACCTTCTTCGGCGACGCCGTGGATTGGAGCTTGAATCGGCAGGCCTGTTCCACGCCCGGAAGCATGCGAGGCACGGCCGGACATAGAGTGGTCGGTCGGACCGGCGTTACGCGGTTGCTCGAGTAATCAATCGCAACGGCCGTTATGATGGTGCTCCTGAACCCGGGATCAGATGCATTTTCGCCGATGCAATGCACGCGGAGCATAACTGTGTGACCTAGAAAGTGGCAAAAAAGGCGTTCTCCGTCAGCGGCGACCGATCTACTTGTTTGTTGGTCTAGGGAGAGGCCAATGGTGCGCAGCGTTCGATTCCACAAGTTTGGCGGCCCCGAAGTTCTGCAAATCGAAAACGTGATCGTGCCGGAACCCGGTCCCAATGAGGTTCGCTTGCGGATAAAGGCTATTGGCTTGAACCGAGGCGAAATCCTGATGCGATCCGGAAGGGCCGCAACAAGGGCGAAGTTACCCGCGCAGCTTGGTGTGGAGGCGTCCGGGGTAATCGAGGTTTTGGGCTCGGATGTGAAAGGTCTTGTGGTCGGAGATCGCGTGGCGGTCGTCCCAGGTGACCTCGGACGTGGCTACTACGGCGAGGTCGCCCTCGCGCCTGCCAGAACGTTAGTCAAGATTCCACCCACTCAGGGTTGGCAGCACGCCGCGGCGACCTGGATGGCGTTCGGGACCGCATGGACAGGGTTGGTGGACATCGCGCGCCTCTCAGCAGGCCAAACGGTACTCATAACAGCTGCATCCAGCAGTGCGGGTCTGGCTGCTATCCAGACAGCACGCAAGGTCGGCGCGAATCCGGTTGCGTTGACGCGGACCCATGCGGAGGCTGCGGCCCTGCTTGAGGCCGGGGCGACCCATGTCATCGCTACCGAGGAGCAGGACGTCGTTACGGAAGTGGCCCGGTTGACCGGAGGCAAGGGCGCGGAGGTTGTATTTGACGCCGTGGGCGGCCCAGCCTTTGAGAAGCTCGCCGAAGCGACCGCGACAGGCGGTTTATTGCTCGCGTACGGTCGCTTCAGTCCTGAAGTCACCCCGCTGCCGCTGGCGCAGCTCTTGTGGAAGGATTTGACCGTCCGAGGATTCGTTCTTCCGAACGCGGTGGTGCACGACGAGAAACTTGCGGCACTGAAGCAATTCATCGGTGAAGGGCTCGCGTCCGGCACGCTACGACCGATCATCGCCAGAACGTTCCCCTTCGATGAAATCGTGGCCGCCCATCGGTATCTCGAATCCGGATCGCAGTTCGGAAAAGTGGTCGTGACAGTCTGAGGCAAACTAAACACGTCTGCCGCGCATTGGCTCTCCAATTAGAGGCCGTCACGTCGCAGGACCACGGATTTTTGCCGAAATTCGTATTCAGCGAAGTTCGAGACGAACCAAAAGGGAAAATAAACGTGCTTAACCTTCCGAATTTCTTGCTTGAAGGCGAAATTGCCGTCGTGACTGGCGGCGGCAGCGGCATTGGTCGGGCGGTCGCGCTTGCATTTGCCGCGGCGGGTGCGCAGGTCGTGGTACTTGACGCGCGCGAGACCGCGGCCTCTCAGGTCGCCGAGGAAATCGGGATCTCCGCGCATGCGCTCGCCGCGGACGTGACGGATGAGGAGACGATCGAACGGTCTTTCGCCGACATTGCGCTTCGACACGGTCATATCGACGTGCTCTTTAACAACGCAGGTATAAATCGTCGTCAACCGTCGCTCGAAATGGCCTTGGACGACTGGAATGCCGTGATAGCCGTCAACATGACGGGTATGTTCATCTGTGCCCGCGCGGCGGTCAGGCACATGGTTCCGGGCGGCCGCATCGTCAACACAGCCTCGATGCTGGGATTGTCGGGAGGCTGGTATCCCAACATAGCCTATCAAGCGACCAAGGGTGCCGTTGTGAACATGACCCGGTCGTGGGCGGTCGAGTGGGCTCCGCGTCGGATCCGGGTTAATGCCGTGGCTCCCGGTCCTGTCCGAACACCGTTCATCGCCGCGCTGACCGATCAGCCGGATCTCGTGGCCCAGCTCGAGCAACTTACACCTCTGCGGAGGCTCGCGGAGGTAGAAGACGTTACGGGTCCGGTTCTATTCCTGGCGAGCTCAGCATCCGCAATGGTCACAGGTCATATTCTTCCTGTCGACGGGGGAATGCTTGCTCAATAGTACCGCAACTAGCGACGTTTCGGGAGAATGTTGCCTTGCATCTCAAGGCGACAGGCGGATTCCAATGACAACTGGGGAGCAAGGGATATGTACAAGGGGTTCGATCTATCAGACAAAGTTGCCGCTATCACTGGCTCGACCGCGGGAATGGGATTGGCGATTGCACGGGGCCTTGCCCAATGTGGCGCAAAGATCGTGGTCTCCAGCAACGAGAAAGAAGACACCGATCAAGCGGCGCACGCACTGTCCAAGGAAGGTTTCCAAGTTGCGGGCGTGCGATGCGACATCACTGACAGAAAGGGTATCGGACAGTTCGGCGTGGAGGCAAAACGGGCGTTTGGCAAGGTGGACA
>WNFN01223579.1_pt1 | contig 12962 bp, 15 predicted proteins | sample 5400161 | NCBI WGS metagenome assembly WNFN01 (sample SAMN13153353, study PRJNA577476) | soil metagenome | isolation source: 80 cm saprolite on Douglas fir-dominated hillslope | place: USA:California | collected 2013-09-17
CACTTCGGCCAACCTGCTCGGCCTCAAGATCGACCAGGTCGTCTTCGCCGCCTGAGGCGTCAGCGCCGCCCGTCGGTACAGCCAAAACTGGTCGCCCGCCGCCCGCCGCGGCTGGTGGCACCGCCGATGCCGCGGATTCCGTGCTGCCGGGCGGCGTGCTTTACGCCGATCCGGTGCGAAAAGTCGCGCGAATTAACTTTCTCGAAGGAGATTAGGACGTATCAATTCATCGTAGAGTTGCATCGGATGGGTCGGTCCTGCGCTCGCCCAGGCGGCGCATGAGGATGTTCATCACCAATCACAAACGGAAGGGGCGGCGCTGGCCTCGGCGGACCAAGCGCGCCAAAGAGATGGGCGGCCATGCTGAAGCGAATGTCGATCTCCTCACGGTTGATGCTGTTCCTGCCAGTGCTCCTGGCCGCGCTCTGCGCGATCGTCTTCTTCGGTCTCGCCGAACTCAGGCAAAGCCTCATCGCCGACCGCAAGGAAGCGCTCAAGGACCTCGTCCATGTCGCCCTGAGCGTGGTCAAGACCTGGCATGAACGCGAGACGGCGGGACAGATCACCCGGGAACAGGCGCAGGACGGCGCCCGCAACGATCTCTGGCGGCTGCGCTTCGCCGACAACAACTACTTCTTCGTCCAGCGCTATGACGGCGTGACGATGGTGCAGCTCAACCGCGAGATCGAGGGCAAGAACCGTATCGACACGACCGACGTGGACGGCGTCCAGACCGTGCGGCGCCAAATCGAAGCCGCGCAGCGTGGCGGCGACTACATCAGCTACCGCAATCCGCGCGCGGGCGGCATCACGTCCGCCACCGACACCAAGGCCTTCCTGCCCAAGCTGTCCTACTGCGCCGGCTTCGATCCCTGGCAGTGGGCGACCTGCACCGGCATCTACATCGACGATGTCGACACCATCTACAACAACATCCTCATGATCTACGGCGCGATGGCGCTCTGCGTCATCTGCATCACCATCGCTCTCGCCTTCGGCATCGCGCGCAGTATCAGCCAGCCGATGTCGGTCATCACCGGGCGCATGGCGATGCTGGCCGACGGCAAGCTCAATGTCGAGGTGCCGTTCCTCGGCGAGCCCCATGAGATGGGCCAGATGGCGCGCGCCCTCCACGTCTTCAAGCTCAGCCGCCGCAAGGCCGAGGAGCTGACCTTGGCGCAGCAAGGCGAGCAGGCGTCGAAGCTGCTGCGTCAGGAGCGGCTGGAGCACCTCATCGGCGCGTTCCACGAGCGCACGGCGCGCATCATCGAGGCGGTGGCGCGCGCGGCCGAGCATGTGCAGGCGCATGCGCGGACCCTGGCGCAGATGGCGAAGCACAGCCGCGCCAACGTCGCCGTGGTGAGCCACGCGGCGACCGAGACGACCAATAACGTGCAGGCCGTGGCCGGCGCCGCCGAGGAGCTGTACCAACGCGACGATGCGGGGCCTAGTCGACGCGGCCAAGCGCATCGGCACCATCGTGCAGGTGATTCAGGACATTGCCTCGCAGACCAACCTGCTGGCACTCAACGCCACCATCGAGGCGGCGCGCGCCGGCGAGGCGGGCAGGGGCTTCGCCGTGGTGGCGAGCGAGGTCAAGTCGCTCGCCAATCAGACGACCAAGGCGACCGAGGAAATCGAGACCCAAGTCGGCGCCATCCAGAACGAGACCGAGCGCGCCGTCGAAGCGATCTCCAACATCGGCAAGACCGTCGACGAGATGAGCGAAATTTCCACCGCCATCGCCACGGCGATGGAGGAGCAGGGCTCGACCACCCAGGAGATCGCGCGCAACATCGGCCAAGTCGCCGACAGCACCAAGGAAGTCTCGGCCAATATCGCCGGCGTCAGCTCGGCGGCCGAGAACACCAGCCAGGCTGCAGGCGAGCTCCAGAAGGCATCCGACGACCTGCGCAACCAGGCCTCGGTCCTCGAAGAGGAGATGAAGGGCTTCCTCGGCGAGATGCGCGTCGCTTAAGCCTTACGCCCGCGCATGGCGGGCGGAACTGCACTCACACCACCTCGTCGACCGGCGCTGCACCGGGCGGCCGCTCGCCCTTGGCGACGCCGACCATGGCCGGGCGCAGCAGCCGGTCATGCATCGCATAGCCGGGCTGCAGCACCTGCACCACCGTGCCGGCCGGCTGGCCCGAATTCTCGATTTCCATGATCGCCTGATGAAAATTGTGGTCGAAGCGCTCGCCCATCGGGTCGATGCGGCGGATGCCATGCCGGTCGAATGCGGCGAGCAGCTCGCGTTCGGTGGCATCTACCCCCTGCAGCAGCGTGCGCGTGAGTTCGTCCTTCACCTGTCCTTCGGGCACGCTGGCAAGCGCACGGCGCAGATTGTCGGCGACGTTGACCAGGTCCTTGGCCAGGTTCGAGGCGCCGTATTTTGCCGCGTCCTCGCGCTCGCGCTGGGCCCGGCGACGCACATTCTCCGTCTCGGCGAGCGCGCGCAGCAGCCGGTCCTTGGACTCGGCCAGCTCGGACTCGGCCGCGGCCAGCCGCTCCTCGAGGCTCGTCGCCTCGGCACCGGGCGCGCCGTCGGCCTGCGCCTCCGGGGCGCTGTTCTTCTCCTCACTCATCGCCTGATCCTTATCCCAAGAGCCTGCCGATCACCTTCGCCGTATAGTCGACCAGCGGGATGATGCGGGCGTAGTTGATGCGCGTCGGGCCGATGACGCCGATCGCGCCCACGACCTGCTCACGGCTGTTCGCGTAAGGTGCGACGATCATCGAGCACCCGGCCACGCCGAACAGCGGGTTGTCCGAGCCGATGAAGATCTGCACGCCCTCGCCCTCGCGCGTCGCGTCGAGCAGGCGCAGTATCGATTCCTTGGTCTCCAGCATGTCGAAGAGCGTGCGCAGCCGCTCCAGATCGGCGAGCGCGGTGACGTCGTCCAACAAATTCGCCTGGCCGCGCACGATGAGCGCGCTACCCTCGCCGCCGCCGGCCCAGGAGGCGAGACCCGCCTCGACCAGCTTGGCGGTGAGCTCGTCGAGCTGTGCCCGCTTCGATTGGACATCGGCGGCGATGGCCGCCTTGGCCTCGTCGATGTTTCGCCCGACCAGGCGCGAATTAAGGTAGTTGCCCGCCGACACCAGCGTCGAGGGGGGCGTCCCCACGGGCATCTCGATCAGCCGGTTCTCGACCAGCCCATCCTCGGTGACCATGACGACCAACGCGCGCTCGAGGCTGAGCGGCACGAACTCGATATGCCGCAGCGCGCGCCGCTCGGTCTTCGGCGCGAGGACGAGGCCGGCGCAGCGCGACAGGCCGGAGAGCGCCGCCGTCGCCTCTTCGAGCGCCTGGGCCAGGCTCTTGCCCGCGGCGACGAGACGCCCGTCGATGCTGTGGCGCTCCTCCTCGGAGAGGCCGCCGAGCTCGAGCAGGCCGTTGACGAAAAGCCGCAGGCCGGCCTCGGTCGGCATCCGGCCTGCCGAAGTATGCGGCGCGAAGAGGAGCCCGGCATCCTCGAGGTCTGACATGACGTTGCGGATCGTCGCCGGCGACAGGTCGAGATGGCCGCGCCGCGACAGCGTGCGCGAGCCGACCGGCTCGCCGGTCTCGACATAGGCGTCGACCACCATGCGGAAGATCTCGCGGCTGCGCTCGTTCAGCTCCGTGATGACCGGTTTGGCGACAGGCGGCATCCGTTCCAGTGTCATGGGCGAGGAACATCCTCTGAGCGCGCCGAAATGTAGGAAGGCCGCTCCCCAGCGTCAACCGAGCCGTGTCCGGAGGCCGTCGCCGGGCTGGACGGCGGCCACCCCGCGCACTAGCTTGGCGCGGCAAAGATCAAGTTAGCGAGAATCGCCATGCCGCGCCCCTCCGGCCGCGCTCCCGACGAGCTTCGGCCCGTTCGCCTCGAGCCTGGCTTCGCCAAATATGCCGAGGGCTCCTGCCTCGCCCGCTTCGGCGACACGCATGTGCTGTGCACCGCCACACTCGAGGACAAGGTGCCGCCCTTCCTGCGCAACACCGGGCGTGGCTGGATCACCGCCGAATACGGCATGCTGCCGCGCTCGACCCAGACCCGCACCGACCGGGAGGCGGCGCGCGGGCGCCAGAGTGGCCGCACCCAGGAAATCCAGCGCCTGATCGGCCGCTCGCTGCGCGCCGTCACCAACCTCGCGGCGCTGGGCGAGCGCCAGATCCGCATCGATTGCGACGTGCTGCAGGCCGATGGCGGCACCCGCACCGCGGCGATCACCGGCAGCTATGTCGCCCTTCACATCGCGCTGCAGAAGCTGGTGCGCGAGGGCGCCTTGCCGGCGCTGCCGCTCACCGATGCGGTGGCAGCGATCTCCTGCGGCATCCATGGCGGGCAAGCGGTGCTCGACCTCGACTACCCCGAGGATTCGACCGCCGAGGCCGACGCCAATTTCGTGCTGACGGGGTCCGGCGGCATCGTCGAGATCCAGGCCGCCGCCGAGGCCGAGCCTTTCGCCGAGGATCGCTTCGCCAGAATGCTGGCGCTGGCGCGCGGCGGCATCGCCCGCCTCATCCTGATGCAGCGCGCGGCCCTGGCGCCGGCTTAGCCCGTGGCGGCCCGGAGATTCACCGGCGGCCGGCTGGTCGTCGCCACCCACAATCCGGGCAAGCTCGTCGAGATCGCAGAGCTGTTGTCGCCTTTCGGTGTCGCCGTCCTCGGCGCCGCTGCGCTCGGCCTGCGCGAGCCCGAGGAGACCGGCGCGAGCTTCGAGGCCAATGCCGAGCTGAAAGCACGCGCCGCGGCCGAGGCGAGCAACTTGCCGGCGCTGGCCGATGATTCCGGCCTGGTCGTGCCGGCGCTCGGCGGCGCGCCCGGCATCTACTCGGCGCGCTGGGCCGGTGCCGAGCGCGATTTCGGCCGCGCGATGGCGCGGGTCGAGCGCGACCTTGCCGGCAAGCGCGACCGCCGCGCCCATTTCGTCGCCGCCCTGGCGCTCGCCTGGCCGGACGCGCATACCGAGACCTTCGGCGGCGAGGTTCACGGCACGCTGACATGGCCGCCGCGCGGCGAGCGCGGCTTCGGCTACGACCCGATGTTCGTGCCCGCCGGCGAAACGCTGACCTTCGGCGAGATGGAGCCGGCCACGAAGCACGCCATGAGTCATCGCGCCCATGCGTTCCGCAAGCTCGTCGTCGCCTGCTTTGCAAGGGCGGTGAGGTCTTGAGGGACCGCACGCAAGAAACACAGATGCTCGACGCCGGCTTCGCCCTTTACATCCACTGGCCGTTCTGCAAGTCGAAATGTCCGTATTGCGACTTCAACAGCCATGTGCGCGACGGCATCGAGCAGGGGCGCTGGCGGCACGCGCTCCTTGCCGAGCTCGATCATGCGGCGGCCGAGACGGCGGGGCGGCGGGTCACCTCGGTGTTCTTCGGCGGCGGCACGCCCTCGCTGATGGAGCCGGCAACGGTGGCGGCGCTGCTCGACCGCGCGGCGTCGCGCTGGGCCATGGCGGAGGATCTCGAGGTGACGCTCGAGGCGAACCCGACCTCGGTCGAAGCCGCGCGTTTCGCGGCATTGCGCCAGGCGGGCGTCAATCGCCTGTCGCTCGGCGTGCAGGCGCTCGACGATCGCGCGCTGCGCTTCCTCGGCCGCGGCCACGACGCCGCCGAGGCGCGCGCCGCCATCGCACTCGCCGGGCGCCATTTCGCGCGGTATTCCTTCGATCTCATCTATGCGCGGCCGGAGCAGACACTGCCGCAATGGCAGGCCGAACTGGCGCGCGCGATCGAGCTCGCCGGCGATCACCTGTCGGTGTATCAGCTCACCATCGAGACCGGCACCGCTTTTGCGGCCGCATACGCCCGCGGCGACTGGGCGCTGCCGGAGGAGGACCTCGCCGGCGATCTCTTCGAAGCGACGCAGGAGGGGCTCGCCGCGGCCGGGCTGCCCGCCTATGAGATATCGAACCACGCGCGCCGCGGCGGCGAGTGCCGCCACAACCTCACCTACTGGCGCTATGGCGACTACGCCGGGATCGGTCCCGGCGCGCATGGGCGATTGACGCTGGGCAGCGACAAGTTCGCCACGCGCCGCCACCGCGTGCCCGAGACTTGGCTCGCTGCGGTCGAGCGACAGGGGCACGGGCTGCAGGAGCGGATGGCGCTCACGCCGGTGGAGCGGCGCGAGGAGATGCTGATGATGGGGCTGCGCCTCACCGAAGGCGTCGGACGCGCGCGCTTCCGCGCCGAGACAGGAGCCGAGATCGAGGCGTCGCTCGACGGCGAGAGGTTGGCCGACCTCGTCGGCGGCGGCTTCCTGGCGCAGGATGCATGCGGTCTGCGCGCTACGGCAGCGGGGCGCCAGCGCCTCAACGCCGTGCTCGCCGCGCTTGCAGCATAGCGGCTCGGCAGGCCCATGCAGGCTATCGACAAAATTGACGAAAAAAGTAAGCCGATTTTCACAGATCGCTGGGCAACATTGTCGCAATGCGAAAAAGGCTCAGCCTGCGATGTCGGCGATAGGCTTGCTGGGACACGATAATACCACGCTGGATCGGATGGGCGGTCCGGCGGGCGCGAAGCTGCGCCTGCTCGAGACGCCGAAGGGAACGGTGCTTCTCGTCGGCATCGCCATCATCGCCTCGGTCCTCTTGTGCTTCCCGATCTGGCACGCGCTTTTCTTCAGCGACGTGCCGCGCGCCGTGCCGATCACCGCGACCATCGTCAGCTTCATCGTCGGCTTGCCGATGGTCATCTACATGCAGCATGGCCGAGCACGCCAACGCGGCGCGCTCGGAATTCCTCGCGCGGATGAGCCACGAGCTGCGCACGCCGCTGAACGCGGTGATCGGTTACAGCGAGATCCTGCTCGAGGATGCCGGACGCAACGGCCACCCCGAGGAGCACGCGGCCGATCTGCGCCGCATCCACGGCGCCGGCCGGCATCTATTGGTGCTGATCAACGACGTGCTCGACCTGTCGGCGATCGAGGCGGGAAAAATGGCGGTGCGCGTCGCGCCGATCGATCTCGGCCGCTTCGTCGACGAGGTCGTCGCCACGTCTCGGCCGCTCATCGACAGCAACCATAACACGCTGGTCGTGGAGCGCCGCACCGAGCTCGGCGCCGTACTGACCGACGCCACGAAGCTGCGTCAAGCCGTGCTGAGCCTGCTCGACAACGCCGCCAAGTTCACCAAGAACGGCCGCATCACCCTCACCATCGCGTGCGAGAGGCCGGGGCGCGGCGACTGGCTCACCATCGCGGTGCGCGACACCGGCATCGGCTTCAGCCCGGACAAGATCGCCGGCATGTTCGACAATTTCACCCAGGTCGAGCCGCTGATGACCCGCCGCTACGGCGGTACCGGGCTCGGGCTGGCCTTGAGTCGCAAGCTCTGCCGCCTCATGGGCGGCGACATCAGCGCCGAGAGCGAGCTCGGCCGCGGCGCCTGCTTCACGCTGCGAATTCCTGCCTCGATGGCATCATTGGCCGTCGCGTAAGCGCCGCCGCTGCCGTCTTCAAGGTGCTCGACCGCCGCGTCTCGCGCGGCGAGATCGAGCTGGTCGAGGCCGCGCTGCCGGCCGAGATCCGCAGGCCGTAGCGCCGCTACCCTAGTAACCGATCGCCTGGAACGTCGTCGGCGCCGGGCTGATGACGGTATTCCCGTTGCGGTGTACTTCGAGCACGGCGAGGCCGCGCTGGATCAGCCCGTCCGCGCGCAGCCGGAAGATGCCGTCGACGCCGGCGAAGCCGCTGGCGTTGGTGAGCGCCGCCGGCGAGAAATCGGCGCCGCCCGCACTCCGCGCGAGCACTGCGGCGAGCGCCGTGGCGTCGTAAGCGAGTGTCGCCAGCCGCGGCGGCGGGCGCCGGTAGAGTTCGCGGAAGCGCTGGTCGAAATCGGCGCGCGCGCCGGGCGGCGGCGCAGCGTACCATCCCCCCGCCAGGGCCGGCTCGGTGCCGAGGCCCGGCTCGTCCCACAAGCCGGTTCCGAGAAAATGCACCTTCTCGGGTTCGACGTCGTAATAGGGCAGCAGCGGCGCCACCGATTTTAGCCGCGTGCCGCCTTCCGGCACGAGCACGGCGTCAAAGGGAATGACGATTTCCGGCAGGTCGGCGGCAGCGGCGGCGCCGGCAGCGCCGGGCTTGCTCAGTATCTTCGCGCGCACGGCAGGATCCATGGTGGCGCCGACGAGGTGCTGCACCGACGGCGTCAGATCCTGCGCGCCGGGATCGTAGATCTCGACCCGCTCGAGCGTGGCGCCGTTCGCCTGCGTCGCCGCGCGCAAGGCCTCGACCGCGATGTCGCCATAGGGCGTGCGCGGCGCAATCACGGCGAAGCGATTGACGCCGCGCGAATGGGCAAAGGCCACCACGCGCTCGATCTCCTGGCGTGGCAGGAAGCCCATCAAGTAAGTGCCGTCGCCAGCCAGCTGGGTAGCGGTCGAGAAGGCGACCACCGGCACGCTGGCGGTGCGCGCCACGGGCTTCACCGCCTCCACTTCCGCCGCCAGCAGCGGGCCGATGATGAGCCGCGCGCCTTCGTTGATCGCGGCGCGCGCCGCGACCGCCGCCGCCTCGGCCGTGCCTTGCGTGTCGCGCGGCAGCAGCTCGAGCTTGTCGTCGGCGACGTCGTAGAGCGCCATCTGCGCCGCATCGAGCATGGCATTGCCGAGCGCCGCGTTCTGCCCGGAAAGGGGCAGGAGCAGCGCCACCCGCACCTTGGCGCCGCCGGGTCCACCGGGCGAGGGCAGCGGCGTCTGTGTCACCGGCGCGTTCTCCGGGCCCGGCTGGATCGGCGGGCGGGTCGCTTGCGGCTGCTCGGGCGATCCCGTTATGGTCTTCCCCTGGCAGGCGGCAAGCGCAAGCGCGGAGAGGATCAGCCATGCCGCGGCAGCAACGCGCGGGCAGGCGAGACGCCGGGAAACCAGGCGGAACAAGCGCAACCTCCGTCGAGGTCGAGAGCGACGGCGGAGAGCCTAACCACCCTTCCGCGGGAAGTAAACGGCCCGCACCCGGCTTGCATGTCGTGGCGACGCCGATCGGCAACGCCGGGGACATCACCTTGCGCGCGCTCGCCGTATTGCGCGGCGCGGACGCCATCGCCTGCGAGGACACACGCGTCACGGCCAAGCTGCTGGCGCGGCACGGCATCGCCGCGCCGCTGCTCGCCTATCATGACCACAATGCCGAGCGCATGCGGCCGCTGCTGCTCGAGCGCTTGCGGCAGGGCGACGCGGTCGCGCTGGTCTCCGATGCCGGCACGCCGCTCGTCTCCGATCCCGGCTTCAAGCTGGTGCGCGCCGCGATCGCCGAGGGCCTGCCGGTGACGACGCTGCCGGGCCCCTCAGCGGCGCTCGCCGCCCTCGTGCTGTCGGGCCTGCCGAGCGACCGCTTCCTCTTCGCCGGCTTCCCACCGCCCAAGCCGACGGCGCGGCGGCGCGCGCTCACCGAGCTCGGCGCCGTGCCGGCGACGCTCGTCTTCTTCGAGGGCGCGTCGCGGCTGGCCGGCGCGCTCAGCGACATGGCGGAGACGCTGGGCGACCGGCCGGCCGCGGTGGCGCGCGAGATCACCAAGCTCTACGAGGAGGTCCGTCGCGGCTCGCTGCGCGAGCTTGCCGCCCATTACGCGGCGGCGGGTCCGCCGCGCGGCGAAGTCGTGGTGGTGGTCGGGCCGCCGCCGGCGGAGGCCACGGCGATGTCGGACGACGCGCTCGACGCGCAGCTCCAGGCGGCGCTGGCGGGGATGAGCCTCAAGGATGCGAGCGCCGCCGTCGCGGCGGCCACCGGCCTGAAGCGGCGCGACGTCTATGCGCGCGCCCTGGCGCTGGCCGGGCGCGGCAAATGACCCTGGCCAGCCGGCGCCAGGCATTCCGGCGCGGCCATGCCGCCGAGCTGCTCTGCCTGTGGCACCTGCGCCTGCGCGGCTATCGCATCCTGGCGCGGCGCTTCCGCGTGCCGTCGGGCGAGATCGATCTGATCGCGCGGCGCGGCCGGGTGGTGGCGGCGATCGAGGTCAAGGCGCGGGCGAGCCTCGCCACCGCCAGCGAATCCGTCTCCGGCCGTCAGCGCCGGCGGGTCGCCCGGGCGCTCGAGCATTTCCTGGCGCTGCGGCCGGAGCTGGCCGGGCTTGCGCCGCGTTTCGACGTGATGCTGGTGGCGCCGGGCCGCCTCCCGCAGCACGTCGCCGATGCCTGGCGCGGCGACCTTCCGTAGAAGGCGCGGAAGGCGACACCAAGCGTTAAGGCGCGATTTGATAGGCTTTGCGCAACGCCAACAGAGCATGGCAGATCGCTCATGACCGATCCCGTCGCGCATGTCGGGAGCGTGCCCGACACCACCAGGCAGCCGTCTGGGCGCAGCCGCGGTGCTTGGCTGGCGGCCGGCGGCGTGATCCTGGTCAAGCTCGTCAAGAGCGCGAAATTCGTCAAGTTCGCGCTCTTCGTGGCGAGCCTCGGCGCCCTCGCGCTCAACCGGCCGGTGGAGGCGGCCTGCGTCATTGTCTATGCCATTTTCGTCCACGAGACCGGTCACGTGCTCGCCATGAAGGCTTGCGGCATCAAGACCAGCGGCATGTACTTCCTGCCCTTTCTCGGCGCCGTCGCGGTAAGCAAGGAACCCGCACGCACGCGGGCACAGGAATGGTTCATCGCCATCGCCGGCCCCGCCTTCGGTCTGCTGTCCCTGGCGCCGCTGCTCGCGGTCGCCTACGCGACGGGCGATCCGCAATGGGACGCCTATGCCGCGATGGCCGCGCTCATCAACCTGTTCAACCTGCTGCCCATCGGCATCCTCGATGGCGGCCGCATCGTGCAGGCGATCGCCTTCTCGATCGCGGGCTGGTTCGGCATTGCCGCCTTCGGCGTGGGCCTCGGCCTCGGCGCCTATGTCCTGCTGCACACGGCGGGCGGGGTGGTGAGCCTCGTCCTCGTGCTGTCGCTCCTCGAGTTCGCCTCGGCGTGGCGGCGCAACCGCGACAATCCGATCCCGCGCATGCGCTGGCCGGCCGTGATCAGCGCCACGGCAGCCTATCTGGCGCTGCTGGCCATTTTCGCCTTGGCTCAGGAGAGCCTGGTCGCGGCGGCGAAGCACCTCGCGGCGTAAGCGTCAAACGCGCTCGTCATTAAGGACTTGCCCCGGGATTGCCACAAAGCGACCCTTGCTTCGCCCTGACGGTCCGCGAGAATGGGGCACCTTATATGTGTGAGGAGAATCTGAGCCGTGCCCGAGACCACCGCCTCCCGTCTGCGCGCCCTGTTGCTGGCCGGCACCATGCTGGCGGCACTTCCCTCGCTCTCCGGCTGCATTCTCCCGCTCGCCGCAGCCGGCGCCGGTGCCGCCGGCGGTTATGCCACCTTGGGCCAGGAGCGCTCGGCGAGCGACCAGGTCAAGGACGTCACGATCCGCTCGCTGGTGAGCCAATCGTGGGACCAGTACAGCCCGGATCTACCGCACAACCTCGACGCCACCGTCTATGAAGGCCGCGTGCTGATCACCGGCCGTCTCGCCAACGAGCAGCTGCGGCAAGAGGCAGTGCAGCGTGCCTGGAAGGTGGACGGGGTCAAGGAGGTTTACGACGAGATCGAGGTCGGTCCCGAGACGCATTTCAGCGACGAGGCGCGCGACACCTTGATCTCGACGCGGCTCAAGAACGACCTGGTCTGGGACAGCCAGGTCAAGTCGATCAACTACACCGTGAAGACCGAGAACGGCATCGTCTACATCATCGGCTCGGCGCGCACCAAGGACGAGATGGAACGCGTCACCGGCTATGCGCGCAACATTCCCAACGTCCGCCGCGTCGTCTCCTATGTGCGCGTGCGCGTGGGCGAGCCGGCGGCGGCGCAAGCCGCGAGCGGCCCCGCCCCCGTCGGCGTCCAGCCCGCGCCGGCCGCGGCCAGCGCGGCACCGACGGCGCTGACCGCGCCGGCCGACGCGCCGACGCAACGCAGCACGATCGACGTGGCGCCGCTGAGGTGATGAGCGAGGACGGGTCGAGCACGGGCAGAAGCTTCCGCGATCGCGGGACGGCCCAGGCCTTCCTGCGCGAAGTCGGCGGCATGGGCGACGGGCCCCTGCCGCTCGCGCCCGCCGCGCTGGCGCTGGCCGCGCTCGAGCGGCCGAGGGTCGACTTGGCGCGCTATCATCATCATCTCGCCGCCCTCGCTCACGAGGTCGGCGCGGAGGTGGGCGCCAGCGCCGACATCGAGCGCCGCGTCGCCGCGCTCAACACGGTGATCCTCGAGCGCTACGGCTATCAGGGCGACACGCTGACCTACGAGGATCTGCAGAACGCCAACCTGATGCGCGTCATCGATCGCCGCAAGGGCCTGCCGGTGGCCCTCGGCATTCTCTACATCCACGCCGCGCGCGCCCAGGGCTGGGACATGGCAGGCCTCGCCTTTCCCGGCCATTTCCTGGTGCGGCTGCAGGATGCCGGCGCGCGGCTCATCCTCGATCCGTTTCATGGCGGCAAGCCGCGCGAGGCGGCCGAGCTGCGCGATCTGCTGAAGGCCATTACCGGCAACGAGGCGGAACTGACACCGGCGCATTACGCGCCGGTGAGCGACCGCGAGGTCCTGCTGCGGCTGCAGAACAATCTGAAGCTGCGTCTCGTCGAGAGCCGGCAATTGGAGAAGGCGCTGGCCGTGATCGACGGTATGATGCTGTTCGCGCCGCACCACGCCGCCTTGTTGCGCGAGGCAGGTCTCATCCACGCCGAGCTCGGCAATCTGAAAGCGGCCATCGCCGCCTTCGAGCGCTTCCTGGCGCTCGCCGCAGCTGACGGCGAGCGCCACCAGGCCGCGGCCATCCTGCAGCAGCTCAAGGCGCGGCTGCAATAGTTCGGCAAGGGATCGGCAAAAGAAAAGGCTCGACCGCTCGGCGGCCGAGCCTGTCGCGCTCTTGCGCGGCGGGAGGGTGCCTTCAGCTGCCTTCGCCGCTGATGACGTCGCCGAACAGCACCCAGGTCTTGCCGTCCCATTTCTGCAGCTGCATCTGCTGGATCGGGTAGTAGTCGGTCGG
>WNFN01225643.1_pt1 | contig 12958 bp, 7 predicted proteins | sample 5400161 | NCBI WGS metagenome assembly WNFN01 (sample SAMN13153353, study PRJNA577476) | soil metagenome | isolation source: 80 cm saprolite on Douglas fir-dominated hillslope | place: USA:California | collected 2013-09-17
AGCTTGCCGAGCCGTTTGTGCGGGATGCCGCGCTCGGCGCAATAGGCGTAGAGCCGGTCGCGCCCGGCAACGCAGAAGCGCGCCTTGAGGCTGCCCTTGGCGTAATGCAGCCCGGCATGGATCACCTCGCTGTTGCGCGAAGATGTCTCCGAGCCGATCCAGCGCTCTTTCTCCAGCACCAGCACCTCGCGCCCGCCGCACGCCAGCGCCCGCGCCACCGCGAGCCCCACCACGCCCGCGCCGATCACCACGCATTCGACCGCGGCGGTCATGGCGTGCCTTCTATTTCTTGTCCTTCGCCCAGGTGACTTCGCTGCGGAACAGCGGCACGGTCGAGATCGCCATCTTGGCGCTCGCGTCCTTCACCTGGCGGCTGTAGATGACGTAGACCAGCGTCTCGTTCTTCTTGTCGTAGATGCGCCGCACCGCCAGCGACTTGAAAATGAGACTCAGGCGCTCGGAGAACACCTCCTCGCCTTTCGTACTGGTGTTGATGTCACCGATGGTGATCGGCCCGGTCTGGCGGCAGGCGATCGACGAGTTCGAGGGATCGATGAACCAGTTTCCCTTCGACAGCCGGTCGATCAGGCTGCGGTCGAAGCGCGTGATGTGGCAGGTCACGCCTTCCACTTTGGGATCCGGCACCGCCTCGACGACGATGCTGTTGCCGGTCCAGTCGTTGCGGAAGCTGCCGACGTCTTCTGCTGCCGCGGGAGAGGCAGCGGCCAGGGTCAGAACGCAGGCGGTGATCAACGGGGCGTGGCGCATGGGGACCTTTCGCGTCGGAATTGCTGCCGGAAAAATACCCCCAACCCTACCCTCCCCCTCAAGGGGGGAGGGAAAATCTGTGTAAGGAGGGGGTGCCACTCCCTGCGATTCATCTCCCGCCCGCCAGCAGCGCCACCGGAAAGTCCGCGAGCAGCTCGGCGACGGCGACGGGCTCGTCGCGCGCGCCGAGGTCGCGGCCGGCGAGCGCGTCGCGCCAGCCGCGGCCCGTCGGCAACGTCACCGTCGTGTCGGCCCAATCGATGGTGCCGCCGTTGCGCAGCAGCGATGTGACCAGCCGCGGCGCCACCGCCACCGCGGCATGCCCGTTGGCGACGCGCGCGAAGGCCAACAGGCGATCGGCATGCCGGCCGCCGGTCTGCAGCGGCACATAGGCGCCGCCGGCGAAGAGTGCCGGCTGCGCGCGGCGGAACGCGAGCGCGCGCCAGGTCAGGAACAGCTTCTCGCGCCCGTCGCGCCAATGCGCCGCGAGCTCGGCGAAGGCCTGGCGATCGATCGGCTCGTCGCCGAAGCGCTCGCGAAGCTCCTCCAACAGCCGGCGCCGCACCGTCCAATCCACCGGCCGCCGGTTGTCGGGATCAACCATGCTGAAATCCCAGAGCTCGCCGCCCTGATAGGTGTCGGGGACGCCGGGCGCGGCCAGCTTGATCAGGGTCTGCGCCAGGCTGTTGATCGCGCCGGCGCGCGCCAGGCTCTCGACAAAGCCGTGCATGTCCTGGACGAAGGGGTTGGGGCGCGAGCCGTCGAGCGCACCGGCGACGAAGCGGCCGAGCACCGCCTCGTATTCGGCATTGGGATTGCTCCAGCTCGAATGCTCCTTGGCCTCGCGCACCGCCTTGGTCATGGTCGCTTGGACGCGCTCGGCGAAGGCGGCGAGCGCCGGAGCGTCGTCGGGCCTCAGGTCGAGCGGCCAAGCGCCGGCCACCGTCTGGTAAAAGAAATACTCGTCGTTGCGGTCGGGCGCCGGCACGCCATCCATCTCGCCGCGTCGCAGCCGGTTGAGCCGCGCCCAGAGCGCCACGCGCCGCCCCCAGTCGCGCGGCAGCTCGGATAGGAGCGCGAGGCGCGCGCGCGCATCCTCACCGCGCTTGGTGTCATGCGTGCTGCTGGCGAGTATGCCGAGCGGCCAGCGCTTGGCCCGATTCTCCGCGACGCGATGGAAGGCCGCGGTGGACAGGCCGAAGCGACGCGGGTCGCCGCCGACCTCGTTCATCGCAAGCAGCGGAATATAACGGTAAAACGCGGTGTCCTCGGCGCCCTTGGCCATGACCGGACCGGTGACCTGCTGGAATTTCATGGCGAGCTCGAGCACGGCAGCGCGGATATAGCCGCTGCCACGCTGGGCGAGATCGAGCGTGAGCACGCCATGGATGAAGTCGAAGATCGACGTGTCTGCGCCCGGCCAGCGCTTTTTCGCCTGTGCCACCGCCCAGTCGATGTAGCGCCGATCCTCGCCGGCCGCGGCGGTGCCGCTGACATAGGTGCGGTAGACCGGAAACGCGGCGATGACCTCGTCGAGCGCGCCGCGCATGCCGTGCAAGGTGAAATCGCGGCTGCGCCAATGGCTGCGCGACAGCGCGTGGAACTCCTGCGCGAGGACATTGGCCTCGCTAGAGAGATTGACGTCGGTGACGCGGCGCTTGCCGGCATAGAGCACCGCGTCGAAGCTTTCGGCGCGCCCGGTGAACCGGCGATAGGCGCGCAGCAGCGGCCGCTCGCCATCGGCGTCGATGAACAAGCCGCCGACCTCGCGGATGAAATCGTAGCCGGTGGTGCCCGCGACCGGCCAATCGCGCAGTGCCTCGTAGGGCGCCAGGATCTTCTCGACCGCGATGTAGAAGCTGCCCGCCGGCAGGCCGGCCGCCGCGGCCGCCTCGCGCTGCAGCCGCTCGCAATATCCCGCGGGATCGAACAGACCGTCGATGTGGTCGATGCGCAAGCCATGCAACCGCCGCTCTGCTACCAGCGTCAGTACCAGGCGGTGCGCGCGCTCGAACAGCTCGGGCAGCTCGATGCGGATGCCCGCAAGGTCGTTGATGTTGAAGAAGCGGCGATAGTTGATTTCGTCGGAGGCGACGCGCCAATAGGCGATGCGATAGGCCTGCGCCTCGAGCAGCGCATGCAGCCGGCGCCAGCTCTCCACCTTGCCCGGATCGCCGTTGAAGCCTTCCGCCGCCTGCTCGAGCGCCGCCTTGATCGCGGGCTCGCGCGCCGCCAGCCCGGCCAGCGCCGCCTTGAGTTGCATGCCCTCGGCATGGACGCCCGCGCCGCTCTTGCGCGCACGCGACTGGCCCAGCCGCGCGAACGCGTCGGCGAGGCGCTTCAGCTCGCCACCGCCCTCCCCGGCCGGCATGGAGGCATCGCGCAGGATCGCCGTGTAGCGTAAGGGCGTGATGGGGAAGCGATGGTCGTAATACCAGGCGCTGAAGCTGCCGTCGCCGGCATCGAAACGCAAGCGGATCTCGCCCTTCTCGAGGATGGCGCCGTACTGGTCGCCGAGCACCGGGAACAGCACCTTGCCGGCGAGGTCGGGACGGTGCGCCTGCCAGTCGATGTCGAAGAAATCGGCATAAGGCGACAGCCGGCCCCATTCGAGGACGTCGAGCCACCAGGCGTTGTCCGGGCCGATGCCCATGTGGTTCGGCACGAAATCCAGCACCAGCCCCATGCCGCGCGCCGCCAAGCGGTCGGTCAGCGCGACGAGGTCATCGATATCACCGATCTCCGGGTTGATCTTGTTGTGGTCGATGATGTCGTAACCATGCATCGAGCCGGGCCGCGCCTCCAGGAAGGGTGCGGCATAGACATGGCTGACGCCGAGATCGGCGAGGTAGTCGACCAGCGCGCCGGCATCGGCGAAGGTGAAGTCGCGATTGAACTGCAGGCGATAGGTGGCGCGCGGCGGCGTTGTCATGATCCGGTCGCTGCGCACCGCGGCTCGGCGCGCTCCTCCTCCAGCACGGCGGCGAGCCGGCGGAAGAGCGGTTCGCGCAGCGCCTGCTCCAGCGCCAGCGACAGCTTGCGCCGCCAGTTCGGGTGCTCGTCGACGGTGCCCGGCAAGTTCGCCTGCTCGATCTCGCGCAGCGCATCCTCGATCTGCAGCAACGCGAGACCCGCCTTGGTGCGGCCGAGGAAGCGGTGCACCGCCTCGGCGAGCCCCGGCTCGGAGATCGGCTCGTCATCGCTCGGCAGCAGCCGCTTGGCCGCGCCCGGCGCCAGCGTTCCGGCGCGGGTCAGCGCGTCGAGCAGGCGCCGCCGGTCCCGCCGCCGCCCCTGCTCTTCCTTGGCGGCGATCTCCGGCCTGGGATAGAGGTCGAGCCGGCGCCGCCATTCGAGATCGCGGCCGAGCCAGAAGCCCCGAAGCGTGGCGAGGTCGTGCGTCGAGAAGGAGGCAGCGGCCAGCTCAGGATAGTCCTCTGGCGGGAGAAAATAGCCGCCGCGCCGGCGCTCGAAGAGCAGCAGGCGGTAGGAGAGCACGCCGCTGTCGCGCATGGTCTCGCGGAACCCCGCGGGCACGGTGCCGAGATCCTCGCCGATCACGGCGCAGCGCTGGCGCCGGCTCTCGAGCGCGAGGATGCGCCGCAGATCCTCGAAGGGATAGGTGACATAGGCGCCCTGCGCCGGACTCGCGCCGCGCGGCACCCAATAGAGGTGCATCAGCGCCATGGCGTGATCGATGCGCAGCACGCCGGCATGGCGCATATTCGCGCGCAGCGCCGCGACGAACGGCGCGTAGGCGTGGCGGCGCAGCATCACCGGGTTGACCGGCGCCAGCCCCCAATCCTGGCCCTTCAGGTTGAGGATGTCGGGCGGCGCGCCAACGGTCGCGCCGGCCACCATCATCGACGGACCGGCCCAGGCCTCGGCGCCGTTGGGATCGACGCCGACAGCGAGGTCGCGATAGAGGCCGAGCGACAGGCCCGCACGCTCGCCGGCGCGCGTGGCTTCGCCGAGCTGCCGGTCCGCTTCCCACTGCAGATATTGATGCAGCTCGATCGCGGCACGGTGCTCGGCGGCGAAACGCGCCACCTCCGACGATCCGGCATCGCGCAGCGGCGCCGGCCAGCCCTGCCACGAGAAGCCCGCGCCCTGGCCGAGCATGTGCTCGTGCAGGGCGGTGAAGGTGGCGTAAGCCGCCAGCGTCGGCCCACCCTCGCGCTGAAAGCGGCGGAAGGCGGCGCCGCGCTCGGTCGCGCTGCTGTCCCTGGTCGTGCCGAGATGGCACTCGGCGAAGCTGCGGTGGAGTTCGGCGAAGACCGGGTGCTTGAGCGCGGCGACCTGCTCGTAGTCGACCAGCTCGCTGTCGCGAACGGCCGCGAGCCGCGTCGCCGTCTCGGGGCTCGCGATGCGCGTTTGCACCGCTGTGCTCTGGGCGAAATCGGGCACCGCCTCGATGTCGATGTAGAGCGGATTGAGGAACAGTCGGCTCGAGGGCGAATAGGGGCTGATGTGGCGCGGCTCGGCCGGGAACAGCGCATGCAGCGGATTGATGCCGAGCGTGCGTGCGCCGCGCCGCGCCGCGCCGGCGGCCAGCGCGGCGAGGTCCGAGAAGTCGCCCATGCCCCAATTGCGCGACGAGCGCACGCCGTAGAGCTGCGCCGTGAGGCCCCAGGCCCGTCCGCCCGGCTGCAACTCGCGTGGCAGGTGGCAAGCGCGCGGTCCGACGATCAGCGCCGTCTCCTCGCTGTGCGGGCCGACCGTGACAGCGAGGCGGTGATAGCCCCGCGGCAGGCCGTGGCCGACCGGCAGGGCGAGGCGCCGCGTCCGGCGCTTCTCGGCGAGGATTGGCAGATCGCCGAGCGCGGCGCTTCCTTCGCGCTGCTCGCCGCTCTCTAGCATGAGCGTCCAGGACGCGCGATCCTCCTGCGCACCGGCGATCGTCACCGGCACGGTCGCACTCTCGTCGTCGAGCGCAGTGACCACCGGCGGCAGCAGCGCACGCCATTCCTCGGCCTCGAGCTCGGCCAGAGCCGCGGCGATATCGCTACGCCTGGCCACGGCAAAGCCCATCGCCGCCAGGATCATCTTCAACGTCTCCGGCGCGACGCGGCGCTGCTTGTTCCACGCGTCGCGGTAGGTGGGTGCGATGCCGGCGAGGCGGGCCAGACGCAGGAGCGAGCGATCGGTCACCGTCATCCGCCGGCGGACTCGCTCAGGAAGAAGGCGGCCGAGAGCGGCGGGAGGCGGGAGCCGTCGCCAAGCCGCCAGTCGACGCGCACGGCGCGCTGCCCCAGCAGCCGCCACGCGCCGCCATTGCCGCGCACACCGCGCAGCCGCGGCGCGATCTCGCGCGCCCGCAGCGCCAGCAGCCGGCGGTACCAGGCCAGCCATTCGCTGTGCGGCGGCCGCTCCGGCGCCTTCCAGTCGAGGACGGCACTGGCGAAAGTGGCGGCGGCGCAGGGGTCGGGGATGCGCGCGCGCGCCGCCTGGTCGCGGAATTCGGGGAACTTCGCGAATTCGCACCGCCGCCCCTCGCGCACCTTGTCGGCGAGATCGAGGCCGAAATCGCAGAAGAAGGTGAAGGGCTGCTCCGCGCCCCACTCCTCGCCCATGAAAATCATCGGGATCTGCGGGCTGAGCAGATAGACCGCCGCGGCGGCGCGGATGGCCGCGGGCTTGGCGAGGCGCGATAGCCGCGTGCCGAGGGCGTTGTTGCCGATCTGGTCATGGTTCTGGATGAAGGAGACGAAGCAGGTCGGCGGCAGATGCGCCGATGGCTCGCCGCGCTTTTCCTCGCGGTAGGCCGAGCTCTCGCCTTGATAGGCAAACCCCTCGGCGAGTGCGCGGCCGAGACGCTCGGCCGGCGCATCGGCGTAGTCGGCATAGTAGCCCGCGCTCTCGCCGGTGCTGAGCACGCGGAGCGCATGGTGCAGATCGTCGTTCCATTGCGCGGTGTAGAGGCCCTGGCACAGCAGATGCGCCTCGTTCCTGTCGTTCTCGAGCACGAGATGGATCGGGCGCTCGCCCGAGAACCGCGCGCGCACTGTCTCGGCGATCTCGCGCAGGATAGGGCGCTGGCTGTCGTCGCGGATGGCGTGGACAGCGTCGAAGCGCAGCCCGTCGAAATGAAACTCCTCGAGCCAGTAGAGCGCGTTCTCGACGTAGAATTCGCGCACCGGCTGCGCCGTCTCGCCGTCAAAATTGATCGCCGCGCCCCACGGCGTGTGGTGGCGCTCGGTGAAGAAATGCTCCGCGTAGACGTGGAGGTAGTTCCCCTCCGGCCCGAAATGGTTGTAGACGACGTCGAGGAACACGGCGAGGTCGCGCGCATGACAGGCGTCGACGAGGCGCTTCAGATCCTCGGGCCGGCCGTAGCGGCTGTCGGGCGCGAAGATCAGCACGCCGTCATAGCCCCAATTCCGCTTGCCGGGAAAATCCGCTACCGGCATCAGCTCGATGGCGGTGACGCCGAGGCTCACCAGGTGGTCGAGGTGACGCTCGACGCCGGCGAAATCGCCGCGCGCGGAGAAGGTGCCGGTATGGAGCTCGTAGAGCACGATCTCCTCCCAGCGCCGGCCGCGCCAGTCGGCATCGCGCCAGTCATAGCCGCGCGGATCGATGACCTCGCTCGGCCCGTGCACGTCCTCGGGCTGGTGGCGCGAGGCCGGGTCTGGCACCGCCTGGCCGTCGACAACGTAGTGGTAGCGGCTGCCGGCGCGGGCCGCCGCGGTGGTCAGCTCGAACCAGCCGCCGCCCGCGCGCGCCATCGGCAGCTCGCCGGGGTCCTCGAGCCGCAGCGCCACCGACTGCGCCTGGGGCGCCCACAAGCGGAAGCGCACGCCCTCGCGGACCAGCTCGGCGCCGAACGGCAACTCACGGTGGCGTCTCATCCTCGTCCTCGGCAGGTTCGGGCTCGACCGGGGGCCGCACCAGCTCCACAGGAAGCGCGGCGGGTGGCTCCTCGGGGCGGATGAGGCCGGTCGGCGCCGGCGCCGGCTTCTCCGGCGCGACATTGATGAAGAGCGCGAAGGAGCGGGCTTTGAGGGGAAACACCTCGCCGACGGAAAACGTCCGCCCGTCGGCGCCGCAGCCGGTCGGCAGCGAGGTATCCACCAGCGGCTCCCATTCCATGGTCACCGGCAGCTCGGGGATGCGGAATGGCAGCTCCTGCTGCCAGGCGTTGAGCATGACGAGGAAGCTTGCGTCGATGTCGCGCTGGCCGCCCAGCGTGTAGAACTCGCCGGCGGCACCGCCAAGCACATAGCCGATACAATGCGTCGTCGGGTTGTTCCAATCCTCGATCGTCGCCTCGCGCCCGTCGGGCGTGAACCAGGTGATGTCCTTGAGTCCGGCCTCCGACACCGCCTCGCCGCGAAAGAAGCGCGGCCGCGAGAAGACGCGATGCTGGCGCCGCAGCCTGATGAGATAGCGCACGAACTGGCGCAGCCGCTCGTCCTCCGGGCGGATGCCCTCCCAATCCGTCCAGGAGAGCTCGTTGTCCTGGCAATAGGCACGCCCAGCGACAGGAACAGCGTGGCGATGAGATTGCGCTTCTGCTGGTCGCGCAGCGCGATCACCTCTGGATCGTTGGTGGCGCCCTCGCTGCCGCAGTTCCAGCTGTAATTGGCGTTGTGGCCGTCGCGGTTCTCCTCGCGATTGGCGTCGTTGTGCTTGTCGTTGTAGCTGACGAGATCGTTGAGGGTGAACCCGTCATGGGCGGTGACAAAGTTGATGCTGGCCCACGGGCGACGCCCGTTGTAGCCGAAGATGTCGGAGGAGCCGGCAAGGCGCGAGGCGAGATCGGCGGCGACACCCTGGTCGCCTTTCCAGAAGCGCCGCACCGTGTCGCGGTATTGCGCGTTCCACTCCGCCCAGCCCGGCGGGAAGTTGCCGAGCTGGTAGCCGTTGGGCCCGACATCCCACGGCTCGGCGATGAGCTTCACCTGCGACAGCACCGGGTCCTGGGCGACGGTGGAGAAGAACGGGCTGTCGCGGCGATAGTCGCCGCGCCAGCGCCCCAGCGTCGGCGCGAGGTCGAAGCGGAAGCCATCGACATGCATCTCGGTGACCCAATAGCGCAGGCTGTCCATCACCAGCTGCAGCACACGCGGATGATCGAGGTTGAGCGTGTTGCCGGTGCCGGTGTAGTCGGTGTAGAAGCGCCGGTCCGCCTCGAGCCGGTAATAGGAGGCGTTGTCGATGCCGCGGAAGCACAGCGTCGGCCCCATATGGTTGCCTTCGCCGGTGTGGTTGTAAACGACGTCGAGCAAGACCTCGATGCCGGCATCATGCAGCCGCATTACCGCGGTCTTGAAATCGGAGATGAAGCCGTTCGAGAGGAAGCGCGGGTCGGGCGCGAAGAAGCCGATGCTGTTGTAGCCCCAGTAGTTGGTGAGCCCATTCTGCACGAGGTGGCGGTCGTCGACGAAAGCCTGCACCGGCAGCAGTTCGACCGCGGTCACACCGAGCTGCAGCAGGTAGTCGATCACCGGCGGCGAGGCCAGCGCGGCGAAGGTGCCGCGCCGCGCCGGGTCGATGCCGGGATGGCGCATGGTCATGCCGCGCGCATGCGCCTCGAGGATGATGGTCTCCTCCCACGGCGTGCGCAGACGGTGATCATCGTGCCAAGTGAAGGCGGTGTCGACGACGCGACATTTCGACATGCCGCGCGAATTGTCGCGGCGGTCGAAGGAGAGGTCCTCGCGCGGGCTGCCGACGCGGTAGCCGAAATGCGCGTCACTCCAGCGAATCGCGCCGTGCAGCGCCTTGGCGTAAGGGTCGAGGACCAGCTTGTTGGCGTTGAAACGGTGCCCGTCCTGCGGGCGATAGGGGCCATGCACCCGATAACCGTAGAGCAGGTTCGGCCGCGCATCCGGCAGATAGCCGTGCCAGACTTGGTCGGTGTATTCGGGTAGCCGGATGCGCGCCACTTCGTGGTGGCCGGTGGCGTCGAAGAGGCAAAGATCGACCGCCTCGGCATTCTCGGAGAAGAGCGCGAAATTGACACCCTTGCCGTCCCAGCTGGCGCCGAGCGGGTACGGCCTGCCCGGCCAGACTTCGGTGCGCGTCTGCATCAGCCACTCCCCGGCTCGTGCGTGAACAGGAGGGTGGCGAGCGGCGGCAGGGTCAGCACCAGCGAATGCGCGTGGCCATGCGCGGGATGCGCCTGCGCGCGGACGGCGCCGGCATTGCCGAGGCCGCTGCCGCCGTAGTCAAACGCGTCGCTGTTGAAGCGCTCGCGATAAAGCCCGCCGCGCGGCACGCCGATGCGGTAATCGTGGCGCGGCACCGGCGTGAAATTGGCGACGACGACCGCCAGTTCGTGCGGGTCGCGGCTGCGGCGCATGTAGGCGAGCGTGCTCTGCTCGGCGTCGCCGGCATCGATCCACTGGAAGCCGTCAGGCTCGGTGTCGAGCTCATGCAGCGCCGGCAGCTCGCGGTAGAGCCGGTTCAGGTCGCGCACCGCGCGCTGGACGCCGCGATGCAGCGGGTCGCCAAGCAGGTGCCAGTCGAGACTGGTGTCGTGGTTCCACTCGCGCTGCTGCGCGAACTCCCCGCCCATGAACAGCAGCTTCTTGCCGGGATGCGTCCACATGAAGCCGTAATAGGCGCGCAGATTGGCGAAGCGCTGCCAGCGGTCGCCCGGCATCTTGCCGACGAGCGAGCCCTTGCCGTGCACCACTTCGTCATGCGAGAGCGGCAGGACGAAATTCTCCTGGAACGCATAGAGCAGGCCGAAGGTGAGATCGTTGTGGTGGTATTTGCGGTGGATCGGGTCCTGCGCCATGTAGCGCAGCGTGTCATGCATCCAGCCCATGTTCCATTTGAAGCCGAAGCCGAGCCCGCCGAGATATGTGGGCCGCGATACCATCGGCCAAGCGGTCGATTCCTCGGCCGCCGTGGTGGCGCCCGAGCCCGTGCCGAACACCAGCTCGTTCATGCGCTTCAGGAATGCAATCGCGGCGAGGTTCTCGCGGCCGCCAAACTCGTTGGGCACCCACTCGCCGGCCTGCCGGCTGTAGTCGAGATAGAGCATCGACGCCACCGCATCGACACGCAGCCCATCGATGTGGAACGCGTCGATCCAGTAGCGCGCGTTCGACAGCAGGAAGTTCGCGACCTCACGGCGACCGAAATTGTAGACATAGGTGTTCCAGTCTGGCTGGAAGCCCTGGCGCGGATCGGCATGCTCGTAGAGCGCCATGCCGTCGAAGCGCGCGAGGCCGTGCGCGTCGGTCGGGAAATGGCCGGGCACCCAGTCGAGCCACAGCGCCAGCCCGGCGGCGTGGCAGGCCTCGACGAAGGCGCGGAAGTCGTCGGGCGTGCCGAAGCGGTTGGTCGGCGCGAACAGGCCGATGGGCTGGTAGCCCCACGAGCCGTCGAAGGGATACTCGCTGACCGGCATCAGCTCGAGATGGGTGAAGCCCATGTCGCGGACGTAAGGCACGAGTTGCTCGGCGAGCTCACGATACGTCAGATATCGGTGGCCCTCGGCGGCGTTGCGCCGCCACGATCCGAGATGCGCCTCGTAGATGCTGATCGGCGCGTGGCGGTCGTTGCGGCGCCAGCGCGTCTCGATCCACTCCGTGTCGTTCCAGCCGTGGCGCGACGGCGGGGCAACGACCGTGGCCGTCGCCGGCGGCCGCTCGGCGCGCTCGGCGTAGGGGTCGGCCTTGAGCGGCAGCAGCGTGCCGCCGGCGCCGAGGATCTCGTATTTGTAGACGTGGCCCGGCTTGAGGCCGGGGATGAAGATCTCCCAGATGCTGGCCCCCTGGCGCAGGCGCATCGGGTAGCGCCTGCCGTCCCAGTCGTTGAAATCGCCGACCACGCTGACGCGCCGCGCATTGGGCGCCCATACCGCGAAGGAGACGCCCAGCACGCCGTCATGCTCGCGCCAATGCGAGCCGAGCACGGCGTAGCTTTCATGATGCGTGCCTTCGGCGAGGAGATGGATGTCGAAGTCGCCGAGCACCGGCGGGAAGGCATAGACGTCGTCGAACTCGACGGTGCCGAGCGCGCCCTCGGCGCGCAGACGGTAGCGGAAGCGCGGCCGGCGGCCGAGCATGCCCGACCATAGTCCCTCCTCATGCACGCGCGACAACTCGCCCGCGACCTCGCCGGTGGCAGCGTCAACCGCCCACAACCGGCGCGCCCAAGGCAGGAACACGCGCACACAGAGATTGCCGCCCGCCGCATGCATGCCGAGGAATGCGAAGGGATCGCCGTGGCGCGCCTCGAGGACGGCGCGGGCGCCGGCACTAAGGGCGACCATGGTTCGCCTCGATGACGGCGAGCACGCCCGCGAGCGGGATCATCGCCCAGGCCGGACGCTGCGCCAGCTCGTAGTGGATCTCGTAGAGCGCTTTTTCCAGCGTAAAGAAATCGAGCAGCGCATCGACCATGCCGGGCTCCTCCGGCATCGAGCGCGCTCCGGCCATGGCCGCGCGGTAGCGCGCCATGAACACCTCGGTCACCTGCCGACGCCACTCCTCGGCCCGCTCCGGCAGCACCGGCAGCGCCGAAGGCTGGATGTCCGCCATCTGGCGCACCGCCGTGGCGGTGGCATAGGCGTAGGAGCGCAGCATCCCCGCGACGTCGCGCAACGGCGAGTTCTTCTGCCGCCGCTCGGCGATCGGGCGCAGCGGCTCGCCCTCGAAATCGACGATCGAGAAGTCGTTCTGCACCGCCAGCACCTGGCCCAGGTGGTAGTCGCCGTGGAAGCGCGTCTTGAGCGCGGTCACGCTCGCTGGCAGCAGCGTCGCCAAGCGCTCCAGCACCTGCTCGCGCAGTTGCAGCAACCGGTCGGCCAGCGCCTGCGCCGGCGCCGGCAGCCCGTCGCGGCGCCGCGCCAGATTGTCGAGGGTGGTGCGCCCCGCATCGACCGCGCGGTCGCGCCAATGCGCCAGATCCTCGGCGGTGATCGGCTCCGGCGCGAAAGCCTCGTCAACCGGCCCTTCCGGGCAGAGCGCGCGATGCAGCTCCGCCGTGCGCTGGCCGAGCTGCCCGGCGAGATCGAGATAGAGCGGGTGCGCCATTGCCTCCGGCGTCGGCGGCTCCGCAGGCCGCAGCGCGTGCGGCGCCATCAGCAAGGCTTCGTCGAGATAGCGCGTGAGATAGTTGAGCGCCTGCGACCAGGCGCTGCCCTGGTTGCGCACGAAGGCGAAGAGCACGCCGAGCGCGGTCTCCTGGCCGTCGCCTTCGATGAAGCGGAAGGCGCCGAGCAGCGGCGGCG
>WNFN01002448.1_pt1 | contig 12956 bp, 7 predicted proteins | sample 5400161 | NCBI WGS metagenome assembly WNFN01 (sample SAMN13153353, study PRJNA577476) | soil metagenome | isolation source: 80 cm saprolite on Douglas fir-dominated hillslope | place: USA:California | collected 2013-09-17
ACGCTCACTAACAACATGACTCATTCGAAAACACCTGAAAATCTAAAAATTAAGCTGTTCGCTGATGGAGCCCAGCTAGCTGCGATGCTCGAGTTATACCGCAACCCGTGTATCCGGGGCTTTACCACCAATCCGACTCTCATGCGGAAAGCGGGCATTTCGGACTACCGAGGTTTTGCGCTGGAGATCTTGCGGGTCATTCGAGACCGGCCCATATCCTTTGAAGTCTTCTCCGATGAATTCGCCGAAATGGAACGCCAGGCCATGACAATAGCTGGCTGGGGTGACAACGTCTACGTCAAGATTCCGGTTACAAATACGCGCGCCGAATTTTCCGGCGATCTCATCCGCCGCCTTTGCCGAGCGGGTGTGAAATTGAACATAACGGCGCTGCTCACCTTGGAACAGGTGCGCCTTGTAAGCGAGTCGCTGGAGGAGTGCCCGGCAGGCTACGTGTCGGTTTTTGCCGGCCGCATAGCGGACACCGGTCGCGATCCGGTGCCGCTCATGGCCGCCGCCGTAGAGTTGATGCGGCCATACCCAAACCTCGAATTGATCTGGGCGAGCCCCCGCGAGCTGCTGAACCTTTTCCAGGCCGAGTCGGTGGGATGCCACATCATCACCGCGACCGAGGACATTCTAAAAAAGCTTTCTACGGTGGGCAAAGATTTGGCGGAATACTCCCTGGATACTGTGAAGATGTTCCGGGAGGACGCGGTGAAAGCAGGTTTCCAAATCACGTCCCAAGGCTAGCCTGGTACATTACTTCAAAAATTGACCATGGCCTGATCCCTGTCTCCGCCGCGCTGAGGTGGCTGCCGCTGGGCGCCCAGTGTCGAGTGGCGGGCGCAGAAGGCGAAACAATGAAGACTACTGCAATACGCAAGCCACTCGTGGTCTCAACCCCGCGGAGTTGCGGCGAGCCGAGTAGAGTGGAGCGCGACATGCTGATTGATTTCACCAAAGTGCGTAGAACCGCGGTGATCCTTTTCTTGGGTTTATCTGCGTTCTATTTGTCGTTGTCTCCGACCTCCATCGCGGGTCAGGGCTATACCGGTGAGGAAATAAATTCCGGTTTACGAATGCTTGCGGTCGTAAATGCTTGGGTCAAAGGGCGCCCGATACCTCCGATGGAATGGTCCCGACATGGTCCAGTACCTGTGCTTTTCGATCTTCCATTCATCAAGTTAGGCAAAATGTTTGTGTCTCCTGATTTCATGCTGTCGTTTCAGCCCGTGCTGCTGACGGCAGGTATCGTCACCGTTCTGTACCTTTGGCTTCGCAAGTTATGCTCGCCGAAGGTTAGCCTTCTGCTGACATTCACCGGAGCATTCGGTACCATGCTCTGGCCTTACGCGTACATCAGCCTCGAAACCAAACTATCGTTTTTTTACTTCTCGCTGGAAGCATACGTCGGTGTGGACGCGGCTGCTGCTGTTCGCTACCTGTTGCGGCCTGGCCGTCACGCTGAAGTCCGCAGCCGTCGTTTTGTTCCCCGCGATTGCATACCTCGTCTACATACAATTCCGTGACGATTGGCGATTACGACGCGCGCAAGCAATCACCATAGTTCTTGTGAGTGGAATAGTGTGGGTGGCAAGTGCCCTAGGCCGGAATTTGTATTGGGGTCCTAGAGGTGGTGGCTTCAACAGCATGCGGGTGTGACTGACCGACTCCCCTGTCCTGTACTTTTCCAACATCGTAGGAATCTTCGGTTCCCCCAACAAAGGATTGTTCGTCTATGCTCCAGCGTTGCTGGCGAGCATCTATGCGATCCCGCGTGCACTCCGCACTAATCGCCACACGGCGGTGTTCGCGCTGCTAGTGACCGGTGGCACGGTGGCCTTCCTTTCCTTGCTGAACTCTCCGTCAGACGAAGTGTGGGGATCCCGCTATATGCACGTGGTAATCGCCCCCCTGCTAGTGTGTATCGGAGCCGCATGGCCTCGATTCGAATGGCGGAAACATGCGCCGCTCGCAGCTCTCGCGATGGTTGGTTTGGTTGTATCGTTCTTGGGTGCATTCTATTACTACGGAGTGCTAGACTTTGCGGCTAAAAAAGCAGGTCAGAACACGCTTGAGTGGATAACCGGGGATTACGAGTGGAATCACGTCCAGTTTAATGCACGGCTATTTCGGATATGGTTTAGCGGCGCGACTACGCCGGTTCCTTGGCCTCCTGAGCATATCTGGGTCTGGACTCCTCCACCGAACGCCCAGCCATGGCAAACCCTGGACCTCAGGGATTTCTGCCAGCCGCAGTCGTTTATGGTGCGTTTCTGGAATGCACCCAAGCCGGGTCTGGTTTTGACGTTGTTTCGAATGTATGTAACATCGCTCGTTCTTGGGGTAGTCTTCCTGACTTGGGTAGTGTTGAGAAGCTGACGGAGCATCGTATCGCCACAGCTCGTGAACTTGCAGCAGTGGGCGACAGCGCCGGCAATTCGTGATAGTTAAGACGAGTCGTTTCGAGTTTTTTAGCGTCCAGTAGGGTCTAAAGGGCAATGACAAGCTTGTCGGGGCGGACGCCTGCCAGAATTTGTGTCAGGGATCTGTCAACCGCGTCGGGACTCCACTCCCGCTCAACACGTTTTCTTGCCTTTTGGACAACTGAGTTCCAAAGTTCGGGGTTCTGATGAAGTTGGATAATCCGCAGCGCAAAACCTTCCGGAGTGTCGGCGATCAGAGCGTCGACACCGTCTTGAAGTCCCATGCCCTCCGCCCCAATCGTGGTGGTAACAACCGGGATTCCCCATGTCATCGCTTCGCCGATCTTGCCTTTCATTCCTGATCCAAATCGCAGGGGAGCCACCGATACCAGAGCCGAATCAGAGTCGCGTCTGCGGCAATTGCTGCAGTACCAGGGGGAAGATTTCCCGGCAGAAGTAAAGCATCCCGTCCACATTGGGCGTGTGCGAAAATCCACCAACGAAAAGCAGATCCCGCCTGCCGCCTCGAGGCACAATGTTGGGGGGGAAGGAGTGAATGTTGGGAATAACTGAGATGTTGAGTTGAGGATCTTCTCTGACGAGAGCCTGCTTGTCGTCCGCTGTTACGGTCAGGACCAAGTCGGCTTGTTTGTAGACCGCAAGTTCGCGCTTTTTGGTCTCTTGTGCTTTCCGAAGCAGTCCCTCATCGTTTGCGGTTATGGCCTCCCGAGTCTCCCGCAGAAAGTGCACGTCAAAGGTATCGATGATGACTGGAGTCCCAGGAGAATACTGGCGGACGACGCCTAAGTATTGCTCGGCCATGCCGAATAGCTCAAAGAAGATGAATTTAAAGTCATTATGCTGAAGGACCGCTCCCAGATCGAGATCATAGTTGTTTACGGCTTTTGCATACCCGGGATAAAAAACCGTGATTCCATAACGCTCCAGAGGTTTTACGTATTCTTGCAGAGCATAGGCGCCCATGTAGGCGAAGACAACATGATAATGGCGAGCCAAAAGAAGAAGAAACTCGAATAAGCGATTTCCTCCAGAGGAGCGGTCTTGGGCAGGAACGATGTTGTCGATAACAAGGATCTTCTCCCTTTGGCTGACCGACACGGCTTCCCAAAAGTTCTTTTGCTGGTGTTTTAACTGCGCGGCCCATTTTTCCAGGAACTTCGTTCGATTCGCTTCCATCCGGTCGAAAGCAGTTCCTCCCGAGGTTGAGTACTCATGGTGAATCACGGTACTGTGTGGCTCGCGGCTGTCGAACCCTCCGACGCAGTCCAGCACTTTGCGCTTCGCGTACAAGCACGCAGCAGAGCAGTAATCGACTTCCCGCAACTGGTTAAACATTGGGTCCGCTTGGTCCGCATACTTACCGTAAGCCCGGGCACTTCCATCCTGAAAAACCTGGCTGCCGGCTTCTTGCAAACGGCCATCTTTGTAAACAAGCTTCGGCCCGACCAAGCCAACGTTGTCGGCTCGGTACGCGGTCTCCACTAAGCGCTCCAGCCAACCATCGGTCACTTCGGTGTCGTTATTGAGGAAAACGACATCCCATTTGGGATAGCGGCGGATAATCGCATTATTGGCACCGACGAAACCGACATTCTCGTCGCCGAGAATCGCGTCCACGTGAGGCGCCAGCGATTGCAGATATTCTCTGGATCCATCGGTCGAACCTTGCTCGTAAACGCAGATTCTGTATCGCGCGTATCCAGTTTTTGCAAGAATGCTTTCGATGCAGCGACGCAGCAGATCAACCCGATTCCAGTTCGGAATCGCGATGACTACCGGCGGCTGCCGAGGATCGCCGCACCACTCCGGAGGAGGTTCTACGACAGTCTCTGCTTCTGTTGTGCTTCCCGCGACACTGCCAGGCCTGATTATTGCCGGCACACGCGCCGACTTACGCTGCGGTTGAGCCCCGCCGGATGGATGGGCAAGAATGCGGTGGGCGATCTGCCTGCAGACCCGCTCCCGAAAACTTCCGGGAGGCAGAAACCTGTCCTTGACGCGTTTATAGCGTTCCAAATAGTAGGTTAACGTCTCGTTAGCAATTCGCGCTTGCGTAGCCGAACCCTCGAGATCGCTCAGCCGTTGTTTGAGGGAATGAATCTCGTTCTCTTTTTGCTGGAGTTGAATTTTCAGTTCAGCCAACCGACCTTCTGGCCGCGGTGTGAGTTCCTCGGGCTGCGAGTGAATTCGGGAGTCTACTGCCGGACGATTTAGGTCGCAGAACTCCGCACCTTCCGAGGTGTGCGCATGGCTCATATCCTGCTGCAAGTCGGCCTTCTTGAAATTCATCTCGCGAGTATCGCCTTCATTGCTGTGCCCAGCTGCGGTAGTTCCCTCAGACAAGCTGACAACTGGCGGCCTGCATCTCCGGTCAGTTCACCATTATGCATGAGTGGAACACGGTTGCAAAACCCTCAAGGAGAGCTGTTCCGTAAACCGATGAACCGGACAGGAGTGCTGAACTCGCAAGCTTTGCGGAGTCGTGGTCATTACGACCAGTCCAGTAATACAATCAGGGACGTAGATTTCGCGAAGGATTCTATGTGTTCGGCGTAATCCGCGACGCTAGAAGAATGGCTGAGCACGAAAATCTAAGTACGAGCCTTACTGGTTTCATCGGGGAGCAGATGAACGATAAAGGTGGAAGCGCAGATATTTACGATTCGCCACTCGATCTCGCTAATGCGAACGATCCGCGTACACTAGCTCTCCGGCTCATTGCGCCTGGCAAGACCGTGCTGGAGCTAGGCCCTGCTACGGGGCGAGTGACACGTGTTCTCAGCGAGCGGGGGTGCCAGGTCGTTGCCGTGGAGAGAGACGGCGCCATGGCTCCCAGCCTCGAGCCCTACTGCTCTCGTGTAATCGTGGGCGATGTTGAGCGACTTTCACTGGAAGAGGTTTTCGGCGAACAGCGCTTCGACGTGATCCTGGCGGGCGATTTCCTCGAACACTTGGCCCATCCCCTTAAGCTGCTTCAGGACCTGAAGCGGTACCTTTCTGAGGACGGTTACATTGTCGCTTCCATCCCTAATATTGCGCACGGGAGCGTCAGATTGTCTCTGCTCGCCGGCAAATTTGAATACAAGGATATCGGCATTCTCGACCGAACCCATCTCCGATTTTTCACTCTCGATAGCATTCTACGTTTATTTGCCGATGCAGGCTTTGCGATTGTCGACGTGCAGAGGGTTCGTCAAGATCCCTTCAAAGAGCCTTACATCGATCGTCCGCAGGCGGACAAGCCAGAATTATCTCCGGAACTGAAGCGGCTCATCGAGGATGATCCGGATGCTGCTACGGTGCAGTTCGTAGTCAAAGCATTCCCAGTGAATCCGTCGGCTGCTCAGTTGCAGGTATTGGTGACGTTGCAAAGTCAAATCCAAGAAAAAGAAAAAACGGTCTTCCACCTGGAAAAGACGCTTGAGAACCAGCGTGGCCACCTGGAAAAGACAATCGAGGATCTGCGCGGCGCGCTGCACCAGAGAGACCATACGGTTTTAGGCCTGAAGGAGCAAATACAAATTCTGCAGAATCGCATCGAAGGCTCTCGGCTACAAGCCGACGGAGCTCGGCGCACCGTAACCCAGGTCCAGACTGCGCTAACCCAGGTCCAGACTGCGCTGCGGGAGCGGGAAAGGGCAATTCGAGAGCTGCAGGCAAGCAATGAAATGCTTACTGTTTGGCTTACGAAATATAAGAACGCAAAAGAGAAGCTTTTACCAACAGGGAGCTTGCGGGATCGAGTTGCCAGGAAACTTGCCGGTAGCCTTCTGAGCAAGTCCGTACCGGCTTCCGAGCCGCATTCCGAACTTGAACCCACTGTGGAGAGCGGAGATTCCGTGCCAGCTCTCGATCTTGATGCGGTGATTGATCCTCCCGACGAGTGGCTTGGCGCCCCCAAGCATCCGCCTGTAGTCATCGCGATTCCTAACTGGAATCGCGCGGAACTGCTCCGTCCGTGTATCGAGAGCGTTTTGAGCAACACCGGGTACGACCGATACCGCATTTGCGTTTATGAGCAAGGTTCGAACGACGGTTCACGGGAATACCTCGTCTCGTTGGGTACTCGTATAGATTCGATCTTCAGTTCGAAGAACGTGGGCTTTGTAGCAGGCAACAATGCGATTATCCAACGCTATCCAAAATGGGACGTTGTTTTCCTTAACAACGACACCCAAGTCACCAAAGGCTGGTTGGAAGCATTGGTGGAGACCGCGTGCAGCGCCGATAACATCGGTTTGGTTGGATGCAAACTGGTGTATCCATCTGGTTCTCTGCAGGAAGCCGGGAGTCAGATTTTCCAGGACGGCAGCGCGCGCGCATACGGCAAGTATGAGGATCAGTGGAGCTCCCAGTTCAATCAACTCCGCGAAGTGGATTACTGTTCCGCTGCCTGCTTGTATGCCAAACGCGAGCTGCTCGATGCCGTAGGCGGCTTTGATGAACGCTATTCCCCCGCTTATTATGAAGATTCAGATTTGGCTTTCGCCGCGCGTGGCGAGGGATTCAAGGTCCTGTACCAGCCGCGCAGCGTTGTCATTCATCACGAATACGGCACGTCGGGACAGACGGCGGCTGACCGCATGGAATCCAATCGCCAGAAGTTTGTGGACAAATGGAGTGCCGCTCTATGCAGGCAGCGAAGGAATTTGTGGGAAGCAGTCTCGGCGACCAGTCGCGAGAAAGTCCTGGTCATTCACGACCTGCTTCCTGGTCCCGACCGTTCCTCGGGTGGCAGACGCCTGTATGAGTTCGTGCGTCTCCTCGCGCGCCATTATCACGTTGTGCTGGCCTATCTCCATCCTTACCAGGTCCGCGAATACCTAAAGCCCCTGGAGCGGTACGGGATCACGGTGTTTTATCCGGGCTATGCCAAAGCCGTACACAATCCCAATCTCGACATAAAGGCAATTCTGGAAAATAACGAATTCGAGTATGTTTTCTGTGAACTCTATACCGTTGCTGAGCAATACCTGGACTTAGTGCGTTCCTGCTCGCCGGCGAGCAAAATAATCATTGACACCTTCGACGTGCATTTTTTACGCGAGATGCGCAAGGCAGAACTTTTGAACGATCCGGAATTACGGGAGCGGGCAAGGCAGACGGAACAGCGGGAGTTAGATGTATATCGGCGTGCTGACATGATTCTTACGGTGACCAGCGCTGACAAGGAGGCAGTGTTGCAGAAGGATGCTCGGATACCAGTTCGGGTGGTGCCGAACATCCATTCTCTTCCCCAACGCGTTGTGGGAAGGCAAGAACGCAAGGATTTGCTCTTTGTTGGAGGCTTTTCTCACGAGCCGAACGTCGATGCGATGTTGTATTTCTGTTCGGAACTTTTTCCGCTGGTACAGGCACAGTTACCGGACATAAAGCTTCACATTGTGGGGAATGCGCCTCCGGTTGAAATTATTGCACTGGCTTCGGACCATATTGTCGTGGAAGGACATGTGATGAATCTTGGCCCATATCTGGAATCCGCTCTCGTATCTATTGCGCCTCTACGTTACGGATCGGGCATGAAGGGAAAGGTCGGCGAGGCGATGGCCTACGGTCTTCCCGTCGTTACTACCACGATTGGGGCGGAAGGTATGAATCTGCAGCACGGAGTACATGTTCTGATCGCCGATGAGACCAAGGAATTTGCGGATTCCATTCGTCAGCTGCATGACGACCCAGCGCTGTGGGAGTCGCTGGCGAAAAATGGGCGCCTGCGGGTGGAGCAGGAGTGGAGTCCATCCGCAGTTGAGGGAAGCATTTGCGAAGCACTCGACAGTCTCGCAACAGTGGCATCCGTTCGCAGTGCGTAGCCCGGTCCAGGACTGGGACATTAGTCCGCACTGTCTGGTGAGGGAAAGCTGACGTTCTCGAACATCCCAAATTGTGCTACGGGCTGCTGATGCGGTGTTGCCTCAAGGCTTGCCTATCTTCACCACTGCTGAGCAGCCATTCAGTTCATCCAGTTCGTCAAACCAGACGACCAGTTCCTGAAGCATGGTAATTGTAAGTTTTACGTCTCCTTCAATTTCTGGTGCTTGAACCTCGATCCGGCAACGCATGGACTCTCCTGGGGCCAGGGTTTTGGGGAGGCATGTCCTGATTCCTTCCAGGTGCGGGAATTCGGGTGATTTCGCAGTTCGCCCCCACTTGTATGAGATGTACACGGGATAAGGCAACTCCGAGCATAAGAAGCCTTCGCCGACGTTGGTTATGGTGCAGTCGACTAGCGTTAACTTTCCGGCTATGAAATGCGGCGGGATATCCGCTTGTGCCCGGATACTGCATTGGCTCGCGATCAACCGCTCACCGACTGCCCATAGCCGTGTCGGCTCGATCCCGACGTCTCGAAACATCTGGAGTTGATCGGTCTCGCTGACGCGCAGCGGATTGGTACGAAAGCCGGTTTTTGCAGCATGCGCTAAAGAACGGGGCACGACGACAATGTCCGAAACCTCGCGGAACGGCACTGGGAACCGAGCTACCAAGCTGAGGTTAGACCGTCGAAGAACCGCGAACGAGCCAGCGAGATCCTTGCTTGTTTCACGCCGCTGAATGCTTTCACCAACGATCAGATAGTCGTCGGTGACTGCTAGGCCGCGAGTGAATGCGCGAAGGTCCGCCTGTCTGACTTGTCTTCCGGTGGAGGCATCGAACTGTACCACCGCATTCCGGAGCGAATCGCAAACAGTCCAAAGTCCGTCGACGCGGACTGGACTGTGAGGCGCACAAAGGCCCTGCGCAACCGTGCGCCCGGATTCCAGTTCAAACACGAATCCATCTCCTTGCGAGAGGCGGTCTTTATAGCCACGGTAATGCGGATACTTGCCAAATGCACAACCATAAAGCTGGCCGTCGTGGAGATAGATGCCGTTCAAGTGCCAGGAATCGTCTTCGCCCGCCGCTTTCCAGCGGCGTACGATTTCGCCTGCGAGCGTGATCCAAACGATGGTGTTATTCCCGGTGGAGGAGATGACGAGATGCTCCTTATCCCAAACCAGGTAGTGGGCATCCGATAGTTCATCCACCCGCAAGTAGTGTGTAATACCGCGGCCATCATAAATCAGGATTTCGCCCATGCCCGTCGAGAGGGGAGTTGAGAGGATGCGCGCCAGCCTCCCGCCCCGGGCCGCCAGGCCAGCCGTGCTAACCCGATCGATGGTTTGTAGGCGCGCGCCGTCAAAAAGACATAATCCTCCGCCGGTATCACCAAGGCCGGCGCCGCTAATGAGCAATACGAAATCGGAATTGCCGGAGCATACGAATTGAAGAGGCGTCACTGCAGTCGCTTGGGGGACTTCACGGCGAGCGGGAGGTTTACCGGGAACCGCCTTTTGCTTTCCAAAGCGAAGAAAATTGAACAAGAACTTACCTTGCGTCTCGTGTGAAAAGATTTACTGGGCCGGGCGCATGACGAATCTATTCGCGGAATCGCAGACGTCGCCGTTCCGCAACAGCGTCTGTGGAGGGGACGAAAAAGGATTGACCCCCAGATCACGTCACGCGACCGCTAAATATAGCAGAAAGCGAGCAGAAAGCGAGTTTAACGCAAGCGCCGTTCCGCGACATAGACTTGCAGAGCTTCCTGCCAAGTCGGCATTTGGGGATAGTAGGGAAGCAAGCTCTTGGGGGACAGAACGGAGTACTTTGGGCGCTGAGCGGGGCGGGGGAATTTGTCGCTGGTCGTGGGTCTCACCACGGTTTCCAACCCGGAGACACGGATTATCTCGGAAGCAAACTGGAACCACGTGCAATCACCCACGTTCGTCGCGTGCACTGTTCCCGATGCATCTTTGCGGCACAGTTCGATGATGACCCTCGCCAAGTCTCGAGCGTAGGTGGGGCAGCCGCGTTGATCGTCCACTACATCAATCTCAGGCCGAATCGCAGCCAGCTTGAGAATAGTGTCGGGAAAGCACTTGCCGCCAGTACCAAAAACCCATGAGGTTCTCACAATACAGCTGGCGGGCAGAATCTTGGTGATCGCCATTTCGGCTTCGGCCTTCGATCGGCCATACACAGTCCTCGGGTTGGGGGGATCATTTATCTCATAGGGGGTCGGTTTTGTGCCGTCAAAAACATAGTCTGTACTGAGGAACAACAAACGTGAGCCGTGCTCGAATGCCACGGTTGCGACATTGACTGCGCCGGCGCAGTTGGTTTGGAAGGCAAGATCAGGGTTTGTTTCGCACCCATCCACATCAGTGTAAGCCGCTGCGAGCACGATCCATTCGGGCCGGTAGTTTTCGACGATGCGCTGAACCTGCTGCGAATCACGAATATCAACATCCCTCGAGCTCAGTCCGGTTACATCATCATGCTTCCATTCGCGCAGAAGGTACTTACCCAAAAGCCCAGACGCACCAAAAATGGTCACTCGCATAGTCGTGTAAAAACATGCCGTCGTTTTTCGGCAGTAGCTAAGGATGCAGCGAACGTGCTCCGCCGCGGCAATTTCAGTAGAGCCGCTCCTTCCGGAGCAGATTTCCGAGCGAACCAATATTCGCCAGGCTGTAGGTGAAGCGGTATTGATTTTCGTTTCGAATTGAACCGATGGCGACCCGGGCATACTCCGCTGTTATCCCGCAGCAGTCCCAGTTATAGGTGCTCTGAAAAACGGTGTATTGCAAAAGGCCGCTGTGCACATCGAAACCAAAGGCACCCGCTCCGGACAGGCCCCGCTTATTGGTACTACCGTACTGTGCCAGAACTCGGAACTGATGATAATGGACGGGCCCAATATTGTTAGAAGCGAGAATTTCGCCAGGCAGGTATAGAAACGCGTCCGCTGCTCCGAAATTGACTTGACCTACGCGATAATTCAAGAGAGCGGTACTCGCATTGATCCGCCTACCCGTGAAGTCATAGTCGACGTCCCATTCCGCGCCAAGGTTGCTCGTAGGGTCAGTGCGCAATCGGGAAATGAGCGGCGAAAGGTGTCGCGGACTGGTCAGGAACGCGAATGCCGTAAAATCTGCACTGCTTTCCAAAACGTTCCGCCGTCCGTTTATCAGCGCACCGCCGAAATTCGTATCGAGGAAATGCTTCTGACCCAGTTCCCAACTGATGAATTCGCGGGCGGATGGGACTGCAGGACAATCGTGCCGCGGCGCCGCGTGCGGTACTAGCTGCGGTCCTTCCTCGAGATCGCGGTCTTCCCACGGAGGAGTACCAAACTGCTCGACGGTGTTCAGGACGCTTGAAGAAGACGAGCCGGTGGCACCGCAGTTTTCGGTTGAGGAGGAATTCCGTTTGGAATATAAACGGTTGACGACCGCGTATTCGACCTCATTGGTATTGCTCAAGATGTCGCGCTCGTCGAAGCGCAAGATTTTGGAGAAGTTGTCGATCCCCGACACTTTACGGTAGAGGATACGAGGTTCGATGACATGCTTCAGCCTACGGCCGAGCACCCGGTGCTTAAAGATTTGCTCCAGCGCCGGTGGTCGAAATTCAACCGAAGCGTCGAGAGCCCTGCGGTTTATAGGGTCGCTTGAAGCGGTACCCAGGCCGCTAGAAGGCACGAGCTGCTGACTATACAACGTGTAGTGAATGCCGAGCTCTGGTCGCAGCGACCATCCCCGAAACAGCAATGGCAGAGAGATGCTCGGGTTTGTATCCAATCGTCCGACCGCGTGCCCAGTGCGGAATAAGGGCTCGCTGCGCGATAGACCCTCTAGCGCTGTCTCTAATGTCCAATAGAACGGAGATCGGCCCAGCGGGCGGTCCACGCTCGAAAACTCAAAGCTAGGGAGGTGGTGAATGGTGATGACGTCTCCCGGCGTGGCGTCTTGAAAGCTCTGGTAACGCTCAAGCAACGCGTTGTAGGAAAAGCCGTGAGTCGTATTCGACAGAAACGCTTGTGATTTTACTTCCGACTGCACCGCCTGGTAGAACTGCGGGACGAACGCCAAACGGAACAAGAACGAACTAAGGTAGTCGATATTGACGACGCCCCGGGAGTTTTTAAATAAGCGGTCCTCACCGTAGAGACGTACTTCCTCGCCGCCTTGGCTGACCTTAGGTGTGCCAATCCCCCGATCCACCACGCCGAAATAGGTCAAGTTGAGATAGGAAACATTGCTGGGACGCACACGAAACTCACCGTGTTGCGCCCAGCCGCGGCGGGAATATAACTCAGCACTCATCCACGCATCCATGCTGCGGTTTATCGCCCAGTAGAAGCCCTCGCCCAGGATTGTGCCCTTCTGATTGGAGAGCCCTACGCTGGGCATGAGAAGCCCGGATTTCCGGTGCGCTGGGTCTACCGGATGGGTCGCGACTGGAAAATAAAATACGGGGACGTTCCTGATGCGAAAGGTGCTCCAATAAACTGTCGCGTTGCCCCCAGCGGTCACGTTTGCACGCTGCGCGTTGAACTGCCACTTCGGTTGCGGCAATGTGCAACTGGTTATGATCCCGTCGTACACAACGTAGTGGTCAGGACCAGTCTTCACCACGACTTTGCCTGTAAATGCAAATGGGTTCGTCGTCGTCAGCAGCAGATGT
>WNFN01250878.1_pt1 | contig 12956 bp, 10 predicted proteins | sample 5400161 | NCBI WGS metagenome assembly WNFN01 (sample SAMN13153353, study PRJNA577476) | soil metagenome | isolation source: 80 cm saprolite on Douglas fir-dominated hillslope | place: USA:California | collected 2013-09-17
CGCGGTCATCGCGCTGAGCGCGAGACATGTCCCCGAGTCGCGTGACCCGAGCGTCTCCGGCAGGATCGATTACGCGGGCGCGCTGGCGGCAGTGGTGTTCTTGACCGGCATCACGTTCGCGTTCATCCAGGCTCCCACGCTTGGCTGGTCGTCGCCCGCGGTGCTGGCGATGATGGTGGTCGGCGCCGCGGGGCTGGCCGCCTTCCTGATCCGCGAACACACAGCGGCCGCACCGATGCTGCCGCTTGCGGTCTTCCGGGAGCGGCAGTTCGCGGCGACCAACGCCGTGACGTTCATCGTGTATGCCGCACTGACAGGGGCGACCTTCTTGCTGCCGGTCCAGCTCCAGGTCGTGTCGGGTTATTCGCCGCTCGCCTCCGGCCTCGCGCTGCTGCCACTGACCGTCATCATGCTGGCGCTGTCCGCCCGCTCCGGGAAACTCGCGACCCGGATCGGGCCCCGCCTGCAGCTGAGCGCCGGCCCGGTGATAGTCGGCACCGGCCTCGCCCTGCTCGTGTTCAGCAACTACGGCTCTAGCTATGTGTTGTATGTGCTGCCGGCTGTCGTTGTCTTCGGGCTCGGGCTCGCAGTCACGGTCGCGCCGCTCACTTCAACCGCGATGAACTCAGCACCCGGGGAGCATTCGGGTATCGCGTCCGCGGTCAACAACGATGTGGCCCGGTTCGGCGGCCTGCTGGCCGTCGCTGTGCTGCCCGCGCTCGCCGGCATCACCGGCACGGCCTATCTGCACCCAGACGCGCTCGCCGCAGGATTCAGGACCGCCGTGCTCATATCCGCCGCGCTGTGCGCCGCTGGCGGCCTGCTCGCCGCGTTCACGATCACCAATCCGCCACGGGCGCCACGCCTAGCCGGCGCACCCGTGCCCGGCCAATGCCTGCATTGCGGCCTTGAAGCGCCACCGCTAGCAGCGAGCGTTGAAGCCAGATAAGCCAAACGGCGGCCACCGAATCACCACCCACCTATGCACGGGCCCGACGGGCTATTTGACGATCCCCGGGACGCGATCGTCATCGCGGTCACGACGGCGATCAGCAGCGTGATCACCAGCACGATCAGGCCGGCGGGGCCGGTAACACGCAGCCCCGGCCCACTGTCCTGGCCGACCAGGAAAACCGTGGCGGCCGGGGAAACCTGGGCCGCCAGACAATCCCGGCACCTGGCGCGGACGATAAAGGGAAAGGAGGGTACCCACTCCTCTCCACTCTCAACATATAGCGCACAGGGGGACTTGCGGCAAGACCCGGGTCGTGCCGTAGAGTCGCCGGCCGAGGCCAGAACCTGCGGACATGGGAGCCACGAAGTGCGTGTGTTGTTGTCGACGATGGGGTCGTGCGGGGACGTCGAACCGCTGGCGGGACTCGCGATGCGGTTGCGGGCACTCGGCGCGGAGGTGCGGGTGTGGGCGCCGCCGGACGAAAAATTCGCGAGCGGCTAGCCGGTGTCGGCGTGCCGCTGTTGCCGGCCGGCGCGCGGTCGGTGACCGAGAAGCTGGGCATCCGCTACGTGTTGGGCCGGCCGGGTGGCCGACCTGGGCATCGGCGCGGCACACGACGGTCCGGCTCCGACCACCGAGTCCCTGTCAGCTGCGCTCAGGACGGCCCTGACCCCCGAGACCGGCGCGCGAGCGACCTCCGTGGCGGGCGCAATCCGCACCGACGGGGCGACTGTGACCGCGACGCTGCTGCTCGACGCGGTCAGCTGGGAAAGGCCGCCAGTGTCTGCGTGAACCACGCGGGATCGTCGAGGCAGGACCAGAACACGAGAACCTGCAAACCGTGGTGGCCTGAACCGACAACTGCCACGGGGTCGACGTCAGGCACAGCGTTGCTCGTCATGGCCACCAGGTTCGTCACGCCAGTCCAGGTGCCGTGCTGCGCCCGATGGTTGCAAGCGACCTCAGATCGGAGCTGATGCCGTGAACCCCCTGGCTACCAGCGCGTTTGACCTTCCCGACCACCTCACCGCCAAGGCCGACCCGACGCTGATCGCTGGCGACGAGCAGCACTTCGCGGCCATAGCGGAGAGCCTCGAGCAGTCGATCGCCGACCTGTCCGACCGCCTCGAGGCCGAGCGCATGGCGCCCGGCGGCATAGGCCAGGAGGCGATGGACCGGGACATGGAGATCCACCGGCTGACCGCTCGCCTACGCGCCCTGCGTCGCTTCGGTTTGGATCTGTGCCTCGGACGCATCGTCCGCGCAGACACCCCCGAGCCCGCGTACATCGGACGGCTTGGCCTCACGGACAGGACGGGTCGTCGGCTGCTGCTCGACTGGCGTTCCCCCGCGGCTGAGCCGTTCTTCGGAGCGACCCACGCCAACCCGATGGGTCTGGCCAGCCGCCGAAGGTATCGCTGGACCCGAGGCTGGATCAGCGATTACTGGGACGAGGTGTTCACCTCGGACGGGCTTGAGGGTCACGCCGCGCTCGACGACCAGTCCGCCTTCATCGCCAGCCTGGGCAGCAACCGGTCGGCCCGCATGCGAGACGTGCTCGGCACCATCCAGGCCGACCAGGACGCCATCATCCGTGCGGGATCCCGCGGCGCTCTCGTCGTCGACGGCGGTCCGGGTACGGGGAAGACCGTCGTCGCTCTGCACCGCTCCGCCTACCTGCTCTACGCCGACCCTCGCCTCGGTCACCGCCAGGGCGGTGTGCTGTTCGTCGGTCCGCACCAGCCCTACCTTGCCTACGTCGCCGACGTCCTTCCCAGCCTTGGAGAGGAGGGTGTGCAGACCTGCACCCTGCGGGAACTGGTCGCCGAGGGAGCCACGGCAGCGACCGAAACCGACCCGAACGTGGCCCGCCTGAAGTCGTCCGCGAATCTGGTGCAGGCGATCGAGAAAGGCGTCAGGTTCTATGAGAATCCGCCCACCAAGGGGATGATGGTCACGACACACTGGTCCGACATCTGGCTGAGCGCCGACGACTGGGCCGAGGCGTTCGAAGCACCAGATCCCGGTACTCCGCACAACGAGGCGCGCGACCAGATCTGGGCGGAGCTGCTCGCGATCCTGACGGACAAACACAACGGCGACGTCTCGGCTGATCTGCTCCGCAAGTCGCTGCTGCAGAATTGGGAGCTGCACGCGGCCCTCAACCGCGCGTGGCCGCTGATCGAGGCGGCTGACCTCGTCGGAGACCTGTGGTCAGTACCCGCCTACCTGCGACTGTGCGCGCCCTGGCTCAGCCCCGATGACGTTCAGCAGCTGCAGCGCGAGGACGCTCAGGCCTGGACGGTGTCCGACCTGCCGCTCCTGGACGCGGCACGGCAGCGGCTCGGCGACCCGGAGGCATCACGACGTAAGCGCCGGGATGACGCCACTGTCGCCGCTGAACGCGAGCAGATGGCCCGGGTCGTCGACGACCTGATCGAGGCCGCGGACGACGAATACGGTGTAGGTCTGGTGACGATGCTGCGCGGCGAGGACTTCCAGGACGCCCTGGTCAATGAGGCCGCACTGCCCGGTACCGATCCGGACCTGCTCGCCGGCCCGTTCGCGCACATCGTCGTGGACGAGGCTCAGGAACTGACCGACGCAGAGTGGCAAATGCTGCTGCTCCGCTGCCCGTCCCGGAGCTTCACCATCGTCGGGGACCGCGCCCAGGCCAGGCACGGGTTCACCGAATCGTGGCAGGAAAGGCTGGAGCGGATCGGGCTCGACCGGATCAGCCTGGCTTCCCTGAGCATCAACTACCGGACGCCGGAAGAGATCATGGCCGAAGCCGAGCCGGTCATCCGGGTCGCGCTGCCGGACGCCAACGTGCCGACGTCCATCCGCAGTACCGGCGTTCCCGTCGTATACGGGTCTGCTTCGGATCTGGGCTCGATCGTCGACACCTGGCTCGCCGCGCATGCCGACGGGATCACCTGCGTCATCGGCGATCCCGCGTTCGCGGCGACGTCCCGGGTCCGGTCGCTGACCCCGGAGCTGTCGAAGGGGCTCGAGTTCGACCTGGTCGTCCTCATCGACCCAGAGGCGTTCGGCACGGGCATCGAGGGAGCGGTCGACCGCTATGTCGCGATGACCCGAGCGACCCAGCAACTGGTCATCCTCACGAACTCCTGACGTCTGCCAAGACAATGTGATCGCCGCCTGACGATCATGAGGAGTGCCACCGAAGTTCAACGGCACGCGGAACAACCTCACCGCCATCCACCTGCACCAATCATCGGAGGCATCAATGAGGTCGGCTGGCAACACAGCGGCGACATCCGGGCGTGGCCAAAGACCACGGCATCGCGGTCAGCTCCCGCGGCCGGATCCCCCCCAGGGTGATGGAGCAGTACCAGGCCGCCGCCACAGGACGCTGAACCAGACCAAGACCGGTATGTCTGCTGTCCGCGGTATCGGCTCTTCCGTTTCGATCGGTAGCTCTGATGGGTCCGGCGTGGCCCGCCACGTCGGCGGAGTGTCCGGAGTTGATTCATGGTCCGATGCGTTGCGGGCATGCCGGCGATCTACGCTGCCCTGCGTGACTTCGGAGCCGTCTGCGGGTCCGGCCGCTCAAGCGGGTTGGGCTCGCAGCGATCACGGGGGCAGCTTCTTCACGCCGTAGCGGCGTCACCCCGGGGCATGATGACTTACTTGTCAGCTACAAATTACAGAGAGTGACGAATACTTCGTGGCGGCATGGAAGCAGTGACCAGAGTCATGTGCTGCCAGGGGAGCGCCAGCACGCCGGGCGGCTTCGTCCGGGTGAATCGACGGCCCTGACGGTTAGTCAAAACTGCCAGCAAAATAGTGCGCACGGTGAAAGGTCGGGACCGCCGTCACCGGCCGCCGCGCCGGGCGCCTGAACGTCTGGGTGGCGCTAGCCGGCCCAGGAATCTGGCTATACTTCTAGCCATGACCATCAGCGAGCAGATGTCCCTGGCGGATGTGAAGAACCGGCTGTCCGAGGTGGTCGACCAGCTGGAGCGCGAGCATGGCCGGGTGGTAATCACCAAGCACGGGCGTCCTGCAGCGGTCGTGATGAGCGTGGCGGACCTGGAGTCGCTGGAGGAGACGCTCGACATCCTGGACAGCGAGGATCTGCTCGCTGATATCCGGGATGGCCTGGCCGAGCTGGCCGCCGGAGGGGGGCGGGTGCTCACCAAAGACGAGGCCTTGCGGCTGACTCGGGGCCAGTAACTGGTGAGCGGGTATGCGGTTGCGTGGACGGCGCCTGCCCGCCGGGCGCTGAGCCGGCTGCCGGAGAAGGTGGCGTCGGCGGTCGTTGAGTTCTGCTACGGGTCGCTGGCGGCCAATCCCCGCCGCGTCGGCAAGCCGCTTAGGCTCGGGCTTGAGGGACTGCATAGCGCGCGGCGCGGCGATTACCGGGTGATCTATCGCATTGACGACCAGAATCAGCGGATCGACATTGTGGCCGTCGAGCACCGTGCCGATGTCTACCGCCCGCGCCAGCCATAAGATCCGGCGCCGTGATCAGGCGCCAGCGACTTTCCGATCGCGATGCCGGACGGACTTCCTAGCTGTGGACCTTCCGCAGACCGAGTCACGCATTCTCAGCAACGCGAAGCCTGATCAGCTCGAGCGTGGTGCATCATCCATCTCGATCCTGCCGATAACCGTGCCAATGGGAGCCGCGCGAAACGGGCGGACTGGGGGAGTGCTGACGCGACTGTCGGGACGTCAGCGCTGGTCGGGGAGCCAGGGAGGCGATTCGTCGGGCTCATAATCCGCCGGTCGTGGGTTCGATCCCCACCCGCCCCACTTTGAGGTTTTCACACTTCACCAGTGTCCAGGTTCACATATGGCTCTGACATTGTTGGCCTGGTCGCTGCGGTCGCCGGCGGGAGGGCTGATGGTCGGCGGGGCGTGTTCGCCGTGCCTGTGACCGGGTTCCGGGCCGGGCTGGCCGCGTGCGGGACCGTGGTGGTGTCCGTTTCTGGTTGACGCGGCGGGCGGGTTGGTGGCGCGGGTGCTGGCCTGCGGGCTATGGCGGGGTGGCGGCGAGGCTGGCGAGGGTCTGGCGCCGGCGTTTGCGGGTCGGACAGCCGCGAGCAGGGCCAGCACGGCCAGGTTACGTATGGGACTGGACAACGGTCCGCCATGCCTTGGACGGCACCGCGTTCGTGCCGCACACGAAATTCTTTTGCGTCGCGTTCGCGAAATCGTATTTGAGGCTGGCGTTGCTGTCGTACCCGGTCCGGGCCGTGGCCTGGAAGCCGATGCCGACGATGTCCAGTCCCAGGGTGTTGTCCCAGGTCTTGGCATGCTCGTCCGAGGTCTCGAAGTAGCTGCCCGGCCCAGGGTAGTACGGCGCGCAGTCATTGGAGTTCGTCGCCGGCAGCGGCCCGCCGGTGCGCTACCCTCTGATGGACGCAGCCGTGAGTGGTGATCACCGTGCGATCGACGCGCAGTGCGCTGGTAGCGGGAATGCTGATGCTCGCCGTCTCGGCGTGCGGAGCCTCCAGGGAACCTCCGGCTCCGGCTCCGTCTCCCGCCGGGAATGGCGCTGGGAATGGACTATCTGCCGTCTCCGATAGCCTGTGGGGGGTCGCGGCTCTGGGCCAGTCTGATGCCTGGGCTGTCGGGAAGAGGGAGCTCGGGTCAGACAGTGGTGTGGTCCTCACCTTGACCGAGCACTGGGACGGCCAGAGCTGGAAGGTGGTGCCGAGCCCGAGCCCGGGGGGTATCGGAGAGCAAGCCCGCGGCATCTTGGAAGCGGTGGCCATCGACTCGCCAGGCGACGCTTGGGCGGTGGGCACCTGGTCGCCAGCGAACCATGATCCGCGGACGGCTCCGCCAGTGCACGTGCTGATCGAGCACTGGAACGGGGCTAAATGGACCGTGGTGCCGGGCCCGAGGCCAGGCGGTCACGCGACTGAGCTGACCGCAGTCGCGGCGATCTCCCCGACCGAAGCCTGGGCGACCGGCCTCGGCACCGCCGGCGGACACGAGATCACGGTCTTCATGCGCTGGGACGGCACCAGATGGCGGTACCTGCCCAGCCCCGCTGGCACGGTCGGGGGGCTGGCAGTGATATCCGCCCACGATATCTGGGTGGTGGGGGCGAAGGGGCCGATGAAATCCGCGCCGAAGTATCGCACCCTGGCCGAGCACTGGAACGGCTCGAAGTGGACGATCGTGCCTGCGCCGTATGTGGTCAAGGGCCGGAAACCGAACATCGGCCTGTCCGCTGTCGGCGGCTCGTCTAGCAGCAACGTCTGGGCCGTGGGCCATTATCAGTCTGGCCCGACCGGCCTAGACATCAGCCCGCTGGTCGAGCACTGGGACGGCACGCAATGGCGCCTGCAGCCGAGTCCGGACCCTGTACCCCGCAGGACGGAGGTTTCCTAGATGCGATCGCTGCCCTGAGCGGCACGAGCGCCTTTGCCGTCGGAAGCGCTTTCGGTAGCGGCCCGATACCGATAATCGAGGGCTGGGATGGCGTCCACTGGACGGCCATGCCGAGCCGGCTCCAGCCGGGCGTGACAGATCCGACCCTATCCGGAGTCACCGCGGTTCAACCCGGTTACGCCTGGGCGGTCGGTTACGCCCATAACCAGAACTACCGGCCCATCACTCTTATCGAGAAATGGAACGGCGCCACCTGGCAGCAGGTACCAAGCCCGAACCCGTGAGACAGCAAGCGCATCCGCTCAGATGGAGCGGGTCAAGGTGAGGGACGGTCGCGGTGGAGCGGGCCCCCGATCAGGGCGGCTGATCAGTTCTCTGCGACGGCGGTCAGCGTCGGCGGGGGTGGACCGGCGGGCCAGTGCCCGGTGCGGCCGGCGGTTGTTGTACAGGTCGGCGAAGGCGTCGAGCTGGTCCTGGAGCTGGGTGAGGGTGGCGGCGGGGGCCTGGGCGCGCAACCATTTCTGCAGGGTCTGCTGGAATCTTTCGACCTTGCCCTGGGTCTGAGGCTGGGTCGGCCGTTCTTCTGAGTGACGCCCAGGCGGCGCAACTCGTTCTCCTGGCCGTTGCGGCCGCCCGGCCCGCCGGCGAACCTCGTGGTGCAGGCGTTGCCGTTGTCGGTCAGGGTGGATGCCGGGGCGCCGTGCGCGGCGACCGCGGCGCGGAAGGTGGCCAGGGTGACCTCGCCGGTGGTTACCGGGTGCGCGGTGATGCTGAGCGCCAGCCGGGAGTGGTCATCGAGCCAGGACACGATCTCCACTTCGGTGCGGTCGGCCAGCCGCCAGCGGATGAAGTGCGACTGCCAGCGCTCGTTCGGCAACTCGGCCACGAACCGGATGTAGGACGACTTCGGCCGCTTCTTCGGCTCCGGGACCACTAACCCGTGCCGGGTCAGGTACCGGCTGACCGTCGCCGCCGACACCCTGATGCCGTGATGGTGCTCCAGGTGCCAGCAGATCGTTTGCGGGCCGGCATCCAGGCCCTGCCCGTCCAGCTCCTTCCGCAACGCGATGATCAGCTCGACGGTAGCCTCAGCGATCGCGGCCGGCGTGGTCTTCGGCCGCCGCGACTGCGGCTCGAAAGCCGCCTCTCCCTCGGCCCGGTAGCGGGGCAGCAGCGCTTAAATCCAGGACCGGGCGACCCCGTAGGTTTCAGGAGATCGAGGACAGGTGTCTCAGGTCATCGAGGACACCTGGTGCCTGGCTGAGACCCTGCGGGACGGCGTGTCTCAGGACATGAAGGACGGCTCGGCCCGAGCCTGCCGGGATGTCGAAGCGACGGGGGCGGGGCCACCGGGCCGGACGTGGACGTGACCCAGCCGCTGCCAACCTCGCCGTCGGACACCCAGCCGCTGTGGGCACGGCCGCAGACCTGAACGACCTGCCCGCCAGCTGGACACCCTCGAACCCCACATCGTGGACGACCTGAAGTGAGAGCGTCCACTCCAATGGTGTCAACCTCGCGGGCGTGGCGTCCTGGGCGAACAAGCATGCCGGTGACCCCAAGTCAAACGAATCGCTTCTCCAACGATTGCACGGATTTGGTCTCCTAGCCCCAGGTCCCGATCCGGACGCTATTCCTACTGTGGGAAAGGTCATCGGCTGCGTTAGCGACGCCTGGGTGGATGATCGGCCCATGCCCGCTGGGTAACCCTGCTCCGCCGGGAGGACCCGGCACAGCGCGAGTCTCCGGCTCGAAACTGCACGTTACTGCGGTTGCTCACGGGGTACAGCCGGGATCAGCGCACGCGGTGCGCATGCCATGGCCGGCCAGCGGCATCGGGGAACCGGAAGATCTCGGTCCGCCGCTCCGTCCGGCAGCAGATCCTGCACCGCCGGGGCGCGCTACAAGGTGACCCGCTCCGTGAGGCGCGCCGGTGCTGCGCCGCAGCGCTGACCGGCTCACTTGCAAGGGCCACAGCCAGGTGAGGAGGAAGTGATGGATAACCAACCACCAAACACGACCACGGACGCCGGTAGTCCAGTGGGGAGCGATGAGTACTCGCTCACGGCCGGCCCCAGTGGCCCCAATCTGCTTCAGGATGCCTACCTGCTCGAGAAGCTGGCCCATTTCGTCCGCGAGCGCGTTCCTGATCGCGTGTACCACGTCAAGGGCGGCGGCGCCTTCGGCTACTTCGAGGTGACCGCCGACGTCACGCAGTGGACCAAGGCCGCCTTCCTCAGCCAGGTCGGCAAGCGCACGCCGATGATCCTGCGCTTCTCGCAGGTGGCCGCCGAGGAGGGCTACCCGGACTCCGACCGCGACGTGCGCGGCTTCGCCGTCAAGTTCTACACCGAACAGGGCAACTACGACATCGTCGGCAACAATACGCCGGTCTTCTTTGTACGCGACCCCATGAAGTTCTCGGACTTCATCCACTCGCAAGAGCGCGAGCCCGACACCGGCCTGCGCAGCAACAACATGCAATGGGACTTCTGGAGCCTCTCGCCCGAGTCGGCCCACCAGGTGACAGTCCTGATGAGCGACCGGGGCACACCCCGCACCTGGCGGCACATGAACGGCTACGGCAGCAGCACCTACATGTGGGAGAACGCCGCGGGTGAGAAGTTCTGGGTCAAGTACCACTTCAAAAGCGAGCAGGGCGTCCAGAACTTCACCGACGCCGAGTCCAAGGCCATGCGCGCCGAGGACCTCGACTGCCACCGGCGTGACCTGTGGGAGGCGATCGCCCGCAAGGATTACCCGGCCTGGCGCCTGGAGATGCAGATCATGCCCTACGAGGACGCGCCTGGCTACCGCTTCAACCCCTTCGACATCACCAAGGTCTGGCCGCACGAGGACTACCCGATGATCCCGGTCGGCCGGATGGTGCTCCGGGTATCGGGCCGAGCCCGGACCGGATGGTGCTGGCGCGGATGTTCGCCTACGCCGACTCGCAGCGCTACCGCACCGGCCCGAACTATGAGCAACTGCCGGTCAACCGGCCGCTTGACGAGGTGCACAACTACAACAAAGACGGCCCGATGCTCTACCACCACCACGGGAACCAGCCGGTCTACGCACCGAACAGCTACGGCGGGCCCAAGGCCGATCCGCAGCGCTACCGCGATCCGGGCTGGTTCGTGGAGTCCGCGGACATCATGCGCACGGCCTACGTGGCGCACAAGGACGAGGACGACTTCATCCAGCCCGGCACGCTCTACCGCGAGGTGATGACGCCGACCGATCGAGACCATCTGGTCGGCAACATCGTCGGGCACCTCAGCGAGGGTGTGGAGCGCTTCATCCAGGAGCGCGCGGTCAACGACTACTGGACCAAGGTCGACCCCGACCTCGGCGCACGCGTCGCCCAAGACCTGGGCCTGCAGACTCCACAGCCGCGCAGCCGATAGCGGCGACAACCGCTGGCGGTGCCCAGGCAGCTGCCGCTGGGCTGCGAAGGGCGCCGCCGAATGGCTCGGCGTTGAGAGCGGGTCGTACAGGCCCGCCAGACGGCATTCCGGATTGCCTGCCGGGTTGCAGCATCCGCGTCCCGCTGCTGCCCGGCTGATTACGATGCCGGAGATGACCACCTTTGGCGCCTGCATCGCCGCGGGCGGCAGCCTGCACCTGGTGAATCAGGGCCGCAAGCGGCAGAAGGCCGACGCCGAGAGGCTCACGCTGCTCAAGGAGGTACACGCGCTGCACCACCTGCACTCCGACGTGGCGGCCGAACCCGGGCAGGCTCCCGGCCAACCACGCGAGGAATGACGGGCGTCAGAGCAAGTCGAGCAGCCAGCAGGGACCGACCACCGAAGCCCAAGGCCTCGCTCCTGGCGCCCAACTAACTCCCTGTCGGCGGTCACTGCGAGGCCAGGCCGGGTGGTCTCTGTGGCTGCCGCACGATCTCGTCGTCACCGGAACCTCGGAGCTGGTTTCAGCGGGCCGGAGGGTTAGTCATGTTGGCGCAGATCAGCCTGATCGGCGCTGGTCTCGCCGTTGCCTGCCCGCCCCCAGCGGGTTGGCTAGGCGACCAGGGCGGCGTTGTCGATCGCGGCGAGTTCGTGACTACCGCCATGGAAGCGGGTAGGAGCACAGCAAGCGGGGGGATGCTCACTGGCGAACTTGCTGCCGTTACCATCGCATCCGCGACGTCGGCATCGCCCGAGTTCGCTGCTATCGCTCTAGGAGGGCCCAAGGGCGCCAGCACGGGTGTCGGCACTGAGGGTGCTTAGGATCCGGGTGGTGAAAGGGAGGTTTCGATGACAAGCCAGGCCGCGCAACTCACCTGGGACGTGTACGTGACGGAACTGACGCCAACCGCATCGGACGACCCGCCGCCTGGCGCCAAGCAGTTTCTGTGGCAACCGACCTCGGCGACGCTCATCTGCGGTGAGCGCGACGCCGTCCTGGTCGACGCACTGCCGACCGTCGGCCAAGCCCGCGACCTCGCCGACTGGGTCGCCGCCCACGACATGAACCTGACGGCGGTGTACATCACCCACGGCCACGGCGATCACTGGTTCGGCCTGAGCGTGATCCTGGACCGCTTCCCGACGGCCCGGGCATTCGCCCTTCCCTCAGTGATCGAGCAGATGCGGCAAGGCTCCGCGCCGGAAATCCTCGCCATGTGGAACAGGCTATTCCCTGGCCAGATCCCAGATCCCCTCGTCCTGGCCGAGCCGTTGCCTGATGGTGCGATCGACCTGGAGGGACACGAGCTGATCCCGGTCGAGATAGGCCACAGCGACACCGACTCCTCGACAGTCCTGAGCGTGCCGGACATCGGTCTGGTGGTCGCCGGTGATGCCGTTTACAACGACGTCCACCAGTACCTGCGGGAGTCCGGCCCGGAAGGCCGACAGGCGTGGATGGCCGCCCTGGACACTATCGAGTCCCTGCACCCGCGGGCCGTCATCGCCGGGCATCAGCGCGCCGGCCGGCACGACGGACCGGAGATCATCGAGGAGACGCGCCAGTATATACGCGACGTTGACCGCGCCGTCGAGACCACGGAGACATCGCGGCAGTTGTATGACAAGGTGCTGGCGCTTTACCCAGAACGCGTCAACCCGGGCATGCTGTGGTGGTCAGCGCGCGCTCTCAAGCCCTAGCCGGCTGCCGAGAACAACCGCTTCGGTAAAGCTGCATGGTACATGTACACGCGAAGACGGCCTTGACAGAACCCATCGTTGACCAGGTTCGGCAGCTATCGGATTCGGGGGAGGTGTCTGGGGGCCCGCTCAGATCACAACCATTCCCGGACGCGCACAATCGGCCGATCCCAGCGCCACAACTGGTCAACTGGCTGACCTCCCGCTCCGACCCAAAGCTAGCGCCTCCCCCTGGCGGCGACCCGCGAAGTAAAGCCGCCTCATGGCCCAATGGGTCCTTCCGTGAGATCAGCGACGTCGCCCGCGGCACCGGCATCCCCGACGCAGCGCACAAAATCGGCCAGGCGATCATCGGATTCTTTGCCCAGTAAAGGGAACCCCGGCGGTTATCCGCGTAGAGCGCCCGGGTACCAAAGCGCTGTTTGCTCGATCACCTTAAAGGGGGCCCAATGAGTTACGCCAGCCAGCTGCTGGACAGCTACCCGCGCACCTTCAATATTGACGCTGCGGTGCTCGCC
>WNFN01057488.1_pt1 | contig 12933 bp, 11 predicted proteins | sample 5400161 | NCBI WGS metagenome assembly WNFN01 (sample SAMN13153353, study PRJNA577476) | soil metagenome | isolation source: 80 cm saprolite on Douglas fir-dominated hillslope | place: USA:California | collected 2013-09-17
TGGACGCCGTGGCGAAATCGCCGACGCCGGTACGCTGGCTGGTCGTTGCGGCGGAGCCCGTCACCAGCGTGGACGTCTCCGCCGGCGATACAGTCGCCGAATTGGACGAGACGTTGCACGCGCAGGGTATCGAGTTCTGCTTTGCCGAACTGAAAGATCCAGTAAAGGACAAGCTGAAGAGATTTGGACTGTTCTCTCAGCTTGGCGAGCAATATTTTTTCCCAACCATTGGCGCGGCCGTTTCCAGTTACCTGGAAATCAATGATGTAGAGTGGGAGGACTGGAAGGACCAAGCCGAACGCTAGGAAGTCACAGCGAGTCTTTCGCTGTTTGACCCACAAGGGACATCCGCGACGGGGCTTCTGAACATGCCCTCCTGTCTGGTTTCGCATAGCCGCCACGTTCCTTTGGAAAATAAGCGAAAGCTTGCGCGCGCACGATTCTCGAAAGCTATGGAGGGGGCCCCATGAATCCCTTGTTCAAGGAGATCCGTCACAATCCCTTGCTCTGGTTGCTGGCCTTCGTGCCCGCGCTATTCGTCGCCCAGAAGCTCAAACCAGAAGCGCACACGCTGCTTTTTGTGTTGTCCGTCTTGGCAATCGTGCCACTGGCTGCGCTGCTGAGTCACGCCACCGAATCCGTGGCGGCCAAGACGGGCGATACGGTCGGTGGCTTGCTGAACGCAACGCTCGGAAACCTGACCGAACTTGTCATTGCGCTCACCGCGCTACACGTCGGGCAATATACCTTGGTGAAGGCATCCATCGCCGGGGCGATTGTCGCCAACACGCTGTTCATGTTGGGCGCGTCGTTTCTCCTCGGCGGGCTCAAGCACCATGTGCAGGAATACAACAGGGCCAGCGCCCGTCTGCAAGCGGGCCTGCTCTTTCTGGCCACGGTCGCGATCTTGATTCCGTCAGCGGTCACTGAAGCCGATTCGCACCGCGAGTTTTTCGGCAGTGCGGAACATGCGGAAGCGGGCGAATCGCCGTGGCCGTTGGGCCTCGCGCTGGCCACGCTGGCTGGCGTCACTGTACTGGTCGCGCTGGTGAGCGATGTGTTCGTCGAGTCGGTGCAGCAGGCCGCGGTGGCATTCGGGATGACTCCCGCGTTCGTGGGGTTCATCGTGGTGGCGTTGGTAGGCGGTGCGGCGGAGATGGCTTCGGCGTTTTCCGGCGCGCGCAAGAACCGGCTGGACCTGAGCGTTGGCATCGCGCTTGGGAGCGCATCCCAAATTGCGCTCTTCGTTGCTCCGATGCTGGTACTACTCAGTTACGTCATCGGCCCGGCACCGATGAACCTGCAATTCTGGCCTGGTGCGGTAGTCATGATGCTCATCGCCACCATGACCGCGTGCCTGGTGACCAACAGTGGACGCTCGGCATGGTTTGTCGGAGTGCTCGTACTGATGGTGTACCTTATTTTTGCCATGACGCTTTACCTGTTGCCGCCCCGACTACCCGGTGAAAGGACCATGCCACGAAACACGACTGAAAACTCCTTTCAGCCGGAGCGATCCGTATGTTGCGCCATTATGCGCACCAAAGCGGACGCCCGCCGATCACTTTGAATTTATGGGTTCACGCCCTCGATGGTAAGGCCGAGCGCGGTGGCGATCGTGCTCATGCGGGGTTGTCCGAGCACCTGTACCAGCGCCGCCCATCCCGCTTGAAAGCGCGCATTCTGGACAACCATCGGGTCTCGCTGTGCCAGCATGGCGGACCATATAAGCCAGAGTTGAACATTGCCGGCGACGGCAACCTGAATTTTTGCCGCATCGTCGTCGGTAAACTGGGCGATCAAGTCTTGCGATAGCACCGATTGAGGTGGGGGAACGATTAATGCCGCCGTCAGATGCATTTTACTGACATGATGGGTTTCGCAAGGGCTCAACCCATCCTACGCACTACTACGGGGGGCAAGTCGCTTCTCGCAATGACGTTGGCGAACATCGTAGCCCGGATGGAGCCGCGTGATTTGCCCGTCGGGCTGTCTGGCCAATTTCGTGACGACGGTGGCAAAAGAGCCCGGTCACCGGGGAGCGCGAAGGAAACCGTTAAAACCATTGCGTGCGGGAACGCCGGGTGATTCCGGGGTACTCGTCTACTCGTGTGCTTTCTACCAATGCAAAGCGCACACGAGGCTGCGGGTGCCACGGGCACCCGGCGTTCCCCACGCCCTCTTTGGGCGGAATACGGCTCGGGCGCATCGCGCGGCGAGGTCGTGAACGCGTGTTTGCCGTCATTGCGAGCCAACGGGTCGCAATGACGGTTCAACAACTGATGTCGTGGCTGTTTGAAAATTTAATCGACACTTTCACTCGAAATGCAACCAGCAGACGGCTGCATTTCGAGTCAGGCTCAAAGCCTGATCCGCTTCGCGTTGCGATATGCAGCTGTCGCCTTTCCGTCATATGATTTCCGACGCGCCAATTCCACTTGCCAGCTTTCAAAAGCGGGCGCAGCATATCGGTGCCCGCTCAATCAGGCGGCGGACGGATTGGTGCGGGCGACAACGAAAAATTTTCATAAAAACAATGGAGGAACGCATGACACAAAATGTTTCGCGACGGTCCCTGCTCGCTCTCGGCGCCGGCCTGGGAGCAACCGCCATGCTCGGCGGCAGCGCCCTGGCGCGGGCTCCCAAGCTTGGCACGCAGACACCTTATTGGCACCGGTTCATTCTCGGCGGCGCCGAGATCACGGTGGTTTCCGACGGTCCGTTGCCGCTTGGCCCCCCCAAGGGCACCTTTATCGGCGTGCCGGATGAAGAAGTAAGGAAGATGCTCTCTGACAACTTCCTGTCGCCCGACAATGTGGTGCTGGAGCAGAACTCGCCGATCGTGAACACGGGTGACAAGCTCGTGCTGTTCGACACCGGCATGGGCACATTGAAGCTGTTCGGCCCGACCACCGGCCGGCAGCAGAAGAGCATGGCCGAAGCCGGGATCAAGCCTGGTGACATCGACGCGGTGGTGCTGTCGCACGCCCATATCGATCATATCGGCGGCATTGTCGGCGCCGATGACAAGTCGCTGTTCCCCAATGCTCAGTTCTACATCGCCCAAAGCGATTTCGATTTCTGGACCGACGAATCGAAGGTGGGCGGCCCGCTGAAGGATTTCGTGCTTCACGCCCGCAAGAACCTGCTGCCGGTGCGCGACCGGCTGGTGTTCTTCAAGGATGGCCAGGAATTCCTGCCCGGCGTTCAGGCGATAGCGGCGCCCGGACACACCGTGGGTCACACCATCTTCATGGTGACTTCGGAAGGAAAGTCATTCGCCTTCCTCGGCGATCTCACGCATCACGCGATCCTGCTATTGGAGAAGCCGCGGATGGAATTCTCCTACGACACCGATCCGAAGCAGGCGGCGAATACGCGCGTGAAGTTGCTGGACATGATCGCAGCCAATAAGACCCCGATAATGTCCTATCACTTCGCGTGGCCGGGATATGGCCACATCGTCAAGACCAGCGAGGGCTTCCACTATATCGCCGAGCCGATGATCATGACGCTCTGAATGGCGTCTGCCGGGGGCGGCCGGTTGGCCCGCCCCCGGAAAGCCTGTTGCAGAAAATTTCCAAGCCCGATCCGGGCGACATCGGCAGCAATGAAGTTGCACTCATCCACTGCGATCGACTGCGGCTCATCGCCGGCATCTGCTTATTCCTGCTCCGCGCTGCATCTTTTTTGAATGATGCCTGGTAGCTGCGACAAACTGCCACGACATCGCGGACATTAGGTCGCACACAGCTCGCCCTATGTTTCTTTTCAGGCTCGATTATTTCTAGAACGTCTCAAATCTAGAATGCTTCAAATTTCGCGAGCATTTCCTGCAATTTTTTTTCAGCCCTGCCAAAATGATCTGGAATTCAATTCCCGCGAAGGGGTTTCATTCACTGGCGCAGTCCTGCGAATGCGGTCATGGGGACGGCTCGAAAAACCCTGTGGACGTAGGACTGGACCTTTATGTCGGATGGTTTTGCTCTGGCGCCGTCGCTTGGCAAGCAAGGCGGGGCGCCGGTCGCTTGTAAATTGACGGGCATTGCCCAATCAGAGTTTGAGAAGTGGCTCCTCGCAGGTGATGAAAACCAGTCTTGCTTCGTTCGCTGAGGGCATCTCGAAGCTCGGCCTGACAGAGGTCGGCTATGCCGTCGCGCTGCTCTGGTATTTCGATCAGGAGCAAGGAAGGCCGGAGCTGCGTCCGGCGTACCTGGCCGAGTTGATGCACGATCTGTCGCTTCGCCGGCGGGTCAACATCACGCGTCTCGGCAGACAGCTGCTGGCAAACCGTGATGTGATCCGGGGCAAAGAGATGGGCACCGTGAGGCTTCGCCTTGCCAGCAAGCCACGCCTCTCATACCGCTACAGCGAAATTACGGGATCGGCCGACCCAGGCAAGATCCACTCGCACGTCATTCCGACCGCACTGTTCGAAAATACCCGGCCATACCTCGAAGCCCTGGTGATCCAGATCAACGGAACATACCAGGGCGGTTTCTATGATGCCTGCGCGGTGATGTGCCGTCGATTGCTGGAGTGCCTGTTGCTGCTCGCGTTCGAGCGGGCGGCAAAAGGCGAAGTCATCAGGGATGCCTCCGGGGAATACCGGGCGATTGCCGACATCATTGGGTTGGCTTGCTCCAACCGGCATATCAAGCTCGCCCGCGGCGCGAGCGCGGTGATGGGAAAGATAGAGTACGTCGGCGACCTCGCAGCTCATCATCCGACTTACACCACCCGGCAAAAGGACATCGACGAGCAGCGACTGGGTTTTCAGCGCGTCGTTGCCGAGCTGGTCGACCTCGCGGAAATTAGACCAAGGGGCAGCGCCGGTTTGTCCGCGGACGTATCCGCTTCGCTGTCAAGCTGCTGACGCGGCAGAGGACGGCAGGGCACGGCGGGTTACTTGACAAGGCGGTCTTCGAGGCCCGCGAACGGGTTCGTCAGGGACGAATCGCCGTCAATCTGGTCCCCGCCGACCTCCCGAAGCAGATCATCCACGGCGATCTGCCAATCCCGCTCGGCCAGAGGGCGGCTATCGGTCATTGCGCCGGACGCATCGAGCGGCTTCGCGGTATCCGGCGGACTCGGGCTCGGGCTCGATAGATCGTCAAACTCGGCGACGCGAAGCGCATCGGGTAGCGGAGGAAGATTTAGCTGCACGGCAGGCGCAGAGCGTCGATAAAGAAATGAGCCGCCAGTCAAACCGCAAAGCAGAAGCGCGCCCCCGAGCGCCGCGAGCAAAATAAACAAGTTGAGGTAAAGCGGTCGACTGTCTGGGAGCAATTCATCGTCGGCTTTGCCGGAAGTCGTGACATCGTGAAACACGGTCAGAGCCTGCTGATCATTTCCGGAATTGCCCGGCGGGGTTGGCTGCCGATCGCTTGAATGAGCCTGCTCCCACAGATTGACCCAGCGCGATGTGAACGTCGATGTGGCAGGAATCTCATCGGCCACCACTGCGGTGGCAGACTCCGGCGAAGACTCGGATTTGACCCGCCCAAGGGGTTCAGCGACTGGTTCTGTGGGTCCTGTTTTATCTACAAGCCTCGCGTTGGCGTTCGCGGTGGCTCGTGGAAGCGCCACGGCTGACGTTTCCGCGACTAACTTTATGGGTGGCGACCGCGCCGGGATGGCCTTGCGAATTCTGGAAACCCGGGCGCTCAACTGCCAGCATCTTTGACCGGTTGTGTCGTCTGTGTAATGGCGCCAACGCTTGCCCGAAGGGGCTCGGCCGTTCGGCGCTGCGATGCAACTCGCCGTTGCGGCTGGTTCTGCGCGCTCGTTTGAGCTTCCTGGATTAAACAATCCTTGCAAGGCGACGTTGCGGACCGTCGCTTTTCCAGAGTCAATAATCCAGCATTTCTGACCGGTGACGGGGTTCGTTTGATAATACCAACGGATTCCCTCGGACGGGTTGTCGGTCGGTCTGGCGAGGCAATTCTCGGCAGCCTGAGCAGCGATCGAAAACGCGGCGTTCAACACAGGAGCTGCAAGAAACGCTACGACGACCGTTGACAAAAATGTTGTCATTCGGTGCAACATCACGATCTCCTGGCAGTTCAATTTTCTTCTTTCTGAAGTTCTCCGTTGGAAATGACGCGACTGGAATTGTCGCGCAGGCCCGAACAAGACCTGATTGTGCTTAGCCGAAACATCAACTACACGCGCTGGTAAGCTTTTCTTAACCTTAAGCGTACCGTGATATGTGATTCGAGGCCAGCCCGCTCGCCCGCCACGGCAGGGTAATCGGGTGAAGAGGTTCGTGACAAAAGGCTGAAGGGCTGAATCTGTTGCATCCACTGAGTCGCAGGTGGAGGACGGTGATGGTTTCCGACGGGACGCGATTGGCAGAGATTGCGGAGACGACGAGTTTTCTTCACTATTTCAGCGGGTTGCCGGATCATCGCCAGGCCGGCAAAGTGGATTATCCGCTCCCGGAGGTGCTGCTCCTGATTCTTCTGGCGGTTCTTGCGGGTGCGGAGGCGTTTACCGATATAGCGCGGTTTGGCGAGCGGAAGATCGAACTGCTGCGGCGGTTTCGGCCCTATGTGAACGGCACGCCCTCGCACGATCATCTCGGCGATATCTTTGCCACGCTCGACGCCCGCGCCTTCCAGCTTTGCTTCGTCGCCTGGGTCGCGGCGCTGACCAACACGCCTGCTGAGGTCATCGCGGTCGATGGCAAGACGTCGCGGCGCTCGTATCAGACGAAGGGCTCGAAAGACGCGATCCACATGGTCTCCGCCTTCGCAGCGCGGCAACGCCTTGTGCTGGGCCAGGTGAAGGTGAGCGAGAAGTCGAACGAGATCGTCGCCATCCCGGCGCTGCTCGACATGATGTCGATTGAGGGCGCGGTTGTGACGATCGACGCGATGGGTTGCCAGCGCGACATCGCATCGAAAATCATCGAGAAAAAGGCCGATTACATTGTCGCGCTGAAGGGCAATCAGGGAACTCTGCGCGAGGATGTCGAGGTATTCGTCGATGAACAGAAAGCCTTGAAATACAAGGATACCACGATCAGCACGCACGAAACCGTCGACGCTGATCACGGCCGTATCGAAACGCGAAACTACACGGTGATCCACGAAGTCGACTGGCTGCAGGCGCGCCACCAATGGCCGGGCCTGAACGCCGTTGTCGTGGTCGAAAGCCGGCGCGAAATCAACGGCAAGATCACCGACGAGACACGCTTCTACATTACCTCGCTGGTGATGCTGGCCGCCGCGGTCGGCCCGATGATCCGAGCGCACTGGGCCATCGAGAATTCCTTGCACTGGGTCATGGACATGGTCTTTCGCGACGATGAATGCCGCGTCAGAACCGACAACGCCCCAGCTAATTTCGCAACCTGCCGGCACATCGCCTACAATCTCACCCGGAAGGCTCCGGGCAAAGATTCCATCCGCCTCCGGCGCAAAACCGCAGGGTGGGACGACGAGTATCTCGCCAGCCTCATCGCCGCGTGATTAAATTCACCCGATTCCCCTGCTATGCGCCCGCCGGTACACCGCCAACCCCATACTCTACAGGTCCATTACCGCAGCCGGATCAGGGTCCGGGGCTGAACGTCATTGCTGCAGATGGAGTTTCCACACGAACGGTCAAAGCTGTGCCTTGCGGAGTGGCCGCGCGCGAGACCGATGGATCCACGACCTGTGTGGGAATCCCCGATCAAAGTCCAAGAAGGCGTCGGCACTAGCCAGCGTCTCTACAATGGCGCAGCACAAGCCGCCCCGGTTTGAGTCAATACTCCCGACCAAAGATAGCGGATGGACCAAGGGCGCGCGGTCGAGATCCAAAAAACAAAGCCGCCCGAGCGGAGTATGATCGCTGGACGGCTTTGCCTGGGGGCACGCCCGGACTGGGGAAATGTCCGGTACGATATGAATAGGTCAGCGTGCGCGACGCTTATGTGATCCGCCTCACAGTCAAAGCAGAACAACCGGCGGAGGCGGCCCTTTCGCGCGCTTGAGCCCAAGCTCAACAAGCCGGGCGACCTTAGGAACTGTCCCTGACGGGGAATAGTCTATCGGTGGAGCGATCGAGCCGTTTCTCGGCGCCGTGCGCGTCGTTTAAATGTCCGACCAACTCGCCCGACATCCGATAGATATTGACCCCTTTCAGGTCGTAGAGTTTTGCGCCCTTGAGGTCGAAGATTGCCGCGCCGGTCACCACGCCAACGTGGATTCCTTTGCTATTGAATATATTGCCGTTCATGACCCGCGTCCTCGCGAAGGGGCCCCCACGGCAAAGGCTGCGCTTGTTGGCCGCCGATAGCGAGACAAATCGCGCTCTCGCGCTATTTTCCCTTCGCCTTCAGCCTGCGGGGCGCACCAGGCCGTTCGGTGCATCCGGATCGGGGGAGGTTTCGCGAGCATCCCGATTCAGTGGATTGCCTCCTTCAAGGAAGGCAACGCCGTGTACGAAGCACCGGCCATCATCGGAACCTGCATCAACTGCGTCGCGCCCCGAAGCTTGAGTGCGACGCTCGCCCTCATTGCCATCGGTGCGGGCATCGCGTTGACGGCAGAGCGGCGCAAGCTTGCCCGGGTGCGCAGCGGCAAATAGCGAGCCACAAAAAAAGACCGCCCGAAGGCGGTCTCTTAAATATCGGTTAAGCCGTTTGTGGTTAATGGATAGGCCGCACCGCCGCGCGGCCTATAGCCGGGTGCCGCCTCTCCACCTACCCCAGGGGTGCGTGCACTCGGCTATGTGTATGAGCTCAGGCAAAACGGTCAACGGCTAATGCTCGCGCGCTGGGCGGTTTCCGTGTCGCTGAGCCATTAATGCAACGGACGGGAAGGCCGCCGGTTCAGGCTGACTGCTGCGCTGGCGGAATGCCTTATACAGAGCAATTCCCAGCATGATCCAGAACGCCATTCCCGTGAAAAGCATCACCACCGAATGCGGTTGCTTCCCGAACAGGCCGGACAGTCGACGCCCCGTCCCCTCAAACAGCACTTCGACGACGGCACTTGCCCATGCATCGATCACTGCCGCGCGTCTGCGATTTCACTCAAGACATATCGGAAGCAAATTTCTAATTGTAGCAAATCGCCAACTATCACCGCTTTTCACACCCGACTTGGGCAGATTGAGAATGTAGTCCGCCGCGTCTTTCGGTGTTTTAAGAGTCTTTTTCCTTTTGGTGTTCATCCGTAGTAGTCCGGAGTCTGCGTGTTTCGATTGACACGAGGAAAATCCGCGATGCACGCTGAAGGTGCGAGGGCTGATTCGCAAAGTCGAACCCGGGGGGGCGCCGATGACTACAATTCAAGCGGTCTTTTTTGGTATCATGCTGGCGTTGACGCCAAGCATAGTTCTGCTCGCGTTTCTTCTTTGGCGAGAAGGAGTTGGGATTGCTGAGGATGAAGAAACCCGATCGCGGGATCTTTATTCTTCACAGTAATCGACAGCCCTCAGGCGCTGACCGTTCTGCTGTTTGGTCAATTGAAATAAAAGGGCCGCCAACTAAGGCGGCCCCTGAGTCTAGATTCGCGTTCTTCTCCGCCGCCGATTCCTTGGCCGCGATCTCCGGGCGGGTTGTTGGGCTCTCTTGAGCCGCTTACGGAGTCGTTTCAATTCGCAAAACTGAATAACGAGATTGGCTGCATTATCGTTGAAAGTAGCAATGCTCTGTTGAAAAGAGCGCATTCATAAGCTCCCCTGACGCTGGTACTTCACTTTTTGGGGCACACTAGGCGTGGACCTTACCCAGCCTAGGGCCTAAATATTACCTCTGAAAGACCAGTAAAAATACGGGTTCTTTCACGGAACACCCTGACCCTTGAAGCCATTTTATGGTCGCATCACGGCGGTTCAGGACCTTCATTCTTCGATCACGCGCATGCATCAGAAAATCGCGGCCTTCCGCGGCGCCGATGAGGCAACCGGTTACCGTCCGCCCGTCTTCGGCAGGCTTGTGACGTCGCCGCCGGCATCGCTGAGCGTTGATAACGTTCTGCTATCGGGGAGGGTGATCGGGCCCTCGAAGGGGCGGCGCCACTGCCTTCGAGGCTGTGCATAAGCCGGCCGACGAATCCCGTAGTTTTGCGGCGTCGGTTCCTATTGCAGCTTGGCCAGCGCCGTGCGGACATACCAACGCCGGGGGATTTGAGGGCTCGGTACCTAAGACAGCGCCGCCTGGCGATCATACTCCGCGAGGCGGCGTTGTGCATCCGCCGACGAACGTTCCTCACCTCTCAAAATTACGCGAAGGTGTGAGTTGGTTCATACTTTCTAGCTGAGTTCCGGTGAGAACTGTCTTCGGCGTGCCTTTTCAAATCTCCCGATCTCCAAATAGCCATGAACGAAGAATTTCTCAAAAAGATCATCGTAACCGCCATAGCACTTCTTGGATTGACATCGTGGCTGGTGCTGGCCCACGTCGAACCAAAAGAAGAGTGCCTGAATAATTGCGCGACCGATTTCTCAGCAAATCGCCGATAGCGATCCAGCGTCCCATGCTCAATGCCGGTCCTGCGGAACGCGGCGATGCAGGCCGCCCGTGCACATGATCAAGCTCACGCAACAGCGTGAGATCACTCTGTATGCCTGGGTTCATCCCGACGATGACGATCGACGATAAGACCGCCGCCGGCGACGAGCAGGGCGATGGTTTCCGAAGTCCACTGTCAAAATTTCATTGAGCTTGTCTGCTCCACAGTGCGCACGGCGGCAGAAAGTAACCTGCAAAAGTTGCCGATTTCGCAACCCAACGGAGAGGAATAAAGAGGAATACCGCATCCGCGCGCCCACTTTTCGGAGGCTATCATGTGGTCAAATTTTAAACATACGGTACTCATTGCCATGAGCCTATTCAAACCCGACGCGGAAGAAACCCTGCAAAAGACTCTCGACGCCGCGAAGTCGATTGCAGGGCGACTTGTTACCGCGAAGAATTTGCTCGCGGAGCGTCATGCCACGGCAATAGAATTGGCGCGCGACAATGCCGACGACGCCACGCTCGACGAAGCGAAAGGAAAAATTCGCGCCGCACAAATTCGCGTTGACACGCTTAGCGCAGCTCTGACCGAGACCGATCAGAAAATCCTGCAGCTCGAACAAGAGCTGGTAGCAGTCGCCGACAAGAAACAGCGCAAGGCTGCCGCTTTCGAGATTGAGAAGACCGCTGAAGGTTTTGCGTCCGCCGCTGCCGACACTGTCACGTCGCTTAGTGCGCTGGCGCTTCATACCGAAGCCATGGCTCGTTTTCTACCCGACGCTGCGGACTTGCATTCATTCGCGTTAAGAGCCAAGGCCGAATTGCCGGGCAGCATTGAAATGCTCTTGATGCTGGCACGCAGTTACACCGACGCGGTTCTGGCCGGACGCAACAAAGCGACGCTGCCCGAGCCGGAAGCACCAGCACCGACAGTGCAAACGCAGCCCGAGCCGACCGGGGGCGCTTTCACAGTCCGCGACGTGGCGATCGATGGAATTTATCGTGAGTCAAGCCCACCGCTCTCTCAGCATCAAGTGAGTGTGAGGCGTGAAGCAGTTCACATCTGAAAATCGTGAATTGATCTAAGGCGGCGCAAGCCCGATTTTCGGGAGAGAGCCATGCCGTCATTCAACAGCCAGCAGCAAAACGACCGCGGTACCCGTTGGTGGGGAGCCGCTGCCACAGGGGTGGTCGAACTTCTCGTCTTGCTCGCGCTTGCTATCGCGGTTGTTCGCTATCTGGAATGGTCATCGGACGTTGCTCAGGCCGAATTCATGAACGCCACCAAGTCATCGGTGTCTGATCCGAATCCTTCCGGCGAATTCTCGACTCCGGTTCAGGCCCTCAAGGGGCGAACCGCTTGCGACCGGAAGGGTTGAACTGCTGCAGGAACCAGCCTTCAGCCGGCGGCGGCTGCGGACGTTTGCCGATTTTAGGCTCGGCGCAGCTCTGGACTCAGAGCGCGCAGCGCTATCTCGCGAGTTGGGGTAGCTCTACTTCCTCCTGCGCCGGCGGCCGTTGGCGTTTGACCTCATCGCGGCGAGGGAAGGGACAACCGACCCTCCGCGCCTTGGTGCGAACTGTTTCCTTTGATCGGTTCAGTGCTTCGGCTGCCGTGCGCGGTGACGCACCGTCGACAACTAGTTTGTCCAAGAGCCTCAGCTCTTCCGGGCTCCAACTTCGTCTCCTGAAACGAGGCATCCTGCGTTTAAGTGCCCGGATGATCGCGATGCGCGCGAACCAAGTGGACCCGACTTGATCCGCCGCTCGGAGCATATGTTTGCGGGCGTTCCGCCACTCTCGCGAGTTCCTCTCGGCATCGGGAAGTTCGCTGATATATGCAATGACGTGGCGAAGGGTGGTAGCGACTACGTTGTTCGGCAGAACGATTGGCTCCGCAAACTGTGAATCCCATGACATCACGTAACTCCCATTACGTAAGCCCCACGCACAACGTTTATGGAAATAGTTAACGATTGGTTTGGATTGTTCGCCGAACCCGATGATTTTTGCGCGAGGTCGCCATGACGCCTGAGCGCGATGGGCACTGAGCCGATGCAGTTTCCGCGCGCGAATGGCTGAAGATCTGGACCGCTGATAACAAGGCAGGCAACGTGCGCAACACTAGAGCGGGATGACTTTTCTTCGAATCGTCATCCCGCTCTAATCTTTTTGTTTGAGCATGATCTCCGGGCAAACGCTTCGCGTTTGTCCCGAGGGAAAACGGTACCCACTTTTCCGGATCATGCTCTAGCGTCGAGCTTGTGTTGCCGCTCGAAGACGCTGACGGCAAGTCCACCGCCAACAAATCCAAAAAATAGTTCTGTCGCATAATCATAATGACTCTTTCGCAAGAGGCGGAATAAGCTGTGGATGTGGAAGCGGGGGCGCTTGCAATGGAAAATGTTCAACACTATCGCGCCATGGGTTCTCTGTGCCGTCAGTTGGCGGTGTTCGACCCCATCCATAGTTGGAAATAT